>Ga0185299_10000905_pt1 | contig 68229 bp, 34 predicted proteins | sample PaiPotPPA55metaG_FD_128002 | JGI IMG/M metagenome (GOLD analysis project Ga0185299, IMG submission 128002) | Iron sulfur acid spring bacterial and archeal communities from Banff, Canada, to study Microbial Dark Matter (Phase II) - Paint Pots PPA... ... | reverse complement strand
ATCATCCTGAGCTACCGGGAAGGACTTGAAGCGGCCCTGATACAGATGACCGGCGCCCACGTCGTGATAGTGCGCGTGCCAGCGTTGCGTATGTGTGAGCGTCAGCCAGTGGCCAAAGTCGGAAAGCGCACCGTCGTGGCGCGGCCAGACGACAAGGTGCCAGTGGTTGGGCAGCAAGCAGTATGCCAAGAGTCGCATGCCGGGCACATGTTCCAAGGCCTCGCCGAGAATGCGTTCGAATGCTTCGTAATCGCCGTCCTTGTGGAAGATGCGCAAGCGGCCGTTGCCACGATTAAGCACGTGATACACATAGCCACCTAGGGCCGCGCGATAGGGTCTTCCCATGACCCCGAAGTGTAGACGCCACCCGGCTAGCTGTCAAGAGTAAAGGGTCCTGACACCTTTTCTTCCCTTTTCTTCCCCTTTTCTTCCCCCTTTTCTTCCCTTACGGGCTCACGGCACTATTATGCCAATGGCCGCGAGTTTCTCGCGGCAGAGATCCATCGCCTTCTGAAACTCGGCCTTCGCATCCAAAGAATCCAGCCACTTCAAGTCAATGTCCTTTCCCGTTTTTTCCTTCTTTAGTCGGGCTACGTCTAGGTACGCCTGCCTCGGATCCTCAAATGTCGATTCTAGCCACTTTACCTCAGGATCGCTCAGTTCAATGGTTGCCGCGGGCCGAGCCATCTTCCGCTCGAACAATGATCTGATAAATGTCACCTGTTCAGCCGACATGCCGTACGCGTCCTGCCAAGCCAGCAAGGCGGTGTCAAGATCCGCAATCGTTTCATTCTCAACTAGATCAGCTCCGTTACTAAGAACGCCTCTCCAGGGTTCAGCAGCCGTTAAGTACTCGCCCTCGTCCCAAAAGACGGCTGTGAGACGCGTGTAGATTTTCCCCTCGATTTCCAAGCGAAGGAAGGGCAGCGCCTTCTGCTCGGCGAGGGATCGCTGAAACAAAGGACAGCCCGCGAAGAAGCGCGCAAGAATGTGCTCTTCCTCTTCAGGGCGGATAAGCTTTCGGGCGCTGTGTACGTCGAAAAAAACGCCTACCAAGCGTCCGGCGCAGTCAGAGCCGCCTTCGAACGTGATGATTCCCTCCCTGCCGTCTGCACCGTTCAGCCCATACTTGTGGCCCGACCAGTGTTGAGCATATGCAAGCGAAGAGCTTTTCGCGGTCATCACCGCGTTTACAATTCCGCCCAGAATTGCGCCCGACCATAAGACAAGCTTTCTGGGAAATCCATCGCGCATGAGACAGCCTCCCGATGAGCTTCACTCCTGAATGTTTTTGTTCAGATTATATTGCTGAGACACTACTTGAGCGTTGCAATAGCTGTTCGAGCCCCCTTGGCCTCGAGGCTTGATATGGTCCACTTGGGCTTCGTTCAGCAGTCCGTTTTCGTCTCGAGGTTTCTCTTCAGGACGAAACATGGGTTTTACCAATTCACCTTTGACGGGGTCATCTGGAGCGTCCGACATTAACACCCCGCCATGTTCCAACTTGTTCGCGATAAGAATCAGCTCCTTTTGTTCTGGCTGAAAGCGCCTTTCTTTCGCGATCAAGGTCTTGGTCAGACCTTCGAGGTAGTGATAAGGGCCGACAACACCGTCATTGATTTTGCAGGGTCCCTTGGGCCCTTCCTCTTTAGCTGCTTGAACCAGAATCTCTAAATTATGCAGCCTAGCCATACTAAGGACATAGGCGACACCGAGCACAAGAAACATCGAAGCTGCGGTTGCAACCATGGCAAATGCGAATTGAACAATAGTCATCGAAAGCCCAATATCCACTGCCGTGCCCAACCCACCGCCATACGGATCTGTGCCTGCAGGATCCGTGCGGTTAATGGGACTGTCTGCTGTATAAGCATACTTGTGTAGGGTACCGGGGTTTCTAATTCGACCTGCGAAGGTGTCGAGGCTGGTAAATAACCCTGTCGTGGGGTCGTAGAATCTAGCTCGGAGGTAATACTGAAGCAGCACTAGGTCGACTTGCTGCCCTGTGTATAGAATGCGGGTCAGGGGCGGGCTGAGAATTCCAATCGTGGATCCCAGGAGGACCCCGTAGGCGTCATATGCGAAACGGGCTATGATGATTCCAGAACCATTAGCAACCAGGCGCGTGCTGGCTTCAATGTCAAGCAGGAGGTAGTTAATAATCCCGGAAGAATCCGATTGCGCGAGGACAGCCCGGCCAATGATGTAGGATGTGGAGGGCAGCGCGGAGCCATTGGTGTGCTCTTCCAGGACCTGCGTAAAGCCGGTTGGATTATTGGCATCGACCAGGAACTGCGTGGTCGTGGTCGTGGGTGAGCCGCCGCCAATTGTCGTGGTGACAATGCTCTGGGCTCGGGAGCCACTGTCATCGTAGGCGTAGTTAGCCACGATTGTGACAGACTGCCCATTCTCTGTGCGGCTGATGTTCGCCGACAAGAGGCGATTTCGCAGGTCGTATCCGTAGGCGTCGGTTTCCGCACCTGAGCCGGTCCGCGTAACGCTCGTCTGGGACCCGTTGGCGTCATAGCCATACGTCGTTTGGTAAACGACTGTGCCGTTGAGCGTGCCTGTCTCTGGAGTCAAGGGATCAATCTGGTCGTTGGCATTATACGTGTCGCTAATCACCAGAGTCTGGCTGCCGGCAATATGCGTCTTCGAGCGGCGATTGCCAACTATGTCGTATATGTACTGGTCGTCGTAATTGTTCGCCGAGATCGTCGAGACATAGTTCTCTTCGGTCAAGCGTTGCAAAGCGTCATAAGTCCAAGTCTTTGTCACCGTAGAATAGGTGCCGTCAGCCTCGAGCTGCTGTTCAGTTACGCTCTTCTGCAATCCGTCGGCCTCGAGCGTGTAGACATAGCTCGACAGCAGGGTCGCGCCTCGCTTGTTCGTAACGCTCGTCGTGCGGTTTAGGTTATCGTAGCCGTAATCAGTTTCCGTCCCGTTGGGGTAGGTCACGTGATCGATGGTTCCCACTACCGTGTAAAAATAGGTCGTCACCAGAGGCGTCGTCAGTGTCACGCCGTTTTGCTTGGTGACCGTGACGGTCTTCAGACGCTGCAATGCGTCCGGGGTGTACGTGATGTCGGAGTTGACGGTGTAGGTCCGCGTGTGGAAGCCCGTGGCCGGATCGAAGACATAGTTTACCGTGCCTTCCGGCGTCGTTATCGAGCTGACCCGATCCTCTGCGTCAAAACCATACTGCTTTAGCCGAACATTGGTCCCAATCGTGTCCGTGTACTGGTATTCCCTGCCGAGGGAATCAAAGCTGTAGACTACGGTCTCGCCGGGGCTGGTTGCGCCAGCGGCATAGAAATCCTTCTCGTAAAGCCGGCCGAGGGAGTCGTAATGGTTCTGCGTCTGCTGGCCTTTGAAGTCTGTTGAGATGTTCTCGCGCCCGAAAGAATCATACGTCGCGTTTTCAGTCTGGCCCATCGGCAAGGTCCGTGTGAGCTGGTGGCCGAACTGGTCGAACGTGAATTGCGTGACGTGCTGATTGGCGTCCGTGATCTTGAACATATTCCCGTATGGATCGTAGCCATACTGGGTCGTTGGCTGCGTCAGCTTCTGCGCCAGGGGGTCGTAGACGGTCGGCAGAATGACCGACGTAAGATGCCCCTGGGCATCGTACTGGTAATTGGTTGTTCTGCCCATCTGGTCTGTCGTGCTGCTCTTTCTCCCCAGGCTGTCGTAGGCCGTTTGCGTGGAAGTGCCGTCGGCAAACAGGGTCTGGGTCTGTTTCCCATCCGCGTCGTAAAAGTATTGCGTCGTGTGGTTGAGCGCGTCCGTTGTGCTCGTTTCTCTGCCTGCGGCGTCGTGAGCCGTGAGCGTGGTCTCATTCAGTGCGTCGGTCACGGCTACCTGTCTTCCCGCGGCGTCATACTGGTAGAGCGTGGGCTGATTGGCAGCGTCTGTACTCTGGGTCACCTGGCCCAGATCGTTATAGGCGCTTTTCGTGATCGACACCACGTTGCCCTGCGAGGTGACCTGGCTGTTTGACACGCCGCTACTCGTGGACACGATAATCACGATATTGTCCAGCCGGTCGGTTTCGGTGACACGGCCCATGCTGTCATAAATCGTGTGCGTGCCGCGCACCGTCGTCTGGCCCGGCACGTGCGCATCATCGCTGTAGGAAACGCGGCCCTCGCTATCGTAGAACGATTCGCTGACCGTGCCGTTGGGGAAAGTCGTCTGAATTACGTGGTCGCTGGCATCATAGACGTATCCCGTCGGATTCCCAAGTACGTCAAGGCTCTGCGTGATACGTCCCTTGAAATCATAATGGGTCTGCGAATTGTGATTGTATTCGTCGGTCGCGGCATTCTGCTGGTCATTCGGATCGAAGCCGGCCGAAGTAGTGACCGTACGCATGTCGCTAGAGTTGGCAGGATTGACCCAAACGAAGCTCGATCCCTTGGAGTTGCCGTTGGCGTCGTAGCTGAACGTGGTCACCACGCCGGTCGGCGATGTGCTGGTGGCCAAATAGCCGGAGCTATCATACGTGAAGAGCGTGACGGCAGCCGGCGGCGCGGATCCGCCACCTGTGCCGGAGTGCGAGCCGGTAGTGCCGGTACCGTTGCCGCCGCCTGCCTGGGCCACCGAAGCCAGGTTGTTGTGCGCGTCGTAGGTGTAAATGGTCGCGACCCCCGTCGGCGTCAGGGTTTCCACTAGGTTTCCGTTGGTGTCAAAGCTGTTCGTGGTGGTATTGCCAAGCGGATCGCTGACGGTCTGCTCTGCGCCGAACGGCCCGTAGGTGATGCGCGTCACGGCGCCGGTCGGGTCTGTCGTGCTGGTTACTTGTCCATTGGAGCTATAAACGACATTCGTTGTGTAGCTCGTCGTGGTGTTGTCGGGATTGCGCTTGACCTGGGTTACCGAGTCCGGCAGATCCATCGCGGCTGCCTGCTGGCTGTTGTACGTGGCTGAGGATTGGGCACCAGTGGGATCGGTCGTATTTAGCGGATTGCCGCGCCCATAAGGCGACTGTTGCGGTCTGCGAACCGGCCGGCAGGTTCGGGTCAGTCACAGTCTCGCTTAGAGTCGATAGATTGTAGCCGAAGTTCAGCGGGTTGAGCTTGGCATCCAGCATCTGGGTCATGCGGTTGGTCGTGCTATCGTAAGTCACTTTCAACTGTTGCACACCCAGCGGGTCAACCACAGTGGATAGGTAGTGCGCGTGGCTCGGATCGTAAGTGTAGGCCGTCGCCGGGTCGCCGGCTCGGTCGGCAACGGAAACGAGATTACCACTGGCGTCGTAGCCGTACTTCACGGAGTTGCCGCGCGGGTCCACGATGGCCGTAATGTGGCCTGCCGGATCGCGCGTAATGGTCACGACCTTGCCGGTGTTGCTGGTGATGGCCGTGTCGCTGAAGGCCAGGCTGTTGCCGTTGCGGGACGTCATGCCGAATAGTTTACCCGTGTCGGCGGCGATTTCGTAGCCCGTGCCGTTCAAAATCGTCAACGTGTACTGGTTGCCGTACGCCCAGTCGGCGGGGTTGTAGGTGTTCAAGCCGGAGTTCTCGATGGTGAAGTACTGGTTGCCGTCCTTGGTCATCAAGGCATCGACCACCTTCAATTGGTCGTTGACGCCTGGATCTGCCGTGAAGGCGGGATGCCAGTAATCGATCACGCCGAGAAGCTGAACGTCATGCCACGGCGTGAACGTGAAACCCTCCTTCTGTCCGCCCGGCATGGTGACGTAGACGTGCGTGCCGTCGGTGAACGGGGGCAACTCGCCCCAGGTTTGACCCGTGCCGGGGACGAGATCGACCTTGAGCTGGGCGTCGCCGTAGCTCAACTGCCAGCCGTAGCCGAAGTCCATGCTCTTGCCGGCATTCAGCGAATCGTATGTCCGCATGATCGTGATCGGGATGCCGGCCACGGGAATGGTCAGGTCGGTGACCGACAGCGTCTCGCGGCCGAGCTTCAGGTTGCCTTCCACAGACACCGGAATGCCGGTCGTCGCCGAACTAACGACCGATGTGGAGTTGAACGTGCTCGTGGCGGTGATCTGCAGCGTGTAGTCGCCGTTGGCCAGCAGCGTGGGGTCGAACTGGCAGATGGTGGCGTTGTTGACAGGCGCGCTCCCCGTGGCGATGACTGTACTGCCACTGCCGTCAAAGGGGACAATGCTCACGCTGTAGCTGTTCAACGTGGCCCCGGTGACGGCCGCGATGGTGCCCGTCACCGATACCGGGGAGGTGACCACGGCCGTGGTGGCCGGGGCGATAGGCGCCGGGGCCGTGATCTGCACGGTGGGCGGGTTCGTGGCCGCGGCGTTGACGGTCACCGTGCCGTTGGCCACGCCGGTATTGCCGGCCGCGTCCCAGGCCTTGGCCTGGACGCTGTACGAGGGGCTGGTAACCAGCGTCACTACGGCCTGCCCCTTCGCATCGAGCGGCACGTTGAAGCTGTTGTTGTTGGCGTCGGTAAGGGTCAGCGCCAGGCTGGTCACGCCGACATTATCGCTGGCGAATACCAGGAACGTCTCCTGGTTGCCGGACGTGATCGGGTTGGGGCTCATCTGTAGTTCCACCGTGGGCGGCGTCGTGTCGGCCTGCACCGTCAGGTTGAAAATCTGGGGCGTGGCCTGGCTGCCCATCGGGTCGGTGACGCTGACCGTGATGTTGTTATACACCCCGACCAGGGTCTTGTCGGTGTTGCCATAGATGCGGCCGTTCTGGTCGATCGACAGCCAACTGGGGGCGTTGGACAGGGCGTAGGTGTAGGGCCCATTGTCGGAGTCGCTGACTTGCACATCGTAGCGGTAGGGCAAGCCGGCCGTCACGGTAAGCGGGGCGCTGCTGGTGATACTGGGCGGCGTGGGCGCGGCCACCGTGAGCGTGTAGATCTGCTGGCAGGCAAGGCCGCCCTGGTCGGTGTCCGTGATCACCACCTGATACGTCCCCACCACCGGCGACGCCCAGGTCAGCACATTGCTGCTAAACGCCAGCCCGCTCGCCGGGGTGCTGGTCACGCTGTAGTACTGCGTGTCGTGGTCGGGGTCGGCGGTGACCATCGTGTAGGAATAGCTTTGCGTGGTCAGGGCCACCCGCGGCGGCTGCGAGGTGATGACCGGCGGGTAGTTGATGTACGAGACCACCGACAGGTTGTACACCTGCACCGCCGAGGCGCCCTGGCCGTCGCTGACGGTCACGGTCACCGTGTACGTACCCGTCACGGGCGCAGTCCAGGTGACCACGCCGGCCGTCGTCACGGTCATGGCCGTGCTCGGGTTGGTGCTGACGGCGTAGCTGAGCGGATCGCCGTCGGGGTCGCTGGCGACCACGGCATAGGTGTAAAGTTGACCGGCCACGGCGTTGATCACCGGCGTGGAGGTGATGGTGGGCGGCAGGTTGCCGCCGCGCACGGCAATCGTGTAGCTCTGGAAGGCGCTGGCGCCCAGCGGGTCGGCGACGCGCAGGGTGACATTCTGGATGCCGACCTGGTCGGCGCTGGGGGTCCAGCGAATGCTGCCGGTGACGGCGTTGACCGACATACCGGCCGGGGCCGTGGTCAGCCTCCAGAACAGCGGGTAGTTGTAGGGGTCGCTTCCCTGGGCGTTGTAGACATAGCCCTGGCCCACGTCGGCCACCAGCGGCGGGTCCGAGGTAATCGTGGGCGGCAGATCCCCCGCCTGGTCCCCCACATTCAGTGTGTAGGGCTGCGAGACGCTGTTGCCGCGGGCATCGGTGACCGTCACGGTCACGCCGTAGCTCCCCACCTGGGCGGCCGTGGGCGTCCAGGTCAGGAAGTTATTGTCCATCCACATGGGCGGAGTGCCGGTAATGACGGGGTTAGTGGTGAACGAGTACGCCAAGGCATCGCCGTCCGGATCATTGGCTTGCACTTCGTAGACATACGTCTCGCCGATGCCGATCTGGGTGGGCGGTAGGGAGGTGATCACCGGACCCTGCTCGGCGCCGCCGTTGCCGATGGTCAGCGTATAGGTCTGCGTGCTGGAGCCATGCGGGTCGCTGACCTGAACGGTGACCGGGTAGGTGCCGGCCGCGGCATTATTCCAGAGCAACAGCCCGGTGGTGCCGATGAAGGCCAGGCCGCTGGGACCTTGCGTGACCGTGTAGGCAAGGGTCTCATTGTCGGCGTCCTGGGCCCAGACCTGGTACTGATACTGCTTGCCGGTGCTGCCGCTCGTGACCGGCTGCGAGGTAATCGTGGGCGGCGGATCGCTGGCGAGCACGGTGATCGTGAACGACTTGGTGTCCACGCTGCCGTGGCTGTCGGTGACGCGCAGGAGCACGGTGTGGGCGCCGACTTCGTTGAGCGTCGGCCGCCACACGACGATGCCGGTCGGTCCGTCCACGGCCAGGCCATCGGGGGCCACCGGGGCATCGAAGGTCAGGACATCGTGGTCGGGATCGGTGGCGACGGCGTTGTAGCTGTAGAGCGCGCCCACCACCGCGGTGGCGTTGGGAGGCAGGGTCAAGGTGGGCGGTGTGTCCGGCGTGGGACCGCCCGAGGTTTGCTGATTACCGAAGTCTTCGCCGCTGACGGCCTTGCCGCCGACCACGGTGGCGCTATAGGAGCCGGCGGCCGGGGCGCGCTGGGTCCAGCCGGCCTGTGGCACTTCGCGGACGATGTAATTGCCCGGCTGCAGATTGGTGAACGAGTAATTGCCGTTGGCGTCGGTGAGTGTGGACGGCTCGCCGGCGTCGAGCGTGCCGTTATTGTTCAGGTCGAGATAGATGGTCCAGTTGGGCAAGCCAGGCTCAAGGGGATTGGGGACAGGCCCGAGTGCCGCCGGGATAAAGGCCAGGCGTTCCCAGGGCTGTTGCAGGGCCGTGGGGCCTTGAGCCCCCGTCAACTGTTGGCTTTGCAAGGTGCTGCCGTCCCACCAGACGCGGTCGATGAATTCCAAAGCCGGCGAAGCGACGGGGCCCGAGCCCTCGTGGGCCGCGAGGATTTGCCCCCAGATCGGCGCAAACTGCGCACCGGCCGCCACGGAAATGCTGAATTGCTGGTCCGGCGCGGCAAAGACATTGGCCACGCCCCCTGCCGGCACGATGGCGACGTTGGCCGCATCGTCCAGCCCACTAGCCGGCAAGCTGGTATTGACCGTGGTGACGCCGTTCACGACCGCCACCGTGTAGGCGTTCGACCCGTCCCCCGTCACCAGCAGCTTGCCCGCCAGGGTTGAACCGTACTGCGCGGCATTGGGCACCACCTGCAGCGCCGGCTCGGAGTCGAACGGCAGCAGGACGTTGCCGGGCAAGGGGTTGGCATTGCCCAGGGCATCGATGGTCCAGAGCTGGGAGGACGAGGCGTTGGACGCCGTCACCAGGGCCAGCATCGCGCCGCCGAAGACGTTGGCGGTGTCGAGGGCCAGGGCTTGAATAAAGCCCTGGCTGCCCAACGTCGCCCAGGCGCGCTGGATGGTCTTGCCGCCATTGCTGATGCGGATGATCTGCGTAGGGGACGGCGCGCCCGTGTTGGCGGGGCCGACAAACTGAGGCAGGAACACATCGCCGGGGATAAAGCCGCCCGGGTTGCCCGCCTGCGGGATGACCATGCTGAAGCCGTCCTCCTGGCCCTCCTTCGTCAAGGTCGCAAAGGGCGTCTCGGTGCCGTTCGCCGCCAGCAGGTACAGGCTGGTCAGGCCGCTCCACTGCGGGCCGCCAGGACCAATGCTGATCGCCGTGGCATTGATGGAATAACCTACCATGAGCGCGTTGGCCGGTGGGTAATAGGCTATGGCGTCGGCACTATTGCCGCTGGCGCCATAACTCAAGCCGATCTGCTGCATGGTGATGGGGCCGAAGGTGGTAGCGGCGGGGATGGTCGCGTCGCGGACGCCGTTGCCGTTGAGGTCGTTGTACTTGGTGCCGTAGATGGCCCCGGTCAGGGCCGCGATGGCGACCACGTTGATCGTGAACGACTGCGTATCAAAGCCGCCCCGGCCGTCATCCACGCGCACGCTGATCGGATAGGCGCCCGTGGCGCTCGGCGTCCAGGTGATGTTCCCCATGACGGGATCGATGTTCATGGCCGGCTGGCTGGTGGGCGGGCCGGAGGTGATCGAGTAGATGAGCGGATCGTGGTCGGCGTCGATGGCGTGCAACGGGTAGGTATAGGTCGCCCCCAGGGTGACGCTGGTGGGCGCGGTGCTGATGATGTAGGGCGGATCGTTGCCCGGCTGCTGGTGCACGAGCACGGTGTAAGTTTGCGTCGCCGTCAGGCCGCCGCCGTCTGTGTCCACGAGCGTCACGGTCTGCAGGCCCAACTGCGTGTAGGCCGGCGTCCAGCTCACCGACACGTTCACCGACCCGTTCGACGTGAGGCTCAGCCCGGCCGGGTTGCTGTTCGGGTTGGCGGACAGGGTTTGCGAATCGTAGTCGACATCGGCGACCGTGGGCTGGTAGGTGTAGGGCACGCCGACATAAGCATCGACGGGCGGCGTCGACGTGAAAGCCGGCGGATAGTTAATGCCGGTGCCCGCGCTCAACACGGACAGGACGTAGTTCTGGTCGGCGCTTCCGCCCTTGCCGTCGCTGACGCGCAGGCGGATCGCGTACGTGCCGACATCGGCGGCCACGGTGGACCAGGCCGCCAGGCCCTTGCCGGCGTCGGTGAAGCCTAGCGCGGTCGGCCCGGACACGACCGAGAAGGCCAGCGGGTCGCCGTCGGGGTCGAAGGCGCTGGCCTGGTAGCGATAGATCTGCCCGGCGGACACGCTGACCACCGGCACCGAGGTCCACCGCGGCGGATGATTGAGCCGGCCCAGGTAGACCAGGTCATAGGTGAACGTCAAGCCTTCCGGGTCCAGGAACGTCAGCAGGCCCGTCTGCGTGGCCTGTCCGGGAGCCAGGACGCCGGCCGTCACCAGACTGCTCAGGTCGAAATACGGCGTGCCGTCGGCCATGACGCCCGTCGGATGGAAGACGCGCACGGAGGGCGCGCTGATGTGCCGCACGCCGACCAGGAAGGGCGTATAGATCTTGAACGAGTCGATGTTCGTGGCCGTGAGATTGGCATAGAGGACGCTGGCGGCGTTGTTGAACGAGGTTCGGCCGTAGGTGGTGCTGATGCTCCGGGTCACGTCGGAGAGGATGGAGAAGTCGATTTGTCCCGCCGGCACGGGCGCCGTGCCGGTGACGCTCAACGTTTGCGTGGCGGTCACATTGGCGGAATCGGCAGAGACCGCGGTAATCGAGTTCTGACCCGGCCCCGCTATGACCTGCTCGAAGAAGTTGCCGCCGGCATCGGTCAGTGCCTGCGTGCCGTTTACGGTGACGGAAGTGAGGCTGGCGCCGCTGGAAGGCTGGGCCGAGCCGCTGACCAGCACCGGATTGCCTTGCGGTACGGTGCTGGCGGGGGTCGGGGTTTGCACGGTGACGGGGTCGGCAATGCCCTCGGCGTGATGATCGCTCGGGTCGAGCGCAAACGTGCCTGAGGCGGTACGATTACCCGACCGCCAGATGCTGGCGCCGGCGTAGCGGTAAACGGTATTCGTGTGCTGATCGACAGTCCAGAGATCGGTGGGCGGGGCGCCGGCGGTCGAGGTGCCGCCGCCGCCGTCCGAACCCACAACAGGCCAACCGCTCCCGGTCAGATTTTGCGCCCAGGCATTGGGATTGAGCGTGATGCCCCGCGGGTCGATGTCGGCCGGGTCGAGCGTCCAGCTGCCCAGGAACTTGCCGGTCAGGTCGTAGACAAAGACCTTGTTGGTATTGGCCTTGTTGTCGGTGATCCAGATCGTCTGGCCGTCGGTGACCATGCCGGTCGGCGCCGTGTTGGCCGAATTCAGCGAAAAGCTCGATGTGGCGGCGTACTCGCCGGAGAGCCAGCTGGTCGCATTCGCGTAACGGAATACCTGGTTGCTGCCGCCGTCCACCATCCAGATATCGGCGCCGTTGGTGGTGATGTCCGTGGGCTGCTGCACGGTATCGGCCTGCCAGTTGCCGAGCACCGTGCCGTCCGGTTTATACACGTAAACCTGCACATTTTTGTTGGCATCGACAATCCAGAGGGTATCGGCCGCCGCGTTGGTGGCGATGCCCCAGCCGCGCTGGTTGTTACGCGCCACGCCCCAGGAGCCCGCCAGGTTGCCGGCCGCGTCGTACAGGAAGACGCTGTGCGCGGACTGGTCCACGACGAAGAACTGGGTCGCGCCGTGCCCCAGCGCGTGGATGACGAACTTCCCGGTGCCGACCGCCCCTTCGTCATCCGTGACCGTGACCGTAACGGTGTAGTCCCCTGCCGTGGTGTAGGTGTAGGTGCCGTTGACCTTGCCGCTGGTGAGCACGCCCGCGGAGCCCTGCGTCACGGTCACGCTGCCCGTGGCCGGCGCCGAGCCGTCGCCCCAGTTGATGGTGGCGGTGAACGGCGATTCCTGCGTGCCGGCCGATGAGCTTGTGAAGCCCGGATCGGTGAACGTGGCTACCTGCAGCGTGAAGGCCGCGTTCTTGACTTCGGTCTGATTCGTCAAGGGCGTCACCGTGGGCCCAACATTGTTGACGGTGATGGTCTTGGAGCTGGCCGTATAGGTCGTGACGGCGTCGCTCGCCGTGGCGCTGATGGTGTAGGTTTGCGGCCCGTCCGCGTACGTATGCGTCACAGTCGAGGGATTGCCGGAGTAGGTCTGGCTCGCGTTGTCGCCCCAGTTGATCGTCCAGCTCAGAATGGGGTTGCCCGAGTTGGTGATGCCGATGAGGTTCAGGGTGTATAGCGCCCCTTCATTGGTGGTGCTCGGCCCGGTGATGGCGATGGTGGGCGGGATGTTGTTGATCGTGACCACCAGCTGGTTGGCGCTCACCGTGCCGTCGTCGGTGGTGCCCGTGACGACGATGGTGAACTTGCTCAGCGTGTTGTAGACGTGCACGGCCATGGTATCGTCACCGTTGGCGGTCGTGCTGGTACCGTCTCCCCAGTTGATATTCCAACTTTGCACCGGGTCGGGCGTGACGCTTTGCGACAGGGTCAGCGTGTACGGCTGCGCGGCGTTGACGGTGCTGGGGCCGCTGATCGTGAGCGTCGGCGGCAAATCGTTGACCCTCACAATGAAATTGGCCGTGGCCACGGCCCCGCCGTTGTCGGTCAGGCTCAGCATGGCGTGATCCATGCCCCCGTCGCTGCCCTCCTCGGCATAGACGTGGCTGCCGGACACCGTGCCGGCACCGTTGGCTTCCACCACCGTCCCCGTGCTGCTGGTGCCATCGCCCCAGTTGATGGTGGCCGTGTGCGTGTCCAGCGTGCCCGGGTCCTTGAACGTCGTCTGAAAACTGGCCGTCCCCGTCTCGTTGATCGTTTGATCCGGAATTGGCACAATTGCGGCCACTGCGTCTTGAACGGTCACGACGCTCGTGTCTGTGGCGGTGGCGCCGGCAATGTCGGTCACGGTCAGCTTGACATTGTAGGTGCCGTCCTGGGCAAACAAGTACTGCACGCTGCCCGGCTTGGAACTGGTTTGCGTACTGCCGTCGGGCAGGGTCCACTGGTAGGAGAACAGATTGCCATCGCTGGAAGTGGATGCTGAGTCGTCGAAGGTGGCCAGGCTGCCCTCGGTGGGGCTCTGATTGCCGCCGGCGTTGGCGACCGGCGGCTGGTCCACCGTGAAGGTCAGCGAGGCACTGGTGGTCCCGGCGCCGTTGGTGGCTTGCACCGTGATCGTGTGTAAGCCATAGGACAGGTTGCCCGGGTACCAGGTGTACTGGCCATTGTTGATCGTCGAGAAAATGTCGGTCCAGGTGGTGCTGGTGTCGATCTTGGCTTGCAGCGCCGTGGCGCCGGCACTGACGATGCCGGTAATCGTCGGATCGGTCGTAAGCAAATCGCTCCGATACGGGTCGCTGCCTGGGCCGGTCGGGGCCGTGTCGTTCAACAAAGCCACGGTCACCAAGGGCGGGGCGAACGCGGCGATCTTCACCGTGCTCGTGGAGTCGTGGTCGTTGTTGACCAGGCGGAAGATGAGCGTGCCATTCGTGTTAACAAAGAGTTTGGAAATGTCCAGATCGACGGTGCCGTTTTGCAACGTAACGCCGCTTGCCAGGGCCGGCGCCAGGCCGCGTGTGATGTTGAAGAAAGCGTCGCGCCCCGGGGCGATGGTCGGCACCAGGCTCTTGCCGGTGGGGTCCACGAACGCCGCCTCGAAGGCGTCATTGATCTGCCCCGCGCCTGCGGGATCGAAGCTCAAATTCGAGTAGTAGAAAGTGAGAATGTTCGGCGACGTTGGAATGGTGAAATCATGCTTCAGGGCGACCTGAAAGGAATTTCCTTCCGTCAAGGTGAAGCTGCTGGGGTTGTTATAAGTAACCGCGCCGACGCCTGCGCCCGAACCTCCCGTTTGAAACTGGCTCCATTTGCCAACACCAAAGCCCTCGCTGATGGGCATGGTGATCGTTCCTGCGCCGCCTCCGCTTGGGTCGGTGATGACGCCGTCTGCCTTATTGTCGGCATCGCCGCGCTGGCCATCCACAAAATGGAGAATAACCTGGTGCCCGGTGATCTCCGCGCCGGTCGTGCCGTCGTAGTTGAACGGCGTCAGCGCCCCGGTGGCCGGATCTTCCTTGTAGTAGCTGTTCAGCGTGACATCCTGCGGCAGAATCATGGTCACCGTGGCGCTGCCGCCGGGGGCGACATCCAGAAGCTTGAAGCCGATCAGACCGAGGGGCAGGACGATGCCGGTCGCGGGCGGGTCGAAGACCTGCACGTCCTGAAAGCGGTGTCCGGGAGATTCCAGCGTGATGAACTCGCCGTTGGTCGTCGGCACCGAGACGACGTCGGCTTGCTGGTTGTCGGGAATGCCGTCCTGGTTGCCGTCGCCGCCGTGCGGCGCCAGCGCTTCCAGGGCGGCCGGGACGCCCTTGCCGAGCGGGTCTGCGCCGGCCGTCAGCACGATCCCGTTCGACCAAACGGGGGCGTTCGAGCGGCCATGCACCGTTGCGCCTACCCACATTCCCGGAGCGACGTCTGCCTTCAGGTTCACGCTGAAGTCGATGGCGCCGGGCTTGGTTTGCGTGATGGTCTTGGAACCCAGGTAGGTTCCCCAATTGTTCGCTGGCGGTGCGGTGACGGCAGGATGGAAATCCTGCCCTACGGCGGCGTAGAAGTCGAGTTGCACCTGCGTGCCCAGGGCGGCGATGTTGGTCAGCGATCCTTGCACGAACAGCCGTCCCTGGCCGGCTGGGCCGAAGGCCTGGGCCACGTGCAGCACGGGCGGAGACGGCGGCAGCACGATGTCGGTCGGCGCCGGGTTTGCCGATACCGGCACGATTCCCACGCCCGGCGGGGCCACCGGAGCGGATGAACCGGGAGCGGGCTGGACGCTCGATACAACCGGTGGGGCTTTACTGATCGTGGCCGGAGCGGGCTGGAGCTTCGACACAACCGGTGTGGCGGCACTGATCGTGGCAGGAGCCGGCGAAGGCCTGGCGCTCTGCGTCAAGCCGCCGGGTCCGGCGCCGCCGGGCGAGAAGGAGGACAGCGGCGCCCCGGCCGAGGAATCGCTCAAAGCCGGGCTCATGCCGCCGGACGTGCCGCCGCCTGACGCGCCCGTGCCGCCTCCGTTCGAACCGCCTGCGCCGCCCCCGCCGCCGGCTGCCCCGGCGCTCGAGCCGTCCGGCAAAGCGGCGCCGCCGCCGCCCGCGGATGCCGGCGCCGCAGGAAAGATGTTATCCAAAGCGACGAAGGCGCTAATATCCAGCGGCGTGCGGCCCAGGTCGGCCGACGCATCCACCGTGAACGGCGCGGATTCATTTGCCTGGCCCGGACTGGCCGGAAGATTGGCCGGCGGTGCGCTCGTTGCCCCGCTCGACGGCGGCGCGGCAACAGACACCGTCTCTGGCGCTGGGGCAGCTGCCGCGCTTTTCTGCGCCGCAGGTTCGATCTGGTTCAAGGCAGGCTTATCGATGCTGTCGAACACCCAGTAGCCGTCCGGCACAATCGGCCGCACCAGCAACGAGCCGACCGCAACGCGGTCCTCCAGTTGTTCGAGCACCGGCCGGTAGCACCAGCGCTTGAGGCGTCTTTCCGGATCGGGGCTCAAACCGTCAGCCCCTCTTCTCGTCCGATGCTTCAACCGCGAAAGCCAGCGCTGCAGACCCAGGGCGGCCATGGCGATCTCCTTAAAGCCGCGAGCGACAGACCTCGTTGAGATGCCTGTGCGCGCAGCGGAAGAACGAGAGCGATAGGAACAGGGAATCTCCTCCCCCAAAGACACAAACTGCTTCTCTCTTCCGAGACACTTCAGGCGCGGCGCTCGACCCGATTCCAAAACGGCCATCGAGGTCGCAACGAGCGGACGTGACAAAATGGCTCAGAACATCAGCGAACGGGATGCCAGTTTCCGAATTGGAAATATTTTTGATCGGAAATTCATTTCATGGTTCCGCGAAATTGATGCCAGGCCCGAATCTTGATGTCTGACAATGAATTCCGAGTTCCGTTAGGTATCTCTAAAAACTGGTTCGTTGAGTGAAATTATTTTATTTTGAGCAATGGCATGCTTGATATGAGAACCCCGGTGCTCGGCTGCAAAGGCGCCTGACCAACATGGCCAGAAATCCTCCAACATGGCCACGTTGGCCGTCTTCGTCGCGCGCGTCGTTCGGCATGCAAAGAGAGTTGCCAGCGTCAATAGGATTTTGCTGTTCTCGGACAGAATTTGGCGATTTTTTTGCAAGTTCGCCAAGGCCGCCAAGAGACTTGGCGGGCGGACTACCACCCAAGACATGTTTGCCACAGGTCAGAGGTCGAGAGCTGCCTGATTGCTGACTTATGACCTCTGACCTCTGACTTTAGTTGCTCCGTTTCTTGATCTCCTCCTCCAGGCTGCCTACCTGCTGGATATTACGGCTGATCACTTTGCCGTCCTTGTCTACCAGGAACAGATTGGGCAGCACCATGACGCCGTACTGCGTCGCCAGCGGGCTTTCGAGGCCGCCCGGCTGGAAGAGATGAATGCCGGGCGCGGGCGTACGCGTCAGGAAGGCCCTGGCTTCCTCGACGGTGTTGTCGAGGTTGACACAGACCAGTTCGAGTCCCGCTCCCTTGTTGGCGTAGTTGTCGAGCAGTTGCTTCAGGACGGCAAAGTCGCCGACGCAACGTTCCTTGTTCCAGCTCGCCCAGTAATACACGACCACCATTTTGCCGCGCACCTGGCTGATGTTGAAGGCGGCGCCGTCGAGCGCCGGGCCGGCCAGTTCCATGACCTTGCCTTCCAGATCCAGCCGCCGCAAGGCGCCCTGGGCGCGGGGCGTGAGAGCGTTGTCGGCAAAGTCCTTGGCGAGCCGCTCGTACCACTTGCGGGCCTCGATTTCCTTGTTCACCAACTCGCTGACCATGCCAAGCTGCATCAAGGCCTCGGGCGCGTCCTCGGCCTGCGGATAGGTCGAGACGAACTTCGTCAAGCGGGCCAGCCATTCCTCCTGCACCTTGGCGAGCTCGGGAGAGGGCCTGGCCATGCGGACGGCGTTCTCGGCCTGCATCTCGCGGAACGTGATGAACGCCGCCAGGTTCGTGCCCGGGACCGACTTGACAATCTGATCTTCGAGCCGGACCAGGCGCTCGTGGGCGGTCCTGTCGCCGTCCGGGCTGTTCTGCGCCGCCGCACTCAGACAGTCGGCGATTTGTCGAATCCATTGCTCGCGCTCCTCGGACTTGACCTTGGCCACGATCTGCTCGAGCAAGTTGGCGCGCGTCAGGTTGTACTCGACAATTTGTGCGCTCATGCCCGGCGCGGAACTCTTGGGCGCCCGAGCGTCCAGGTCGCGAAGCTGGTCGAGCAGCGGTTGCAGGGCCGGATCGATGGACGCCGCGGTCGTGTCGCCGCTGCCGTCGCCGAGCGTCGGCGCGTCAATGAGCCGCCAGGTCAGGCCGACCTTGATCATCTCGCCGGCCTGGAGCCAATCATTCTTGCCGTTGGTGTCGCAGAGGATGGTGCCGCGCGGGTACTTGATCAGGTCTTGCCTGGTTCCCAGCACTTCCGTCGGCAGGCACTGGGGCGCCGCGGTTTCCAGGTGGACCCAGCGGGTCTTGTCATTCAGATTGGTTGCCTTGGCGAGGAGGTCCTGGAACTTGTTGTACGCTTGCTTCTGCAGATCGCGAATGCGCGCCGCCTCGCCGGCGGGCAGACCCAGGCCCGTCATTTCGGCTTCGGTGAGAAAGAGCGCCTGGATACGAGCGAAGTCGCGCGTGATGACGGCCTGGACAATTTCCTGGCTGACCTCTTCGGCCGAGATCATCTTCCAGGAGTCGATCTTGTGATCGTGATTGATATCGACCCCCCACTTCATGCCGCCGCCGTTAAGCCAGCGATATTGATCCGGTTCGCCGTCGAGGTTGGAATCGATTTCGCGGTAGACTTCGACGCCGTCCTTGTAATAACTCCAGATGTGCGGCTTGTTATCGCCCTTGCTGTCGACCAGGCGGCGGAGCGGGCGGCCCTGAGGATCGAGCAGCAGCCAGACGCCGCCGCCGCCCGGGTTGGCCGTCCAGCTTACGCGGCAAGAAGCCATTTCCGCTTCGCTGGGCGTGCTCAGGACAACGCCCTCTTGCCTGGGCCGGTACTGGAGAATCTGAGCCGGGGTTGCCGCCAGCGCCGCGCCCGTCCAGAGCAGCAAGCAGCCCGCCGTCAAACCCGCAGCCGCGCGTGCCTTCGTCATCGGAGTCTCCTTTCGGCCCGAAGTCAGAGGTCAGAGCTCAGAGGTCAGAGGTCGAGAGCTGCCTGATTGCTGACTTCTGACTTCTGACCTCTGACTTCTGACTTCTGATCGCCAAGTTTGGTCCCTGGTTATTTTCGGCACATGCAAGCGTGCTAATTCAACACAAAGACCGAAAGCGCGCTGCTTCGCGCAGAGGAGATAGACAAAGCACAGCCCGCAAAGTCCCCGCGGTCTTCCTCACGATCATTCCTCGCCGACGTGGCGTGAACAAAACAAATGCGCAAATCGTATTGCATCCGGCGCTTGCCTAGCTTGACCACTTTTTGGGGTACGGCTATAATTTTTGCAGCGCGGAAGAGTATTAACGGATTAAAGAGCGCAACCGGCAAGAAACCGAGAGGCTGTCCGAAAAGGGAACAGGATCCCGGATTCGGATCAACAGGATTAACCATCGGCCTCTAAGTGGAAGGTGGTCCAGACAAGGCTGGGCGGCCGGTTTCGCCTCGGCAGCAATGGATGCGACATGCCAGGGAGGGCAACGCATGACGATCGACAGCCGGTTCGGCGGGGTCACCTCCGCGGGTGGTGTTCCCCTCGTTGAGGATCTGCTCTCCTCACTCGTCGAGAGCCACTCGCAGGTACAATGCTCCTCGACTGGTTGTCGCTTTGCGGCCGATTCGTCAGGCCGTTTGGCCGGTGACGCTCTTAACGGACGGATTGCTTCCCTCGCATCCTAGAACGATGGCTTGTAGTGATGGACAGGGCTGCATGGGTCAGCCTGCCTCTATCGCTTTTGTCTTTCCTTTCCTGCAACGCGGGTAAGCCCTTGGCGGACGACCGGGTAGCCCTGATCAAGCAGGCCAACGACATCGTGGACGTCGTGGGCGCCTACGTTGCCCTGCGGCCGGTAGGCCAGAAATTCAAGGGACTGTGCCCCTTCCACGACGATCACCGTCCCTCTTTTGACGTCGACCCCCGTTACCAGAGCTTCCGCTGCTGGTCGTGCGGCAAACACGGCGATGTCATTTCTTTCATTCAAGAGCATGAGCGGGTTGATTTTCGCGAAGCGCTGGAGTTGCTGGCGCGCCGGGCCGGAATAACTTTAGAAAAAAAGACTGCTTCCCCGCAAAATCGCGGCCGCGCCTTTATGCTTGATGTAATGCGCTGGGCGGCGGACCTGTACCACCGGTGCCTGCTGGAAGCGCCGCTGGCGAACGGCGCCCGCCGCTATCTCGGCGAGCGCGGACTGCTGGGCGATACGGTGCGCCGTTTCGGCCTGGGGTTTGCGCCCGGCAATGGCGACTGGTTGGTTCAGCATGCCGCCAATGCCGGAATTGCCGACGAGCTCCTGGTGACGATCGGCTTGATCGCAGCGCGGAAGGAGGGCACCGGCCATTACGACTTCTTCCGCGACCGGGTGATGTTCCCGATTCGCGACGGCCGAGGCCAGACCATCGCCTTTGGCGGGCGGATTCTGCCGACTTCGCCCGCGGCGGCGACGACGGGAAAGTACATTAATTCGAAGGAAACGCCGCTCTTTACCAAGAGCGACCATCTGTATGGTCTGGATCAAGCGCGTCTGCCCGCTGCCAAGGCTGGCTTCATCGCCGTGGTGGAAGGATACATGGATGTGCTCATGGCGCACCAGGCGGGCATCGCCCAGGTCGTGGCGCCCCTGGGCACGGCGGTGAACGCCCGGCACGTGCAGAATCTGCGCCGCGTCGGTGTGCCGCGCGTGGTGTTAGTATTTGATGCCGACGCCGGTGGTCAGACGGGAGTCGATCGCGCCCTGGAGGTCTTTGTAAGTCAGGACGTGGAGCTGGCCGTCGCGGCCCTGCCGGAAGGACTCGATCCTTGCGATTTGCTGGTGCAACAGGGAACAGAAGCTTTTCGGGCGGTCCTGGCTGGGGCCGTGGACGCTCTGGAATTCAAGTTGAATCAGGTGGCGGCGCGGGAGGCCGCCTCGGGAATTGAAGGCCGGCGCCGCGCCGCGGATGCGGTGCTCGGCGTCATCGCCCTGGCTCCGGAGATGGCGGGCTCGGCCGGCGCCATCAAGCAGCAATTGATCGTGACGCGTATCACCCAACGCCTGGCACTCAAGGAGGAGAGCGTATGGGCAAGATTGAAGGAGTTGCGCTTGCAGGCTCGCAGCCGCGAGCGCAAGAGCACGGGCCCGGCAAGCAGCGCGCCTGCCGCCGTGCCGAACCCGCCGGCGCCCGAAGAGAAGGAGTTGCTGCAGGTGCTGCTGGCCGAGCCGGCCCTGGTGCGTGTGTCGGCCGCCGAGATCCACCCCGGGCAGATTCAGCACCCGGCGACGCGGGAGCTGATCCAGGGGCTTTATGATTTGCAGGCCGAAGGCGCCGGGCTGGCGCATGTGCCGGCCGAGAGAGCGTTCGAGATGCTCCGGGCGCGTCTCGAGGATTCGCGCCTGGCCACGCTGGCTCTGGAGATGCGTGCCATCGGCCTGCAACAGCCGGACCGGCAAACCTGGCTGCAGCGCATTGTTGAGGAATTCCAGCGCAAGCACCGGACCGAGCCGGCACGGCAGGAGATCAAGAACCAATTGCGCGGCGTCGCGAACGACTCCGCCGCCCTGGAGCTGCTGCGCCGGCTCCAGACTGCGACCTGATCGGGCTTGTGGCGGCAAGTTTTCAACTTGCCGGAAGTGTTCGGGCAAGTTGGAAACTTGTCCCCACAAGCAACGGATGGACCCAAGGCATAATCAGCAGAGGTATGGCGCGACCAGGAAACGCCTTCGCGCGCAGCTTCTGCATGGTGCGAAACTCACGAGGGTGAGGCCAGGGCAAAAAAAAGAGAAAGCACCCCTTTCTCATTTTGCCTTTGTCCTTTATCCTTGCGATACGTGAGGAGGGCTTTGATGGATTTGAAAATGGACGAAGGCCTGAAGACGTTGCTCGATTCGGGCAAGGATAAAGGCTACCTGACTTATAGCCAGGTGAACGATTATTTGCCCGACGACGCCGTCAACCCCGAGAAGCTTGACCAGCTTCTGCTCGTGCTCGAGGAGCACGGCATCGAGTTGATCGACGAGTCCGAGGCCGAGGAGCGCGAGGCCGGCCCCACCGCGGGCGCCCGCGAGGAAGACGCCACGGCCGAGATCGACCTGAGCTTCATTGAGGAAGAGGACACGCGCCGCATCGACGATCCCGTGCGCATGTACCTGACGCAAATGGGATCGATCCCGCTGCTCAAGCGCGAAGAGGAAATCGCGCTGGCCAAGAAGATTGAAGTGACGCGCAAGCGCTTCCGCCGCAAGGTGCTCGAATGCGATGGGGCTTTACGGCAGGTGGTCGACACGCTCAAGCGTGTGCATATCGGCGAGCTGCCTTTTGACCGCACGATCAAGGTCTCTCTGACGGAGAACCTGGAGAAGGACAAGATCCTCCAGCGCATGCCCCATAACCTGAAGACGCTGGAGTTTCTTCTCGAGCAAAACGATCGCGACTTCGAGCAGATCGTCGATCTCCGCGTCGGCGAGGAGGAGAAACGCACGCTGCGGCGCACGCTGCGCCTGCGCCGCCGCAAGGCCGTCACACTCGTGGAAGAACTTAGCATCCGCACGCAAAAGGTCCAGCCGCTCATGAAGAAGCTGGAGCAGATCTCGGCGCGGATGAATGAGCTGGTGCGCGACATCGAGGACATGAAGGGCAACCGGGCCCTCAAGGAAGATCGCGCCAATCTCGAAAAAGAGTTGCGCGACCTCATGATGATGACGCTCGAGGAGCCGGCCAGCCTGCACAAGCGCGCGGAGATCGTCAAGAAACGCTTCGCGGAGTATGAGCAGGCCAAACGAGAGCTGTCGGGCGGCAACCTGCGCCTGGTCGTCAGCATCGCCAAGAAGTACCGCAACCGCGGCCTGAGCTTCCTCGATCTGATCCAGGAAGGCAACACCGGCCTGATGCGCGCCGTGGACAAATACGAATATCGCCGCGGCTACAAATTCAGCACCTACGCCACCTGGTGGATTCGTCAGGCCATCACCCGCGCCATCGCCGACCAGGCCCGCACCATCCGCATCCCGGTGCACATGATCGAGACCATGAGCAAACTGCGCAACGTCTCGAAGAAGCTGCTCCAGGAAATGGGCCGCGAGCCGACGATCGAGGAAACCGCCCGCGCCGCCAATATCAGCGTCGAGGAGACGCGCCGCGTGCTCAAGATCAGCCGGCACCCGATCAGTCTCGACCGGCCCGTGGGCGAAAGCGAGGACAGTTACTTTGGCGACTTTATTGAAGACGACAGCGCCGAGTCGCCGGTCAGCGCCGCCACCCAGGAGATGCTCAAGGACAAGATCGAGCAGGTCCTGAAAACGCTGACCTACCGCGAGCGCGAGATCATCAAATTGCGTTACGGGCTCGGAGACGGCTATACTTATACCCTGGAGGAGGTGGGGCGCATCTTCAAGGTGACGCGTGAGCGTGTCCGCCAGATCGAAGCCAAGGCGGTGCGGAAATTACAGCACCCGGTACGCAGCCGCCAGCTCGAGGGCTTCCTCGATGGCGGGGTACGCCGCTGAATGAACGAACGAAACCGCCGGTCTTACAGACCGGCGGTTTTTTTTGCTAGAGACATGTCATTCGTCCTTGGTCATTCGTCATTGGCCTGCGGCCAATGACGAATGACCAATGACGAATGACCGGTCAAGAAGGAGTGTTACGATGGCCGGTCCGGCTACTGTGCTTCGCGAGATCCACCGTTTGCGAAAGGACGCCCGCACCCTTCAGGATGAAATCGAACGCGTGCCCCGAATGCTGAAAGCGCAACAAGCAAAAATCGTCCGGCAGGAGGAGGCCTTGCGCGAAGCGCACGAAGTACTCAAAAGAGCCAAGCTGACAACCCATGAAAAAGAATCCGAGTTAAAGGCCACGCAGCAGCTCACGGCCAAGCATGAAAAACAGCTGAGTGAAGCCACCTCTAAAAAAGAATACGACGCTCTTAAAGTGGAGATTGCCGCCGACAAAAAGAAGTCCCAGGTCATTGAGGACAAGATCCTCGAGAGCATGGTCGCCGCCGAAGACAAATCGGCGCAAATCCCAACAGCCGAAAAAGCGGTCGCTCAAGCCAAGGCCGACTACGCCGATCACGAGAAAACCTCGCAAGTCCGTCTGACGGAGTTAAGGGAGCAACTCGCCAAGGTGCACACGGCGATCAAGGAAGTGGAAAGCTCGCTGCCGCCGGATGTCCTGCCGGCTTATGAACGTTTGCTGGCGGCGCGCGGCGAAGATGCCATGGCCGCGGTGCAAAACCGGACCTGCATGGCCTGCTATACCGAGATCACGGCCCAGGCCTTCAATGACCTGATGCTCAGCCAGTTCGTGCTGTGCAAGAGCTGCGGCCGCGTGCTGTACTTACCGGAGTGAGCAGGCTTTCCGGCAGGAGGAAGAAGGTCGTTCCAGCGGCATTGCCAGGCATAATCCCTTGCCCGGAATGGCCGCCGGCAGGCAGGCAATAAAAAGGGTTGCGCGGGCAAGATTTTTATTGACAAGCGGTAGGCCTCCCTTAGAATCAGGCAAGATTATGTTCACCTCTTTATTTCCTGGGAATGAGGACCTCGCCCAAGAAGGAGTAGTTTCGCCAATCGAGATTCAGCCTTTCTCATTCTTTTTTGTGTCTCTTTTAGGAGTATGGTTATGGTAAGCGGCATCGACTTTGCCAGCGACGCCTTGTCGAGGCGTCGAACAGGGGCCCGGCTTTTTAGGCAGGGCCATCGGGGGGCGGCCCAGCGCTGCCGAGGGTTTACGCTGATCGAACTGCTGGTGGTCATCGCCATCATCGCCGTGTTGGTCGGCCTGCTGTTGCCGGCCGTGCAGAAAGTGCGTGAGGCCGCCAATCGCGCCAAATGCTCCAATAACATCAAGCAGATGTCGCTGGGACTGCATAACGCCAACGACACCTGGGGCCGTCTGCCGCCCATGTCCGGCACTTACGGCGGTGCCTTCTTCGCCCCGCTCTTCTGGCACCTGTTGCCCTACATCGAGCAAGATAACATTTGGCAAGCGGCCGCAGTGGGTGGTGTTATTTTCCCGAACTGGGGCTCGCTCAATCCGACAGGTACGCCGCAATATCTCCGGCAAGTGAGAATTCCCATTTACCAGTGCCCGTCCGACCCCAGCATCAGCAAAAACTGCCTGGACTGGTGCAACGGCGATGCCTCTTATGCCGGCAACTTCCAGGTCTTCGGCCTTCAACGGCTATCCACCTCCGCGGACCCCGTCGCCTGGGACGGGCAGGCCAAGATCCCCACTACTTTCGAAGACGGCCAGACCAACACCATCGTCTTTGCCGAGAAGTATGCCGCCTGCAACGGTGGTTCGGCCAGCCCCGGCGGCACCTGGTGGATGCGCGGCATTATGGGGAATGATAACAGTTTCCCGGCCGACCGGCTCTCTGGCGTGTTCGCTGGAGGCCAAGGAATCGATGGTACCGTATGGTTCCAGGGGACAGCTTCCAAATTCGTCGTCCAACCTCAGAACTACCTGGCGTCGCCAGGCCCATGCGACAACCGCTTGGCTACCTCGCCGCACCCGGCGGGTATGAATGTCGGACTGGGCGATGGCAGCGTGCGTTTTCTCTCTTCCAGTATCGATCCCAATACGTGGTGGATCGCGGTGGTTCCCAATGACGGCATTCCGATGCCCGGCGATTGGTAAGAACCTTTAGGAAAAATGAACCGCAAGTAATGGGGAGAAGCGTGCCCGCGCTTCCCCCCATTGCTTGTCAAGGGAGACAGTATTCATGAACTGGATGTACCTTGGCGGCACCAGCAGTCGTTTTGCTGCCCTGCTTTCGCTTCTTTCCCTGTTTGCATTTGTAGGTTGTGGGGGTAGCGGCGCTCAAGGAAAATTGACCGGCAAGGTTCTGTACAACGGAAAGCCCGTGACTGGCGGTTCGGTGATTTTCCGCCCGGCCAGTGCCAGTGAAAACACGGTCACGGCTCCGATCCTTCCGGATGGCAACTACGCTGCGACCGTCCCGGCCGGCGTCGTGAAAATTGCCGTGGACAATAGAGCACTCCGACCGCCCGAGGCCACAGCCAAGAAGGAGCCGCCACCCAAACTTCCCAAGATAACCAACCCGGGCACGGACACTCCCGATCCGCGCGTCAACCCGCAAAAGCCGGCGGGAACTTACATTAAGCTCCCCGACAAATACCATGATGTGGCGACTTCCGGGCTGAGCTATACCGTCAAGTCCGGCTCGCAGAACTACGACATTAACCTCGATGAAGCCAAGTAGTTCCATGCCAGCCCATGCGGCACCAGGCAGTCTGCGGGTTAGCATTGCTGCCATGGAATTCATGGCCTGGCGGGAGGTCAATCGAACTCTGACCTCGCGCCGTTCCTTTCCCGTTCCGCCCGCAAAGCCTAACGCGTTTCACTCATTTCCCATAATTCTTTTCCCAGCCGCCAAGGTATACTAGGTTAGGAAGGCCGGCCCGTCCGCCGTCTGAGCGCGGGCGACTTCCGCCTCGGGCTCCAGGCTCTGAGAGGAATCATGGTCGAGTCGAAGGCGAGGACAGCGCACGCTCGGACGGTGCTCATCGTCGAAGACGATGCCGGCGTCGCGCACCTGGAGCGCATCCGCCTCGAACGGGCCGACTACAAGGTGCTGGTCGCGGCCAGCGCGGCCGAGGCGCTGGAAAAGCTCGCAGACAAGAGCATTGCCCTTATCCTCCTGGACTATCGGCTCCCGGGAGGAATGGACGGCCTGACCTTCTATACTCAGGTCAAGGAGGCCGGCTACGATGTGCCGGTCATTCTGGTGACCGGCTTCGGCACGGAAGCCACCTTGATCCGGGCCCTGCGCGTGGGCGTGCGCGACTTCGTCACGAAATCTCCCGAGTATCTCGATTATCTCCCCGAGGCGGTCGAGCGCGTTTTGCGCCAGGTGGAAACCGAACAGCAGCTTGCGGAGTCCGAAGCCCGGCTCGCCAGCGTGATTGCTTCGGCCAAGGACGCCATCCTCGTGGTCGAGGGCCAGCGCATCACCCTCTTTAATGCCGCCGCGGAGAGAATGTTTCGCTGCCCGGCCGAGCAAGCGCTGGGCCAGCCGCTCAGCCGCTTTATCCCCCCGGAATACGAGCCGGCTTCCGGCAAGGACAGGGGCGCAGGACAGGCCCCGGAATCCGTAACGCTGCGCGTGCGCTCCGGCAAACGCGGCATCCGCGCCGACGGCGAGGAATTCCCCCTGGAAGCATCTCTCGCCAGAGGACAGGTCGGCGGGCGCAAATTCCATACCATCGTGGTGCGCGACATCAGCCAATGGGTCCGGGCCGAACAGGCCTTGCGCGCCAGCGAGCAGCTCTATCGCAACCTGGTAGAGACGACTCCCGATGCCATCGTCGTGGTCGACTTGAACCTGCGCATCGGCATGGTGAACAAGCAAGCCGTGGAGTCTGCCGGCTTTCAGAATGCCGACGACATGATCGGCAGGAACTGCCTGGATCTGCTCGTGCCGGAAGATCGCACGCACGCGCACGATATCCTGGACAAGGTTCGGCAGGCCGGCAGCGTCAATCAGGCCGAATTGACCGTCCTGCGCAAAGATGGCGAGCGCGTGCTTGCCGAAGTGAACATCGCCATGATCGCAGACGGCGCCGGCAAGCCGAACGGCTTCCTGGCTGTGCTGCGCAATATCACCGAACGCAAGAAGCTCGAAGCCCAGCTCCGCCAGGCGCAGCGCATGGAAAGCATCGGCGCCCTGGCCGGCGGCGTCGCCCACGATTTCAATAACCTGCTTACCGTAATCACCGGCTTCAGCGAGATCCTGCTTGGCCAGCTGAGTGCCAACGATCCCTCGCGCGAGCTCGTCAGCGAGATCCGCCAGGCCGGCGACCGCGCCGCGGCACTCACGCGCCAGCTGCTCGCCTTTAGCCGCAAGCAATTGCTCGCGCCCAAGATCATCGACCTGAACCTGCTCCTGCGCGAAACGGAAAAAATGCTCCGCCGCCTGATCGGCGAGGATATCGAGCTGGAGACCCGGCTGGCTGCCGAGCTTGGCTGCGTGCGCGCCGACCCCGGCCAACTGGAGCAGGCCTTGTTGAACCTCGTCGTCAATGCTCGTGATGCCATGCCCACGGGCGGACATCTCACCATTGAGACGTCGAATGTGCAGTTGCAATCCCCCTTCTCCAGGCAACATCCGGAAGCGCCTTCCGGCCCGTTCGTGATGCTGGTGGTAAGCGATACTGGCTGCGGCATGGTTGAGGCGGTACGCGCCCAGATTTTCGAGCCCTTCTTCACGACCAAGGAAATCGGCAAGGGCACGGGCCTGGGCCTGGCCACGGTCTACGGCATCGTCAAGCAAAGCGGCGGTCATATCGAGGTGCATAGTGAAGTCGGCCGCGGTACCGTGTTCCGAATTTACCTGCCGCGCGTTCCGGACGCCGAAAGCCCGCGCCAGTCCCCGGGCGGCCCGACCACCATGGCTCAGGGATCGGAAACCATCCTGCTCGTGGAAGACGAAGCCAGTGTCCGCGTCACCGCCCGTCATGTCTTATCGGCCAGCGGCTATGCCGTCCTGGAAGCGGCCGATGGGGAAGAAGCGTTGCAGATCTGCGAGCGACATGCCGAGGCCATCCATCTGCTCCTCACCGACGTCGTCATGCCCAAGATGGGTGGCCGCCAGTTAGCCGATCTTCTGCAGCCGCTTCGGCCGGACATGAAGGTGTTGTTCTTATCGGGCTACACCGATGATGCGCTGGTCCGGCATGGCGTACAGGAATCCCACATGGCTTTCCTGCAAAAGCCGTTTACGCCGGCAGCGCTTGCCCGAAAGGTTCGCGAGGTCCTCGATCAACCGCGCTCGCCGTAGGAACATTCCTGATGCGGCAGTTCGTTTATTGTCTTCAGGAGGCTTAATGTCCCGGCGGAAGATGGCAGCAGTGGAGATCCGCAGCCGCGAGGAGCTGATGCAAAGCCTCGGGATCGGCCGGTTTGGTCAGGTGGTGATCGAAACCCACTTCGCGACTACGCTGCCGATCCTTGTCCTGCCCCCATCCGGTCAAGGCGACCAGCACCATTTGGCGGAGCTCGGGATCCGCCCGCAGTCGTCTGGCGAGTTCATACCCGTCCATGTCCGGCATGCCGATGTCCAGGAAGGCCATTTCGGGCGGGTCGAGTCGCGCCGCGGCCAGCGCCTCGGGAGCGCTGAAGGCCACCTGCACTTTTTGCCCCATCAACTTTAAAAGCATGGACAGACTTTCGGCAGCATCGTGGTTGTCATCGACGACCAGGATGCGCCTCGGGGATAAGACCTGGTCGGCCGCCACGCCCCGGTTGTTTTGTGCCGGCTCTTCCTGGCCCTCATGGGGTCGAAGGGGCAGGCGAACCACAAACTCGCTGCCTTGCCCGGGCCCGTCGCTGAAAACCTGTACGCTGCCGCCATGCATGTGCACCAGGCTTTGCACCAGCGTCAAGCCAATACCCAGCCCGCCCTGGGACCGTCCCAGGGAGCGATTGACCTGCGTAAACATATCAAAGACGCGCGGCAACATATCGGCTGGAATGCCGATGCCGTTGTCGCGCACGCGCACTACCACGTCGCCGTCTTCCCGCTGCGCGGTGAGCCGGATCTCGCCCCCCTCGTCAGTGTACTTGGCGCTATTGTTCAGCAGATTGGCCAGCACCTGAGCCAGGCGGATCGGATCGGCCTCCAGGTGAATCGGCTCTTGCGGAAGCTCGACGATCAACTGGTGATTGGCGGCCTCAACCAGCGGCCGCGTCGTCTCCAGGGCGGTCTTGACGATCTCGGCCAGCTCGACGCGCTCTTTGCGCAGCTCGGTCTTACCGCGGGAAATGCGCGAAACGTCGAGCAGGTCGTCGATGAGGCGCACCATTTGCTGAATCTGCCGCTCCATCAATTCGCGCGCCTGCCCGATGGTTGCCGCGTTGCTTCCCCCCAGGCGCATGATCTGCAAGGCATTGCGGATCGGCGCCAGCGGATTGCGGAGTTCGTGCGCCAGCGTGGCCAGGAAATTGTCCTTGGCCTCATTCGCCTCGCGCAACCTGTCCGTAAACTTCTCCAGTTCCGCGCGCGCGTTCTGCTCGCGCAGCAAGAGTTCCTGCCGCTCCGCCTCGTGCCTTTTCTGGTCGTCAATATCCTGAAAATTACCGACCACCGCTTGAATGCTCGGTTTGCCCAGGAGGTTCGTGCCGGTGCCGTTGAGCCAGCGCCACGATCCGTCCTTATGGCGATAGCGAAATTGTGCGTTTCTGGAAGCGCCCGGCTCCGCCAGCAGCTCCGCGAAAATCGTGGTCATGTGCGCTAAATCGTCTGGGTGCATACGCTCGAATACATTGCAGCCGATGAATTCTTCCGGCGTATAGCCGATGACGCGCGTGAGCGATGGACTGACGTAACGGGCCGTGCCGTCGGCGGCAATCAGCACCACGACGTCATAACTGTTTTCGATGATGGAGCGAAAGCGGTCTTCGAGTTCCCGCCGTTCCATGTGGCGAAGCTGTTCCGCCTGCCGTTTAATCTGCTCGCTCTTCTGGAACAGCTCGACAAACCCGGTCACCTTGGCGCGCAGGATGGCAGGCACCAGGGGTTTCACCAGGTAGTCCACGGCGCCGAGCGTGTAGGCCTCTTCCAGCTGGCGACGGTCGGTCTCAAAAGCCGTGAGGAAAATGATCGGCGTATACTCGCTGTCCTCGCGCAGCCGGATCCGCTTGGCCGTCTCAAAACCGTCCAGCCCTTGCATATGGACATCGAGAAGAACGACCGCAAATTCGCGCTGTTGCACGAGGCGCAGGGCTTCCTCCCCGGAACGGGTAAACACGAGTTCATGACCCAGTTCCTCGAGGACCGCTTCCAGGGCCAGGAGGTTTTCCCGTTGGTCATCGACCAGGAGAATGTTGGCCTTGGGCTTAGCGGGCGTGATTGCTGCCATGTTCCGCGTGCCCTCAGGCTTCCCTGGAGAAAAAAGAAATTGCCTGGCTGGTCTGCTGCCCTACCGGGTGGCAGGTGTTCATTCTACTCGAAGAGCCTTGTGGGCAGAAGTGATTAGCGGAATCTCTACCTGGTCCGTCGCTGCCCAGAAAGGCGGCCTTCAGGCTCATTCAGGGAGGCCAGCCGTTCCAGGCAGGCGCGCAAGTCGATGCCGTCTTTGAGAACGGGTTGCCAGAGATCGCCGACGCGGTCGAGGCGTTTTTTCATGGTGCGCATGGTAAAACGCGTCGGATCGAGACCGTGCTTTACCTCGCTCCATTTCAGCGGCGCCGAAACCGTCGCGCCTGGGGCCGGTCGCACGGAGTAAGGGGCCGCCAGGGTTTGTCCACGCCGATTCTGCAGGTAGTCCAGATAAAGGCGCTGTTGTCTATGCGCGGGGTTGCGGACCACGCTGGTTGTCTCCGGAAGCGTGGCATGCACCATTTGAGCCACGATCTCGGCAAATTGCCTGGCCTGAGCGTAGTCGTAGCGCGCGGCCAGGGGCACACACACGTGCAGGCCGCGCTTTCCCGAAGTCTTGCAATAGCACTCCGCCCCGGCGCGATCGAGCAACCGGCGCAGGCTTTGGGCCGCTTCGATGACGCGCTCGAAGGCAACGTCTTCCGGGTCGAGGTCGACTATCAAAAAATCAGGCTGCTCCAGGGAGCCCACCCGCGAATTCCAGGGGTTCAACTCGATGCAGCCCAGGTTGGCTATGTAAAGCAAGGTCGCCTCATCCTGGCAGAGCAGGTAGCGGATTTCCTTGCCCCTTGATTCCGACATGATCTTTACCGTGTGCAGCCACGGCGGCACTTCGGGCCCCATGTTCTTCTGAAAAAAGTTCGGGCGGGCAATCCCATTCGGAAACCGGTTCAAGGACTGCGGCCGATCGCGCAGGTACGGCAGCAGCGTCGGGGATATGGCTCGGTAGTAATCAATGAGGTCCCCTTTGCTGTAACCTTCAGCCGGCCAGTAGATTTTGTCGAGATGAGTGAGCGTGACGAGCTGGGCCGCCGCTTCCTTCTCTTTTTTTCGACCGCTCCTTGACGCCGCGGTCACGACCGGTGCGGCCCGACCGTCCCGCCCAACTTCGCCCTGCTCGATTGCCAGTTTGATCTTCAACCATTCATGCGTGCGCTTGCCTTCGCGGTACGGACTGGCGCCGTCCTTGGCCATGATTCCCTCAAGCCCTTGCTGCTTGGCCGCCTGCAAGAACAGCTTGCCCTTTTGCTCCACGTGATCGCTCAGCCGGACATGCAGCGATTTGCCGAGGATCGCTTGCAAAATCTTCTTGCGCCGAGACAGCGGCAAGGAGCGCAGATCGCGCCCGTCCAGGTAAAGCAGATCAAAGACGTAGTAGACAAGCTGCCCTTCTCTCGTCTTCTGGTAATTCTGCAACAGTTGGAAGCGCGGCTTGCCCTCCCCATCGAGCACAACAATTTCGCCATCGAGGACCGCCTCATGACCGAGTCGCTCCAGGGCGATTACCACGGGCTGATAAAGTTCGTTGAAGGACAATTGCTTGCGCGAATACAGCCGAATCCCGCCCTGGCTGACTTCCGCAATCGCCCGGTAGCCGTCCCATTTGATTTCAAAGAGCCAGCCCGCCCGGTCGAATGGCTCATCCACCAGGGTGGCCAGCATGGGCTTGACCTTGCGCGGCGGCTTGCCTTTCGGGGCGTCCTGCATTTCCTCGAGCACGGCGGCGCGGTTGCTTGCCCAGACAGCGCCGGCGCCAGGCGCCTGAGCGGCGATTTCTTCGAGCGTTCGCCCCGACACAGCGGAGCGATCCCTCGCTCTTACATCAATAGTTTCTGCGTACTGGTCGTTCTTCTTGAAGAGCAACCAGGCGTTCTCTTCTCCTTTACGGAGTTTCACGAGTGCAAATTCGCCGCGCAGTTTCTTCCCCTGGAGCACGAGGCGGAGATGTCCCTTGTCGAGACCCTTGCGCAAGAGGACTTCTGCTTCGCCTGGACTCTCGGCCGCATGGTACGTGCCTTCGTCCCAGACCATGACCGTTCCGGCGCCGTAATTGCCCTTCGGGATAATGCCCTCGAAGGCGCGATATTCCAGCGGGTGATCTTCCACCATCATGGCGAGGCGCTTGTCGCGCGGGTCCAGGGACGGACCTTTCGGGACAGCCCAGCTTTTCAAGACGCCGTCCAGTTCCAGCCGGAAATCGTAATGCAGGCGCGACGCATGGTGCTTCTGAACGACAAACTGCAAAGCACCGGTTGCCGGCTGGACTGCTCCCTCGGGCTCAGGAGTCTGCTGGAAGTGTCGTTTCCTCCGGTACTGCGTGAGGCTCATCGTTATCCCGTTCTGCGATGATTTCCCAATCCTGAACAGGCTTGGGAGCGGGTCTGTCTCAGTGGCCGGCTGTCCGTTTGAGGTCGCCCGTAGCTTCTGTCTGTTGTCGCAGTGTTTCGAGCGATAGTCCACCTACCACGCGCATGAGTTCCTGAGCCATCGTTTCGAGTTGTCCTACCAGGGGCCGAGCCTCTTCGAACTGGCCTTGAGCCGCATGGTCTTCGATTTCCGACGCCACGCCACCGGCCACGGCGGAAAAAGCCGTCGTCATTCCGCAAAGTTTGTGAGCCGCCTCCTGCAGCCGTGGCGCGTCCCGGTCGCGCAGGGCGTCCTGAACCGCCCGCACATGGTCAGGCAGGCGGGCCCGCAGTGTCCGACAAATGCTGTCGAGGATGGCCGCGTCACCGCCGCAGGCGGCCAGAAGCATACGCGGGTCCAAAAGCGCGGATCCCCTGGCACCGGCGCGTGGGCGGGCGGCGGCGGCCCGGTCGATCGCCGCCCACAGGTTGGCTGCGTGGATTGGCTTGGCCAGGAAGTCGTCCATGCCGGCCGCCAGGCAGCGCTGGCGGTCTTCCTGGCGCGAGCGCGCTGTCAAGGCGATGACAGGCAGATGCCCCCCCGCGGTCCGCTCACGCGCGCGAACTGCCTGCACCACCTGGAAGCCGTCCAGCTCCGGCATGTGCACGTCCAGGAGCAGCAGGTCGAAGCTGTCCGCTTCCGCCAGGGACAAGGTCTCCCGGCCATCGATCGCCAGCCGCACCTGGTGGCCGCGGCGCACGAGGAGCTGCTCCAGGAGCTGGGCGTTCAATTCGTTGTCCTCGGCCACCAGGATGCGCAGGGGTGCCGTCGCCGGAACCAGCGGCTGGCCGGATTCCCGCCCCGGCAACACCAGCGGCTGAACAGGGATCCGCTCCGCTGGGGGTGGCTGCCGCCCAAACTGCGCGGTGAAGCCGAAGGTGCTCCCTCGGCCCGGCACGCTGTCCACGCTGATCTGCCCGCCCATCAGGGCCACCAGCCGGGCGGCGATGGTCAGGCCCAGGCCGGTGCCGCCGTACTTGCGTGTGGTCGAGGTGTCCTCTTGCTCGAAGGGGCGAAAGATTCTCTCCTGCCTGTCCTGGGAGATACCGATGCCGGTGTCGCGCACTTCAAATTTCAGATTGCAGATTGGAGATTGCGGATTGGCAGACGACTGCCCCAGCTCCCGGGTTTCAATCTGCGATCTACAATCTGCAATCTGCAATCCGACAGTTACGGCCACCGCGCCCTTTTCGGTGAACTTGATGGCGTTGCCGACCAGGTTTAGCAATACCTGACGCAGACGGCCGGCGTCTCCCACCAGGGCGTCGAGCACGTCCGGCTGCACGTGGCTGACCAGCTCCAACCCCTTCTTGTGGGCGCGCATGGCCAGGGTCCGCAGGGTGTCACTCAGAGTCGCCCGCAAGGAGAAGTCGGCCGGTTCCAGTTCCAGTTTGCCGGCCTCGATCTTGGAGAAATCGAGCAGGTCGTTGATGATGCCCAGCAGGTTATCGGCCGCGGCCTTGACGGTTTTCAGGGATTGCCGTTGGTCCTCGGTCAGCGGCGTGTCGAGGGTCAGCTCGGTCATGCCGAGGATGGCGTTCATGGGCGTGCGGATCTCGTGGCTGACGTTGGCCAGGAACTCGTCCTTGGCCCGGTTGGCCGACTCGGCGGCGTCTCTGGCGAGGCGGAGCTCCGCCTCCGCCCGCTTTCGGTCGGTGATGTCCGTGCAGGTGCCGATCCATTCGCGGATGGCGCCGTCTTCGCCGAGGATGGGAACAGCGCGGGTCAGCATGTCCCGGTATTGGCCGTCGTGGCGCCGGACCCGGTACTCGACCTGGTAGCTGGAGCGGCTGGCGACGGCCGCGGACCAGGCGCGCTCCGCGTGAGGCTGGTCGTCCGGGTGGAGCGTGTCCAGCCAGCCCCAGCCTTTGAGCTGTTCGCCGCTTCGGCCGGTGAAGGCGCTCCAGCCGGGTTGCTCAGGGGGGTACTCGCCGGAGGCCGGCGTGGTCCAGACGATCGCTGTCGTGGCTCTCACGAGCGAGCGGAACCGCTTCTCACTGTCGCGCAGCGCTTCCTCGGCTTGCTGCCGGTCGGTTATGTCCCGCGCCAGGGACACCATGAACCGCTGGCCCCCGGCCCAGAACCCCTGGCCCCTGACCTCGACCGGGAAGACGGTCCCATCCTTGCGCCGGTGCCGGGACTCGAACGCGATCATCCCTCCGCCGTCGAGCTTGGGGCCGAAGTTCTCAAGCTTGGCGGGCGTGACATCGGGGTCGAAGTCGAACGCGACCATCCCCACGAGCTCGTCCCGCGCGTACCCCAGGCTCTCGCAAGCCTGGCGGTTCACGTCCAGGATGCGGCCGTGCTCGTCGTGCAGGAAGAACGCGTCGGTGGCATGGTCCACGAACGTCCGAAAGCGCTGTTCGCTGGCCCGCAGCGCCTCCTCGGCCAGCTCGCGCTGGAGCACCGCCGCCGCCTGATTGGCGCCCACGCTCAGGAGCAAACGGTCTTCTTCGCTGGGAAAAGCGGTCTGTTGCGAACCGGCGACCAATACCCCATCTTGCCGGCCGCAGCCGATGGGGACGACGACAATGCGCACCGGCCCGGACCCTATGGGGTTCGGGAGGGGTGTCGCTGGGTCGATACCGGCGCCATTCAGCCAGGGCGCGAGCGCTCGGCCGATGTCCCGGGTCTGGTCGGTTGAGATAGATTCTCGGGCGGTGCGGGCAACTTCGATCTCCTGCCCCCCCGTCTGCCCGGGCAGGCGGATATAAACCAGGTCCAGGCGCAGCGTCGACAGCAGCACGTCCGCAAGGCCTTCGGCGACCTGAGGCGGCTGGTAGCGGGCCCAGACGGCGGGGAGCGCCGAGAGGGCGACCAGGTCCCTCATGGTGCGGCGCAGCGTTCGGGTTTGTGAAACGGATTCCATCGTTCGCCTCTGAGTGGCGAGTGACGAGTCCCAAGCAGAAGGAGAGTCCCGCGCCTTCTCGTCACTCGTCACTTGTCACTCGTCACTCGCTCCCGCAGCTCGCGCAGAAATTCGTCGGGCGGGACGAAGAACGGGTTCACCTGGAGGATGCCGCCAATAATCACCATCGGGTGTGTGCGTAAAATGTCCATGATGACGTTGGCACCGAACCGGGCCACATCGTAAGTTCAGCAGACGGCATCGTCGTACTTGGGCAGGACGTAGTTCAGCCGGGTCTCGTACTCCACAATGTCATTGACGCCGGGCCGGTCTTCCAGCGCCCACTCCATGTTCGCCACCAGCCGGGTCAAGGGGAAGCCTTGCGCCTTTCCCCCGGTGAGCACCTCTTCGATCAGGACCAGCATCCGGTTCTGGTCGAAGTGTCCGTCCCGCAGATAGGCATCCTCCCAACAGCGGACCTCCAATTGCCCTTTGCCCTCGGCTTCGGCCACCGCGATGCCCGCTTCTTGCAGACGCCGCAGATGCTCCGGGCGGTGCCGGGGGTCGACGATGTGAAAGGCCCGGTCGCCCTGCGCGAAGCCCTCCTTGATGAAGGGGAGGAGCACACGGTATTCCTCCTCCTTGCGGTGGAAGAAGGCGCAGACGTGCCGGGAGCGGTCGAGAACCGAACCCGCCAGCCGGACTTGCTTCGGGCGACTCATGGTGCTTTTCTCCATCGCGGCCAGTGACCTCTGGCCGCTAAGCTGATGCGCTACGGCTCGCGTTCCGCTCGCGCAGCTCGTTCAGGAACTCGTCGGGCGGCACATAGAACGGGTTTTCCTGATAGATGCCGCCAATAATCGTTGCCGGATGCACGCGCAGCGCGTCCATGATGACCGAGGCGCTGAAACGGGAAACGTCGTAGCAGCAGCAAATGGCATCGTCGTACTTGTCGAGGGTGTAGTTGACGCGCGACTCGAACTCGACCAGGTCATTGACCCCGGGCTTGTCTTCCAGTGCCCACTCCATGTTGGCGACCAGGCGGGTCAGGGGATAGCCGCCTGTCTTGTGGGAGTTGAGCAAGCGATCGATCAGGGCGATCTGCCGATGCTGGTCGAAGTGCCCCTCCTGCAGGGGGGCGTCTTCCCAGGGCCGGATCTCCAGCTGGCCCTTGCGCTGGGCTTCGGCCACGTCGATGCCGGCCTGCTCCAGGCGGCGCAGGTGCCCGGCGCGGTTGCGCGGATCGATAAAGTGCAAGGCCCGATCGCCCTGGTCGAAGCCTTCTTTGATAAAGGGCATGAGCACGCGGTACTCTTCCTCCTTGCTATTGAAGAAAGCACAGACGTGCCGCTTGCGGTCGATGACAGTACCTGCAAGCCGGACTTGCTTGTGGACGGGGGCACTCATGGCGACACTCCTGGATGCAGTACCAGTGCCGGCCGTTGCCGGCATTTGGCCAAACCAGCGGGATGGGCTGACGACACGCCGGCATTATACCCGGCCCCAGAAGGCAATGCACCTCCCCAGACAAGCAGAATGGCTGTCCAGTGACGACTGACGGGACGGCGTCACTCGTCACGCGCTTTCCTTGAGTCGCAGGCTCGTCCGGGCTTGGCAATCTCCAAGCTGAGCCGATTCCTCTCGAAGCGAATAAAATGCCAGGCGGGTGACAAAACGTCCAAGCCGAGTCAACAGTTTGCCACCGGCTGTCACACTTGTTCACCTTTCTGTCCTTCCTTGACCCACGAAGAGCGAGCGCACCATGGCCCACCTGCTGCTCATCGATGACGACGCGGACTTGATCCCGGACCAGGTGCGGCGCGCCTTCCCTGCGCCCGTGCACCGCGTCGAGGTCGCCGGCACGGGGGCTGCAGGGCTTGAGCACGTCCGCTCGGAGCCGCCCGACGTCATTCTGCTCGACCTGTGCCTGCCCGACGAGTCCGGGCTGGAGGTCTACCAGCAGCTTCGCCAGTTCGACGCGCGGATCCCCGTCATTTTCGTAACCCTGGCCAAGAAGGCGGACGCGGCCATCGAGGCGATGAAGCAGGGCGCTTACGACTACCTGTTCAAGCCCCTCGACCTGAACGAGTTGTGGCGCGTGGTCGGCGAGGCCCTGGAAGTGGCCCGGCGGATGCGCGCGCCGGCAGTGCTGGCCGAGACCGCGCCCGACGCCGACGTGGAGGGCGCCATCGTCGGCTCCTGCCCTGCCATGCGCGAGGTCTACAAGGCGATCGGCCGGGTCGCCGCCCAGGACGTGCCGGTGCTTATCACCGGCGCGAGCGGCACGGGCAAGGAACTGGTCGCCCGTGCCATCTACCAGCACGGACGCCGAGCCAGGGCGCCCTTTCTGGCCCTCAACTGCGCGGCCATCCCGGAAAACCTGCTGGAGAGCGAGCTGTTCGGCCACGAGAAGGGCGCCTTCACCGGCGCCGACCGCCGCCGCATCGGCAAGTTCGAGCAGGTGAGCGGCGGCACGCTGTTCCTCGACGAGATCGGCGACATGCCGCTGGCCTTGCAGGCCAAGATCTTGCGCCTGCTGGAGGAGCAGTCGTTCGAGCGCGTGGGGGGCAATGAGACGATTCGGACCGACGTGCGGCTGCTCGCGGCCACGCACCGCGATCTGAAGGAGTGGTCGGACCAGGGGAGGTTCCGGCCGGACCTGTACTATCGGCTGGGGGTGTTCGCCATCCACCTGCCCCCTCTGCGGGAGCGGGGCGCGGACCTTCCTCTGCTGGTGCGGCACTACTTGCGGCGCTTCAGCCACGAACTCGGGCGGGAGGTGCGCGAGGCCGTCCCGGAGGTGCTGGAGCGCCTGGGCAGCTATTCCTGGCCGGGGAACGTGCGCGAGCTGCAGAGCGTGCTCAAGCAGGCCCTGCTCCAGGCCCGCGGTACGACCTTGCTCCCCACTTTCCTGCCAGCCCTCCCGGGAGAGCCTTCCGGGCCGGCGACGGCGGCGCCGGCGGCGGCGGGAGATCCCAACCTGGAGGCGTTCATCCACCTTCGCCTGGCTTCCGGTGAGGGCGACCTGTATGCGGAGACGCACCGCCAGGTGGACCGGCTGTTACTGACCCGCGTCCTGGAGGATACGGGCGGGAATCAACTTCAGGCCGCCCGCCGGCTGGGGATCGGACGGGAGACGCTGCGTCGCAGGCTCAGCGATCTGGGACTGCACCGCAGCCGGCGGCTGGAAGCCGAAGGAGACGAGGAGCCGTAGCAATGCGCGGCTCTTACGGCGACAGGGGTGTCAGGTGCGGTGCTCCACCGTCACCGGTTGGCTGTCCGAGATTTCCGACAGGTCGCCGTCAACGACAGCCTCGGTGCCGTCGAACGCTACCCACACTCCTTCGGACGAGCCGGGCGACCGGACGAGCTTCCCCGTCACCTCAACCCAGGAGCCGTCGCTGACGCCGGTCTGCACCGGGGTCCGCACGGCCTTGCCGTCTATTGCCAGGTAGCAATAGGTCTGGTTGCCGATCTGGGTGACGGCCGAAACCGGCAAGGCCTGGACATTGGGTCGTTCGATGAACACCGAGCCGTAAGCGTACATGCCGGGGAGGAAGTTCGCTTTGGGGTTGGGCAGGTCGATCTGGGCCGTGAGCGTGCGGCTGGTGGGGTTGAGCGCCCAGGATGTCCGCGTCACGCGCGCCGGGAACTCGTGGTTTGCCAGCGCCGGCACCCGTACCTTGGCACTGGTCCCGGAAGCGACGTAGGCGGAGTCGGCCTCTGGCACGCCGACGATGAACAGCACCGGGTCGATGCGGTTGAGCACGTACAGCGGCGTGGCCCGGCTGGGCGCCACCCCCAGGGAAAAGGCGCCTTGCGAAGGGTCCCCGGACGCCGGCGTCACGAAGTCACCGAGGTTGACGTTGCGGGCCAGGACAATGCCGTCGTAGGGCGCGGCAATCGTCAGGTAGGCAACCAGCGCCGCCAGCCGGCGCTCGTCCGCGATCGCCACATGCACCCGCGCCTCGGCGGCGCCGATATCGACCTTGGTCCTCTCCTGAGTGGCCATCGCGGCCAGGCGCTGGGCGTCGCGGGTCTTGACCGCAGCCCGCGAGGACTCCAGCGCCGCCTGGCTCGACTTCAGTTGCCGCTGCGTCTCCTCGAGCACCTGCTGGTCCACCACCTTTTCCGCAACCAGGCTGGTCAGCCGCTTGACCTCACTGTCCCAGCGCTCGACGTCGGCCTGGTAGCGATTCACGTCGGCTCGGGCCTGGGCGACCGTCTCGGTGGCCGCCGTGACGTTGCGCTGGGCGACCAGGTGCTGCTTCTGGGACTGGTCTACCAGGGCCCGGTCGAGTTCGACCTGGGCCTGCATCTGCTGGTGTTGCGCAACCAGCTCGGGGGCCATCAGCTCAACCAGCGTCGCCCCTTTCTTCACGCGGTCGCCGATGTCCACGTTCCACTTCTCGACGAAGCCGGAGACCTTCGCGTAAAGGGCGGTGCGCTCGTAAGCGCCAATCACTCCCGGCTGCTCGACCGTGCGCTTCACGGTCCGGCGCTGGGCGTGGACGATCTTGATGGCCGGGTCGAGGCTGATCGGCGACGCGGGGTGCGGATCCGGCTTGGAGCAGCCGCACGGCAGGCCGAGGAGCAGCAACAGGGTGAGCCAGATACGGTTCATGAATGTTCCTCCTGGCGATTGGGGTGAGAGACGGCAGAGTCGCCGTGGGCTGCCGCTTCGGGTTCACGGCGGTCGGGGGCGTAATGTGAGCTCGCCGGATCATCTGGGTGCAGCGACGGCGAGTGCGGCTTCTTGCGGCCCATCAGCAGGGCGAAGACGGACGGGACGATCAACAGCGTCACGAATGTGGACAGGACCAGCCCGCCGATCACGGCCCGGCCGAGCGGCGCTTCCATTTCGCTGCCATGCTCCAGGGCCAGGGCCATGGGCACCATGCCCACGGTCATGGCGCAGGCGGTCATGAGGATCGGCCGCAAGCGGTCCTGGGCGCCGGCGCGGGCGGCCTCGGGGACCACGCCGCGCTCGTGCCATTCCATGGCGATAAAGGTCACCAGCATCACGGAGTTCGATACCGATACGCCGATGCACATGATCGACCCCATGAACGACTCGATGTTGAGCGTCGTGCCGGTCAGCAGCAGCATGAGAACCACGCCGCAGAGCACCCCCGGCACCGAAGATACCGATGCAAGGGCCATCCCCAGCGACTCGAAGTACGCGGTCAGCAGCACCAGGATCACCACCACCGCGAAGCCCAGGCCGATCCCCAGGGCGGTGAACATCTCGTTCATGGGCGCCACCTGGCCGCGCGTCAGGACGCGGGTGCCCCGGGGCGGCGCGCCGGCGGCGGCGATGGCCTGCTCGACCTGCCGGGCGGCGCGGCCCAGGTCCTCCCCTTCGACGTTGGCGGTGATGCTCACGTAGCGCTGGCTGCTGGTGCGGTCGATTTCCCCCGGCATGACACCCTTGCCCACCCGGGCCACGTCGCGGATCATCAGGTTCAACTGGGGGTTCACCTCCGCCAGCGAGACCGTCTCCAGTTGTGCCGGCGCGTTCATCTGCTGCGTGGGGACCTCGACCTGGACCTGGTAGCTGGTGCCGTTCTTCGGATCGACCCAGAAGTTGCGGGCGACGTAACGGCTGGAGGAGGAGGTATACACCACGGCGTTGGCCACCTGCCGGGCCGTCGCGCCGCTCAGGCCGGCGCGTTCGCGGTCGATGTCCACGGGCACCGTCGGGTAGTCCAGCTCTTGCTGGAACCTGACGTCGCGCAGGAACGGGATCTTCTCCATCCGCGCCCTGATCCGCTGCGCGTGCGCCCGGGCGTCGGACAGGCTCGGGCTGGCGACGACGATCTCGATCGGCGCCGGCGAGCCGAAGCTCATCACCTCGCTGACCATGTCTCCCGGCTCGAAGGCGAAGATCACCTGCTCGGCCCGCGCCCGGGCCGACTCCTGGGTCAGGCCCTTCTTCTGGAGCAGGTCCGCCAGCCAGGGCTTCACTTTCTCGGGCAACGCCTTCCGTAGGCGCTCGCGGAACGGCTGGAGGTGAATGCCTGAGTCCTCGCGGAGGGCGACGCGCATCTGGCCGTCGTCCGGGCCGCGCATGAACAGGATGAGGTTGTTGATCGAGAACAGCGGTGAGATTTGCCCGGCGAAGCCCATCGCAATGGCCACGTTCTCGGCCTTGGCCTCCTCCTGAATCACCTGGAGTGACTTGGCCCAGACCTGGCGGGTGATCCCGAAGTCGGAGCCGGGGGGGGCGCGGAAGCGGATCACGAACTCGCCCGAATCGACCTGCGGGAACAATTCGGTCCCGAGCCGGGTGCCCAGGCCCCAGAGCAGCGCGGCGCAGACAACCACGTAGGCCGGGACCACCAGCCAGCGCAGGCGCACCAGCCATCCGACCAAAGCGCCATGGGCGGCCTGCACCCGCGCGAAAGAGAAGGAGGGAAGGCGGCGGCGAAGGCGGGCCAGGAAACCAGCCGGCCGTCCGGACGCATCCCGGGTTGCCGACCCCTCCCTCGCGCTTTGGGATGGAGTGGCTGGTGTTCCATGGTGCTTGAGCAGCCAGATCGATAGCACCGGCACGACCGTGCTGGACAGAAGGTAGGAAGAGATCATGGCGAAGCCGACCGCCAGCGACAGCGGCACGAACAGCGACCGCACCGGCTCGGCCATCAGGAAGGCAGGGATGAACACCGACAGGATGCACACCAGCGCCAGGAGCCGCGGCACGGCGGTCTCGTTGCTGCCGTTCAGCACCGCCCGCGCCAGCGACGGTGTCCGCGTCATCTGCACGTGGATGTTCTCGATCGACACCGTCGCCTCATCGACCAGGATGCCGATCGCCAGCGCCAGGCCGCCGAGCGTCATGATGTTGATGGTGTTGCCCGTCAGCCACAACCCGCACAGCGAGCCCAGCAGCGCCATCGGGATGTTGAACACGACCACGATCACGCTCCGCCAGTCACGCAGGAACAGCAGGATCATCAGCCCGGTCAGCCCGGCGCCGATCAGGCCCTCCGTCCCCACGTTGTTCACGGCCGTGACCACGGTCGGTGACTCGTCGAACGCGAATTCGATGTCCACGTCCTCCGGAACCACGCTCTTGAAGACCGGCATCGCCTTTTTGATGTTGGACACCACCGTGAGTGTCGAGGCGGTGTCCTTCTTGATGATCGGCACGTAGATCGACTTGCGGCCGTCCACGAGGGCGTAGCCGTAGTTGAGGTCCGTGGCGTCGGCGACCTTGCCCACGTCGCGCACGTACACGTTGCGGCCGGGTATGAGGGGGATGCTCTCGAAGACCTTCGGCTCCTTAACCATGGCGTTGGTGGGGGTGAGGGGCATGGCGCCCTGGACGTAGAGGTTACCCGAGGGGCTGATGGCGTTGCCCGCGTTGACGGCGTTGACCACGTCCTGGGGGGTGAGGTTGTATTTGCGCAGCTTGTCAGGATCGACGCTGACGGTGATGGCGCGGATGGCCGAGCCGTACGGCGCGGTGGCGACGGTGCCTGGCACGAAGGTCTGGAGCAAGGGCCGGACCTGGTACTGGGCCAGGTCGCCGATCTCGCCGAGCGGCCGCGTCTTGCTTTTGAACACCAGGTAGCCGACCGGCACGTTGCCGGCGTCCATCTGCATGATGAGCGGCGGCAGCGTGCCGTCGGGCTGCGTCGCCTGGGCCCGGGATGCCACGCTGACGACCTGGGCCATCGCCTTGGACATGTCCGTGTCGGGGTAGAAATCCAACTTGACGACCGCGACCTGCTGGATCGACTTCGACTCCATGTTGCGAACGCCGTCCACGAACTGGAACCAGAACTCGAACGGGCTGACCAGCAGCCCTTCCATCTGGCCGGGGTCGTAGCCGCCGTAGTTGGTGAACACGTAGATCGACGGTTGGTTGATCGGGGGGAAGATGTCGATGCGCATACGGTTCAGGGCGAGCGCCCCGCCGCCGACCAGGGTCACGACCACCATCACTATGGTGATGGGGTGCCGCAAAGCGAAGACGATTGGGTTCATGGGGTGGTACTCCGGGCGACCGCGGTAAGAGGCGGCGGGACCCCGTGAGCCGCTTCGGACTCGCGGCCGTCGGGGTCGTAGTGCGCGCTGGCCGGGTCGTCGGGCTGCAGCGACGGCGAACGGGCCGCCCGCTGGCCCATCAGCAGGGCGAAGACGGACGGGACGACGAACAGCGTTACGAACGTGGACAGGACCAGCCCGCCGATCACGGCCCGGCCGAGCGGGGCCTGCAGCTCGCTGCCCCGCTCCAGGGCCAGCGCCATCGGCACCATGCCAACCGTCATGGCGCAGGCGGTCATCAGGATCGGCCGCAACCGGTCCTGCGCGCCGGCGCGGGCGGCATCGGGGACGGCCTTGCCCTTGTGCCATTCCATGTCGATGAAGGTCACCAGCATCACGGAATTCGACACCGACACGCCGATGCACATGATCGTTCCCATGAACGACTCGATGTTGAGCGTCGTGCCGGTCAAGAGCAGCATGGCGACCACGCCGCACAAGACTCCCGGCACACTCGCGACCGACGCCAGGGCCAGGCCCGGCGACTCGAAGTACGCGGTCAAGAGCACCAGGATCACCACCACCGCGATGCCCAGGCCAATGCCGAGCGACGTGAACATCTCGCGCATCGGCGCCACCTGGCCGCGTTCCTCGACCCGGACGCCTTTCGGCGGCCGGCCCGCGGCGGCGATGGCCTGCTCGATCTGCCGGGAGGCGCGGCCGAGGTCCTCCCCCTCGACGTTGCCGGTGATGCTGATATAGCGCTGCATCGTGCTGCGGTCGATCTCACCCGGCATGGTGCTCTTGCCCACCTTGGCCACGTCGCGGATCAGCAGGTTCAGATCGGGGTTCACCATCCGGAGCGGCAGCGTCTCCACCTGTTGCAGCGAGTTCATCCGCGGCGTGGGCACCAGGACTTCCACCTGGTAGTCGATGCCGGTGTTCGGGTCGCGCCAGTAGTTGCGGGCGACGTAGCGGCTCGACGAGGTGGCCACCACCACCGCGTCGGCTGCCTGCCGGGCGGTCACCCCGCTCAGGCCGGCGCGCTCGCGGTCGATCTCGACGGGCACCGTGGGGTAGTCCAGCTCCTGCTGGAACTGCACGTCGCGCAGGGACGGGATCTTCTCCATCCCCGCCATGATCCGCAGCGCGTGCGCCTGGGCGTCGGCCAGGTTCGGGCTGGCGACGACGACCTCGACCGGGGTCGGCGAGCCGAAGCTCATCACCTCGCTGACGATGTCACCCGGCTCGAACCCGAACGTCACCTGCCCGGCCCGTGCCTTCGCGGACTCCGGGGTCAGACCTTGCCGCCGGAGCAGCTCCGCCAGCCAGGGTTTCACCTTCTCCGGCAACACCTGCCGCAGCCGCTCGCGTAACGCTTGCAGGCGGACGCCGCTCCCCTCACGCAGGGCCACCCGCATCTGCCCGTCATCCGGGCCGCGCATGAACAGGATGAGGTTGTTCACCGAAAAGACCGGTGGCTGCTGCCCGGCGAACCCCATCGAAATGGCCACGTTCTCGGCCCCGGCCTCCTCCTGAATCACCTGGAGCGACTTGGTCCAGATCTGGCGGGTGATCTCGAAGTTAGAGCCGGGCGGGGCGCGGAAGCGCAGCACGAACTCTCCCGAATCGACCTGCGGGAATAGCTCCATCCCGAGCCGGGGGCCAAGCCCTCCGAGCACCGCGGCGCAAAGAACAACATACGCCGGCACCACCACCCAGCGCAGCCGGACGAGCCCGCCGACGGCTGCGCCAAAGGTAGCCTGCACCGCTGCGAAGGAAAAGGAGGGAAGACGAAGATGGTGGCGCGAAAGGAGGCCAGGACGGCGCCCTGGCGCTTCTGTCCCCGCGCCCGCGTTCCGAGGTTCCGCTGTGCCGTGGTGCTTCAGCAGCCAGACCGACAGCACCGGCACAACCGTGCTGGAGAGGACATACGACGAGATCATGGCGAAGCCGACCGCCAGCGACAGCGGCACGAACAGCGACCGCACCGGCTCGGCCATGATGAACGCGGGGATGAACACGGACAGGATGCACAGCAGCGCCAGGAAGCGCGGCACGGCGGTCTCGTTGCTGCCGCGCTGCACCGCACGCGCCAGGGACGGTGTCCGCGCCATCTGCACGTGGATGTTCTCGATCGACACCGTCGCCTCATCGACGAGGATGCCGATCGCCAGGGCCAGCCCGCCGAGCGTCATGATGTTGATGGTGTTGCCCGTCAGCCAGAGAGCGAACAGCGAGCCCAGCAGCGCCATCGGGATGTTGAACACGACCACGACCACGCTGCGCCAGTCGCGCAGAAAGATCAGGATCATCAGGCCGGTCAGCGTCGCGCCGATCAGGCCCTCCGTCGCCACGTTACGGACAGCCGTGACAACGGTCGGCGATTCGTCGAACGCGAAGCTGACGTCGACGTCGTCCGGCAGGACGCCCTTGAACACCGGCATCCCCTTGTGGACGTCGGCGACCACCTGCAGCGTCGAGGCGGTGTTCTTCTTGACGATGGGCAGGTAGACCGACTTGCTGCCATCGACCATGGCGTAGCCGTAGTTGACGTCGGTGGCGTCGCTGACTGTCCCCACGTCGCGCACGTAGACGTTGTGGCCGGGCTTGAGCGGGATGCAGCCAAAGTCCTTCGGCGCGAGGATCATGGCGTTGTTGGGGACCAGCGGCATCTGGTCGAGGATGTAGAGGTTGCCGGAGGGGCTGATGGCGTTCCCTTCTCCGATCGCCCGGACCACGTCCTCGGGCGTCAGGTTGTAGGACTGCAGCTTGTCGGGATCGACGCTGACGACGATGGAACGGACGTTGGGGCCGAACGGCGAGGAGGCGACCGTACCGGGGACCTGCGCCTGCACCAGGGCGCGGATGCGGTTCTGGGCCAGGTCACTGATCTCGCCGAGGGAGCGGGTCTTGCTCTTGAACACCAGGTAGCCGACCGGCACGCTGCCGGCATCCAGCTGCATGATGCGCGGCGGCAGCGTGTTCGCCGGCGTCGCCGACAGCGCCCGGTTCGCCTCGGCGACGACGTTCGCCATGGCCTTGGCCATGTCGGTGTCGGGGTAGAACGATAACTGGATGACGGCGACCTGCTGGATAGACTTCGACTCGATTTTGCGGACGCCGTCCACGTACTGGAACTCCAGCTCGAACTGGTTGACCAGGAGCCCCTCCATCTGGCCGGGGTCCAGGCCGCCGAAGTTGAGGAATACGAAGATCTGCGGCTGGTTGATCGGCGGGAAGATGTCGATGCGCATGCGGTTCACGGCGAGCGCGCCGCCGCCAACCAGCGAGACAACCAGCATCATGGTGGTGATGGGGTGGCGCAGCGCGAAGACGATCGGGTTCACGGTACGTCCCCTTTCCTTGCGGGGGTTCTTAAGCGGCGGGCTGGCCCGAGAAGGACCCCGACGCCGATCTTGCACTGAAGTCGCCTACGCAGTAGGCAAGCTGTAGCGGTTGTGCCGAGAAGGACAGATGGACAAAACCAAGCTGGCGTCGGTTCTCCTACGACGACCGGCCAATGCGCGACGATGAAGGTGACAAGCGAAGGCAGCGTACATTGGCGTAACAAGGACTTTTCCATCAGGGAATGAAACCCCACATGCGCGGCAACAGCATTCCAACGACCCTCCTGGTAGCTGTCCTCGCTATCCATATAGGACCGCCTCGGGGTCATGCGCAAAGCTCCACCGGGTCGCAGCGCGCGGAACCGCCCGTCCCTTCTCTGCCTGCTCCTCGACTCGCCGAGCCGCGCGACGCGTCGGGTCTGAGGCCGGCGCAGCCCGCGGAGACCGACCGGGCGCTGCCGATCAACCTGGCCACCGCGTTGCGGCTGGCGGACGCCCGGCCGCTGACCATCGAGGCTGCCCGCGCCGCCATCGAGACGGAGTACGGACTCTACGAGCAGGCCCGGGTGCTGTGGCTGCCCACCGTCAACCTCGGCGCCGATTACCAGCGTCACGACGGCGGCCAGCAGAACGTGGTGAACGGTCAGTTGATCCTGGGCGCCCGCAACCAGTTCATTGCCGGCGGTGGGGCGCAGATGGTCTTCGCCCTGACCGACGCCATCTACGCACCCCTGGCAGAGCGCCAGCTTCTGCGGGCGCGGAACATCGACGTGCAGACGGCGAAAAACGACGCCCTGCTCTCGGTCGCCGTGGCGTATTTCGACGTGCAACAGGCGCGCGGCTACCTGGCGGGCACCCTCGACTCTGTCGCCAGGGCCCGCGAGCTGGCACGCCGCGTCGGCTCCCTGGGCCGGGGCCTGGCGCCGCAGATCGAAGTCGAGCGCGTGAACACGCTCCTCGCCGACCTGGAGCAGCAAGCCGCCACCGCCCGCCAGGACTGGCGGACCAGCAGTGCCAACCTGACGCGCGTGTTGCGGCTCGACCCGGCCGCGGTCGCGGTCCCGCTGGAGCCGCCTCACCTGCAGGTTACCCTGATCTCGCCGAGGGAGACCGTCGATGCGCTGATCCCAGTCGGACTGATGAGCCGTCCCGAACTGGAGTCGCAGCAGGCCGTCGTGCAGGCTACCCTGGTTCGACTGCGGCAAGAGCGGATGCGTCCCCTCATCCCCAGCCTGGTGCTGCAGTCGAACGCAACGCCGGACGAGTTCCTGGGGGCCGGCGTCTACGGCTCTGGCCGCAACAGCTTGAATCACTGGAGCGGCCGCAGCGACTGGGACGCCGCAGTGGTCTGGCAGTTCAAAAACCTGGGCTTCGGCAACCGCGGGCTGGTCACGCAGCGGCGCGGCGAGCAACGGCAGGCGCTGGTCGAGCTGTTCCGCATCCAGGACCTGGTGGCGGCGGAGGTGACCCAGGCGCACGCCCAGGTAGAGGCGGCCGCGATACGGGTGGGCCGGGCCGAGGCGGGGCTGAAGGCGGCCCTGGTGTCGTACACAGGCAACCTGAGGGGACTGAGCGAGACCGTCCGGGCCGGGGATTTGCTCGTACTGATCAACCGCCCGCAAGAGGTCGTCGCGGCGCTGCAGCAGTTGCAGCAAGCTTACCTCAACTACTACACGAGCGCGAACGACTACAACCGTGCCCAGTTCCAGCTCTTCCGGGCGCTGGGATACCCGGCGCAGAACCTGGCCTGCAGCGACTCCTTCGGGGGCGTGATGCCGGTGGACACCGCCCGCCCGCCGCAGATGGCTCCGGTCCACAGCCCCGAGCCGTGCCGCGACTGCCCGCACTGAGCCCCTGAGACTCGCCGCCGCAAACGGGAGCGCGCGGCGTCGCTCTGATGCTTGGGGTCGTAGCAGCAAGTCCCCTCGAACGCCGGGGTACTCCAAGAAATCACTCATGCCATGCAGGCCAGGCGATTGCCGACGCCTTAAGGCCGCTCCTTTCCCGTTCACGCTCGATCATGATGTTTCCTTCTCGGGCGCGAGCAAAAAGTGATTGGCGCGGGGGACACCTCGCGCTAGCCGCCCGACGGCATTATGGATGTGTGAGAAAGCAACAGCCGTGCCACGGAGCCCGAGGTAGGTTCGGAGGCCTTATGATTCTCGGCGAACCCGTGAAGTTAATCTCTCCCAGCCTGGTTTTTGCGAGTCGCAAGCGGTGCTCGGCTGTCTCTCATGGCGGGACGGCATCGGGAAACGACCCGATCGGGACCAAGCGGGGGACAGGAAACTCTCCGGTGGGCTAGAAATGTGCCAGTGTGAGCGGGACAGACTTCGTAATCCTCAAGCGTCGCTCATCCCCCCAGCGCGTTGGCGGCGATCAGGTCGCAGAAGTTCGGCCGGCGGTAGCCGGGCAGCGTCCGCTCCAGCACGTCGGTGTTCATCGTCCCGAATGTGGTCACGGGCTTGTGGGCGAAGCCGTCGCTGAATGCCCGGACGATCCCCCGCTTGAAGTCGATTCGCGGGTACGCCGTGAGTACGGCGTCCCGGTCGCCCTCTGGGATCTCACCCAGCCCATCGCCGAGGACATCCGCCTCGACCCCGCCGGTGACGAGCGCGATCTCCGGCTGTTTGTGCCAAGGGATCTCCGGCGTCGTGTGCAGGGCAATCGCGTCCCACACCACCCCGGCCGTCGATTCGTCGATGCCATTGGCGCGCAGGAAGTCCCGGGCCGCGTTCGCGCTATCGATCTCGAACCGGTGGTCGGGGCTGCGGTACTTCGCGGTTAGCCCGAGGTCGTGGAAGACAGCTCCGAAATACAGCAACTCGTGATCGACCTTCAGCCGCCGATGGCGGCCCCGGATCGCCCCGAACAGGTAAACCCTCAGCGAGTGGGCGAGCAGCAATGGGGTGCCGTACTCCCGCAGCAGGCCGGTCGCCTCTCGGGCCAGCTTGCTGTCGGGGATCCGGATCCCCGCGACGACTTCAGCCATGGTTCGGCTCCAAAAAGGTGAGTGGTAAGTAGGTGAGTAGGTGAGTGGTGAGTGGTGGTGAGTGGGGCGAGTAAGTGAGTGGTGGGTGGTACTCACCACTCACCACTCACCACTCACTACTCACGATCACAGCGTTCTCAGGAACGCTACCAGCTCCGCCTTCTCGTCCTTGCTGAGCTTCAGGCCCTGGACGAGGTTAAAGAACTCCACCGTATCCTCCAGCGTCAGGCAGCGGCCGTCGTGCAGGTACGGCGGGCTGTCCTTGATGCCGCGCAACGTGAAGGCCTTGATCGGCCCGTCCCCGGCTATACCTTCCTTGAGGAAACGCTCGACGTGCAGATCGTGCATCTGATCGTCGAGGAAGAAGGGAGCCGGATGGCAGACGGCGCACTGGGCCTTGCCGAAGAACAGTTTCTCCCCCCGCAGCTCGTTTTCCGTGGCCTTGGCCGGGTCGAGATGGCCCGTCAGAGTCAGCTTGGGCGCAGGCGGGAAGTCGAACATGTTTTGCATCTGAGCCATGTGCGTAACCTGGATCTGGTCGAGGATGTTCATCCCCTTCTTCAGGGCATGAAGCTCATCCCCATTGAAGTAGGCGGTGCGCTGCTCGAACTGGGTGAAGTCCTCGACGGAGCGGAGGCTGCGCTTGGAGCCGTGAATGTGCTGGTTGTACAGGCCACGAAGGCTCACGGTATCCAGGCGCTGGCGGTGCTGCTCCGGCCGTACATCGGGGGTGATGTGGAACTGCCCGCTGGTGTGGCCGTTGGTGTGGCAATCCAAACAGGTCACTCCCAGGCTGGGTTGGGCAGTCTTGCGGTCGTCGGTCGGGTTGAACTCCTCCTGGGAAAACGGCGTCACCAGCAGGCGCAGGCCGTCGAGCTGCACTGGAGTCACGATGTCCTTGAACAGGCGGTAGTAGTTGTTGATCGACACGACCTCGCCACGCGACACGTCGCCCAGCTCGGGGCGGCTCTGCAGAAACATCGCCGGCGGAAATTCGGGCAGGAAGGCTTCGGGGAGATCAAAGTCCACGTCGTAGCGTTGCAGGCGGGGGAACATCTTGAGCTGCATCGGGGGAAAGACCTGGCCGCCCAGTCCGCCTCCCTGCGCCGGATGGGGCAGGGCCTGGTACGGGAAGATATCCTTCTTGGCGATTTCCTCGGGGCTCATGGCGGCCAGCGCGTCCCAGTCCGTTCCCTCCGGCAGCCTGGCAGTCGGACCAACCACCAGCGGCTTACCCCGCGACATCTTGGCCTCGGGGTCCAGCCTGGGCTCGAGATTATAGCGGCTCGCCAGCAGCTTCTGCTGCATGGCCATGACTTTGGGTTTCGCGGCCACAAGGTCCTTGTAGACGTCGTCAAAAGTGGTTCCGGGCTTCATCGCACCGATCGGATCGCGATATAAATCGAAACCGGTGAAGTGGCCGTGATCGGCCTGCTCATCCAGAGCCTCGGTGTTGGGCAAGCCTTTGCTCGGGGTGAAGATGTCGGAGCGATCATGGGCGGTTTTCTTCTGTTCCGGGCGCTCCACAGGGACTTCATTCGGGGTCTGGGCCTGGGCGACGGCGTCGTGTGGCGCTTTGCCGTTTGCCGGACTTTCCTTCGGTTCTTGCGAGCGGACGAGCAGCACCAAACTGCCCGCCACGAATCCCGCCAGGAAGACCGCGGCCAGGGTGATTCGATTGCGCATGGGACACCTCGGTTGTCAGGACCTGGGACTTCACGAGTTAATGGCTGGATGCACGGTCTGTGCCAAAGTGGTGTCGCCGGTTAGAAGCTGAAGAAGACAGGCAAGTGCAGCACCGTGTCTGTGCAACACGCCTCGACCGCACGCGCCCAAGCGGCCGGCCCGATCCCTCCGTGGCCCGATTTGGACCAACTGTCCAAAAAAATGCCTCTTGATGACGACGCGCCGATCGGCTGCCAAAATCCTGAAGAAACGCTCGTAAACGTGGCCTTGGCCGCGTTTGGCCGGTAGAGTAGATCGGCTGCGAAAATCGCAGCGAACGTGCGGTAAGTGTCAGCCTTCGCTGCGGCCCTGAGAAAGAGAGGACTCTGTGAGAGATTTGATGGCGCTCCTGGCGGTGGGCGTTCTGGTATTGATCCCCCGTCCCCTGGAAGGTCAGCAGCCCGACGGGGCAGCCGGGACCAGGGTGCATACCCTTAAGCCGACGCCCAGGACGGTGTTGTGGGGGTATTACGATGCCACGTCGAAACCGGTGCTGAAGATCAAATCGGGGGAAACCGTGGAGGTGCAAACGCTGCTCGCCGGCACTCCCGAGCGGCTGCAGAGCGCGTTTCTGCCGGCCGAGGAGGTGGAGCCGGCGCTCAGGGATATCGTCAGCAACGTGAAGGACAAGGGGCCGGGCGGACACATTCTCACCGGGCCAATCTACATCGAAGGCGCCGAGCCAGGCGATACGCTCGAAGTGCGCATCAAGGAAATCAAGCTGGCCATTCCCTACGGCTACACCGGATTTGTGCCGAAGCGCGGCGCTCTACCCGAGGATTTCAATCGCACGCGGATGCGGATTATCCGGCTCGATGAGCAGCGCATGGTGGGGCAGTTCGGCAAAGGGATCGAGATTCCCCTGCGGCCGTTCTTCGGCAGCATGGGCGTGGCCCCGCCGCCGTCGGCCGGCCGGGTCAGCAGCGGCCCGCCCGGCGTGCATGCCGGCAATCTCGACAACAAGGAGCTGGTCGCCGGCACGACGCTCTTCATCCCCGTGCACGCGGCCGGCGCCCTGTTCGCGGCCGGCGACGGCCATGCGGCCCAGGGCAACGGCGAAGTCTGTCTGACCGCCATCGAAACTTCGCTGCGCGGCACGTTCCAGTTTGTCGTCCGCAAAGATTTGAAGCTGCGCTGGCCCCGCGCCGAAACACCGACCCACTACATCGTCATGGGCCTGGACCCGGACCTCAGCAAAGCGACCAGGCTCGCCGTGCGCGAGGCGATCGACTTTCTCGTCACGCGCAAGGACCTCAGCCGCGACGAAGCCTACATGCTCACCAGCTTGGCCGTGGACTTCTGCATCACCCAGCTCGTGGACGGCACCCTGGGGGTGCATGGGATGATTCCGAAGAAGATTTTCAAGAAGGCTGAACGAGTGCACTCCCGTTAGTTATAAATCACTGGGACGCCGAAAATACCGGCAACAATCTGCTGGGGAGACTGACCGCTTTGCAGCTGGCTCACCCAAAAGGCCTGGTCGGGCTCTCTGGCATACGCCGTGTAACTGAAGGTGTAATAGCTCGCCACGAGATCCTGATAATACTCGGGACTCGTGAAAATGATATCTGCCACCTGCTGGAATGATTTGGCGCCGCTGGACAATTCCTGACTGAAGGCGGATTGCGCTGCGGGCTCGACCGCGCGATGGAGGGCATCCTGATAGACGGCGTTCAGCCAGCCGTTGATCGTGCCGCCGCCTCGATTCTGTCGGTACTCCGGGGAGCCGGCAATAAGCGCATATTCTGCCTGCAGACCCAGGGTCGAAACGACGGCCAAGCCAGTCTGCAACCCCGACGGATCCGCGGGCCGATGGAGCAACGACTCGTAGGCCTGGTTGACCAGGTCGGTCTGGTATTCCGCGCTGGGGTTCGTTTCGATATCGTAGACCACCGTGGCCCGGGGAACACCCGCGTTGAGCAGAGCGACCCAGGTCGTCTGCGCGCTTGGATCGACGCCTCGGTGTAAGAGATCGGTGTAAACCTGTTGCAAGAAGGCAACATTCACCTCCTGTTGAAAGACGGCAGGACTCGTCCCAGCGGGAATATTAGCCCCCGCATAGACCGCATTACCGCCATTCAGTAAAGCGCGCTCTTCGAGTCTCTCCACCCCGAGCACGGGTCCTGAACGCTGTGGCGGGCTCGTTCGCCGACCACTCTTCTGGGAAAATCGGGCCTGCCGATCAAAGAATGACGAAACCCAAGAAGCCAAGCCATGCCGATTGATACTCATGACAAAGTCGCTCCTCTCAAGACCAGGTCAGCCCACCACTTATGGACTGTACCGCCTACTTATTATTCCGCAGACCGCCGGAAGAGGTTACAGCCTGTTGAAAAAGGTGTCTGGAACCTTCAAAATGTGCGAAAACCCAGCGATTTATTCTACCCACAAGGTTCCCAGACACCTTTGTAAACACGTTCGTTCACGGTGCGGCTCGTTTCAGGGCAAGCCTTTTCTCCTGGATGAAGCGAGTGTGATGCGGGATGTGCGCGGTGGCGCGGTGCAAGAGCATCTCCAGGGTCATCGGTTGGCCCGTGGCGTCGATGCCGCGGCGCTGGAAGTCTTCGGGCTTGAGGCGGCAGAGAAGGTGGGCCATCTGGCAGCGAATCAATTCGATCAGACGGAGCTCGATCTCGATATTGCGGCCCTGATAATCCAACCGCGACACCCAGGCCGCCGGCACACCGGGACCAAGGTGCGGTTCGTCTTCCGCAGCGATCCGCTTGGCCTGCTCCCCGTAGCGCATCTCGACATCCGCCAGGTGGCAGATCACTTCCAGCGCAGACCAGCGGCCGGGAATCGGCCTGGCGCACAGTTGTTCGGGCGACATGCCGGCGACGGCGTCACGGGCGAGCGCTGGACCGGCCAGGTATTCCTGAATCAGCTGGGCCTTGAGCATCGCGGAGGGCCTCAGGACGGTTGCTCGACTTCGCCCGCGCACGCCTCGCACATCGTGAAGCCGCAACGCCGGCACCGGGCAAAGCCGGCAAGCGGCAATAACGGTACGCCGCATGCGGGACAAAGCGGCTCGGATGCGGGCGCTTGCACCGTGACGGTTTGCTTGCCCTGGGGAACGGAGGAAGCCGGTTTCATCAAGAGCTTCAGGGAATGCAGCTGAGAATGCGGGTTTCGACTAATATACGGATGTTCAGATTAGCCGGCAGTCATGGGGAAATCAAGGCGAGATTACCAGATGGAATATCCGGCTCGGCACCTTCTGCGCGGCTTCGCGGACTATGAACAGGATTTCGTGGCTGCGGTCGCCGAGCAGCGGCTCACATTTCTTTTTCAGTTATGAGAATGAGAGTCGATCCGGGCAATTCCTTGACCGCGACGGCGTCATCATTGAACTCGCGGACATTGCCGGCCCACCTTCACGAACGCCCCTCGCGGGACGCAGCCTTGGCCCGACCGGGCTTCAGTATCTGCTGGTTCGGTCCCGCACGTTCGTCTCTCTTGCCCTCGAACTGCTTCTCTGAAAGGCTCTTTTGCCAGACTTCATGCCCGCTCGACCAAATCTCGATCACACGCTCGGAAAAACGCCGAACCTTATCCTCGTCGCCTAACGCGGAGTAACTCCCGATACCTTGGCAATAATTAAACTTCTCGACCTGGAGATGCATCTGGGTGTTTCGTGAAAGGAGCCATAGCTCCTGTACGCGAGTTGCACTCAGCATGGTTGTGCACAGTGCGGCTAGCCCAGCGACTACAGGAAGAGTCCACCCCATTGCGTTTGACGGCAAGGCCGCCAAAACAGTCACGCCGATGGAGAGGATGATGCTGGAATACTTTAGGCCTTTGAATGAGTGCTTGTGCCAGTCTGCCTTCGTTCGAAAGTGGCCTAGCAGGCGATCACATTCGTTCAAGGCGCGCTCATGTCTCTCCTGAAGCGACAGGACCACCGGCAGCTTCTCCGGGTCAGGCTCGCTCATAAGTGCCTCCTGAAATGTACGAGTCCGTAACTGAAGCTAAGACACAAACTTCCCGGACGCAAGCGCCAAAACGGTTGGATCTGTGAAGGTGCCGGACTTCGGTCGAGGTGCAGGTCGAGGTAAATTATCCGCATATAGACATCCGACCGGAAGCGCCAGCCGGTGCCTGCGTTTCAGGCTCATGGCCGCAGCCTATGGCGATTACGATCCAGGCTATTTACGAAAACGGGGTTCTCAAGCCAGCGGAACCGCTGCCCTTCAACGAAAAGGAGAAAGTTCGCGTAACAGTTGAGTCGGACCTCAGCTGGGCAGAACGAACGGCAGGAATGCTCAAATGGACGGGCGATCCTGAGGTTCTTCGGCAAATTGTCTTGCACCCAACTCATAAAACGGGTGGAACTCGGACAAGTGCAAGGCTTCACGTCGGCGTGTCGGGAATCACGCGTTACGCTCCTCTCTAATGAGCCTAGTGTGTGGTGCGGTTCTCGGTAGCGCGAGCGCGCCAGTCTCGGGCCTGGTCGGGCTTCTTCCAGGTATCGTAGAGCTTGACAATGTGGTCCAGGGCCTCGGCTTTCTGTGGAGCGGGCACGCCGGGGCATGCCGCAAGCGTTTTGTAGCTGGTTAACAGCAGCGCCTCGGCCTCGGGGAATTGCCCGCGCGCGGCCAGGCACACGCCGAGCCATTGCTCGGCGTCGGCAAGCAGGTCATCCAGATGGGCATGATCCTCGCGAAAAATCCCGGCAGCCTCACTGAGCAAGCGCTCTGCTTCGGCGTGCCGGTCGCGCTTGACCAGGATTTGGCCGAGTCCCAGACTGACGCGAACGCGCCCTTCGCGCCCCGCGGCATGGTCCTGGGCGCTAACCATATCCTCTATGTGGGCGATGACGGCAACCTCGATGGGATTACCCTGGGACGGCTGGCGCGCTTTAACAGCGAGACGGGTGCTTTCCTCGGCGACCTCCAGCCTAGCGGCTTCACGGGAGATTTTTATCCACGCGGCGTAGTCATTGGCCCGGACGGCATGGTCTATGCGTCGGTCCGCAACATCGCCGCCACCGGCGGCGAGATCATGCGCTGGAATCCCGCGACCGGGCAGTTCCTGGGCGACTTCGTGGACAGCAACGCGGGCAACGATCTCAACCGTCCCGAGGGGATTGCCTTCGGCCCGGACGGCAACCTCTATGTTGCCAGCTTCCGAGCGGATGCCAGTGACACCGTCAGGCTTTTTGTCCGCAAAACGAGCTGCGTCCTGCTGCGTCCCCTTTTTTCTATTCGGGCTGGCTCACGCGGCGGCGCAGCGCGTCCACGTCGGACCAGAGCCTCTCCCAGGGCCGGCGTTCCTCCTCCGGCAGCCGGGCGAGGGCGTCCCGGCCCCGGACGCCGGCGAAGTCAGCGTCGGTCAGCCAGTGCTGCATCATCAGCCGGGCCTGGGCATTGGTCCGCGCGTTATCCTTGTCGATCGCCTTGCCCCACCAGGTGAGGTCCTGGCGGAGCCAGTCGAGGGCTTGCCGTCGCCAGCGCGCGCGTTCCTTATCGTCCAGGCCGCCCGCGTCCTTGCCCTGACCGCCACCCGCCAGCGCGGCGGCGCAAGCCGCATTGTAGCGCGCGGCCTCCGGCACAGCCTCGGCCAGTTTGGGTTCGGCTGTGAAAGCGTCGCGGGAGAAGCGAGCTGCCGCGGCGTAATGCTTCTTGAACACGCACAGCTGGGCGAGGTCAAACTGCTCGGCGGCGTTGGCCGGTTTCTGCGTCCCGCGCAGAATCCGGGGGAGCCTGGCGTCCAGAATCGCGTACCGAGGACAGCTTTGCTGTAGCCGTCGCGCCATCTCATGATGAGGGTCGCTCGCTGGGAACAATGCGACGGCTTTTTTCAAGGCCAGGGCGGCCTTGTCGAACTCGGACTGTTGCATCAGCACCAGACCGAGGTTGTTGTAGGCTGGAGCGAGATCGGGCTTGAGCCCGAGGGCCTTGCGGTAAGCCGCCGCCGCCTCAACGAGCCGCTCCTGATTCATCAGAGCGTTGCCGAGGCTATAGTACAATTCCGCGAAATCGGGCTTGAGTTCGATGGCCTTGCGGCTGACCGCCTCCGCCGCGGCGTACTTCTGCCTGTCCATCAGGGCGCCGCTAAGGCCGTAAGACGCCTCGGGGAGATCGGGCTTGAGGGCGAGGGCCTTGCGGTAGGCCGCCGCCGCCGCGTCATACTTTCCTTGACGAACCAGCGTGTTGCCAAGGTTCGTGTGGGCTTCGGCGAAATCGGGCTCGAGGTCGAGGGCCCTGCGGCAGGCCGCCTCCGCCGCGCGATAGTTCTGCTGCCCCATCAGGGCGCTGCCGAGGTTGCTATGGGCCAGGGCGAGATCGTGCTTGAGGGTGACGGCCTTGCGGTAGGCCGCCGCGGCCGCGCCGAGCTTCCCTTGACCAACCAGGGCGTTGCCGAGGCCGCTGTGGGCCTCGGCGAAATCGGGCTTGAGGTCGAGGGCCCTGCGGTAGGCCGCCTCCGCCGCGCCAAGCTTCCCTTGACCAACCAGGGCGTTGCCGAGGCCGCTGTGGGCCTCGGCGAAATCGGGCTTGAGGTCGAGGGCCTTGCGCAAGGCCGACTCCGCCTCGCCGTACCTCTGCTGCCGCAGCCGGAGGTAGCCCAGGTTGTTGTGCGCCTCGGCGAGATCGGGCCTGAGGTCGAGGGCCTTGCAGTAGGCCGCCTCCGCCTCGCCGTACCTCCGCTGACGCAGCCGGACGTTGCCAAGGTTGACGAGCGCCTCGACGAGATCAGGGCTGAGGTCGAGGGCCTTGCAGTAGGCTGCCTCCGCCTCGCCACGCCACCCTTGCTCATCCAGGGCGCGGCCGAGATTGGTATAGGCCTCGGCGAAATCGGGCTTGAGGTCGAGGGCCTTGCGGCAGGCCGCCTCCGCCGCGCCGGGCTTGCCTTGATGAACGAGGGCGTTGCCGAGGTTGGCATAGGCCTCGGCGTAATCGGGCTTGAGGTCGAGGGCCTTACGGCAGGCCGCCTCCGCCTGGCCGTACCTCTCCTGATTACTCAGGGCAGCGCCGAGATTGCTGTAGGCCTCGGCCCAACCGGGCCTCAGGCGGATGGCTTCGTGGTAAGCGGCCTCCGCCTCGCCGTACCTCCGCTGACGCATACGGGCGGCGCCGAGATAGAAGAAGGGCGCGGGGGTGTGGTCGTGCGCTTGCTGGAGGACCAGTTCCCGCAACACCGCCGCCGCCTCGTCCGCCTTGCCGTCGAGGATGAGGGCCCTGCTCAGGGCCAGGCCCAGTTGCCGCCTCTGGCTGCGCGCCGCCCGGTAAAAGCCGATCGCTTCCGCCAGCCCGGAACGTCCCTGGCGCTCCAACAGCTTCCCCAAGGCGGAGAGCAGTACGACTTCCTCCGGCCGCGCCGTCACCGCCTGACGCAACACCTGCTCCGCCGTTGCAGCGTCCCCCACGCCGGCGCACCCGTAGGCCAGTAACACCACGGTCAGGACCGGCTCGGTCCGGGGGTCGATCTCCCTTCGCAGCTCCAACAACGGCCGCCAGGCGCTGCCGTTCGCCAGCTCCCACAGTGCCGGCCAGGGTGATCCCAGCCCGACCAGCCCCGCCACGCCCTCCGGACGCGGCGGCGACCCGCTGACCAGCAGCGCCCGCAACCTCCGCCGCCGCTCGCTGCCGTCTAATCGGTCCGCCAGGCGAAACAGGCGCCGCCACTGGGCCTCGGGGCGCTTCCGCAGCCGCCGCTCCAGCATCCAGGCATCCAGGCCTGCGATCAGCTCTTGCGCCACGGCGTCGGGCTCCTCGCGCAGGCGCGCGACCGCCTCCGCCTCCGCCGTCTCATCCACGTCCAGCCCCCAGCGCAGGAATGCGGCGGCGTACTGCTCCTCCGCGCTCGGCTGGGCCAGCACCATCAGCCAACTCGCGTCGTCGTGGGCGTAGGCAAAGGGCTCGCGCGTGACCAGCACATCCTGCATGGCCTCCAACAAGGCGCGGTCCTTCTGGGTCCGTCCGAGCCGTGCGGCGGCGTCCTCCCGAAGCGTCTCGGCCTCCTGCTGCACGGCCGCGCTGGCCCGGCCGCTGCGGGCAATGTCCGCCGCCCGGTTGGCCTCACTCCTGGCCTGCGTCACTTTCGCCAGATCAGCCGCTCGCCAGCCATCCTCCAGCAGGCCGCGCGCCTGCTCCAGGGCCCCGCGGACCTCCTGATCGGTCTGGGCCTGGCGGGCCCGGGCGTCGGCCCGTTGCCGGTCGAGCAACCAGACGCCGGCGGCCCCGGCCGCCACCAACAGCACCACGGCGGCGAGTGCCCCGGCCGCTGCCGGGCGGCGCCACACCCACCTCCGCAGCGACTCCACCACCCCGACCGGCCGCGCCAGCACCGGCTCGCCGCGCACGAAGCGCCCCAGGTCGTCGGCCAACTCGCGGGCGCTGGAGTAACGCCGCTCGGGTTGCTTGCGCAGGCACATCAGGCAGATCGTTTCCAGGTCGCGCGGCACCTGCCGGTTCAGGGAGGACGGCGGCGCCGGCTCGCGGTTGCGGACCTGCTCCAGGGTTTCGAGCTGGGTCGCTCCCTGGAACGGCGGACGCCCCGTCAGGCACTCGTAAAGGATGGCGCCCAGGGCATACACGTCGGCGGCGGGGCCGGCGGAGTGGGCGCGGCCCTCGGCCTGCTCGGGGGCCATGTAGCTGGGCGTGCCGATCACCACGCCGACGTGCGTCTGGCCGGAGTCGGAGTCCAGCTGCCGCACCAGGCCGAAGTCGGTCACCTTCGGCTGGCACTGGCCGACCGGGGCGTCGGCATCGCCGGCGAGGAGCACGTTCGCCGGCTTGAGGTCGCGGTGCACGAGGTTGCGGCTGTGGGCAAAGTGCATCGCGTCCGCCAGCGCGGCCACCAGGCGGGCCGCGTCGCGCGGCGGCAGGGGCCGGCCGGCCAGCCGCCGGGCCAGCGACCCGCCCGCGACGAACTCCAGGGCGAAGAACGGCCGGCCGTCCGCCTCGCCGACCTCGTGGATCTGCACGACGTTGGGGTGCTGCAACCGGGCGACGGCCTCCGCCTCCGCCTTGAAGCGCGCCCGCTCGGCCGGGCGGGAATGGCCGGCGGCGAGCATCTTGAGCGCGACGGTGCGCTTGAGGGCCAGGTGGCGGGCCCTGTACACGACGCCCGTGCCGCCCAGACCGAGCACGGCCTCCACCTCGTAGCCAGGGACCTGGGGCGGCACAGCGCATTCCGGTAGAAACGCCGGCGTGCGTGCGCCCTGCTCCGATGAGGCAGGGAACAGCACGTCCAGTTCGTCCCGGACGCGGCATATCTGCCGCCAGCGGGAACGAACCTCGGGCAGCAACTTCGGGCAAGCGCCGCAGACCTCTTCCGGCGTGACTTGCGATTCGAGCAGTTCGTCGAGCAGTTGCCGCATCCGCGGGTCTTCGATCATCGCGTGGCCCTCCTCAGAACTGAGGGATGAGGGATGAGGGATGTAAGGGAGCGCGTCACTTGCCATGGGACTTCACCTTTTTTGCGATCGTGGTCAGAATCCCGATCAGCTGGTTGCATTCGTCGAGGAGCGGAGAAAGCCGGTCCGCCGAGACCAGTTCCGCATCAACGAGCAATTCCAGCCAGTAGCAGGTTTCCTCCAGCTCTTTCAGGCAATCGCCGATTTTGCAGACGAACTCGGCATTGGATCTGGACCGATGAGCTTCCCGGAAGTTCGCTCCCACCGATGTCCCGCTCCGGAGGAGTTGTTTCCCGATCACCCCCGCCTCGGGCCGCTTCGGCAGCGCGGAAAACACCCGAGAGCGCGAACTTCTTGGTCCGAACGCGGAGATCGACTCGCTCACCTCGTCCGTCTTCGCTCATCCCTCATCCCTCATCCCTCATCCTCTGTCGGGCAAAGATCGCCCAACGCCTCGGCCAGCAGTTGCAGGCTGCGGTTCAAGCGCCGGTTCACCGTCATCGCGGAGACGCCGAGCACCTGGGCGGCCTCGGCCTGCGTCATCCCCTGAATCCGCACCAGGTCGAACGCCTCCCGCTCGCCTTCCGGCAGACCCGCGATCGCCTCGAGCATGCGGCGGCCGTTCGGGGTCAGTCCGGAGTCGCTGCCGGCCGGGGCGGGCACCAGCCCGTCGCGCAGCTCCAGCGCGGCCGGCTGTTCATCTAAGCGGCGGGCCATATCATTCAGCTCCCAGCGCATGTGTTGGCCGGCCAGGGCGAAGAACTGGCGCACGGTCCCGGGGCGGGCCTGGCGCAGCGCCTTGAGCAGCCGCTCGACCACCGCGCCAAGCATTTCCTCTGTCTGGAGGTTGAGAGGTGGCCGCGTCAGCCGCGGGTAGCTGCGATACAGGAGTGCGGCGCAGAGCAGGTGCAGCCGGCGGACGGCCCGGTCCAGGAGGGCGCGGACGACCGGCTCGGCAGGTGCGTCGCCGGCCAGCTCGTCCAGGTAGCGCTGGACGGCGGCGGTGGTGCGTTCCTCATCCATGCGACCTCGTCGGCAGGAGAGCGGCGGCAGCGGGCAATTATACTGCGGGCCGGTGTTACGCCGCCACGCTTAATAGTACGGCTGGGGAGGAAAGTGTGAGTGGTGGCCGGCGAATGGCCTGGCGGCGGGCTCGGGCCCAGGCCATTCCTGCCGTCGACCGCGGGCGCATATCGGCCGCGGGCCGATTGTTGTGTCCCAGCCCACCAGTTCATCGGAGGCCTGTGAGATGCTCGCCGTTCCCACCAAGCCCGCCCCGGGGACCCTGCCGCTGGACGAGGCGCTGGCAACTGTGGCCCACGAGTTGCGCAACCCGCTCAACACCATCCTCCTCGCCCTGGACCTGAACTCGGACAACCCTGAACCGGCCGCACGGCGGGCCCTCACGATGGCGGCACACCAGGCACGGCGGGCGGTGCGGATCGTCGATGACCTCTTTGACCTCTGCGCCGGTTCCCGGGGCAGCCTGCCGCTCCGCAAGGAGTTGGTGCAAGTGGCGGCGGTCGTGGCGGGGGCGCGGGAGGTGACGGCGCACTTGCTCGCCGCGCGAGGGCACCGGCTGACGGTCGCGCTCCCGGCCGAGCCGCTGTTGCTTGTCGCCGACCCGCTGCGGCTGGAGCAGGTGCTGACGAACCTGCTGGCCAACGCCGCCAAGTTTACCGACCCGGGCGGGCACATCCGGCTGAGCGCGGCTGCCGAGGCCGGGCAAGCCGTCCTGCGGGTCCGGGACAACGGCCGGGGGATCGCTCCCGACCTGCTGCCGCGGGTGTTCGACCTGTTCTGGCAGGCCCCCGCTCGCGCGGACCATGGTGCGCGCGGGCTCGGGCTCGGACTGGCCCTGGTCAAGTCCCTGGTCGAGGCGCACGGGGGCAGTGTCGCCGCCTGCAGCGATGGCCCGGGCACGGGCGCCGAGTTCATCGTCCGCCTGCCGGCCTGGTCTCTTGACGCCTGACCCGTGCTCACTGCCGGTGCAGAGTCATCGCACATCGGCCGGCGCCGCACTACGGATTGCTCCATTGCCGGGAATGGTCGGCTGCTGGGGTTCCCGTTGGCGATAGACCCGGTTGATGCGCTCGCGGTTCAACGCCAGGACCTTGTCGAAGCGACTCAGTTTCATGCCGTCGAGGTTGGCACTCTGATCGGCCAGGCCTTCGAGAATACGCATATCCAGGCGAATCTCGTGGTCGATCTTGCGGCGCAGCAGCCAGCCCACCGCGCGCATGCCGCCGGCGGGACCCGGATAGCGCGACCTGGTGAAGACAAACGTGGTGAGCAGCGTCGTGCTTTCATCGCGCGGCGTAAAGAAGATGAACAATTTAAAACGGACCAGGCCTTCCTTGCCGGTCGCCGGATCGGCCCACCAGTGGTCGTAGACCGAATAGACGGGCGAGAAGTAGATCGTCCAGTCGTCGTAGAACAGGTAGTTCGAGCGGACGCCCAGGAGCAGGCGATAGAGCCAGGCCATGCGCTTGGGCGGCCCGCGGTTGATGACGAGGACACTCTTCGCGGTGGTCTCGAAGCGCACTTGCACCTCGTGCATCGTGTCCAACGCGTAGCCGAAGAAGGCGTGAGTCGTGGGCGTGTGCTCGATCTCGCAGAAGTTATCCACGGTGACTTCGAGCGGCGCTTTGATTTCGTGCTGCAGGTTGCAAAGGTGGAAGTACCCATCGCTTGCAAGGGTCGGAAACTGGGGAAACTCGGGTTGCGCATCGGCCGATTTCAGCCAGATGACGCCGTGGCTTTCCAGGGCTTCGAACCGCCGTGCCGTGGCGTGGAGTTTGGGAGTGCCGGGACTCTGACCGGCGCCGCCGCAATCGAACGTCCACCCGTGGTACAAGCACTGGAGCCGGTCGTTAACCACCCGGCCGAGGCTCAGCTTCATGCGGCGATGCGGACAGCAGTCTTCCAGAGCGCCGATCTGTCCCGACGCCGTGCGAAAAAGGACAATGTCGGTCCCGTGCAGCCGCACTGCCGCCGGTTCACGTAGCAATTGGCTGGAGGAAAGGATTGGATGCCAATGATTGAGCTCTGACCGGTACAGGCCGGAGCACGGCGGAAAATCTACTCTGTTCATCGCCCTTCTCCTCCTACGAACCGCAGGTATGTGCGGCCCATCGTTTTGGCCAGGTCGGTCCGCAGCCACCGACGATCACGCGCGTGCGCGAAAAGAGTAAGGCAAGCGCCGTGCCAAGGAGGTGTCGGGCAGTCTCCGGTAAGCGTCGAATAGCTGCTGATGCGGTAGTTCGCCGGCAAGCGGGATTTCGATGAGGCCAAGAGGGGCAGCGCCTCGATGTCCGGCGGCGGAGTGGTGAAGAAAGAATCCGCGGGCACTTTTCTGGCCACCTGGACAACTTTGGTTCCACCACAAGCTGTAAGCGGTCAGCAAGCGTCCTTGTCCCGTCCTCAGCAGCTTGTGAAAACTTCATTGCTCTGCGATTTTCGACGGCTACACTGGTATCGTTCCCCTTCGCAGGTTCACGTGTCGTTGGCTGTGAGGAATCCTGTCGTGAATAAGCGTTGGTCGCGCATTGTTTACCCGTTCGCCCTATTGGTGTTAAGCCCTGTCAGCGCGCGGGCAGAGCCGCTCCCCGTCCAATCGGTCGAGTTTGACGGCAAGAGCGTGGGCCGGAAGATGAAATACAACATTGTCCTGCCTGCTAAGTATGCGCAGAGCAGTGAGCGCTATCCGGTGCTTTACCTGCTGCACGGCTTTTCGAGCAATTACACGGCCTGGGCGCGGATGGGCGTGCCGGAGTATGCGCGGCAGTTCGACCTGATCGTCGTGATGCCGGACGCCGGCAACTCCTGGTATGTGAACTGGGCCAATAGCGACGAGGGCCAGGCGAACCGCTGGGAAGATTTCATCATCAAGGACCTTATCGGCCATGTCGACGCCACCTATCGGACCATCGCCCGGCGCGACGGCCGCGCGATCAACGGCCTGTCCATGGGCGGCTACGGCGGGCTCATGCTCGGGCTCAGGCATCCCGATCTCTTCTGCGCCATCGGCAGTCACAGTGGCGCCCTGGCCTTTGCCAGGGATTACGCCGCGCGGCTCAAAACCGGCAACCCGCCGCGGCCCAGGCGTCCACCGTCGACGACGCCCGATCCGCGCATCGGCGTCGAAGGTTTCAGCAGCCAGGCGGAGCGGAGTCCCAAGGGAAAGATCTTTACGACCCCCGAGGAGTGCGCAGCCTACGATCCCTTCCACCTTGTCCTCCAGGTGCCGCGTGAGAATCTACCGCACATTTACCTGGACTGCGGCACGGAAGACCGGCTGCTGAAGAGCGCTGCGGAGTTCAGCAAGCTGCTCAGGGAACACAAGATCCCCTTCGTCTATGGTGAGTCCGGCGGCGGCCATGTGGGCGCTTACTGGCGGCGCGAGGTCGCCGTCTCCATGGCGGTCCAGCACGCCGTTATCGAAAGAAATCGGCAGGCGGCAGCGGAGCGCTCCGAGGCACTCGCCGCTTACGAAGCCGTCAAGGGCTTCCGTCCGCCGGCCGTGCCGCTGGTTGCCTGTGATCCTTATTTCTCCATATGGTCGCCCGCCGACAACCTGACCGATGCGGCCACGATCCACTGGACAGGCAAAGCCCAGCCCCTGACCAGCCTGGTCCGGATCGACGGCAAGACCTGGCGCATCATGGGATCGGAACCCAAGGATATTCCCGCCTTGAGGCAAACTTCCCTGGAGGTCTTGCCCACGCGCACCCTTTATGCCTTCGAAGGCTCCGGCATTCGCCTTACGCTCACCCTCACTACACCAGCGCTGCCGGATGATCTCATGATCCTCTCTCGCCCCGTCACTTACCTTACCTGGGAGGCGCGCTCCACGGACCAGGCCGCCCACGAGGTCGCCGTCTACTTTGACTCCTCCACGCTTCCCGCCGTCAATACGCCGAAGCAGCAGGTCGTCTGCTCGCGTGAGCCCATCGACGGTCTGGTTGCACTCCGCGTGGGAAGCAAGGATCAGGCGGTTTTGCAGAAACGGGGCGACGACCTGCGCATCGATTGGGGCTACCTCTACGTCGCGGCCGCCCAGTCGCAGAAGCCCACAGCGCTTATTGCCCCCGCCGACATCACGCGCAGTGCCTTTAACTCATCCGGCCAACTCACCGGGGACGATGCGCCGTCGCAGCCCGTGCCCGCCGGCCAGGCGCCCGTGCTCGCCATGAGTTTCGATCTCGGCAAAGTGGAAGCCCAGCCCGTCGCACGGTGCTTGATCTACGCCTACAACGACTTGTATTCCATTCAGTATTTCAAACAAAACCTGCGCCCCTATTGGCGGAAGAATGGCTGGGATGCCGCCGATCTATTGAAGGCCTCGGCGCGCGAGTACGACGGGCTGCTCGAGCGCTGCAAGGCGCTGGATGACGATCTCGTAGCCGATATGACGCGCCTGGGCGGGCCCAAGTATGCCCGTATCGTCGGACTGGCCTACCGCCAGGCTTTCGCCGGCTGCAAGATCGCGGCCGATGCCTCGGGCGCGCCGCTCGTCTTCCCCAAGGAGAACTTCTCCAACGGCTGCATCGGCACGGTCGATGTGATCTATCCCATGGCGCCGCAGTTCTTGCTGTTCGGGCCCAGCCTGGCGAAGGCGATCCTCGTCCAGAATCTCGATTACGCCAGCTCGCCGCGCTGGAAATGGCCCTTTGCTCCCCATGATCTCGGCACCTATCCGCTGGCCAACGGCCAGGTTTACGGCGGCGGCGAGCGCACGGAGCAAAATCAGATGCCGGTCGAGGAGACCGGCAACATGCTGATTCTGCTGGCGGCCCTCGCCAGGGTCGAAGGCAACGCCGACTTCGCCGCCAAGTACTGGCCGATCGTGCAGAAGTGGGCCGACTATCTCAAGGCCAAGGGGTTCGATCCGGAGAACCAGCTGTGCACGGACGACTTCGCCGGCCACCTCGCCCACAACGTCAACCTCTCCGCCAAGGCCATCGTGGCCCTCGGCGCCTACGCGCAGCTCTGCCAGCTCCGCGGCAATGTCAAGACGGCCGATGAGTTCATGGAGCTCGCCCGCACGCTTGCCGGGCGCTGGATCAAGGAGGGGGACGACGGCGACCACTATCGCCTGGCCTTCGACCGCGCGAACACCTGGAGCCAGAAATACAATCTCGTCTGGGACAAAATCCTGGGCCTCGGCCTGTTCCCGGACGACGTGCTCAAAAAGGAAATGGCTTTTTACCGCAAGACGCAGCAGCACTACGGGCTGCCGCTCGACAATCGCAAGCGCTACACCAAGATCGACTGGACGCTCTGGACTGCCTGCCTCACCGGGGAGCGAGATGACTTCGATATCCTTGTCGCACCCGTTTACGACTTCCTCAACGCCACTCCCGACCGCGCACCGATGACGGACTGGTTTGAGACGCATAACGCCCGGCGCGTCGGCTTCACGGCCCGGCCGGTGGTCGGCGGACTGCTGCTGCGCGCGCTCTACGATCCGGCCATCTGGAAGAAGTATGCCGCACGCGATCGGACAAAGATCATCACCTGGGCGCCGCTGCCCAAGGCGCCCTAAGCTGGGAGGGACTAACGTGCCTCAGCAGCAAGTTTGGCGAACGCAGTTGCTCACTTGAACTTGCAGGAAGTGCCACGCTTGGTCAAGTGATTGACCGCCTATTGGTGGTCATCTCTTGGCGAGCATTACCAATCTCTGGTCATAAAAGCAGACGCACAGCAAATGGCCGCCTGGTGGGAAGACCTGGCAAGCTCGGATGCGCGAAAGCCCATCAAGCTGTTGAGAGCCAGGAGTCCAGCAGGTCAAACTGGCAGGGACGGGGCGAGTTATTGCCCGTTTGCCAAGTTCGTGGCCACCCGTGTTTCTCATTAATCCGTCCGCCAAATCACTCAGGGATTTTTTAGCAGGTATTTCCTGGACTTCGGTACTTGCCCTCTGTTACCGAAAGCGGAAGTCGAGCTTAAAGTCGTACAGCCACGGGATGCGCGGATCGATTCCTTCCGCGCTGAGCTTGGCT
>Ga0185299_10000904_pt1 | contig 68265 bp, 67 predicted proteins | sample PaiPotPPA55metaG_FD_128002 | JGI IMG/M metagenome (GOLD analysis project Ga0185299, IMG submission 128002) | Iron sulfur acid spring bacterial and archeal communities from Banff, Canada, to study Microbial Dark Matter (Phase II) - Paint Pots PPA... ... | reverse complement strand
CAATTCCTCCAGTTGCACCCAGAACGATGTTGACCCGAAGAGCAATTCCACGCGGCGTGTTGCGATGGCGGCTGATCGCCTCCAACTGCTTACGCGCTGCGTCGGTAAGGACAAGTTTGGGCGCGGGTGGAAGCGGCATACGATCAGTATGCGCCCAACAATTCCATTAGTAAAGCTATTTCAGATACAGGAGACTAGACTCCCTTCCTGGCGTCACAACCGCACTATTCGCACGAACAAGCCGCGCCCGTTCAATGAGATACGGATTGTTCTCGACTCTGCGTGGTGCACGCTCTCAGAGGTTGCTGGAAAAGACGTCGAGGATCTTTATTGGCAGGTTTCCGCAGCCTCACTTGGCGAGCCGCGCTTGACCGCAGCAGTGAAGCCCTTTATAATCAATGTTTAGGGACACATTCCAGAAAACGCTTCCTGCTAACTTATGAACGAGCGCGAAATCGACATCCTGCACTCGATTGTGGAATCGTATATCCAGACTGGCGAACCTGTCGCCTCTCGTACAATCGCGCGACATCGCAAGGATAATCTGAGTCCCGCAACGGTTCGCAATGTCATGGCCGATCTGTGCGACGGCGGCTATCTGTCGCAGCCCCATACTTCAGCGGGGCGCGTCCCCACCGAGAAAGCATTCCGCAGTTATGTGCAATCGCTAGCGCGCAGCCGGCTGCTCATGGCGGAATTGCAGCGCTTGCGGAGCGAGCTGAGCTTGTTGACCACCATGGAGGCGCGCGTGGAGCGCTCCTCGCACATGCTCATGGAAATGACTAGCAGCGTCGGCATCACCGCCGCCATTCCCACCTCCAGCCAGACGCTGGACCAGGTAGAGCTTATCGGCCTGGCCGGTCAGCGCGTTCTCATGGTAGTGGTGACGCGCGACCGCATGGTGCACAATCGCGTTGTGTCGCTGAGCGAGCCCGTTTCTCAAGACGAGCTGGGCTCGATCCGCAATTACCTGAATCGCCATTTCAGCGGATGGACGCTGTCGTCGATCCACACTGAATTGAAACGCCGAATCGAGCAGCAGAGCGCGGCCTGCGACGAATTACTAAAAAAGCTCACGCTACTTTATTCCAAGGGACTGCTGGATATCGACGTCGCGCCCGAAGTTCACTTGGAAGGCGCCAGTAATCTGGTGGGGTTGGACCTGCATCTGACACGTGAGAAGCTGCGCGAGCTTTTTCATACGCTCGAAGAGAAGAAGAGGATTTTGCATTTGCTAGACCGGTTCCTCGAGCAGCCGGCCGGCGAGCTGGCTGTTCACGTGGGCCTGGGCGACGTCCATCCCAGCATGCGGGAGCTTTCACTAATCGGAATTTCCATCCCGTTGGCGGGTGGCGTGTCCGCCAAGATTGCAGTGCTCGGGTCTATGCGGATGAACTATGGAAAAGCGATGTCGGCGGTGTATCACGTAGGGCAGGCCTTTCGAGGTTTGCCGGAATAGTATCGCCGTGCCCGGCCGTTGGCTGCTATTACAACTGCGCGAGATTATAACCTGCCCGAGATAAACTGCCTGCCCGAGATAAACTGAAGGTATGAACCCGAAAGAGCCCTTTGCCGATTCCAGCGAATCCAGCCAATCCTCAGGAGTGGTCGACGCTCCGGGCGGCCAGGCATTGGAAGCGGTGACGGCCGAGCGCGACCGTCTGATCGAGGAGAAAAATGATCTGACGGACCGCCTGTTGCGCCGGCAGGCCGAGTTCGACAACTTCCGCCGGCGGGCCGAGCGCGATAGGGCCGACGTGCTTGAATTCGCCAACACCGAGACGGTTCGCTCGATCCTGCCGATTCTGGATGATTTCGAGCGGGCGCTGAAGGTGGAAGGCACTGGCAAGGAATATGCCCGCGGAATGGAATTGATCTACCAGCGGCTTTCGGATGCTCTAAAGAAGTTAGGCCTGGAGCCGATTAGTGCGAAGGGGCTGAAATTCGACCCCAACCTGCATCATGCCGTCGACATGCTGGAGACCGACGACGTGGACGATCATACGGTGCTCGATGAATACCAGCCAGGCTACAATTTCCGGGGACGTCTGCTTCGCCCGGCCATGGTGAAGGTAGCAGTGAAAAAACAATGAACGCCACCAAACGCGACTATTACGAGATCTTGGGAGTCCAGCGCGATGTCGACCTCTCGGGGTTGAAGAATGCCTATCGCGAACTGGCGAAAAAATACCATCCCGACCGGAATCCGGAACAAGACGCGGAAGATAAGTTCAAAGAGGCATCCGAGGCTTACAGCATCCTGAGCGATCCGCAGAAGCGCGCGGCCTATGATCGTTACGGCCATCAGGGGCTGCAAGGCATGGGAGCCAGCCAGGGATTCGATCCCAATTCTTTCACCGACTTCAGCGACATCCTGGGCGACCTGTTTGGATTCGGCGACCTGTTCGGCGGCGCGGGACGGCGCGGCGGTGGACGCAGCCGGTCGCAACGCGGCGAAGACCTGCGCTACGATCTCGAAATCAACCTCGAAGACACCATTCGCGGACTGAGCGTGGATATTCAGGTTCCCCGCATGGAAGGCTGTTCGCGTTGCCAGGGCACCGGCGCGGAGAAAAATGACGGGCTGGTAACGTGCCCCATGTGCCACGGCCGTGGCGAGGTGATCTACCAGCAGAGCTTTCTGCAAATCCGCCGCACCTGCGGGCAGTGCGGAGGACGTGGGCAGATTATTCGCCGGCCGTGCACTCAGTGCCGCGGCGAGCGTTATGTCCGGACGGAACGAAAACTGAAGGTCAATATTCCGGCGGGGGTCGACACCGGCACGCGGCTTCGATTAGCCAACGAAGGGCAGCCGGGCGGGAACGGCGGCATCGCGGGCGACCTTTACGTGGTGGTGAAAATTAAAGAGCACCCGATTTTCGAACGCTCGGGCGATGATCTGCATTGCACCATGCCAGTCAATATCGCGCAGGCCGCCCTGGGCACCGAAGTGAACCTGCTGACCTTCGATGGCCTGGAGACAGTCAAGGTTCCGGAGGGCTCGCAAACCGGGTCGCGCATCCGGCTCAAGAATTTAGGGGTCCCGAAGTTGCAGGGCAGCGGGCGTGGCGACCTGTTTGTGCATGTCGATGTCCGGATTCCAGGCAAACTCACGCGCGAGCAGCGAAAACTTTTCGAGCAGCTCCGCGAGACGTTGCCGGTGGAGAATGAGCCTCACGAAAAAGGGATCATCGATCGCGTCAAAGATTATTTCATGTAGTTGAGTTCACCCTGCCGGTCCTTTCCATCCACCCGCGGAACATTCGCGTGAAGGCTTGAACTTCGGGCGATTCCCACAGTTCTTCGACCGTGCATCTCATCTTTCGCCGCCAGTTGGGGTACTCGGACGTACTACCGGGCAGGTTCTGCTGCTCGGTCTCCTTCAGAAGATCTTCCTGATTCAAGACCATCAGCTTGGATGGCGTGGATGCGAGGAATCCTACCACGGCATTGTGCAGCTCTCCGGTGAGTTCCCGAACATCGTTCGCATTGCGCGGAAACCATTCCGGCAGCAGCTTCAACTCGGTGAGAACGTCCAGCATCTTCTGTTTTTCGCGCAAGCGGTCAGCCAGCATCTGGCGATACGTTGCATCGTCGGGCAGCAGTCCCGCGCTGCGGCGCGCTTCAATATCGCGTCCCAGCCAGAATCCGGCCAGGGTCGGCAGATCGTGCGTGGTCGCCGATGCGAGCGCGGCGCGAGGATATTCGCCGGGCTTCCGCAGGCGGCCGTTCCGGTCTTGCTCGAAGTACAGCAGACGGTAGCTGAGAATTCCGGAGCGATGCAAAGCTTCCCTGACTTCGTCGGGCACCGTGCCGAGATCCTCGCCGACGATCAGCACTTTATTCCGAACGCTTTCTAGCGCCAGGATTCGGAGCAGTTCCTCATTGCGGTCGCGCACGTAGGTTCCTTCCAGAGCTTGCATGTCGTCCGGAATCCAGAAAAGCCGGAAGAAGCGCATGACGTGATCGATTCGAAGCGCGCCGCCATGGCGCAGGTTTTTTCGGATCGACTCGGCGAACAATCGATAGCCGTCTTGATAATGCCGTTCGGCATTAGGCGGCGGGAAGGCCCAATCCTGACCTTTGGGTGAGAAGCCATCGGGGGGAGAGCCGACGCGGGATCCTGAAACAAAGAACGACCGGTGCGCCCACAGATCGGCGCCGAAGCGATCGGTGGCGAGCGCCAGGTCATGATAAAGTCCGATGCTCAGGCCGCGCCGCCGCGCCTCCTGTTGGGCCGATTCGAATTGTTGATCGAGCTGCCACTGCACGTATTTGTAAAACAGAACGCTGCGCCAATGCTTTTGAGCAAACTCCTTGGTCGCGGCGGACTGTGGGTCCTGAAACCTTTCGGGCCATGACCGCCAATTCCAGACGTCCGGGCATTGTTTGTGAATGGCCTCATCCAGCGTCGAGTGGACCGCGAAGCGATGAAGCAGATCACCTTCGCGCTCGATATATTGACGAAGCTCTCGCGCGCGTGGGGTGTTTCGCGCCAACTCCTTGAGGAATGCTCGAAACAGGAATTTCAGGAAGCGCACTTTCAGGCGATACACTCGTTCATATTCGACGAACTCGGCGGCTCGCAGTTCCTGAATCTCAACCTGCAGAGCCGGAGAGTTGAGCAGGGTGGCGGCCCGGGGAGAAGTCTTGAACTCTTCAATCTGTTCTAAGTCGAGATAGATCGCATTACGATAGAAAATCGAGTTTGGCAGATACGGGCTGGTATTGTAGGGCTGGCGGTTGGGAATGGCGTGCAGCGGATTCAAAGCGACGAAGCTCGCTCCGGTCTGCTCGGCCACCCAACTGATGAACGTCTTGAGATCGGTGGTATCGCCGCATCCCCAATTCCTCTGCGATCGGACGCCATACAAGCTGATGGCGATGCCGGCCGCGCGGCCGGATTCGAGCCACGGCGGCTCATAGGCGCGTTGGGGACAAACGATCAGCCGGGCCGGCTCGGATTTTTGGCCGCCGATTTCGATCGAAAGCTCGTGATAGCCAAGTGGAAGATCATCGGGGAGGCCGATTTTCTTGCGGACGAAGCTCTTCCCACGCAGAGATACTTCTTGGGCGCCGTCGAGATCGCCGAGAGAGCAGCGCATCTCCATCGCATTGCCCTGCTCAGTTCGAAGCCTGATTACGGCGGCGAGATGAGCCTGTTCGGCCGGGAGAGAGACGGGGGCCAGGTGCGGCCGGTTCTCTTTGGTCAGGACCAAAGTCGGAGGCAGGGGACGCTGCCATTCACGCCAGGCGCGTTCTTCGAGAGCGCCTTCCAAAGATGATTGCGTGCTCGCATCCACACCCAGCGATTTGAGGATCGCCGTCTGGGTGCGAGGCGAAGCGTGATGTTGTTTTCCCCATACGTCCCAGTATTCGATTTCAACGCCGCAAGCTTGAGCCGCCCGCGCGAGCTGTGAGGGGCTGGCGCGGCTGGCGGTTGGAGTGCCTTCGGGAATCTCCCCCATGTGATAATAGGATCGTGGACGAAGAGGCCAAGTTTCAACCCAGTCTTCCGAGCGAGCTTTTCGCTCGTATCGACAACGAAGACGTGGTGGATGGTTCCGAGGGCATTATAACAACCACGCTAGATAAAGCCATCAATTGGGGACGGAAGAACTCGATCTGGCCGATGTCGTTCGGCCTGGCTTGCTGCGCCATCGAGATGATGTCGATGATCGGGTCGCGTTATGATATTTCGCGCTTCGGCGCCGAGGTGATGCGCGGGTCTCCGCGGCAGTCGGACCTGATGATCATCGCCGGCCGGGTTTCAAACAAAATGGCGCCTGTTATCCGGCGTTTGTACGAACAGATGCCCGAGCCGAAATGGGTGATTTCGATGGGGGCTTGCGCAACCTCCACGGGCGTCTTCAGCAACTACGCGCTGATCCCAGTGAATCAGGTGATTCCGGTGGATGTTTATGTGCCCGGATGCCCTCCGCGCCCGGAGCAGCTGATTTACTCGATTATGTTGCTGCAGAAGAAGATCGAGAACGAAAAAGGTACAATCAAGAAGGTTCTGAACCTCGCCTGAACGTCCGGCGCCCAGGCTATTTGAAGCTTTCTACAGGCTCCGCTCAAACTTTTTGCCACGCCACCGATAAGCAAGACCGAAAGCATTTGTAGCTTTTCGGAAAGGTTTGAGATGGAAATATCTTCTGCCATGCCGAGTGTCGACCTGCTTCCTCAGGCATCGCAAGTTCCCGCGGCCGAAAAAGCCCAGCGCCGGCAACTGGTGCAAGCAGCCAATACCGTGAACCAGAGCGGACTCTTTGGCAAGAATGAGATCGTGTTCTCTGTGGACCGCGCCACGCAACGGCCTATCATCCGGATCGAGGATCGGGAAACACATGAAGTGATACTACAACTGCCTCCCGAATATGTGCTACGGTTGGCCCGAGACATACACATCGGTTCTACTCAGATAACCTCGCTTCCGGCCGATATGTGAGGTAGAATGCCCACCAACCGATATCAAACCTACATCGAAGAAGAAATACTGACGGCCGATCCCGTCCAGCTGATCCAGCTACTCTATCGCGCGGCTTTGGATTCGATCACGTCGGCTCGCCGCTATTTGAAATTGGGAGACATTCGCGCCCGGTCGCGCGCGATCAGCAAGGCGATGACGATCATGACCGAGCTTTCGCTGTCCCTCAATCACGCCGCAGGTGGCGACCTGAGCAAGAACCTCGCAGAGCTCTATGCTTATACGCAGACACTGTTGATTCAGGCCAATGTGAATCAGTCGGACCCGCCACTCGAGGAAGCCGAGCGCCTGTTATCCACTTTGCTGGACGGCTGGCAGGCCTGTTCGCCACCTGAGAAACAAGCAGGAAAGAACGCGGCAACCACAGAGCCAAGCACGCCCCACGAGCCGGTCGGTAGTCCGTACTAAGGCTTATTCGCGACTGTGATGGTTGATAATGGCCTTCGCCACTGCTTCGGCAGGCACTTCGTACTTGCCGGATTGCACTGCGAGCCGAAGCTGCTCCAGTCGCTGTGGATCGCTGGTAGAAAGTGCTTGCGCCATCTGAGAGACCTCAGCCTGATCCGTGCCGCGAGCGGCCTTCGAATCTTTTTCTAGTGCGCGCTTGTCGGCGGTTTGCTCTGTTTTCCCAGTCTCCTGCGTGAGGGCACGATTCAGATCATCGATCCGCATTTTTAGCCAATCCTGTCACTACCATCTTAGCGATTCCGAACCCTCCGCTGCTTGCCAAAGCCTGAGCGAACTGCTGTTCCCCAAGCTCGATCATGGTCGAATTCGCCTCACTGTCATCGCCATCCTCCCCCGTTAAGCCGCCTCCGGATGCTTCTCGCGCCGATTTTAGCATTTGGGCGAGTAGCAAAGCTTCAAAATCCGTCGCCGCTCGCTGAATCTTAGCGAGAGTGTCCTTCTTCGCCGAGCCGGCGGGGAGCGGCGCCAGAGCGACGGGAGCAGAAAGCAACGATTGCATCGACATAGTCAGATAACCTCTAGTTCCGCCTCAAGCGCTCCGGCGGCCTTGAGACTTTGCAGGATCGCGATGATATCGCGGGGAGTGGATCCGATGGCTGTCAGCGCCCTCACCAGTTCTTCGACGCTGGCGCCTTGCTTGAGGAGAATATTCCGCGCCTTTTCTTCTTTGGCCGTCACGGTGGTTTGCGGCGTGACCGTAGCCTGGCCGGTTGAGAGCGCCTCTGGTTGCGAGGTAGTCAGAATGGTTTGAATTTCGACGGTCAGCGTGCCATGTAGGATTGCCACCGGAGCAATCCGTACGTCCTTGCCCATCACGATAGTGCCGGTGCGTTCGTTAATTACGATCCGGGCGGGCCGGTCTGCGTCTACAGTGAGGTTTTCGATCTCTCCGAGAAACTCGACTACATTTGTTTTGTAGACCGCCGGAGTGTCCACTGAGACCAAAGCTGAATTCTCCGCGCGCGCCGGTTCCGCGCCATCGCTTCCGAACCTCGTGTTGATGGCGCTTGAAATCCGGGCCGCCGTGGTATAGTCGGCCTGCCGCAGTTGGAGCTTAATGCGCCCTCCGGGCTCAACCGACGGAGCCAGTTTCTCCACGATGGCTCCATTAGGAATTCGCCCCGCGGTGGGATGATTCACGGTTTGGCTGGTACCGCCACGCCCAGCGACAAAGCCCCCCGTGACTACCGACCCTTGCCCCGCCGCATACACCCGGCCATCCGGGCCCTTCATCGGTGTCAGAATCAGGACCCCGCCCCGCAGGTTAGTGGAGTCACCGATCGCCGCCACGGAAATATCGATTCGTATTCCTGGTTGAGCGAAGGGCGGCAAATCGGCGGTCACCAACACGGCCGCCGTATTTTTGACCAGGATGGCGGTCGGATTAACCTGGACGCCCATGCGCGCCAGCAGATTTGTCAGGCTTTGGGCGGAGAAAACGGTTTGCGTCTTGTCGCCTGTCCCGTTCAGACCCACTACCATTCCGTAGCCGACCAACTGGTTGTCACGAACACCTTCAATGGACACCAGGTCCTTGAGACGCGTGCCGCTGGCGCCGCCCCAAAGCGGCGACAACGCGAGCAAACAGATGGAAGATCGCAAAGTCATAGATCAGAATGGAAGCAGCCCGAGCAGGATTCGGTATAAGAAGAAGGGCCGCTTGACTGCATCGTTCACCACGCCCTTGCCATTGACGAGGATTTCCATGCGCGCCACGCGGTCAGAAGGGATCGAGTTCAGCGGACTCAAGTCGTCGGGCCGGATGATCCCGCGCACCGTGATCACCTGTTTCTCCGAATTAACGGCGATCTCCTTCTGACCTTGGACCACCAGATTGCCGTTCGGCAATATAGCGGTCACTTCCGCGGTTACGGTGGTTTTGAGCGTGGTTCCGCGCGAAGTCGTTCCCTGGCCCTGCAGTTGTTGATTATTGCTCGCATTTGCAAGATTCGCCAGCGCACCGGTTGCGCTCTTGGGACCGAACAAAGATGTGACTGACGCGCTCAAGCTCGATTTTCTGGAGGTGTTGGTCACTCCCGTGGAAACAGCCGAGGAATTGTCTGACACTAGGATCGTGACCAGATCGTAAGTTTGGCTGGCGCGCACATCGCGAAAACCGTCCGCCAAGCGTCCGCCGGCACTGTACAAAGAGCCGGGCGATGTACTGGAAGATTGCTGCGATTTGCGGTTGACTTCCTGGACATACTGTTCGAGCGAAGTCTTTTCTTGCGCCGGTTTCTTTTTCGGGGCAGCCATCACAAGCACCGGCAACATACAGAGTGAGGCGAACGAATATACTTTCATGTCAAGCTCCCGGCGACGACCGCACCGTTGCGCTTCCTTTTTCCTCAACGATGGCACGGAAGTTTTTTCCGGTCGAAGGGTTGTGCACCAGGATGCTTTCGCCTTTTTTCCCGGAGGACTGGGCGACGGCATCCAGCGACAACGCCGCCGAGCCATCTACGACCCGGACACGGACCCTGTCGCCCCGGGTTATCTCGGTCGGTTCGTCGAACGATCCTGGAGCAAATTTCTGGCCCGCCGGAATGTTCCGGCGGGCCATCTTGCCTATGATCGCTTCGGGAGACTGAATCGACAAAGGCAGGAATGGAAACTGCCGGCCGGGCACCTGTTTGACTTGAGTGGCCTTAATTAGCGTGCCAGCGGGAATGTCTTCCGCAACGACCAGAAAAGCAGACGCAACACTAACTTTGACCCTGGCCCACACAGGAAGCGTGCTCTGGGAGTCATAGTGCAATGAGCCGCGCCAGATCACCGGGTTTTCGGGGTTTTCTCCTGACGGCCGTCCTAAGTTAACAGGCCTGAACTCCAACCGGCCGGGGGGCAGCGGCTCGTTGCTGAATCCGATCACCTCCAGCTCGACATCTGTCGTGCCGATAGGGGAGAGAAGAGCGGCTCGCATTTCTTCGGGCGAAATGGGGCGCACTGCTCGTTCCACGCAAATGCTGGAGATAATAGCGCCGCTCAAGTCGAGTCCGTGCTTCTGAGCAATGAGACTCAGGTCTCTGGCGGACAGAATCCGCCGCACGCCAGGCCGGGGCGCAAACCCAAGCGACGTTTCGGGATCGAGACCCTGTAGAAATGGTAAGGCGTGGTGAAGATCGCGCGCCAAGATTCTGTCTGAGGACACGGCCACACATCCGGCTTGCGCCACAGCGGCAAAAATAGATGCTATTAAGATCGTTCTCATGCCGTGACGTTATTGATCATTTGATACATTTGATCGGCGGTCTTCACCACCTTGGAGTTAGCCTCATAAGCGCGCTGACTGACGATCAGGTTGATAAACTCCTCGACCACGCTGACGTTGGACCCTTCCACGTAACCTTGCATCAGGGTGCCGACGCCTTCTTGACCGCCGGGAATCCCTGCCGTGGCGACGCCCGAAGCATCGGTCGGCATGAACAGATTCTGTCCGATGGCGTTCAGGCCTCCTGGGTTAGCAAAATTCGCAAGTTGAATTTGGCCCGCCACCTGGGAGGCGTTCTGGCCTGGCTGCGTGTAGCTGACCGTCCCGTCGGAGGCGATACTAATGGTCTGAGCCTGGGGCGGGATCGTGATTTGAGGCTGGAGCGGATTTCCATTGGCGGTCACGACATTGCCGTTGAGATCGAGTTGGAATCCTCCATCCCGCGTGTAAGCGAGCTCGCCGTTTGGCTGCAGGATCTGAAAGAAGCCTTTACCCTGAATAACAAGATCCAGAGGGTTACCAGTCGCCTGAAAATTGCCCTGGGAGAAAATGATCTCGTTGGATGCAGGGCGAGTTCCCAGCGCCAGCTGCAGACCGCTGGGCACGATGGTTTGGGCGCCGGCCGCCGCACCCGGCTGCACGTAGTTTTGGTAAATCAAGTCTTGGAACTGGGTGCGCCGCATCTTGAAGCCATTGGTGTTTGCGTTAGCCAGATTATTAGCGATATTGTCGACGCTCATCTGCTCGGCAGCCATTCCGCTGGCGGCGCTATAGAGTGCTCGAATCATTGTTTAATCCTCACAATATTTAATCCTCAAATCGTTCCTCAACGTTATTGGGCCACCTTCGCGACGTCTTCTACCGCGCGCCGGTTCATGTCCGCGCCAATCAATAGCGCCTTCTGCAGCGTTTCGAACTGCCGCATGATATTCACCAGCCGAACAGCAGATTCGGCTGGCTGGGAGTTGGCCGCTTCCACCGTTCCCTGACGAATCTCTGGCTCGGTGGCGAACGCCGGTGGGATCGTGGACAAGTCCGTCCGGAAGTAATTGTTGCCACGCTTGGCCAGCACTGCAGGATCAGGAAAGTTCACCACCGCGATTTGCGCCACATCCTGACCGTCCTGCCGGACCGTGCCATCGGAACCGATCTCCACGGGTCGTGTGCTGTCCAGCAGAATCGGGTTTCCATCCTTACCTTGGATTTTGTCGCCGTCCTGCGTTGTGAGCTCGCCCTGCAGCGAAAGACGGAGGCTTCCATCGCGCGTAAATACGGGACCGTTGGCCGATTGGACGACAAAAAAACCCTGGCCGCTGAGCGCAAGATCGAGGGGGTTGCCGGTGGGCGTCAGCGAACCTTGGGAGAAGTCAGTCCACTGGCGTTCTACTACTGGAAGAATGGTGGGATCAGTACCGACGGGAGATTCGGCCGCCTCGGCGGAAAGATACACACCGTAAAACTCGCGATCGGCTTTGAAACCGGGAGTCGAGGAGTTTGCGATATTGTTGGCGAGCATATCCAGGCTTTCGAGCCGCGCTCGAATTCCACTGGCTGCCGCGCTGGTAAGAGGATCCATAGCGAACCGGACGTCCGAGCCTGTGAGAAGCAATTCACGGGCCGCGAGTGGAAGTACTCTCATACTGATGCCAGGTCGAGCGATGAGAGCGTTGTGGACGGAATCCAGTCTGGCAAAAAAGTGTCATAACGGGACCGATGCCATTTCTGTATCGCGGCGACCATCGCTAAACCGCTGAGTATGCGAGAAGCGCGCGTGGCCCGCCACATGCCTTTGAGGAGAGCGTGAATGTCGCCAGCGCAGAACTTCCTTCCACATCATTGAGTGTCCTAAGCCGAACGCTGGTTCCTGGGGGCGTTCCGTTTCCCGCGGGCGCAGGCAGCAACCTAGGCGCATTTCTCTCCTTAATGACCGATGTTCTAGAAAAGACTCCTGCTGCCCGGCCGGGTCCGATTGAGCCGCCACTGTCCTGCCCATCGGACCCGGCTGGCGCCTCCGTCACGAGCAAAGATAAAAGCCAAGAGTCGAGCGGCAATTTAAGCAAAGACACAAAGAACCACAAGAAAGAAGAATCTCCCGCTCTACCGTGCCTTCTGGAACCGGTGGCTTTCCTCACGAAGCCGCTCGCCGCGCTCGAGTTCCCAGCTTTAGGGCTCGGCTTGAAAGGTGGGATTGAGCAGGTCACCTCGGATGAAAACCTGAACAGCGGCCCGGTGCAACGTACCGACATCGCACCCGTTGTTCTGGCCCCCGCGCTCACTGCTTTGACGCCAGCCGCAGGAGGTCTCGCATTCGCTCTTCGTTTGACTCCAAGCGGTTCGGAAACCATGAATACGGAAAACGCAGTCGCTTGGTCCTGGCCCCTGTCACCGCAGAAGAGCGCGGAAAATATCGTGTCGGCCGCACTCCAGGAATCTCCGATGACGTCGGGCCCGCAGCGTAAGTCTGAGCCACAGCTTACATTTGAGCCGCAGTCTAAACCAGACGCAGGTGGGGTTGCGGCAGCCAGCCCGGCATACACTTCGGTTCGTCCGCCGGACCCGGCGGCGAAGACGGCTGGCACCCCGGAATTACCTCGCGGCCTGCCTGGACCTAACCCGGCCGGGGAATCGGGCATGTCCCAGCCGAAGCCCAACGTAGCCAAGGTGGAACCCGCGGCTAAACCAGAATTTCAGGAATTTCGTCTTGGCGACAGCCATGTCGAAGCAAGTGGAAAAGCTCTAGCAGTTCCGGCGTGGCCATCAGACGCGGGTGGCGCACCAGCGACACGCGGTGCACCAGACACGGGCGCCGGTTCCGGGCCAGCGGGCGACTCCGCCGCACTGAAAGCTACTTCGGAGCCTGAAATAAAGATCGGCCTTGCGCCACCTATTACCCGACAGATCTCTTTGAATCTATCAGCAGACGACTCCACTCAAGTGAATATCGGTTTCACCGAGAGAGCGGGCAAGGTGCTAGTGGCGGTTCGCACTACGGACCGCGAACTTACGCAATCCCTGCAGACGAATCTGGGCGACTTGGTCGGACGGTTGGAAAGTAAAGGTTTCAAAACGGAAACCTGGATGCCGTCCTTCGCCCACCAGGAGGCCGTCCCATTACAGTCCTCTAACTCGAATACCGGCTTTAACCAGCCCCAGCATTCCGGTCCCGGGAATGGCGGCGGCCAGCAGCGCCAGGGGCAAAACAACTCGACTCAGAGGCAAAAAGAGCGCTGGGCGGCCCAATTGGATCAGACAATTTCAGCGGACGAAGCAAGGAGTGAAAGCTAATGATGACCGCAATAGGCGGAGCAACGAACGTCCCGCAAGCGGCGACGTCCACGACAACCACATCCAAGTCGGCTGCTTCAGCCGCGGATGGACTCGTCAGCGAGCAAACTTTTCTGCAGCTGCTAGTGGCGCAGTTGCAGAACCAGGACCCGACGCAGCCACAAGACGGATCTCAATTCGTGGCGCAGTTGGCGCAGTTCAGCTCGCTCGAACAGGAAATCCAAATGCGGCAAGATCTGGACACCTTGGCCAGCGCCGCGACCGCCAGCCCAGCCGGCGGCACACCGACGACACCATAAAGGAGACTTCATGTTTGCATCTTTCTCAACAGCACTTTCGGCGCTCGCAGCGGACTCCACCGCCATCTCCGTGGTCGGAAACAATCTCGCGAATCTCAATACAACGGGTTTCAAGAGCAGCACGGTTTCCTTCCACGACCTGGTGACGGAGTCATTAGGGGCCGGCCTGGGCGAGACCCAGGTGGGGTTCGGCGTGGGCGCACCAATCACCATGCGGCAATTCACTCAAGGTGCGATTCAGACCACCGGAGGAAGAATGGACGCCGCGATCCAGGGAGACGGTTTCTTCGTAGTCCAGGGACTCAATCAAACCACTGAATATACCCGAGGCGGCAACTTCCAAGTTGACAAAAGCGGAAACCTGATTACAGCGACAGGCGAGGCAGTGGAAGGTTGGACCCTGGCGAACGGCGTTCTCAATACCAACGCGCCTCCGAGCAACATCACGATCCCCGTCGGCACGGTGCAACCTCCGGTCCCCACCCAGAATATCTCCTTCGATATGAATTTGAACGCCGCGGGAGTCGCTGGTACGTCGACGGGAACGTTCGCGACCGCGGTCACGGTTTATGACTCCCTGGGCAATTCGCACATCGTAACCGCGACCTTCACCGAAGACCCAACTACGGCCGGCCAATGGAACTACTCCCTCAGCGTTCCCGATGGGGACTTGCAGACCCCTCCCTTCACACCCCTGACCGGCAGCATCAACTTCAATACGAACGGAAGCCTGACTACGCCCGCCTCGACGGATCCTTCGCCGCAACTGCAGATTACGGGTCTCAAAGATGGCGCCTCGGACATGACCATCAACTGGAACCTGTTCAACGGCACATCTTCACGAATCACGCAGTATGCGCAGCCGTCGTTCATATCGGCAGTCGCCCAGGACGGATCTCCTGCGGCCCAACTGGTGAACGTCGCGATCGCTAACGGCGGCCAGCTTCTAGCCCAGTATTCAAACGGACTGCAGACCGTAGTGGGCCAGCTGGCGATGGCGACGATTCGAAACCCCCAATCCTTGCTCTCGGTGGGCGACAACAACTATCAGGTCAGCTCTCTTTCTGCGATCCCGGCCGTTGGTCTGCCTGGCACGGGCGGCCGCGGAACGGTGCAAGGTGGTGCCGTGGAGACGTCCACGGTGGACACTGCAACAGAATTCACCAGCCTAATCATATATCAGCGCGGATACGAGGCCAACTCCAAAGTCATCAACGTTGTGAATCAAATCAGCCAGACCACCACTAACCTGATTCCTAACGCATAGGCGGCGGTAGTGACTCCTCTTCAAGAGATCGCCGATCTGGCCGACGTAACCCTCGACGTAGAGGTCGAGCTCGGCCGAAGGATCATGACCATTGCGCAGATTTTGCAGCTTGGACCGGACAGCGTGGTCCGCATGGGACGCTCGGCCGGGGACAACATCGACATTCTGATCGGCGGGGCGCTGGTCGGCTACGGAGAGATCGTGATTATCGAGGATGCGGTGGGGGTTCGGATCACGGATTTCAGTCTGGAGGAATGAGCCCGAAAACATGGACGTTATTCGACAATCACTGGCCATTACGTTTGTTTTTCTACTGCTTTGGGCGGCGCTGTGGTTTCTCCGGAAGAGACGCGGAGTTTCGATTTCCCGAGGCCGCGCGAATAAGGGACTCATGGAATCCCGCGCCAAGCTTGCTCTAAGCGCGCAGCACGCCATGCATCTGGTTCGGGTCGGAGATCGCGATCTGGTCGTAGCGGTTCATCCGTCCGGCGTCACGCTGTTGTGCGATTTACCGCGCTCCGCGGCCTCTCATATCACACCCGTGGGAGAACTATGAAGCCGGCGCGCTCCGTTCTCCTGCTATTACTGATATCCTCTGGCGCCTCCTGGGCGCAGGGTCCAGGCTCTTTGCTGGGCGTGTCTTTAACACCGTCCAAAGGCTCTGCCAGTTTGGGCGCGCCGATGCAGATCATCGTTCTGCTCACTCTGCTGACGGTCCTGCCGGCGGTCATCATGACCGTGACTCCCTTCCTGCGAATCACCGTGGTTCTCCATTTCCTCCGTCAGGCGCTCGGAACCCAGACCACACCTTCCAATCAGGTGTTGATCGGGCTTTCGCTTTTCCTGACGCTGCTAATCATGCAGCCGGTGGTCTCGGAAATGTATCACAAAGGTTGGGAGCCTCTCGAGCAGGGGCAGGTCACTTGGCAGCAGGCTCTCGATGACGGCTCGAAGCCGCTCCGTACCTTTCTGGTCCGTTATGTCCGGGAAAAGGACGTCCGTCTCTTTTTGGAAGTCTCGCACACGCCCGCGCCCCAGCGGCCGTCCGATCTATCGCTCAGCGTCCTGATGCCGGCCTACGTGCTCTCGGAGCTCAAGACCGGTTTTCAGATCGGCGCAGTCTTGTATCTCCCCTTTCTGGTAATCGATCTGGTCGTAGCTTCCGTGACGCTATCGATCGGAATGGTCCAACTGCCGCCCGTCATGCTGTCTGCGCCTTTCAAAGTTCTGTTGTTCGTCCTGGTGGATGGCTGGAATCTAGTGGTCGGATCGCTCGTGCGGAGTTTCTATCAAACATGACCCCCGAATTAGCAGTGGAGATCTTCCGCCATGCCCTGATGGAGACGTTCTGGTTGAGCCTTCCGCTGCTCGGCATAGGATTCGTGGCGGGGATCGCGATCAGCCTGGTGCAAGTTCTGACTTCCATTCAAGACACCAGTTTTGGGGCGGTCCCCCGTCTGGCGGCATTCCTGTTTGGGCTGCTGCTACTGCTGCCCTGGATGACGGCCAAGCTGGTTTCTTTCACCATTCTTATGTTCGGTGATTTCAGCCGCTATGCACGTTGACCTTACCCTGAATTTTTCCAGGCTGTATGGATTTCTTCTAGTGCTGGCCCGTGTCTCCGGCGTAGTCGTCATGGTTCCGATGCCGGGTGTTTCCGCCGGCCCGAGTTCGAGCCGTATCCTACTGGCATTGGCCCTCACCATTGCGTTATTTCCAGTTTGGCCTGCGCCAGCAGTGGAAGGGCCGGTGGTGGGAACCGTGCTCGGATGGATGGCGTCGGAGGTCGCGTTTGGTTTTACCATTGGCGTAGCTGTGGCATTTCTGTTCGAAGGAGTGCAAATGGCGGCGCAGGTGATTGGGCTGCAGGCCGGTTATTCCTTCGCTTCCACGATCGACCCGACCACTCAAGCCGACACCACGTCGCTGCAGCTGCTGTCGCAGTTACTGGCCGGCTCGCTTTTCTTCAGCTTCGGATTCGACCGCCTGGTGATTCGGATTCTGGCCCTGAGCCTCGCGTCCACTCCCGGCGGGACCTATGCCCTGAATAGCTCGATTGTGGAAGCCGTTACGCGCCTGGGCTCGGCGATCTTTACGACCGGACTCCAGCTATCCGCTCCGGTGCTGGCCTTGCTGCTCCTGTTGGATATCGCGTTTGCGGTGCTCGGCCGGCTCCAAACGCAGTTGCAACTTCTATCTCTTTCCTTCTCGATCAAGATGCTGGTAGGGTTGGCATTTCTCACCGGGATCCTATCCTTTTTTCCGGCGGTCCTCGCTAAGTCAGGCGCGGCCACTTTTCAAACGCTCCTGCGCCTGCTGGGTCGTTAATGGCGGACCAAGGACAAAAAACTGAAAAACCGACTAAGCGAAAGCTGGACAAGGCCAGACGCGAAGGCCAATTCCCGGCCAGCCGCGAGTTGCTGGCAGCCCTGCAGTTTCTGACATTTGTCGTTTTGGCGGCCACCGGGGCCACTGGTTTTCTGAATCGAACGCGCGAGATGGCTCGATATTTTCTGGAAGCGGCGTTCCATCTCCAACTCACGTCTCATAGCGTGACGAGCCTCTATGTACGGTCCGTGGGCCGCGTTTTCCAGCCGCTAGTGTGGATGGGAGTTTGCCTTACCGGCGTGGCTCTGACGGCCCAACTAGGCAGCACGCGTCTGGGAGTTTCGCTTAAAAAACTCGCGCCCGACCTGAAGCGGCTGAGCCCGCTCGAGAAGATAAAAAACGTCCCGCGGCAAAACGCGGCTTCGTTCATGCAGGCCCTCCTATTCTTGCCTCTCATGGCCTTGGCTGTATACACCATCGCCCGGTCACACCTGGCCGCTTACACAAGTCTTGCCCGCGTGGGCATCTGGCCGGCGCTCATCGTGATCGGCAGCTCGCTCAAAGATCTGCTATGGAAGGCGGCCTTTCTCTTTCTGGCCATCGGCTGCCTCGATTATTTGCGGGCCTTTCGGCGACACAACAAATCGTTGCGCATGACAAAGCAGGAGGTCCGGGACGAGGCCAAAGAGACCGAAGGCAATCCACAAATCAAGGGCCGCATCCGCCGCATTCAACGCGACCTGGCACGCCGCAGCATGATGAAGGAGGTTGCCAAGGCCACTGCCGTCATCGTCAACCCAACCCATTACTCGGTAGCCATTCTCTACGAAATGGAAAGCATGGCGGCGCCACGCGTGCTGGCGAAAGGCAAGAATTATCTCGCGCGCCGAATTCGCGAGCTGGCGCTCGAGCACGAAGTGCCGATCATCGAGAACCAGCCGCTGGCCCAGGCCCTGTACAAGTGGGCCGAGGTTGGCCAGGAGATCCCGCCGCATCTGTATCGAGCAGTGGCGGAAGTGCTGGCGTACATCTTCAAGCTCATGCATCCAAGCAACAAATAAATGGGGAAAAGATAAATGGTCGTCCCACCCGGGCTTCCCGTCAAGACCCAGCTTCCGGCTGCAGCCGAGGCCGGAAAGAGCGCCGCGGGCGCCAATGGCAAGGGCACAACCGGCTCGGCTTTTTCCATTCCTCCTGTCCTGGCCGGTAATTGGATGGAGTTCGGCGTACCGATCGCGGTGTTGGGCATCGTTCTGGCGATGATCGCACCCCTGCCGCCTTTCCTGCTGGACATTTTGATCAGCGCCAACATCACGATGTCGGTGATTGTCCTTTTGGTCTCTCTTTACATCACCAAGCCGGTGGATTTCAGCGTCTTTCCCACCACGCTGCTGTTGATGACACTCTTCCGCCTGGCCCTCAACGTCTCCTCGGCTCGCCTGATCCTGCTGAATGGCAACACCGGCACGTCGGCGGCTGGCGAGGTCATTCAGGCCTTCGGCGCTTTCGTGGTCGGCGGGAATTACATCATCGGCGCAGTGATCTTCCTGGTCTTGATCGCCATTCAGTACGTGGTCATCAATCACGGAGCGGTGCGTATTTCCGAAGTCACGGCGCGCTTCACCCTGGATGCGATGCCCGGCAAGCAAATGTCGGTCGACTCGGACCTCAACGCCGGACTGATCGATGAGAACGAGGCCCGCGCCCGCCGCAAGATGCTGGCCCGCGAGGCGGAATTCTACGGCGCCATGGACGGAGCGTCGCGCTTCACTCAACGGGATGCGGTGGCGGCGATCCTCATCACCGCCATCAACATCATTGCCGGTTTCTTGATCGGCGTGTTGCAACACGGGCTCGATCTCAAGCGGGCGCTCCAAACCTATACGGTGCTGACTATCGGAGACGGCCTGGTCACGGTGATTCCCGCCTTGATGATTTCCATTTCGGGAGGTCTCATCATCACCCGTGCCAGTTCGGATACCAAATTGGGTGTGGACTTCCAAAAACAAATCTTCAGCAACCCGCAGCCGCTCATGCTCGCGTCCGGCGTTCTGGTCGCCATGGCTGCGCTTCCTGGTTTGCCCAAGGTGCCCTTCGTTGTTTTAGGCTGCGGGATCGGATTTGTAGCGTGGCGCCTGCGCCAAAAATCTGCCACGACGGAAAAAGCTCAGGCGCCCCCGGCACCGGTGCGGGAAAACCTCGAAACCCTGTTGCGCGTAGAGCCACTGGCTGTCGAAGTCGGCCTGGGTCTGGTGCAAATCGTCGAAGGCGGTCAAAACTCTCCCTTGCTCCGGAGGATCGCCAGCATCCGGCGGCAGTTGGCCACCGAGCTCGGCTATATTGTGCCGCCCGTGCGCGTGACGGACAACCTGACACTGAAGGCGCGTGAATATGTCATCTCGATGAAGGGCGTGGAGCTGGCGCGCTATGAACTGGCGCATGGATGCGAACTGGCCATTCACGCTGATGATAAGGCCGGCAAGATAGAAGGCCTTCCTACGCGCGAACCTGCCTTCGGAATTCCGGCCGTGTGGATCGCTCCGGAGAATGTCGACAAGGCTCGCCAAGCCGGCTACACCATCGTCGACACCATCAGCGTTCTGGGAACACACCTGGGCGAGCTGGTGCGCCGCCACGCATACGAATTGTTTTCACGCCAGGACGCCAAGAGAGTGCTCGATCGAGTCGCTGAAGATAACCCGAAGGTAGTCGAAGATTTGGTTCCAAAATTGCTCTCCCTCGCCGTAGTGCAGAAAGTTCTTCAGAACCTGTTGCGCGAGCGAGTTTCCATTCGGGATGTTGCGAGCATTCTCGAAGCGCTCGGAGAAGCCGCACCTGTTACGAAGAACACTGTACTCCTCACGGAATATGTTCGGCAGGCTATTCGGCGGCAGGTGGCCAAGCCTTTGCTTGATTCTACTGGGGGCTTGTCTGCTTATATCCTCGATCCTGCCATCGAACAGCTGGTGGAATCAGCGGTCGAACATGCCGAGAATTCCAGCCACCTGAATCTTGCTCCGCAGCAAATACGAAAAATCCAGGAACGGGTCCAGAAAATGTGCGGCGCACCCGATGCATCAGTGGTCCTGCTCACCAGTTCCGGATCGCGGTTTTTTGTGCGTCAAATCACCGAAAGCGTAGCCCCGAATCTGACCGTACTATCCCATAATGAAATACCTCCTGAGGCTAGGGTCGTGTCGCTCGGCACGGTGAATTGATAACCATGCGACTGAAATCGTTTTTCGCCGACACCATCGAGGAGGCCATCCAGCGGGCCCACCGCGACATGGGTCCGGAAACGATGTTGGTCAATTCAAAAATCGCCGCACCCGAGTCCAGGCATCTGGGCGCATATGAGTTCGTTTGTGCCGTTGACAACGAATCCCGTTCCGGAGCATCGCCCTTTACATCCTCCCGGTTGGAACAGCCGCCGGTGGCGGCGCCAGTAGACAAGTTATCGCAGGAAGTTTCCGAACTCAAACACCAGATGGAACGCTTGGCCCTGGGCTTGGCCCGTTCGGGCGCCGGCATGGCCGGCATCGCGTCCGATCCGGAACTGTCGAAGATTTTCGCCGCGCTCACCCAAGCCGAGTTGGACGCCGATCTGGCCTATGACGTAGTCGCACAGGTTGGCGCGCCAGCGAGTACGGAAGCACTAAGATCGGTTCTCGGCCGGCAGGTTCGCATCGACAACCAACTCGGGCGCCCTGGTTCGTCTCCGCGGACGGTGGCGCTGATTGGACCGCCCGGTTCGGGCAAGACCACAACGCTCGTAAAGCTCGCGGCCCGCTACGGCATCACATCACGCAGGCCCGCGCAGATTCTGACCCTGGACACATACCGGATTGGCGCCGCCGAAGAGTTGCGCTCCTACGCTTCCATTCTCGGAATCGGTTTCCAGGTTATCGAGACCACAGTGGCTCTGGCGCAGGCCCTCGAGGAGCATCGCCAGAAAGATCTGGTCCTGATCGACACGCCTGGCTTGGCCCGCAACGAGATGGACTGCTTTACCGATCTGGCGGGTTTTCTCTCCACCTGCTCCGGCATAGATAAGCATCTGGTGCTCCCGGCCTCCATGCGAACCAGCGACTTGAAACGGGCTGCCGAGCAATACGATGTCTTAGAACCGTCCAAGCTGCTGTTTACCCGACTGGATGAGACCGAAACGTTCGGACCGCTACTCAACCAGAGCATCCGCATGGGAAAGCCGGTCTCGTTCCTCTCCCGCGGCCAGCGCATCCCCGAGGATCTGGAACCGGCCACCGAAGAAGTGATCCTGGATCTCATCCTCAACCGGCGCCCCGTGGGCCAAGCAAAATTCGGAACGGTGGCGGCATGAAAGCTCAAGCCACAGTAAAACAGCCGTCCGGTCGTCTCAAGAGATACCAGAACCGGGATCACGCCGCCGAAGAACGCGAGCGCCTGATTCTCGAGCATCTGCCCCAGGTCCGTCTGATCGCCCGGCGCATTCACGAAAGACTGCCGGAAAGCGTCAACCTCGATGACCTGATTTCCACCGGAACTCTGGGACTGATTGCAGCGATTGACCGCTTCGATCCTCGCCATAACGTCAAGCTGAAGACCTACGCCGAATATAAAATCCGCGGTGCGATCCTGGACAGCCTGCGCGGGCTCGACTGGGCGCCGCGCCAGCAACGCAAACGCTCCAAAATGATCGAAGCCGCCATCTCGGCCGCAGAGCAACGCCTGCATCGGGCGCCCTCCGAAGATGAGATCGCCACGCAGCTGCACCTGACGCTGGACGAATATCATGAGTGGCTGGTGGATATTCGTGGCGTCAATCTCGGAAGCCTCGAAGTCGCTTCGCCCGACGAGGAGAACCGCAGCCTCCTGAAGTACATCTCCGACGACGAAGAGAATTGGCCCTCACGGCTGCTCGAAAGATCGGAGCTGCAACGCTTGCTCGCCGACGCGATCGATAGAATACCGCGCACCGAACGCACTGTCATCACGCTCTATTACCACGAAGAACTCACCTTGCGCGAGATTTCCAAAATAGTGAATCTGCATGAATCGCGCGTCTCGCAATTAAAATCGCAGGCCATCCTCCGGCTCCGCTCCTATGTGGAGAAACGCTGGCCGATGGAGCGGGGCGCCTAGTCATGCCCGAGCAAGACGCGCTCGCATCCCGTTCCTGGCTGGCGGACGAATGGGCCACGCAAGTGACGCACGTCATGGAATCCATGACCGGCGAAGCACCAGCGGTGGTGTACGCCCCGCACGAACTCTCCGATTCCGAGATCGACGCCCACCAGACCGAAATGATCTGGTGGGAGCAGCGTTTCAGCGGCGGTCCCGATGCCATCGCTTGGATCGGCGCCGCAACCAAGAGTTGGGAAGAGATCGGAAACCGCGCATTGAAGAGCGCCGGTATGGACGACGGCGATCCAGAGACGATACGCAGTACCTACCTCGAAATTATCAGTCAGGCCCTTTCCGGTTTAGCCGGAGCCTTATCCAAGCGAACGCACCGGGAAGCTTCGTGTCTGGAGGGCCGGATTGCTCCGCCGCAGTCCTTGGCTGATTTGAAAGCCTATGCGTTCGAAATCACCCTCGGCGAACAGGCTTTTCCCGGTTCTCTCGCTGTTTAGCAAGTCGATCGAGGATCTACAGGAAACAGCGCCGGAGTCCAGCCAGCCGAAGGCACTGGGCCCAGCCTCGAAGCCGGCGGCCGAAGAAACCGGGAAACCTCACTCCATTGACCTCCTGCTGGATGTCGAGCTTCCGGTCAGTGTCTCCTTCGGACGCGCTCAACTCCCGTTGAAGGATGTCATAAAACTCACTACCGGCTCCATTATAGAGTTGAACCGTTCTGTGTCCGAGCCGGTGGAAGTGATCGTGAACAACTGTGTGATCGCTCGCGGAGAAGTGGTCGTAGTGGAAGGGAATTTCGGAGTCAGAATACGGCAGGTAATCAGCCGCCAGGAGCGGCTTAGGACTCTAACCTAACGCTCTCCTATGCTGGAACGATATTTCATCCCGCTGGCCCCCCACGCGCTCCTGGCGGCGGGCTGCATCTTTGGCCTCTTTTTCTTGGTGTCATTCGAGAAAGAAATTCGCCGATTGAAATCGCGGCTGGCTGGACGGCAAGCCGGAGACAATGCCTCAACGCGCGACCTCAAAGTCCAACTCGACGAGCTCAGCGAGCGCATGCGCGACGCCGAGGAGCGGGCCGGCATCCCGATCGCGCCGCCGAAAGCCAGCCTGAATCTCAACAAACGCACTCAGGTTCTGCGCATGTCCCGGCGCGGAGAGCGCTCCGAAAATATTGCAGCCTCTTTGAGCTTGCCGCGCAGGGAAGTAGAGCTGCTGTTGAAGATCCACGCCTTGGTCCTCAATGGCTCCAGTGAGAAGCCCGCAACGAATAGTGAACGTGGCTAATTGAAATTGTTTCGCACCACTGGCGCGCGCGGCACAATTCTTTCGCTCCGGCCGTCGTCCACGGCAACATTGACGCTCATGACCTTGTGATCCCGCATTAGTTCGACCGCAAACGTCTTCTTCGAGCTGGCCGAGTGAGCCGCACTCGATAGCTCGTTCGGCGTCGTCACTGCCGCGCCATCCACTTTGGTGATTACGTCGCCCGCCCTGATCCCCGCCTTTTCGGCGGCGCTATCCTTCAAAACCGACCGGACCAGAACCCCTTCCTTCACTCCGAAGTAAGCCGCCAGCTGCGAGCCCAGCGCCTCCGGTTCGACACCCAGCACGGGACTGCGCCACACGCTGAACACTTGCGGCATATCCGGCATGCGGATATCCGGCATGTCGGGCATGAAGTCCTTGATGTTTCCTCCGAACGCCCTCACTTTGCGCCCGGCCACCGTCGCCATCACCGTTTGCGTACTACCATTGCGGCTAATCACTAGCTTTACTTCCCGGCCGCCCGGCGTCTCCCGGACCAAGCGTCCAAATTGCTCCATGCCTTCCACCCGCTGGCCGTTGTATTCCAGCACGACGTCGTTGGGCTTCAGCCCGGCCTTCTCCGCCGGACTCCCCTCTTCGACGCGCGTGATCTCCACGCCGGTGGTCTCTTTAAGCTTCAACTCCTTTGCCCGCGTGCCATCGATCTCCGCCAGGTTCACGCCCAGGTAACTCCCGCCCGCCAAGACGCCAGTATGAAACTCGTATGCTTGAGGTCCAGCCGAGGGCGGTGTAGGCTGAAGGAAATCCGGCGGCTGCGCGCCCAGCCCGGCTGCCAACAATACCGCACATGAAAAAAGTCGTTGCATCTGGATCACCTCAAAATCACTTCTGCCGCCGCAAATAAATCGTCCCGCCCACCACGTTGATGCGCAAAATCGGTCCGCCGCCGTTGAGGGCGCCCTCCGCCACTACTGGGCTCGCACCCGCTTGACTGAGCGCCTTCACGCGAATCTCCGGAAAATCGGAAATGATCCTTCCCAGAGCGCCGGCCGAGTCATTGCGCGCCGCTACGGTCAACCCAAGGTTGGACGCGATGAAAACGGTTATGTCACCCGCATTCGTGCTGAGCGTCGAATCTTCAATCCGGTTGCCGGAAAGCAATTCCGCCAGAATGCTTCCGGCCGCGGTCGAAGCTCGCAGAGGACCGGCCACGTTTCTGAGCCGGATCGGACCGCCCGCCGAATCGCACCGCACTCCGTTGGCCGCGTTCACCTGAATCGCGCCGCCGTAACTTTCCGCCGTCACCGCGCCATCGGCCTGCTGAACCTGGATCAATCCCGCCGCGGTGCGCGCAAAAACCGTACCCAGTGCGCGATCGATCCGGATGTTGCCGCCGGCGGTTGCCGCATGCACCGGACCGGCCGCCTGATGGACGAAGATCTCGCCGCCGGCCGTCTCAAACCACGACTCGCCGCCCGCGCTTTGAACGCGAATAACGCCGCCGCCGGAGTAACACCGCACCGATCCGCCCACCGTACCCACTTGAATATCGCCGCCGCCAGTCCGCAACTCACAGCGGCCTTTGATGCCGTCCACATTGATCTGCCCACCCGCCGACCGCGCCTCGATCTCGCCGTCCAGATTCGAAGCCTGCACGTCTCCGCCGCGTGTCTCCACCAAGATCTGCCGTAAACCGCGCGGCACCGTGAGCGACAATTCCGGCCCCTCCGAAATCCGCCGTGAAGGCGCCACTGTCAGGTAGGCCCACTGGCCCTGTGTTCTGCTCTTGACGTCGAACTGGCCGAGCAAGTATTGCGCATCGCGCGCATCTCTCGCTCTCACCCGCGCCTTCAGCTTATACACCGCGCGGTCTTGCGTGTCCCCACGCAACAGCACGCTACCCACCGTGTCCAAGCGGAAACGTTCCATCGCTAGACCGGAAATCGATCCCGTGAAAGTCCGAACCCAGTAGCGGCCTTCGTGGGTAATCGGCGATTCGCTTTGAGCCACGGCTACTGGAGCCACGGCAAGCGGCGTTACGCTCAAGCCGAATGCCAAAGAAATTGATACAAACTGCTTCATTGCGTCCTAATATATCTCCGTTTAGTATGCTTCACTCCGTTTAGTATGCTTCGATGGACGCGTTCATCTCGTGTAAAGCCTTCTGGCAGCGCATCCGAATATATCCGTTGTCTTCCTTCATCATCAGTTCCTGTAACACCCCCACCATGGCGTTGCTGTGGTGTTGGATCAGCAGGTCGATCACCAGCGTCCGCACCCCCGGATTATCATCCTTCAGCAAGACCTGCGTCAGCGTCTGCCGCGTTTCCGGATCGTTCGCGAAATCCTTCAGGCCGTCCAGCGCCTTCAGCCGCACCCCCGCGTTGGCATCGTGCTGCACCGCATACAGCAGTGCGCTCCGCACTTCGGCCGATTGTGGCCGGCTCTTCAACAAATCCACGGACTCCACCCGCAGCCCCGCATCCGACGGATCTTTCGCGGCCGTCAGCAACAACCGCTGAATCGATTGATCCTCCAGATTGCCCGAGAGAACGCGCTGCCTGGTTTCATCAATAACGATCTGCACTTTCCCGGAGGAGGTCGGTTCGACATACCGCACTCGTGAGGACACTGGCTCGGCAATCACACTGGCCTGACGGCCCAACGCGGGAAACGAACCAGGCGTCAGGCGCGCCGCTAGAAATCCCAGCACCAGCATCGCAGCCAATCCGGCCGGCTGCGCCCATCCCGGCGCGAATTGGAAATGAATCGTAAAGCCGTGCCGCAGCTTGTTCCAGAAGTTGCCTTCCTCCCGCTCAACATGTGCCAAACGGCTGCGCAGCTCCCCGCGGCAGTTCTCCAGCAATTCCCGGCTGGGCGTCAGCTCAGCGGCATCCAACGACTTAAACAGCGATTTCTCGCGCTCCAGCGCAATGCGGCAGCCCGGGCATTCGTCGATATGCAACTCCAGCCGCTCTTCCTCTTCAAAGGAAAGCTCGCCGTATAAAAACAGCGGCAGCGTCTTTCTCGTTTCCTCACACTTCATACAAAATCTCCTAGCGCGGCGCGCATTTTTTGCGTGGCCCGGAAGAGGCAGTTCTTGGCCGCCTCCTCGGAAGTACCCAACATCTCGCCGATAGCACGCAAGCGCAGACCTTGATAATGTCTCATTTCAAACACCGTTCGTTCCCGCGGCGTCAGGCTGCCCAGCGTCTCCCGGATTCGCTTCTGCAATTGACGGCTCATGAGCTGGCGCTGCGGATCGCCATCCGCACGCTCCTCTTCCACCGTATCCATTCGATCCAAGAATCCTTCGCTCGTCTCCACCACTGCATCGTCCTCGCGGCGCACTCTCCGCTTCCGCAGCGCATCCAGGCACAAGTTCGTAACGATCCTGTACAACCAGGTGTGAAAACTGCAGTCGAAGCGAAATGTGTGCAGGTTCTTGTACACCCGCAAGAACGCCTCCTGATAAATGTCATGGGCGTCTTCCGGCGATCGAAGCAGGTTCAATGCTAGCCGCAGGACGTTCTGGTCGTACAGACGCACCAACTGTTCAAACGCGCGGTGATCGCCTCTCTGCGCCGCCCGAATGAGTTCGGGTTCGTCCATTTTAAGGGCCGCCCGGGCCGCTGTTGCTTGCAACACTTTGATAGACGGGCGATAAACGAAAATGTCACGAAGCCGGCGGATCGCTCAGCCGGCCAACTCGACTTCGATTTTCTTGTTCGCCTGGTCCAGTTTGATAATTCGAAAACTGCGAATCTGCCCAGCCTTGGCGGGTTCCGGCCGCGCTGATTTTCCCGACGTCGCGCCTTGCTTCCACTTCGCTGATAGCATGGCGGTTAAAGATGACAGGTCAACGGATTGAGAAGCCGGCGATGCCGCCGATTCTTCGCCTTTGGGCTCCGGCATCCGGCACTCCACCACAATCCCTTCGCCTAGCTCTACTTTCGCTCGCTCACCCCGGACGTCCATTACCCGGCCGCTCACTACTTCGCCCACGCTGCGCTCGCCGATGTACTCGTCCACCGTGGTCGGCTGCAGCTGCTTGATACCGAGCTTGATACGCCGCCGTTCCCGATCCAATTCCAGTACCGCCGCGCGCACCATTTGGCCTGCCGAAATCGCCTCGCGCGGATGATTCAAGCGCTTCTCCCCGGTGATATCGGAAATGTGAATCATTCCCTCGATCCCGTTGCCCAGATCCACGAAGCAGCCGAAGTTGGTGAGACTAGTAACGGCTCCCTCCACGACCGTCCCGGGTGCGTACTTGCGCTGCGCTTCTTCCCAAGGATCCCCAAGAGTCTGCTTCAGGCCCAGCGAGATGCGATGCTCTGAGGCGTTCACCCCCAGTACGACCACCTCCACCATTTCGCCGGGCTTCAACACATCGCTCGGCTTCTTGATCTTCTTCGACCACGACATCTCGGAAACGTGTATGAGTCCATCTACTCCAGGAGCGATCTCGATGAAGGCGCCGAAATCCGTCAGCCGTGAAACTTTGCCCTGCACCCGCTCGCCTACACTCAAGCGTTGGCTGGTAGCGGTCCACGGATCCGGCTGCAATTGTTTCATGCCGAGCGAAATGCGGCGTGTCTCAGGACTGATCTTCAGGACCTGGACTTCCACCGCATCGCCCACCGAGACCACGTCCGACGGTTTCGCAACCCGATGCCAGGCCATGTCCGTGACGTGCAGCAATCCATCCACGCCGCCCAGATCGACGAACGCGCCGAAATCCGTCACGCTTCGAACCGTGCCGCGCACCACCGAGCCCTCTTTGAGCTCGGCCAGTTTCTGTTGACGCGTTTGTGCTTCTTGTTCTTCGAGCACCGCGCGCCGGTCCACCACCACGTCCTCGCTGGCCGTATCGAGCTTGATGATCCGGCACTCGATATCCTGGCCGACCAGTTTCTCCATCTCCGCCTGATCTTTGGCGCCACTGCGGGATGCGGGCATGAAAGCTTGCGCGCCGACGTCCACTCGCAGGCCGCCCTTCACCAACTCGGTAACTACGCCTCCGATGGGACGTTTCTCCGCAAACGCGCGCTCCAGCGCGCTCCAATCCCTGGGCCGCTCCACCTTCACTGTGGACAGCGTGTAAGATCCGTCGTCCGCCCCAGTGATGCTGACCAGCAGCCGGTCCCCGATTTTGATCGAGAGGCTGCCGGATGCATCGCGGAAAAGACCGGTCGGAAGAACGCCGTCCATCTTTCGGCCGATATCCACGAAGACGGACTCAGGAGTGATCGAAACCACCGTCCCTTCCAGCGCCTGGCCGGGCGGGTGGCCGTGATGCTGCTGCTCGAATTCAGAAAGAATCTCGGCGAACGAATTTTGGTCGCCAGGCACGGCTTGCTCGTCCAGCTCTAAAGCCGGGGCCCCTGGTAATGCTGGGGATGTCAGGTTTTTCATGGAGAAAATCGCGTTTAAGACCATTGTGTCACAGTCACAAGATAAGATGGCAACGTGGAGCCTCGCGGCCGCGTTTGGAAGATCGTCCGACCACAGGACTTGGTGTGGGTGGTGCTGTTCGCGGCTTTGGCGGTTTTCGGACCGGACCGGACCACCGAAAGCATTCTGCTGCTGAGCGCGCTCGGTCTCTTCCAACTGCTCGAGCCCAAGCTGCTGCTGTCGTCGCTCAAAGGCAGTATTGCCTCCTTCGGGATCAAGCTGGCCCTGTGTTACCTCTTGATCGGTTGGACCGACGGCATCTCGACCCGGTATTGGTGGGTGCTGTTTTTGCCCGTGATTTCTGCGGCTACTACATTCAATCTAATCGGAGCGGTCGTTGCCAGTCTGCTTGCGTCCGGCATCTACCTTTCCTTTCTCCTGCTAATTCCAGCGTCGAAAGAACTCATCCCCGATGAATATCCAGAACTGGTGATGCGCTGCCTGATTCTTCCGGTCATCGGATACCTAACCAATCAGCTAGCAGAAGCCACAAGAATCGAAGCACGGAAACATCAGGAAGCCGCGGAACAATTGGCTAAAGCAAATCAACAATTGCGGGCAGCCGAAGCCACAGTCCGCCGGACTGAGCGGCTCGCGGCGCTGGGCCAACTATCAGCGGGCTTGGCCCACGAAATCCGCAATCCGCTGAGCACCATCAAGACTTCCGCCGAAATGCTCGCTCAAAACGTGCCAGCGGATAACGCATTGGCTCATGAAATGGCCGGCTTCATCTCCAGCGAAGTGGACCGGACCAACGCGCTGGTAACGCGCTTCCTCGATTTTGCGCGACCAATCGCGATGCGGCTCGAGAAAACCGACCTCGCCCAATTGATCGATCGCGCCGTCGCCGACCTCGATAAGCATTCTCCCCCGCTGGACGTCAGCATTTATAAGAACTATGCGCCCGATATTCCTCCCTTTCTACTCGACGGCCAGCTCATGGAGCGGGTAATGTACAATTTGCTGCTGAATGCCGCGCAAGCCAGCCCGCCTCAAGGAACAGTTACGGTGAAGACGCGCCAGTTCAATGAGACCGTGGAAATCGACGTCATCGATCGGGGCCCCGGCATCGAGCCCAAGCATCTGGAAAGCATCTTCAATCCGTTCTTCACCACTAAACCCAGCGGTGTCGGATTGGGTTTGGCGATTGTCTCCAAGATCGTCGACGAGCACGGCGGCAAAATTAAGGTGGAAAGCGAGCCGGGAGAGGGCAGCGTGTTTCGAGTGTATCTGCCAGTCCGGGAGGACGCATTCCGGGAGGACGGTCGATGAAGCCCACGGTTCTGGTGGTCGACGACGAAGAGAAACTACGGCGGGTAGTGGAGCTGCAGTTAAAAACCGCCGGTTTTGAAGTAGAACAGGCCGGGAGCGCCGAAGAAGCGCTCAAGCTGACCGACGGCGCCGACGTCATCCTCACTGATCTCCGGCTGCCCGGCATCAGCGGCCTGGAATTGCTCGCGAATCTGCGCCGCCAGGACTCGCACACGCCGGTCATCGTCATGACCGCCTTCGGAAGTATCGAGACCGCGGTGGACGCCATGAAGGCCGGCGCAGTCGATTTTCTGCCCAAGCCGTTTTCGCTCGATCACCTGATGACGGTCATCAACAAGGCGCTCGAGATCCGGACCTTGCGTGATGAGAACCGCGAGCTGCGCGCCGAACTCGGCCAGCGTTACGAATTCGACAACATCGTCGGCCGCAGTGACGCAATGCGCGAGATCTTCGGCACCGTTGAGCGCGTCGCGCCGACCCGCGCCACGGTCCTTCTGTGCGGCGAAAGCGGCGTCGGCAAAGATCTGATCGCCCGCGCGATTCATCATCACTCTCCGCGCGACGGGCGTCCCTTCGTCAAGATCAACTGCACCGCCCTTCCCGAAAACCTGATGGAAAGCGAGCTTTTCGGATATGAAAAAGGTGCATTCACGGGCGCGAATACCACCAAGCCGGGCAAGTTTGAGCAGGCTGATACCGGCACCGTTTTTCTGGATGAGATCGGCGACGTGCCGGCCTCCGTCCAGGTGAAGCTGCTCCGCATCCTGCAGGAGCGCGAGTTCGAGCGCCTGGGCAGTAACAAAACGCGGCACATCGACGTGCGTGTACTGGCCGCCACCAACGTGGATCTGCGCGCCGCGCTCGAGCAAGGAACTTTTCGTGAAGACCTGTACTATCGCCTGAACGTCCTGCCGATCAATATTCCTCCGCTGCGCGAGCGCAAGGAAGACATTCCATTCCTGGCTGAGCATTTCGTCAAGAAACTCAAGAAGGATCTCGGAACCCCTGTGCAATCGATCTCCGAAGCCGCCATCCAGCGGCTGCTTGAATATCACTGGCCGGGCAACGTACGGGAACTGGAGAATGTTATTGAACGCAGCATGGTGCTGGCCACTGGCGCCGTCCTCGAAGCTGGCGACATTAAGCTCGATCTCGCTCCCAAGCCTCGTCTAGCCGCGAGCGACGGTTTTCTCCCCGAAGGCATGACTCTCGACGACTACGAGCGGACTATCATCCGCGAAGCGCTGCATCGCGCCAACGGAAACAAGAGCCAGGCCGCCCGTCTGCTGGGTCTCACGCGTAATGCCCTGCGCTACCGCTTGTCGCAGATGGGAATTGAATCTTAAACTGGTGGGATGCCCACCCGCCACTATCATCTCGCCCAGGTAAATATCGGGCGCATCGTCGCGCCGATAGATTCACCTGAAATGGCCGGCTTCGTTTCTCAACTGAAGCCGATCAATGCAGTAGCGGACGCCAGCCCCGGATTTGTCTGGCGGTTGCAGACCGAGGCGGGCGATGCCACCGCGATCCTGCCCTATGAAGACCCACGCATCAACATCAATATGTCTGTGTGGGAATCAGTCGAAGCGCTGAAGGAATTCGTTTATAAGACCGGCCACATTGTCCCTCTGCGGGATCGTCTGAAGTGGTTCGAAAAACCGGCCGAGGCGTACATGGCGATGTGGTGGATTCCCGCTGGCCACATCCCCACGGTGGAAGAGGCGAAAGAGCGGCTCCAATATCGGCGCTCGCGGGGTGACACCGCCGTCGCTTTCTCGTTTGCTAATCCCTATCCCGCTCCGGAGGAGCCTCTCGCAGAGCCGGTGCCGCCTCCAGTAAGCTTCGACAACCGTCTGTTCATCTGTTCGGCCAATACGCCCAACGGCGCCTGCGATGTAGAGACTCAGTTCCATTACCGGCAACACGGCGCTCGCGTTTGGGCGACCTATCAGGGAGGTCGTGTTCAATTCGGCGCATTGGTCGCGGTCGGTGATCCGCAAGGGCGTCTGGACATGCGCTATCACCACGTGGATACAACTGGCCTTATTCGCACCGGCACTTGCCAAGCCACACCCGAAGTTCTTCCCGACGGCCGCCTCCGCCTCCACGAGGAATGGCAGTGGACCAACGGAGATTTATCCGTAGGCCACTCTGTTGTGGAAGAAGTGCCCGTGGCACCGGTCTCCGCCCTGTGAAATAAGATCTAAATCCTCTTCGCCCGCGAATATTGCTTCGGCCACGGACCCTCCTGCCGCAACTCGTCCGCCGCCCGCAGCGCAAAGTAGGGATCACGCAGCAGCTCGCGCGCCAGAAAAACGATATCGGCCTGCTCGGTGCGGATGATGTGATCCGCCTGCTGCGGCGAGGTAATCATTCCTACGCCGCCAGTCAGAATGCCAGTCTCCTTGCGGATTCTTTCGGCGAAGGGCACTTGGTAACCCGCGCCTGCGAATACTGGTGCGTTCGGCACTGCTCCTCCAGAGGAACAATCGATCAGGTCGACGCCCAGCGGCTGTATCTGCGCCGCGAGCGCGACTGAGTCCTCAATCGTCCAGCCGCCTTCCACCCAATCGGTCGCTGATATCCGGACAAACAGCGGGTAACCGGCCGGCCATACCTGGCGCACCGCCTCGACAACTTCCCGAAGGATCCGCGTGCGGTTTTCAAACGATCCGCCGTAGCGATCGGTTCGGAAATTACTCAGCGGCGAAAGAAACTCGTGCAGCAGGTAGCCGTGCGCGGAATGGATCTCGATTATTCTCGCGCCCGCCTCGCGCGCCCGCCGCGTCGCATTGGCAAACCCCGTTATTACGCGCGCGATTCCTCGCTCATCTAGCGGCTCGGGCGTGACATAGCCCTCGGCGAATGGAACCGGACTCGGAGCGAAGACCGGCCTCCAGCCTCCCTCGGATTCGGCCACGGCTTTGCCTCCATTCCAGGGCGCCGCGGTGCTCGCTTTGCGGCCGGCATGCGCGAGTTGCATTCCCGGCACTGCGCCCTGCTCCTCAACGAAGCGGAAAATGCGCGCGAGTATGGGGATGTGATCGTCCGACCAAAGCCCCAAATCCTCAGGGCTGATCCGCGCTTCCGGCAGTACGGCCGTGGCCTCGGTGAAGACAATCGCCGCTCCGCCCACCGCCCGGCTGCCCAGGTGTACGAAGTGCCAGTCGTTCGCGTAACCATCCACGCTCGAGTACTCGCACATCGGTGATACCCCGATGCGGTTCCGCAAATGAACTTCTCGAATCCGTAGCGGCGTGAAGAGGTGAACTGCTCTTGAAGTGGCTGGCGACATCTTCTCCGTTGTAGCATTTTGTCGTCGCGGGGCCGTTCCGCTGCCCCGCTATACTGGATCTAGATTGTATGGACGTAGAGAAGACTATCGAGTTCATCCTGCAACAGCAGGCCAGATCCGAGGCTAGGGCCGAGGCGAGAGCCGAACGATTCGAAGCCAGAATGGAACGGCACGAGGCCAAACAGGCTCAAGCCGAAGCCAAAGCCGAACGGCAAATGGCTGCCATCCGGAAGCTTATCCAGACTGGCATGCGGATGATCGTCAAGAACGAAGAACTCGTCAAGGCAACCCAGGCCGAGCTACGGGAACTGGCAGGAGCACAGAAGGAACTTGCCGCAGCCCAAAAAGTAACCGAAATCAAGCTCCAAGGCCTGATCGATTCTCTGCGGCGCGGCCGCAATGGAAGCCACCGGAAGAACTAACCGCGGCGCTTACTCGCGCATCCCCGCGCTAAACTAAGTTCTAATGACCGACCAAGAGCGAATGTCGCGCCCTCTTTCCGTCGTCGACCCCGACGTTTACGAAGCCATCCAGCATGAGGTGGAGCGCCAACACGGCCGCCTGGAACTGATCGCCAGCGAAAACTTCACCTCCGAAGCGATTCTCCAGGCCACCGGCAGCGTCTTCACGAATAAATACGCGGAAGGTTATCCCGGCAAGCGCTATTATGGCGGCTGCGAATTCGTTGACGTGGTCGAGAACCTGGCTCGTGACCGCGCGAAAAAGCTCTTCGGCGCCGAGCATGCCAACGTTCAGCCGCATTCCGGATCACAGGCGAATCAGGCCGCCTATGCCTCCGTGCTTCAGCCTGGCGACACGATCCTCGGAATGAACCTGGCACATGGCGGCCATCTTACGCACGGGCATCCGCTCAACTTCTCGGGCAAGACCTATAAAGTGATTCCATACGGCGTTCGCCGCGACGACGAGCGCATCGATTATGACGAGCTCGCTAAACTCGCCGAAGAGCACAAACCAAAGATGGTGATAGCGGGCGGCAGCGCCTATCCGCGGATCATCGACTTTAAGCGTTTCCGCGAGATCGCTGATTCGGTCGGAGCCATCTTCCTGGTCGACATGGCGCATTTCTCGGGCCTCGTCGCTGCAGGACTCTATCCCAATCCTTGCGATTATGCTGACATTGTCACCTCTACCACCCATAAAACGCTGCGTGGTCCGCGCGCCGGCATGATTCTTTCCAAGGCGCAGTTCGCCGCTAACATCGATAAAGTCGTTTTCCCTGGCTTTCAAGGCGGACCCCTGGTGCACGTTATCGCCGCCAAGGCGATTTGCTTTCTCGAGGCCATGACACCCGAGTTCGTGGCTTATCAGAAACATGTAATCGCCAACGCGAAAGCGCTGGGCGAGGGCCTGCAACAGGCCGGCTTCCGGATTGTCTCCGGCGGCACGGATTCGCACTTGATCCTGGTGGATATTTTCGCCAAGGGAATCCGCGGCAAGGAAGCGGAGAAAGCGCTGGACGAAGCCTATATCACGGTCAATAAGAACGCGATCCCATTCGATGTCAACCCGCCGCTCAATCCCAGCGGCGTCCGTCTAGGCAGTCCGGCCGTGACGACGCGTGGATTCCGTGAAGCCGAAATGCGCGACGTGGCCGCGCTGATCTCAGACGTGCTGCATGACCTGAATTCTCAGGAAACTCTGGCCACCGTGCGGCGTCGTGTCACCACTTTGGCCGAGCGATATCCTCTTTATAGCTGGAAACTGGCCCGCGCCTCGGTGTAGCTCCCCGCATCCTCTTGCCATGCCGCACCGGATCGTCCTCGATGCCCTCCGTATAGCGGACTTCGGCATCGGCACATACATTCGGAATCTGGTCCGCTCGCTCTCTAAGATTGATCATTCCAACCAGTACACCCTGGTCACCCCGGTGCCGGAAGTTCCGGAGTTCAGCGATCTCCCGGCGAATTTCGAGACGGCTTTCTACGAGGGAAAGAAGACTGGCTTCGTTCAACTAGGCTATACAGTGTTCCTGCGCAAATTGCCGGCGGACCTTTTCCACATCCCACTGAATGCGGTGCCGCTCTGGATGCCCAAGCCTTACCTGGTGACCATCCACGACATGAGCACTCTGATCTTTGCGAACCACCACTCCGGCTATCGCAGCAACCTTCGGCACTTTTATCTGCGCCGGGGGCTGCTCCGCGCCGATCGCATCATGACGGTTTCGAGCGCAACCCGGCGCGACGTCGAATCCGTCCTGGGAATTCCAGCCAGCCGCATCCGCGTGGTCTACAATGCCCCCGATCCAATCTTCTGCCGGCCCAGCGCGCCCGCGCTTTTGAACCCCGGCGAGCCGCAGCCCGCTTATCCTCCGGAGACCCAGCGAGTGCTGGATCGATACCACATCCACTATCCGTTTCTTCTGTACGTCGGGCGCACCAATCCGCAGAAGAACATTCCCCGATTGGTGGAGGCTTTCGCGGTGCTGCGAGGTGAATTGCGGGACCATCCCCGGTTCCGGGACCTGCGTCTCATCATTATCGGAGACGAGATCGCCCGGCACCCGGCCTTGCGCCATGCCGTGATTCACAGCCGTGTGGAAGACGTCGTGCGATTTCTCGGCTTCGTGCCGATCGAGACATTGCGGGCCTTTTACCAAACTGCATCGGCCTTTGTTTTTCCATCCTTGTACGAAGGATTCGGACTGCCGCCGCTGGAAGCCATGGCCTGCGGGACGCCCGTGGTTTGTTCGAGTGTTAGTTCCTTGCCCGAGGTAGTCGACCGGGCCGCCTTGATCGTCAACCCCGAGAATGTTTTCGATATCGCGCGCGGCATGCGCGAAGTGCTGCTCGATGAAGGGCTCCGCAGCCGCCTCATCGCGGAGGGAATTAAGAACGCTGGCCAGTTTAGCTGGGAACGAACGGCCGCCGAAGTCTTGCAGGCTTACGAGGAAATTGCGTCCTATAAAAGGCGGCCACGTTGATGCATCGATAAGTGCCGGTCTCGCTCCCGGCCGATCCATCGAACCCGCGCCTTTACTATCCCCGCGAAATCGCTGGCCGGCATGCTCACCTTCTCCCAAAGCGCCGGGATGTCCAGCGCGGCGTCGGTCACTAGATAAAATCCCTGCCCGCCCGGCCGGATATGCCGAAGCACGGCTTCCCCACCACGGCTCACTACATAAAGCCCCAGCGGTGAGATATCCAAACGCGCCCGTTCCGACGTATCGAGTAGTGCAATGTCTGAACCACTTAAAGTCTCGTACATATATGGATCGTTGGCTAGTTCCGCCATGATCAGGCCGGCCTGGGCCGTCAAGGCCGGAAACGGCAGCGGATAACTCCTGCGCCAGTTGATCCCCTCTGACCAGGGCATTCCTGGTCCGATCGGCTCATCCAGGAAAGCGGCTTCGGCCACTTGTACCGGTGCCTTTCTTTTCTTTAAATTAGCTTCCAGCTCCTGGACCGAGGCCAAGTCCAGTAGCGACATATTAAAGCATTTTAATATCGAATCAGAGATTTCGGGTGAGAGGTTTCTTACGCCTTTCAGCACATTATGCACATGAGGTTGAGATATGCCAATGAAGCGAGCGAATCCTCGTTCGGTCAACTCGCCATTGTGAATGCGATCCACGACGTAGGCGAGCAACTTGAGCTGCGCCTCGCGGAAGGTCAAGTTGGCGTCTCCTCATATTTCAAGTTGAAATAGGCTCCAGGAACTATAAGAAATGAGACACCGCCGGGAGCCATGTACTTCAGTAGTGCCGGAAGCAACGGAAGATATATAAACAAAAGACACCGTTGCCTTTGTCCAACTCTCCCCTTAGTTGAAGAATGATTTCTTCCCTAGCAATAGCGCTTTTTGACGTTGACGTATATGCTCAACACCTTGAGACTAGGAAGAATTGTGAAAACTCAACCGGCCCGGCAGTTTAGTCCGGACCGTCTGGAAGAGAACGGCTCGGTTGCTTTTCCGGGTCGCCAGGAAGAGGAAAGAAATGGAATGGAATAGATCAGAAACATTGGCGCTCGCGGTTCCGGCCTGCAATATCTGCCTCGGCTTAGGGCTGCGAATCGGCCGGAACGAAGCGTCACAGCCCTGCAATTGCGTGCTAAGAGCCATTTTCCGGGCATGCTTTGACCAGTTTCGCGATTGCGTGACGCGTGCAAAATACATTAGTAAGGTTACGCTCGACCCCTTGCCGGGGAAGGATCGAAGAGGCGCCTGGGGGCGGAAGGATGAGGAGTATATTGCGGATTTTTGCCTCGTGAGCAAGCGCACATTAACAGAGGTAGAGTATTGTGTCTTCAGGAATCACTTTCTCCTGGGCGCTGATTGGAAGTTATGCTGCCGCAGGCTCAACATGGATCGCGGCAATTTCTTCCACACCGTCTATCGGCTTCAGCAAAGATTGGGACGTGTTTTCCGTGAGCTCGAACCGTATGGACTCTTTCCAGTGGACGACTATTTCCACGGGCCAGCTAAGTCCGTTACCAGCTGCTTGACCACTAAAGTTCTTTCGATCCGGCCGCCGTTGCGGAAAGACGTCCGTCTTCCGAACCAGAGGACTGCCTAAGTCCCCGGGGAGGGTTACCGATTCGGCGCAGACGGAAGCGCCGGATTTCGAATCTAAGACGAATCGGTAACTGTCCTGGGCGATCACTCAAACTGCCTCTTGAAGCCTTCAAATTGGTGCTTGAGATTCTCGATTTCATCGCGTAGGTGTGCAACCTCGCTTTCGAGCGCAGCGATCCGCTCCGCCCCGCGTCCGGTAGCAACTAGACCCGGACCATCCGCACGGGTCTGCGGAGCTTCCTCCGGCGTCTCCGAGATCATGGGCGTTCCCGAGAGCAGGTGTCCATAACGAACCTCTTTCTCTCCGGGCCTCCGCGACAGCTTCACGATCAGCTCCGGCAGCCGCTCGATTACCGCTTCCACTTCTCCCAGGTCGTCAAATGGATGCATGCGCTCGCAGTGCGTTCGAAGCTCGCCCAGTGTCTGCGGGCCGCGCACCATCAGCTCGCACAAAATGGCCAGCTCACGCCGCCCTAAATTCAGTTTCTCGGAAATTCGGTGGCCGTACTTTGGTACTCTGCTTCCAGCGCCCGTAATCGCCAACAAGAGCCCTTTATCCCGCAATAATTGCAGGGCCTGCTCGACCGTGTCTGCATCGAACTCCACCACCGGATCGCGATTTGACTTCTGGTTGCACGCGTTCACCAGCGCGTTGAGCGACAGCGGATAGTACTCCGGCGTTGTAACTTCTTTTTCCAACAGCGAGCCCAGAACCCGCACTTCCTCTGGCTGCAGTAACAGATCCATCGTTCTTAGTCTGCCATGGCAGCGCCGCCGGCAGCATCGATCTTCAACACTGGTGCGAACGCCTTTAAACGACCGTCTGCTTCCACTTACCGCGCCGAAACAAAAGAATGCTCAACACCGCCAACAGCGAGTCTCCAACCACAACACTCACGAAGACGCCGCGCGGGCCGAGAATCGTATGGAACGCCAGGAAGTAAGCCAGCGGAATCTGGCAGACCCAGAAACAGACGATATTCAGCATGGTGGGTGTGAACGTGTCTCCAGCGCCGTTGAACGCCGCGGTCACCACCATTCCGTAGGCGTAGGAAATGTAGCCGTAGCTCAGCAATCGCAAGCCGCTGACGGCGATCGGAACTACCGCTGGATCGTTGGTGAAAAGCGCGATGATCTGGTCGGCGAACGCGATGAATACCAGTCCGACGCCGCCCAGGAACAGCATGTTGTAGAAGCCGGTGCGCCAGACCGATCGCTCGGCTCTTTCCGGTTTGCCGGCGCCGAGATTCTGGCCCACCAGCGTCGCCGCCGCGTTGCTCATACCCCACGACGGCAGAATGGCGAACACGATGATCTTGATCGCGAGTGTGTTGGCGGCCGCCGCGGCGCTGCCGAAGCTGGCAATGATCCGAACCACGCCGATCCAAGCACACATCTGGACCAAATATTGAACAATCGCGCTAAGCGATAAACGGATCATCTTCAGCATCACGAGGAAATCCAGCCGCACCTGCGCGGCGCGCACCACAAAGCGGCCACGGCCGGAGGTCAACATCCAAATTTGAAACAGCACACCAATTCCCCTTCCTATGGTGGTGCCGACGGCCGAACCGGTCACGCCCAGCTTCGGAAATGGTCCGATTCCGAAGATCAGACACGGATTCAGGCAGAGGTTTACGATGTTCGCGACCCACAGTACGCGCATGGCCGTGGCTGCGTCGCCGGCTCCCCGAAAGACGGCGTTGATCAGGAACAACAGGAAAATGGTGGCGCTTCCGGCGAAGATCATGCGTGTGTATCCGCTCCCGATCCTCACCACCTCCTCAGTTCCGCCCATCACGCGCAGCAGATCCGGCGCATAGATATATCCGAGCGCAGCGGTGATGGTCGAGACCACCAATCCGACCACGATGGCCTGCACTGCCACGACCCCGGCGGCGGCTTCGTCTTTCTCACCGATGCGCCGGGCCACCAGAGCCGTCGCACCCATACTGAGCCCGAGTGCGACGCAAAACAAAATCATCAGACAGGTCTCAGTCAGCCCGACGGTGGCGATCGCATCCGCCCCCAAATGCGCGACCCAGAACACATCCACCACGCCGAACAGCGACTCCATGCACATTTCGAGCACCATCGGCACAGCCAGCAAGATGATCGCCCGCTCGATGCTGCCTTCGGTGAAGTCCTGGGTAGTGCCCATCACCGCTTCGCGCAGTGAGGACCAGAACCCAGAGACACGCGCTTCAATAGCCTTGGTTTCACTCATAGGAATCTCCCAGATGATTGAAAAAACCCTTATTCGCGCGCTAAACGCAAAAGGATCTGCGCCGCGCGCGGCGTTGAACTGATCGGGAGCGCCCGCTCAGGCGGGCCTCAGTTGGCGACTGGGTTTTTCACGGCTACTGGCACCTCGAAACGAACTAACAGATTCCTACAGTTTACGCAGTTCTTCGGTGCTTGTGCAAGCGGCTGGTAACATAGAAACGTGCCCGGCCTTGGACGCGCTGCCGCCATCTCCCTGCTGCTGGTTTGCGCGTCGCTCAACGCGCGCGACTACGGCCCGGCCGTCGGCCGCAAGCTCCACGGCTTCGAGCTGAAGGATCAAGACGGCAAGACCAACACTCTGGCCGGCTTGCTCGGCCCCAGAGGCGCGGTAATCGTTTTCTTCCGTTCCGCCGACTGGTGACCTTACTGCAAGGCCCAGCTCGTGGAGCTGGAACAAAATAGAGACGAGTTCCGCAAGCTCGGGTTAGGCTTGGCCGGCGTTAGCTACGACAGCGAAGCCGTGCTGCACACTTTTTCCGAGCGCAAGGGCATCCACTTCCCGCTCCTCTCTGATTCCGATTCGAAGATCATTCGCGAACTGGGTATATTGAACGAAACGATTGAAAAGACCAACCCGTCCTTCGGCGTTCCGCATCCGGGTTCATTCGTTCTGGATGACCAGGGAGTGATCGTCGCCAAATACTTCGAGGACGACTTCCGCCAGCGCTACACCGCCGCCGACCTCCTGATGCATCAGTTCGGCGTCATCCCGGCACAGGCAAAAACTGATGTCGAAGGCAAGCAGCTCAGGCTCACTGCCGCGGCCAGCAATGCCACGGTCACAGTCGGCCAGCGCGTGGCTCTCACGCTCGACATCGAGCTGAAGCCTGGCATGCATGTGTACGCGCCAGGCGTGGAGGGCTACATCCCGATCGACTGGACAATGAAGGAATCGGACGCCGGCACAACGCATGATGTGATCTTCCCAAAATCCCAAATGCTGCATCTTCCGGCTATCGACGAGACGGTCCCCGCATATACAGGCCGCTTCCGCCTGACTCGCGATGTCACCATCGGCGCCGCCGATAAAGTGAAGCCGCTACTTGACGGCTCCGGACATTTCACCTTGGAAGGTGCGCTTCGGTATCAGGCCTGCGATGACCGGGTATGTTACATCCCGCAAAATCTGCCGGTGAAGTGGACGCTTCAGTTCCAGGATCTCGACCGCCAGCGGGTGCCGGTCGAACTGCAGCACAAATAGAGGCTCCCTGACGGTCACGGCTCAGAATCACCGTTTGGGAGCCGGAGCCGCGAGAGGTAGCAAGCGACTAGCTAGCCCGGCAGCACGGTCAGCAGCTTGATCCGCCGCCGCTGGCGCCAAAGCAGATAATCGACGAAATAACCGATGATCAGATTGGGCCGCCCCGCGCCTCGATTGACCACGCGGCAAGTAAGGATGCTGGTGGCGGCGTCCCATTGAATATTCATCGAACCGCTGCGCTCGCCTTCGGTGGTTCGCACCTTCGTCCAACCCGGAGAGCGGCCCGGCTTCTTCTCCTGGACTACCGCCAGATGGTGAGCGCTCAGCTTGCGGTCGTTAGCGATCGCGTCACGCAAGCTCTTCCCCCGATTGCAAACTACTTGTACGACCGTTTGCACCGCGTCCCCCTACCCTGAGTGTAAGGCGACCTCAACGCGGTTGCTCCGGCCTGCGTCATATCTGAGTGGACCAGCCGCCGCTCGAGCTGAAGCTCTGCCTGTTCATCTTGTGCGCAACGCTCCCGCTCGGCGCTCAAACTTCGCAGACCACCACGCCCGAGGAACCGGCCCGGATCGCTGGCGTCGTGCTGAGCGACGCCACTGGGCAGCCTCTCCGGCGGGCCCAGGTGGAACTCCGGCCGGCGGAAGCGGCCAACGGAGGGTTGGTCCAAGCTACGGATGAGAGCGGAGAATTCGCGTTCCCCAAGGTCACTCCCGGCCGTTACAGGATCACGGTCCTCCGCGACGGATATATCCGTCAAACGGCCGGCCGCGTCGGGGCATACAAAATGCCTCCGATCTTTTCAGTCCACTCCGGCGACGGCAGCCGCTTCACATTTCGCATGACGCCCTGGGCCGTGGTCAGCGGGAAGGTGAAGTTCGATGACGCCGAACCGGCCGTGAACGTGGCCATCCAGCTTTATCGCGAGTATTATTCCCGCGGCCGCCACGGTTACGCGCTGGCTGCCAGCACCAGAACCGACGACCTCGGCAACTATCGCGTGCACGGCCTGGAATCAGGCGCGTATTATGTCGCGGCACTATATCAAGCGCCCGCGCTGCCGGCCAACACCGCAGAGCAGCGTCGCCCCGATTCATCGGGAAACCTGTCGCCCGAGCTGAGCTACGCCGTCACCTTCTTTCCGGAAGTGCAGAAACTCGCCGACGCCGTCGCGGTGCGCCTCACGCCGGGGCAGGAAGTGGCCGGCATCGATATCTTCCTCACGCTCGTTCACACCGTACGCATTCACGGCCGCGTCAGCAGCGCGTTGAGCGGGAAAGTGGTGCCCGAGCCCAGCATCACGCTGCGCTGGAACGATCCTGACAACACCGGCTCGGTCAGCGCGCCAGTCAATATAACTTTCGACGCCGACCACAATTTTGAAATCAAGGGAGTGACCACGGGTCCTTACCTGGTGATCACTACCGCCGCCGCCGACGGCAACGCTCTTTCGGCCCGCACGCCGATTTCGGTCGCAGACGCGGATGTAGCCAACCTCGACATCGTCATCGGCCCCGAGCAAATATGGAAGGGCAAGGTTCGGATCGAAGACGACGACTCCACGCCGCTCTCGGGACTCCAGGTGTCGCTCGAGCCGCGGCGCACCACCGCCCCGGTCACCAGAGCGACGGTCGATGAAAACGGCAATTTCTCGCTGCCCTTCGTCCCACAAGAAACCTATGACCTTTTCGTGGCGAACGCCCCGGAAGGCGCCTACCTGAAATCGGTGCGAGTGGGGAACTTCGATCGGCTGGCAACCGGACTTGAATCCGAGCCAGGCGGCGATCCTCCGGCAATGGAGGTGGTGTTGAGCATGCGCGGCGGCGGCGTGAACGGGCGGGCCGTGACCACAGATCCAGCGGTGGTTGCTAGCGGCGCAACGGTAATGCTGATTCCCGATCCCCAAGTCGGCCGCGTTCAGTCCTATGGGACCGCGTATGCCGACGAATTCGGGAATTTCCTGGCAAATGGCTTGGCCCCAGGTAACTACGTCTTACTGGCGTGGCTTGACCAGCCGCCGTGCGAGGTCCACAATCCCGACGATTTACCTGCCTGCCTGGCTCACGGCGTGCGCGTCCAGGTCTCTGAAGGAGGTACCGAGAGCATCCAGGTAACGGCGAATTAGGGCAAAATCGCTGCCGGAGGCGAGCGGCCACTTTGGAGCTAACTCAAGATTTTGCGGTCACTTGCCGATAGACAGGCAGTGTCAGAGGCACCCCAGGCTCGATCTCTCGATCTGCTGGAACAGCAGGACTCCGACATCGCGCGGCGAGCGCTGCCGGGAATCTGGGCCAGCCTCGCGACGGTGCAGTTCGTGTTACTCGGCGGGACGTTCTTTAAGGACCATCCGCTCAGCACGACGATGTTCGCGTCGGCTGCGATGGCCGCCTGCGTCGCACGATTATTACTGGTGCTGCGGAAAGACGAAATTTATCCTCAGAATCCGCGGCGCTGGCGAGTAGCGTTTTGTACCTGTCTGTTTGTCTTCTCGGCGTCCTGGGCATGGATGAGCGGATATAGCTACGTTAACTATGGCTACGCGCACTGGAACTCGCTCTTGTTGACGATCTGTCTGATGGGGCTCAGCGCCGGAGGGTTGGTCTCGCTGACACCCCGGCTTCTCTATCTCAACTGGCATATTCTGCCCTTGCTCGTGCCGGGAATCATAATCGATCTCTATATAGGCGGCGAGGGTTATGGGATGGCGCTGATCGCCACCGTGTACATGACGTTTCTATTGGTCCAGAGCAGGCATCTGAATCAGGACTATTCGAAGTCTGTAATGGACCGGCGGCTGCTTGAATCCGCCAAGAAACTGGCCGAGGCCGCTAACGAAGCCAAGAGTAGCTTCCTGGCTAACATCAGTCACGAACTGCGTACGCCCATGAACGGCGTCATCGGGATGACGGAATTGGCGCTTGAGACCAGCCTCTCCGAAGAACAGCGTGATCTGCTGAGTACCGCTCGAAATTCCGCGTTGTCGCTGCTTGAAATGTTGAACGACGTGCTGGACTTTTCCAAAATCGAAGCCCGGAAACTCGATCTCGAGCAAATCCCATTCGATGTGCGCAAGGTCGTCTCTGAAACTGCAAAGGTCTTCGCCGTGCAGGCGCGTCAGAAGGGTTTACTGTTTACCTGCGAGATCGGGCCCCAAGTCCCAGAGGAGGTCAGCGGCGATCCGGGCCGGCTCCGCCAGGTGCTCATCAACCTGCTGGGAAACGCAGTCAAGTTCACGCACGCTGGTGGCATCGAAGTTCGGGTTTCGGTGGAGTCCACGGGTCCCGGAGAAGTGCACCTGCGTTTCGTTGTCATCGACAGCGGGATCGGCATCCCCAGCGACAAGCAGGCGGTCATCTTCCAGCCGTTCTCTCAAGCGGATGGATCAATGACCCGAAAGTATGGCGGAACGGGCCTGGGACTCACGATTTCCGCCAGGCTAGTGGAGCTGATGCGCGGAAGGATCTGGGTCACAAGTGACCCTGGAAAAGGGAGCGCATTCAATTTCACGGCCAATTTCGGCGTCGCGGATCACGAGCACAACCGGGTGCCGGACCCTTCTTTTGCCGCCAGCCGATAATTGCTGATCCGCTAATCACTCATTAGAAAAATGCACGGGCGCTCGTCCTGCTCGGGCGTCGACTCCCAATATTTCTGCAAGACCGCGTAGACCATCAGGCCGATTTCACCTTCACCCAGCAGGAAGTACCGGATGGATTGTCGCATCAGGTTCTGCCGGCTTAACCCCATCACGATGCTGACGGGGTGCAGGGCCTCACTCAGATAAGCCACCGCGTTTGCTATGGCGACCGCCTGGGAGACTTCGACCAAATAAGCGCTATTCTCCCGCGTCACCTTGATGTACAAGGGGGACAAAAACTCACTGCGGTTGTCGAGCAGGCTCACATGTAAGAAGGCCAGCGGGCCGTGCAGCTTGTAGTGCGTCCGGATTTTCGCGGTGCGATCCTTGCGAGCATCCGGATCCAGGCTGCGAATCGGAACCAGATTTACCTTTCGGCCCGCCATAGACTCCCACAGACTTTTCGATTCGTGGTCGGCGAAGGTGGTGCCCGCTACACGCAGTTCGGTGGAGCGGATGTAGCGGCTGATGCCGCTTACAGTAAGGATGAAAAAGATGATGCAGCTCGCGATGATAATGCCATCGGGCCGCTCAATGACGTTGGCGATGGTGGTATAGGCAAAAACCGCGGTGACCAGCCAACAGTACAGACCGAGCCTGTAGTTGTGCTCCTTCCAAAGGGACAGCGCGGCGGCGACCGCGGCGGAAGACATCAGCACTAAAACGCCAGTAGCGTAGGCGCCGCCCTGCGCTTCCACGTTGGCGCGGAAAATGAGCGTAATGAAAACATTGAAAGCGAACAGAAACAAGACCAGGGGCCGGGAGTAGGCCACCCAATGCGGAGCCATTCCGAGGCGTGGAAGGTAACGCGGAATCAGATGGAGCAGGCCCGCCATGGCGGACGCGCCCGCGAACCAGAGAATGAGGATGGTCGAGATATCATAAACGCTTCCGAATGCGTTGCCCAGGTACTCGTGCGCCAGGTAAGCGATCGCGCGTCCGCTAGCGGGTCCGCCGTTTTTGTAGGCCCTCTCCGGAATCAAAAGCGTGGTCACGAAACTGGAAATGATCAGCAGCACGCTCATGATCAACGCCGCGGTCGCCAGCAACTTGCGAGTGTTGCGGATTCGGCCACGAGGGCGCACGTCGGAATCCGGGTCCTCTCTCTCGTCGCCGCGAATGAGCGGCATCACGGAAACGCCCGTCTCGAATCCGCTCAAACCCAGCGCGAGCTTTGGGAAAACAAGGAGGGACGCGATGAGCAGCCCCGTCCAATCGTTGTGTTGGCGGAACAGAGCCGCCTTCCAATCCTGGAAAAGCGTGGGGTGATGCAAAGCGGCGAACAGCACACGAACCAGCACAATCGCGTTCAGCAGCAGGTACGGGACACAGACCGTGGTGGCCAGCTCAATGGCCTCGGTGAAGCCTTTCAGGAATACCAGCGCCAGCAACGCCAGCAAGCCCAGCGTGATCTTCAAATGCGCGTCGCCCAAGAAGTGGTGCAGATAAGGATTATGGGTGGCGTGCGTGGCCGCATCGGCGGCCGAAAGCGTCATGGTGATAATGAAGTCTGTGCCCGCAAAACCAAGCAGCACCAGCACCAGGATCTTGCCCGCCCAGCCGGGCAGCAGATTCTCGAGCATCGCGATCGAACCTTGGCCCACGTAGGACCGGCCGGCGACCTGATAGTAAATCGGCAGCGCGCAGAATAAGGTTACTGCGACCAAGACGGTAGTGGCGATGGGTGACAGCGCGCCGGCAGCCAGTAACGCGATTCCCGGCTGATAGCCCAGCGTCGAAAAATAGTCGACGCCCGTCAGCCAAATGACTATATACCATGGATGCGTCCGATGCTTGGTATGGTGGTGGGCATCCAGGTTCTCCCCGCCCCGCAACCAGTTCCGCAATCGTCCCACTGAGCCGCCGGTTTGCTTCCGCATTGGTTGGTATTTAGCCGTCCATGGAGGAGACGCCCCATCAGCCGGTAGGGTGTCAGCCAGTCACAAGCTCGTGGAAAAATGTTGGGCCTGCGCTATGTCCAACGGTTCGCGCTGTTTTCATTGCTCGTCGCAGTAGCTCACGTGCCGAAAATTCGAATAAACCTTGACTCGGGTTCGTATACTCCGAACAGACCTCGATGCGCGAGTAGGGGAAATGCGAGCAATCATTCCAGGTGTCATTTGTCCGGAGCCAGACCCATCCTGGCTTTCGTTACCAGCCGAGCGCAGCGCCGCATTTCTGCCCACGTTCGCCCGCGTATCCGTGGCTGTGCAGTCGGTTCTGCGGGAGCGCGTCCCGGCGGTTCATTTTCAAAGCCTGGAACGCTTCCACGACTGGAAGTCGGCCTACCCAATGCTGGTCTATGAGGCCAGCCGTCCTTTCCGCGGGCGAGTGCGGACCGAGCTGACTTATGATGTCCTGAACCCTCGATCGATGGCCATCCTATTCCGCCGTGCGAAGGGCAACCTGACCCAATTACTGGAGCAAACGGAGGCTAAGCTACGGGCGGAAGGGCGGACCGAGGTCGCCGCTCATTATTCGTCCAGGCGGGCGCTGGAGATCATTCAATCCGTGCAGCGGCTAAGCGCCCCTCGCCGATGCCTCTATCGCTTGGTCCGTAGCGAAAGCGTGTTGGTTGATGCCGTAGTTGACTTAAGCGGTTTGGGAAGTCTTTCCGCCAGGGAGCAGGCCAAGAGACTGGCGGCGTTCCGAAAGAAGTGGCAATTTCAACTGCGCCGGCTTTATCCGGGTGGAGATTTCAGTGCTCTCGCTCCGGCGCTTTTGGAGGCTGTCACGCAGGCCTTGCTCGCCGTTGGTGACTCGCGCTCCAATGCCGATTCAGACGCGAGCCTTATCGGGGCGTGTGAGCCTGGACCCGGCGCTACGTAAGCGCCCAAGTGCAACTTCCTTTAGTTCAGCCATGTACTGTTGCTCATGCTCGTCGGTGCAGAAACGATTCTTGGTCAGCCTGCGGAAGAATCCCAAGTCGCACTGGCACACCAGGCACTTTCCGGGCTTTGAGGTTTTTATCTCGACAACTATACTAATTTACTTATCGGCCGACGCTGACAGGGGTTTAGCTTATCAATCGATCGACTACTCGATGAACCCAATTTTTCGCAGAGTTGCGTCAGGTTCGCCGGCTTCGAACGTGGTGATTGCAACCTTTTGATGTCCGCGTACCAGGGCCACCCCGTACGGCGCGTCCTGGAACTTGAATGTCGAACGTAATAGCTGTAGATCGTTCGAGGTACCGGCGCGCAGGCCGGTATCCTTCAAAAAGGATGCGGCAAATTGCGGATCCTGGGTCGGAATCCCAATTATTTTGGTGTCTTTCCAATTCAGCTTCGACATCTTGCGCGCGGCCGCGTCGCAATGCATGCACTCGGGGTCATAAAAAAACAGAAGAATATTTCCGCTGCCGAGCGAGAACGGTTTGCCATCCACGGTAATCGAATCCGGCGCCTTCAGACCGCTCTGTCGCGTGGTATTGATGCCCAGTGAGGCCGCCGCAAAGACCGCTACCGCGCCCAGAATCACAAGCGCCCCACGGATATTCTCCGAAGGCCGCGCCCACCAACCGGCCAATCCGGCCATGAGTAACATGACGGTGTCCCCAATAAAGAATCCGGGTCCGATGGTGCGTTTCACCAAGGGGAAACAACTGCAGTCTTTACCGGCAAGCGCGCTGTAATTCGCCCCGATATAGATCATGAAAGCGACCAGCAGCAGGGCGATCAACCAGCTTCCCCAGCGGCGGAAACGGGGTACCGCAATGAGGACTGCGCCCAGCATTTCGCCCACCCCGAGGGCCAGAGTGAAAGGCAGCGAAAGAGCCGCCGGCACCCGGAACTCGGTCAGAGCCTGCGCCCACAGAAATGGGTCACTCAGCTTCCAGGCGCCTGAGACGAAAAAGAGAATAGCCAGCAATATCGCGGCTGTGGCGCTGAGGGCTTTTTTCCAAGCCGGCAGGTCCAGACCAACGGTACCAAACCCCAGTTCAGCAGGGTCCGCCGTGCTGTTGTTCATATACCTCCTATTTTAGTTGATCGAAGAACTGCCCGGCGGCGGCCACCGTCCGGCCGATGTCTTCCTCGCTATGGGCAGCCGAAACGAACCCAGCCTCAAATTGGGATGGCGCCAGGTAGACCCCCCGATCGAGCATCCAGTGGAAAAACTGCTTAAACCGCGCGGTATCCGAGAGTTTGGCCGATTCCCAGTCGCTCACCGGCTCGCTTGTAAAGAAGAATGTAAACATCGATCCGACCCGGTTTATGGTAATCCCGGGCGGCGCCTTCGCCGTCAGCTGCGCGGTGCGGCGCTCGACCGTCTCATAGACTTCCGGGTGCGACTTCAGGTAGCGCAACATCGCTATCCCAGCGCTGACAGCTAGGGGATTGCCCGAAAGAGTTCCGGCCTGATAGATGGGGCCGGTGGGAGCTACTTTGCTCATCACGTCGGCGCGCCCGCCGTAAGCGGCCATCGGCAGTCCGCCCCCAATGATCTTGCCCAGCGTGGTGAGATCCGGTTTGATCCCGAAACGCTGCTGCGCGCCCCCCAGCGCCAGCCGGAAGCCGGTCATCACTTCGTCGAAAATGAGCAGTGCGCCGTGCTTGGCGGTCAGCCTCCGCAACGCTTCGAGGAACCCGGGCAGCGGCGGCACGCAGCCCATATTCCCGACCACCGGCTCAACGATAACGGCGGCGATCTTGTCGCCCCGATCGCGAAAATCTTTCTCCACGGCTTCGACGGAATTGAACGGCAGAGCCAGCGTGGTCGCGGCGAAGGACTCCGGCACCCCGGCCGTATCGGCGATACCCAGCGTCGCCATGCCCGAGCCCGCTTTCACCAGCAGCGAATCGACATGGCCGTGATAGCAGCCTTCGAACTTGATGGTGAGATCGCGGCCGGTGAAACCCCGTGCAACGCGCAACGCGCTCATCGTGGCCTCGGTGCCGGAGCTGACCAGGCGGACCATTTCGATGGAAGGAACGCATTCCCGAATCAGCTCGGCCAGCTCCACCTCGCGTTCAGTGGGCGCGCCGAAGCTGGTGCCGATCTCCAGGACTTCGCGTAGTGCGTCGGTCACGACTTGCGGGCGGTGGCCCAAGATTAGCGGGCCCCACGACAGCACGTAGTCAATGTACTCGTTGCCATCGACGTCGTAAATCTTCGATCCTTCGCCGCGAGAGATAAAAGGAGGCGTGCCTCCGACGCTGCGGAAGGCTCGCACGGGCGAATTGACCCCGCCTGGAATCAGCTTTTGCGCACGAGCAAATAGGGCTTCGGATCGGCAGCGGTTCATAACCGTGGCGGGTCAGGTTCTTTCGGCAATCAGCTTTTTGAGGAAGAAGGTCATGATCACCTCCTGCAAAGTGCCGTTCAGATTCTTGAGCAGCCTGCTCTTCAGCCCAAGGTAGGGCTGGGTACCGGCGAACAAATCCTCGATGAGCGCGCGGAATCGGGGGCTGCGGCGAACAAATCCGACCATGCGGGCGGGCACGGTGCTGAATAGGAACCGGCCCAGAAAAACTCGCCGGGCAATGGCGGCGCCGAATTCGAGATCGGCTGCGAACTCCTGCCGCAGCACGCTGCGATAAGCTTGCGCTTTTTCGGCGAAGGAATGGGATTCATTGAGCGCCACCTGGCTGGCCAAGTCGCCCGAGCGCATGGCGTAGTAAAGCCCTTCGCCGGTTATCGGATCCACCAGGCCGCCGGCGTCTCCAACCGCCAGCCAGCCGTCTCCTGCGACACGATTCGTCCTCCAGCCGGGAGTTTCGAGCGCCGGAAGCATGTGGCCGTAAAAGGCTGCGCCCTTGTACGCGATGCCTTTCTCTTGCATATAGCGTTCCAACCGCATGCGCAGCGCATGGGCGGGCTCACCCTTGCCACAGATGCCCACCGAAAGATGGCCGCAGCGTGGAAAAACCCAGATGTAGCCTTCCAGATTCGGCAAGAACTGAATGTCGATGTGATCCTGCTGCGAGGGCACATAATAGCCGAGAGCGTACATCGTATCGGCCGCGGTCCATTGAGTTCCGACGTTCCGCAGCGGATTGCGAGCGCCAGTGGCGACAATGCAAAAATCAGTCTCGAGCGAGCCGTGCTGGGTCCTCAGCAACCAACCCCGGCCAGTGCGTTCGATATCCAATACGCGGGTCTTCTCCAATTGCGCCCCAGCTTCCTCGGCGCGATCGAGCAGCATACGATTCAGGTCGAGCCGCGAATAAATCACCAAGGGTCGGCTGAGGGCCATCTTCACCGCACCGGCCTTGGGAGCCGCCAGGAACGTGTCGGTGATGATTTTCTTCGGCGTGTCGTTGTTGATCAGAAACGGATAGTCGCGATACGCCTTGTAAGTGAGACCGCCGCCACAAGGCTTTTCCCAAGCCAGCTTTTCATCGAAAACGCGTGTCTCAAGACCAGCTCTCGCCAGGCGCTCGGCCGCGAATGCTCCGGCCGGGCCGCCGCCCAGGACGGCAATGCGTTTCATTTGGATGATCCAGGATTCTTGTCGGAACTGATGGCCGGATGCCCCGGTGGAAGAGCGCCCGGTGGCGCACTCCCGGGCGCGCCCACGGACGGATGGCCGGGAGGCATGGTGGTATTTGGCATTGCGCCTATAGAGCCGGCGCCGGACTCGGCTGGCGGCAGGCCATTGGCGCCATGGTTGTTAGCGCCCGCGCGCCCCTTCACGTTCCACTGGTTATCCTTCCGCTCCAGCACATACTGCATGGTCATACTGGCGCCGGGCGAAGTGTTGCCCTTGGCCTGAAATCGAACGGTGGCCGTGGCTTCATCCTGACGATAGGCCACCGACGTCACGTTGACATCCATCGACAAAAGGTCGGGGCGCTTGGCAAGGTACGTCATGATGCCTTGTCGAACGGCATCGTCGTTTTGAATGTTTTTCTTGCAGCCGCCGAGCAAGGCGATGGATAGGCCAAGAGCGGCGACGGCAATGGCTGGGCCTTTCACAATCCGATTATAACGACTGGCGGTGCTTTCCACGGGCAAAGGAGCTACTCCAAATCCGGCGGCGTCTCTCGCGCGATCCAGGAATCATAATCGCTGGTGTAGCCGACCCGCTCTTGAAGAGCGCGGATGCGTTGTTCCAGTGCCGCGATATCGCTTTCCGATAGAGACGGTAGCGCTCGAATGCGCTCCTCGACGGCTTCGGCCTGCGCGACGCCTCGAGTTTCGGCGGCTGCATGCAAGGTGCGAAAATCCGAGTCACCGTCACCCACGCCCATATAGTCTGCGATGAGCTGATTGGTGACCTCGCGGCTATGCACCAGTGACACCCGAATATTGCCTTGCCCGGTTACGACGTTGCCGACTCCGAAGACGCGCTCGCATCCGGCGTACCGTGGCAGCTCTTCGCCTTGAAACGTGTAGTATTCTCCCTTTGTCGCGATGCCCGGGATGACCTCCGGCACCGACCCAATGGAGGAAATCACCAGCGGCGCCCGAATTTCGTGCTCCGATCCTGGAACCGGCTCCGCCTTTCGGCCATCCACTCGGGTCTCGGCGACTTTCAGGCCCGCCAACCGGCCGTTGTCCACTACGAGCCCGGTAGTCATCCGGCGTTCCTGAAATCGGAAAAGGTACTTGTCGCGCGCCAGGCGAAGCATCTTCTGGCGGATCGATTCCGTCTTCGCGATCTGCTCAGGAGTGGCGTTTTCGGGCGGCTGTGCCAGAGGCATATCCTGCTCACGTCGGCGGTAAATCAGCAGGCAGCCTTTTACGCCGCAATCCTCCGGCCGGACGCCATGCAGTTTGCAAATGGCCGGGATGCCCTTCTTCTCCAACTCGTGCATATTGGTCTGGATACCGCGGGCCTTCAGCGCCCGCTCGTAGTTTTCGATTTGCAGAACCTTCACTACGTCGATAGATGCGAGACCGCCGCCCACCACCAAAGCTTCATCCGGGGACTCGTAGCGCGGTCCGGTGTAGCTCTTTTCATTCTTGTGGTTGTACCAATAAATATAAGGGTTCTGGTAGACCAAACCGTTGTCGACGAATTTTTCCGCACCCGGTACTCCCAGCTCCCGGTCCCGCCACGCGCCATTCGCCAGGATCACCGCTGAAAAGCCCCACTGATCGCACAGCTCCTCAAAGCACAGGTTGCGGCCGAGCTTAACGGAAGGAATGAAAGAGACGCCGGGCTTCTTCAGGCGTGCGTCGATATTGCCGTATTCCTGCTTGCGCTGCTCCACGTGCCAGCGCGGCAGACCATCTTCAATCTTTCCGTACGGCCTCTTGTTCTGTTCGAAGACCGCCACTCGGATTCCGCGGTCCGCCAGAATCTCCGCGGCGACGGATCCGGCGATCGCGCCTCCGACGATGGCGACAAAGTATTGTCCGTGGTTAGGCATCGGTAATCTAGGACTCCAGGAATTTGCAGGTTACCATTGTGTGATGCTCGGTATACAGCCCGACATTCAGCAGATGGTCGAACGCGCGCGCGGGTTCCACGCCCGCCTGAAGTCCGTCAAGGCACGCATTGCGCCGCGCCCGTTTGAATGGTACCCCTACGATTCGCTGGCCAACGTGCTTCATCTTAATAAGCTGTTGACTGGCCCGAACCGGGATTTGCTTACGCTGATCGGGGATGGCCCCGTAGCCGACATAGGGTGTTCGGACGGCGACCTGGCTTTCTTTCTGGAATCGCTGGGATGCAAGGTGCAAGCCATCGATCATCCGGTTGCGAATCACAACGGCATGCATGGTTTGAAGGCTCTGCGAGCGGCGCTCAATTCTTCGGTCGACATCCACACGGTTGATCTCGACTCGCAATTCATGCTGCCCAACGAACATTACCGGCTGGTCTTTCTGCTGGGCGTGCTTTATCATCTCAAGAATCCTCTATACATCCTGGAGATGCTCGCCCGGCAGTGCGATTATTGTGTGCTTAGCACGCGGATCGCGAACACTCTCCCAGGCCAAGGCCTCAATTTGCGCGACGCGCCGGTCGCTTACCTGCTGGATGAGGACGAGCTGAACGATGACGATAGCAACTATTGGATTTTCTCCGAAGCTGGGTTGCGCCGACTGCTGAAGCGAACCAGGTGGGAGATCTGCGACTGGCATGTCGCCGGCGCCAGCGGTGAATCAGATCCGAATAGCCTGGATCGCGACCAGCGGGTGTGGTGCCTGATCAGGAGCCGCTACTATTCTTTATCGAATGTCGAACTTCTGAGCGGCTGGTACGGACCTGAAGCGGCTGGGTGGCGCTGGACGGAACAACGATTCTCGGCACGCCTGGATATCGGCTCCGCGCGACCCGCTCGAATCGAGCTGCGATTTTTCGTGCCGCAGGCGTTGATCGAGCGCTATGGTCCGGTGACGTTGCATGCCACAGCCGACGGAGTGCCGCTGCCTTCGCAGACTTATCATGAGTCCGCGAGATTCACATATCGAGCAACGCTGGCCAAAGCGCCGGCCGGGGGCGCGACGGTTCAACTCGACTTTTGGCTCGACCATGCGCTGCCGCCCAGTGAGGCCGATGAGCGAGAGTTAGGCATCGTCGTCGCGGCGCTGGACCGGGCGTCCTAAATCCCCCCTGTCCTAAATCCCCCTACACTTTCGCTTTTTTTCGGCGTATACTATGAAGAAGCCAAAGGAGGGCGCGTGACACCCATTCTCAGTAAGGATGAACAGAGGGATTTCCTCAAGCGTGGTTTTTCACGACGGAATTTCGGCCGTCTTGCCACCATGCTAACTGCCGGCGCAACACTACCGTTCTATAACGAAGCGGCGCTAGCCCAGCTTTCTAAGGTCGAAGCCCCCCCCGACGCGGTCTTGATCAATGCCAACGAAAACCCGCTAGGCCCCTGCAAAGAGGCGCGGGAAGCCTGCCACCGGATGGTGGACTACGGCGGGCGCTACCGCTACAGCGAAGGCGACAAGGTCCAGCAGTTGCTTTCCGAACAGGAAGGCGTGAAGATGAGCTACGTCCGGATTCACGTCGGATCCAGCGGACCGCTACATCAAGCGGTACTGGCCTTCTGCTCACCCACCCGGCCGTTCGTGACAGCCGACCCGGGTTATGAAGCAGGCACGAGGGCGGCGAAGTTTATCGGCGCCAATGTCATCTCGGTTCCACTCACCAAGAACTATGCGCATGACGTGAAGGCGATGGCTGCGGCCAGCCCCAACGCCGGCTTGATCTATGTCTGTAATCCCAACAACCCCACAGGCACGTTGACGCCGAAGTCAGATCTCGAGTGGCTGGTCAACAACAAGCCGAAGGGCACGGTGGTGATGATCGACGAAGCCTACACGCATATCTCGGGCGCGCCGTTCAACACGGATCTGGTGGCGGCCGACAAGGATGTCATCATCCTCCGAACATTCTCCAAGATTTACGGCATGGCAGGTCTGCGCGCAGGTGCGGCGATCGCTCGTCCGGATCTGAATGATAAGGTCAGCGGATACAGCCAGACCATGATGCCGATTACCGGCATGGCCGCCGCCAGCGCCAGCCTGGAAGCGAAGTACGTGGTGCCCGAGCGGCGCAAGCTGATCGGCCAGGTACGCGAGAATACGCTCGATTTCCTGGACAAGCACAACTTCAAATTCGTACCGTCGGTCTCGAACTGCTTCATGGTGGATGTACACCGGCCGGGCATGGAAATCATCGATGCCATGCGCAAAGAGAAAGTCTACATCGGCCGTGTTTGGCCGAGCTGGCCAACTCATGTGCGCGTGACCGTCGGCACGCAAGAAGAAATGGATAAATTCAAGGCCGCGTTTGTAAAAGTAATGGCGTAAGCCAGCCGCCGCGGCTGTTCCACTTTGGTTCGCCCACTGGAGTCTTGACCAAGGCTTCAGTGGGCGTTTCTACGTGCCACCTCCTTCGGGTGGTTAATAAATTTAATCAAAAAGTATTTGGCTGATTTGCGCAGGTCGTGTTATCTTCAGTTCTCAACTCTCTCGCGAAAGGAGGCAGCTATTGAGCATTGTAAGTAATGATTCTCACAAACGACTCAATGAACTAGCGACACTTGCCCGCTGCCTTCCGGTAGCATTCCCCGTTCGTTAGTTTTCCTTCGACCAGCTTTTAATTTCGGTGCGGGTCGCTCGTCGCCGGCTAGTGCTGTCGCTAACCATTCGGGTCCAGCCGGTGGCACTCAATTATCCGCACCAAACATTTTTATCAAGGAGGCAAGAATGCGTGTCGAAAATTGGGCGCTCCTGGATCGCTTTCTGATCCTGGGTAGCGAGGAGAATAGTTATCGAGTTGGCGTGCGGGAGCTGGATGTTGAGGCTGCATCCGCCGTTCGAGCATGCCTGAAAGTCGATGGCCCACGTGTAGTGCGAACAATTCTGGATGGCTCCGCAAGAGATCCGGCGTTGTTCGTGCTCGCCTTGGCTGCAAGTCCCAAATTTGCGGATGCCAAGACCAATGCCGCGGCGCTAAATGCTTTGCCGCGCGTCGCGCGCACTGGTGCGCAGCTTCGCAAATTCGCCGCGTTCTGCACGAACCTGCGAGGTTGGGGGCGCAGCCTTCGGTCTGCCATAGCCGATTGGTACGTGACCAAGCCCGCCAGCGAACTTGCTCGTCAACTGCTGCAATCTGAGAATCTCCCCGCGTGGTCACATCGCGATCTGCTGCGGCTTTCGCATCCGCGGCCGGCGACACCCGCTCACAACGCGCTTTTCCAATGGGTGGTGGATGGAAAACCCGGCCATCTGGCCACCGCCGAGTTGCTGGATGGTCAACTGCGGCCTATGCATGCGGTCGAGCTGGCGAAGAAAGCTCGTACCGAGGATCAAATCGTGCAGCTCATCGAGGATTATCGGATGACGGCCGAGATGGTTCCGTCGCGGTGGAAGCGTTCGCCGCGCGTTTGGGAGACTCTGCTCGACAGCATGTCTTATCTCGATCTGGTGCGAAATCTCAGCCAACTGACCGCCATCGGATTGGTTCGCCCGCAAAGCGCAACCACGGCCCTGGTGGTGGCGCGGCTGCTCGATCGCAAGCGAGTGGCGAATTCGAAGGTACACCCGATTGCGCTGCTGGATGCATTTCGAACCTACCGGGAGGGAGGCGGCCATTCAGCGGGTTGGACGCCAGTCCCGAACGTGATCGAGGCTCTCAATGCCGCATTTTATTTGGCGTTCGACAACGTTCGGCCATCCGGAAAGCGGATTTATCTCGCCGTGGATGCAAGCTGTTCGATGGGACTCTCGCAGTGCCTGGGAATGCCCTCGCTTTCGACTGCGATGGCCTCGCTGGCGCTCTCGATGATCTACGCGAAGACCGAGCCGCGGTATTCCGCTGGCTCCTTTCAAGGGCCTCCGGGAATTGCGCCGCAGGCGATCGAAGACGCCCTCAGTCGCGGCCTAAACATCGATGCGTTCGTGGTCCTCACCGACCACGGGAAGGCCGGCGCGACGTCACATAGCGAAGCGCTACATCGTTATCGTCAGGAAACCGGAATCCCCACCAAGCTGGCAGTCATCGCGATGGCCGCCGATCGCTGCAACATGACCGATCCGAATGACCCGCTGCAGATGAGCGTAGCGGGCTTCGACGCCAGTGTGCCCGAAATTGTGGCGGAGTTCATTCGGGCGGTCTAATCTGGTATAGTGTCCGGCATGAGCCGGACACTTGCCGTACGCTTCTCCGCAGGACTTTTGTTCCTATTGGCCGCCTGGGTCGCTTACACGCAGAACCAGAACAAGCAGCCTCCGCAGTTGAAGATTAACAAGGTCAAAGATGACCTGTACGAGATTGAGGGCGATGGCGGCAACGTCGCGGTCTACATCACTGATGAAGGCGTAATCCTGATCGACGATAAGTACGATCAAGATCACGAACAAATCGTCGCGAATGTGAAGAGCGTCACCGATAAGCCGATCAAGTACATCCTCAGCACACACCATCATGCGGATCACAGTGGCGGCAATGCCAAGTTCCTTCCCACGGCCCAGATCATCTCCACCGCGAACGCGCGGGCTAACATTCTGGCGCACAAGCAGGCCAACGCACCGCCTGGAGTGATGCCGGCTCAAATCACGTTCACCACGGAGGCCGCGGTAAGTCTCGGCGGCAAAGAAGTACGCGCGCGTTATTTCGGACGAGGTCACACCAATGGCGACGCCGTCGTATATTTCCCGGCGCTCCGTACCGTCCACACCGGCGATCTCATGGCCGGTGCGAGCCCGCTGATCGACTACCCGGGCGGCGGCAGCCTCGTAGAATGGACCAAAACGCTGGATGGTGTCCTGAGCACGCTCGATTTCGATACAGTGATCCCCGGCCACGGACCGGTCACCAACAAAGCCGGTCTGCAAACTTACCGCGACAACGTTGAAAAACTGCGGACGCGCGTGACCACTCTGATCCGCGAGGGCAAGAGTCAGGACGACGTCGCCAAGTTCATGACAGCGGAGTATATGTGGGCTCCCGGTAGCTTGCAGCAGCAGTGGAGCGTACCGGGTTTCATGACCGAACTCCGATAGCATGAAGATCTGCGTCGCCGGACAGGGCGCGTTCGGCGTAAAACATCTGGAAGCGATCGCAAAGATCGACGGGATCGAAGTCGTGACGCTAGCGGGCGGCAATCCGGCCGGCACCGAAGAGGTAGCCAAGAAATTCGGTATCCCGCATTGGACTTCGGACCTCGCCGAAAGCCTGAAGCAGCCGGGCGTCGAAGCCGTGATCCTGGCGACGCCCACGCAAATGCATGCCGACCAGGCCGAGCAGTGCATGCGCGCCGGCAAGCATGTCCAGATCGAAATCCCCATGGCCGATTCCTTAGCGGACTCTGAGCGCATTCTCAAAGTTCAGAAAGAAACCGGTCTGATCGCCATGGCGGGCCACACGCGCCGCTTCAATCCAAGCCATCAGTGGATTCACAAGCGCATCAAGGCCGGCGAGCTAAAGGTCCAGCAGATGGACGTGCAGACCTACTTTTTCCGCCGCACCAATATGAACGCGGCCGGCAAGCCCCGCAGTTGGACCGATCATCTGCTCTGGCATCACGCCTGCCACACCGTGGATCTGTTTCAGTATCAGACCGGCGAAACTGTTTCGCAGTGCCACGCCCTCCAAGGCCCCCTACACCCCGAGTTGAAGATCGCCATGGACATGAGCATCGGCATGAAAACGCCCTCCGGCGCCATCTGCACGTTGTCGTTATCGTTCAACAACAAAGGACCGCAAGGCACCTTCTTCCGCTACATCTGCGACAACGGCACTTACGTAGCGTATTACGACGATCTGGTGGACGGTGAGAAAAAGCCGATCGACCTCTCGAAAGTGGATGTTTCCATGAACGGTATCGAACTTCAAGATCGCGAGTTCTTTGCCGCCATCCGGGAAAAGCGCGAGCCGAATTCCAGCGTGGCTCAATGCCTGCCGGCCATGCGGACTTTGGACCGGCTGGAGAGAAGCTTGCAAGATCACTCCTCCAGCGCGACGCGCGGCTAGCCGCCTGGTACAAAAAGTCGCTTGCTCACGCGCGCGGCTCTGTTAGCTGACTTTAACCGGCCTGTAAGCTCGCCTTAACATATTTGTGATAAGGTAATCAAAACGGTTCAATAAGCTACTGTTTGTAGCTTAAACCCTACTGAGTCCGGGAGGTTAGTTCATGCGTTTTTGCTTAGCGCTCTCTCTACTTTTGTTATCTTCGACGCTGGCGTTCGCGCAAGCAGCCGGTGGCGTGGCGGGGATCTCGGGAGTTGTCCGGGATTCCTCCGGTGCCGTCGTGCCCAATGCCAAGGTGGTAGTGTCCAATGACGCTCAAGGCCTGGTTCGTAACTTGACCACCAATTCGGCCGGGGTCTTCGCCGCGCCGGCTCTGATACCAGCGTCTGGTTACAAAGTTACCGTCAACCAGTCCGGCTTCGCGCCCTATGAAGCGGGCGACTTGACCCTGCAGGTCGGCCAGAACATGAATCTGGCAATCACGTTGTCTGTCGGGCAGACAACCACCTCAATTGAAGTGAATGCGGCCGCCCAGCTGATTGAGGATTCAAAGACCGACGTTTCACAGGTGGTCAACACACAACAGATTACCGAACTGCCGATCAATGGCCGCCGCGTCGACTCCTTCGTGCTTTTGACGCCGGGCGTAAGTAACGACGCTACCTTTGGGCTGCTTTCGTTCCGTGGCGTGGCAGGCAACAACTCATTCCTGCTGGACGGTAACGACAACACGGAGCAGTTCTACGACGAAAATGCCGGCCGTACGCGCATTCAGTCGCAGATCTCGCAAGACGCCGTGCAGGAATTTCAGGTGGTCAGCGCCGATTTCTCCGCCGAATACGGACGCGCCATGGGTGGCGTGGTGAACACGGTCACCAAAAGCGGCACCAACGAAACCCACGGTGATATTTTTTACTTTTTGCGTAGCACCGGCTTCGACGCAAAGGACCCCTTCTCTGCGTTTAACCCGACGGAGCACCGTATCCAAACTGGTGCTTCCATCGGCGGACCGATTATCAAGAACAAGCTGTTCTACTTCCTGAGCGTCGATATCACTCGCCGGAATTTCCCGATGGTGGATAGCCAAATCAAGGCCGGCGTCCTCGATCCAGTGAATCAAGTCTGGCTCGGGTGCACTCTGCCCGCGACGCCGGCGCAGTGCCAGGCGATCAATGGGCTACTTCCCCGCTTCTACGGGCAGATCCCGCGCACCGCCGACAACGACCTCTACTTCGGGCGTGTCGATTACCATTTCAATGAGCGCAATACTTTCAGCGCCAGCTTCAACTACCTGCGCTGGCTATCGCCGAATGGCATTCAAACCGGGCTGTCGTCGACCACCGGCGCGGCCATCACCGGCAACGGCGATGACTCTGTTTTCGTGCGCAACGGCAAGGCCACCTGGACCTGGGTACCAACCAATACAGTAGTGAACGCGTTCCGCTATGGACTGGACACCGATCGCCAGGCTGACGGCTTCGATCAAGCGGAACTCGGCGGCGGCCTCAACTATCTCGACGTATCGGTCGGCGGCGTTCAGCTTGGACCAGCTACTTATCTGCCCCGCGTCGAGCCCATGGAAACGCGCAACGAGTTCGCCGATGACGTAACCTGGACCAAAGGCCGGCATACCATCAAGTTCGGCGCCAACTTCGTCAATTCGCAGGATAACGTCAACTACCTCAGCAATCGGTTTGGATCCTACACCTACCTAACCCCGACGCAATTCGCGGAGGATTATAGCGGCAACACGACCGGCCAAAAGAACTGGACGAGTTATTCGCAGGCCTTCGGAAATCCCGTCGTGGACTACTGGATTCGCGAGTTCGGCATTTATCTCCAGGATCAGTGGCGGGTCAGTGACAAGCTAACGCTGACGCTAGGCGCCCGTTACGAGCACTCTTCCGTACAACAGCCCAAGATCGTCAACCCTGATTGGCCGCAGACTGGTCATATTGTCACGGGACCGCTGGACCTCATGCCTCGCGTTGGCCTAGCCTACCGGATCAACGACAAGACTGTTATCCGCGGCGGCTTCGGCACATTCTTCGCTCGCTACATCGGCGGCTTGGTCGATAACTTGTATACCAATAACAATCTCTTGCAACAATCTGATTCGTTGAGCCAGACCAATCCGACTCAATTGGCCGCCGGACCTGTTTTCCCGAACATTTTCTCCGCTCCTCCAACCGGCGCGTCTTTGGGCGCCGCTACCATTCAATTCGTTTCACCGAATTTGAAAACGCCATATACCGAGCAAGGCACGCTCTCCGTGGAGCGGCAAATCGGGAGAGACATGGTGATCACGGCGTCTGGTATCTGGAGCCACGGTGTAAACCTATATGGCGTAACAGACGTCAATGCTCCTCCGCTTGGTCCGAACTTTACCTACAAGATCGATGACACCAATGGCAACCAGGTCGGGACTTACACCACGCCGGTTTACCTCAATCCTCGTCCGAACACGAAGTATGGCGCCGTCTATGACGTCACGAACGGCTTAAGCACTTACTATGACGCGCTGGCCGTGACCTTCGAGAAGCGATTGTCGCACGGCTTCCAATCTCTCCTGTCTTATACTTGGGCCCACGAAATCGACGACGGCCAGGGCGGCGGCTCCAGCGCGATCTTCTACAGCGGCGTCAGCACCGTGTTTAATGGAAACTACGCCTTTGAAAAGGGCAGCGGTCAGCTCGATCAGCGGCACCGCTTGGTCTATTCGTTCGTTTGGAATTTGCCTACGCTTCATCATGACGACTTCTTCACGAAGTACGTTGTGAATAATTGGCAGCTTTCCAGCATCACTACGCTGGCAAGTGGCCGTCCGACGGGCAGCGCCACCATCCGCATCACGGATACCCCAGTTCCCGGCATGTTGTCCACCAGTTCGCTGAACGGATTCGGCGGAAACAGCCGCGTTCCCTTCCTGCCGGTGGACAGCTTGTACACGCCCGCCACGTACCGCGACGATCTGCGCCTCTCCAAGATCATTCCGCTCTGGAAAGAGCGAGTCAAGCTATTCCTCAATTTCGAGGCGTTCAACATCAGCAATACTTGGGCGCCCACCAGCTTGACCACGCAAGTCTACACCGAGGCCAAGGGCGTTCTCACGTTGACGCCAGGCGCATATGGCGTCGGCTCGGCCGATGGCGGTTTCCCGGATGGCACGCAAGCACGCCGATTGCAGGTTAGCGCGCGTCTTGTTTTCTAAAAGCGAACCTGTAGCTCAGCGCTCAGGCATCCTGAACCCTGGGTGCGAGAGTTAGTACCATACAAGCGAGGTCAGGTCCATTCCTCCCGGCGAGGAAAAGGTTTTGTGTCTTCACCAACCGCCAGCCTGATTGGAAAGACAATCCTGCACTACCAGATCGTCGAGAAGTTGGGCGAAGGCGGGATGGCAACGGTGTACCAGGCGGTCGACTTGAAAATCGATCGCCGGGTGGCGTTGAAGTTCACCTCCGCGTCATTGCTAACCTCCCCAGATGTTCGCGAGCGCTTCAGGAACGAGGCGCGGGCGACCTCCCGGTTGAACCACCCCAATATCGCGACGCTTTACGACGTCGAGGAGTTCGAGGGCGAACCTTTTCTGGTGCTCGAGTATCTGCCGGGCGGCACGCTCGAGGATTTCATGCAAAAGTACAAAACCGGCGACGAGAAGGTGGAGGTGGAACAGGTAGTAGCCATTGGCCTGGGGATTGCCGAGGGCCTGGCGCACGCGCATCGAAACGGGATCGTGCATCGTGACATCAAACCCGCGAATATACTATTCAGCGCCGACGGCTTGCCCAAGATCACGGATTTCGGAATATCGAAGTTTCGCGAAGCAGCCGACCTGACCAAAACCGGTCGCGTGATGGGAACCGCGGGGTACATGGCGCCGGAGCAGGCTCAAGGGGCAGATGTCGATTCGCGGGCCGACATTTTCTCTTTCGGCGCCGTATTGTTCGAAATGTTGACCGGCGAAAAGCCGTTCCAAGCCGACTCGGTTCCCACGCTGCTCTACAAAATCGTGCATGAACAGCCGCCCCAGGCTCGCGCCCTGCGTCCCGAGGTGCCGGAGGCGCTGAATGCGCTGGTTCGAAAATGCCTGGAGAAGAAGCGCGAGGATCGGCCCCAGCGGACGGTGGAACTGAGCGACGTATTGAATGGCGTCCGCCGTCGAATCGAATCGAGTGACGGATCTGACGGCGCCACCAGGACCATGGCCGTGGGCTGGGTGGCGGCGCGCGGGTTGGTCACGCGGCGGGCCTTCTGGCTATGGTTATTACTGCCTGTGGCCGTCCTGCTGGCTGTGCTTCTCAAACCAGCGATTCTGGAACGTCCGATAGAGTGGTGGCGAGCCAGGAGTGTTCCCGGAGAAAAGAAGCTGGCCGTACTGGGCTTCACAAACGTCGGGAATAATCCGGCGACGCAGGCTTTTTGCGACGGCCTGATGGAGACGCTCACCAGCATGCTGACGCAATTGGAGGATTTTCACGGATCGCTCTGGGTTGTGCCGGTCAGCGAGGTTCGCACCATAAAGAGCCTGGGAGAGGCACGGCGCGAGTTCGGCGCAAACCTCGCAATCACCGGAAGCGTGCAGCGCTCTGCAAACCAGGTGCGGGTCATCGTCAATCTGGTGGACGCATCTCACGGACGGAATCTGGCGTCGCGCGTCATCGACGCCCGAGTGGACGATCTCACGACCCTCGAGAACGGAGTGCTAGGCCAGGTGGCCGATATGCTGGAAGTGGAGCTGCAGCCGAAAGCGCGGAATCTGCTGCGTTCCTCCAACACCAAGGTGGCCGACGCATACGACTATTATCTGCAGGGGCGCGGTTATTTGTACCGTTTCGACAGGCCCGGAAATTCCGACAATGCCATCGCCGCGTTTGAAAAGGCGCTGGACAAGGACTCGCGCTACGCTCTTTCCTACGCTGGGCTGAGCGAGGCGTATCTGTCGAAGTACAGGCTGAACAACGACCGGCAGTGGTTGGAACGGGCCATGACCAGCGGCCAGCAAGCCATCGCGCTGAATAACCATCTGGCCGGGCCTCACGTAACCCTGGGAATCATCTTCCGCAACACGGGCCGCTACGAACAGGCCATCGAGGAGTTCAAGACCGCGCTGAATCTGGACCCTTTGAACGCTGACGCATACCGGGAGCTCGCTACCGCTTACGACAATTCCAATCAGCTCGCCGAAGCCGAGAAGACTTACCGGCGCGCGATCGATCTGCGGCCCAGCTCGTGGCTGAGTTATAAGGACCTGGGCGTGTTTTACGTCAACCATAGCCGCTACCACGATGCCGAGCAGCCTTATCGCAAAGTGATCGATCTGACGCCCGACAATGATTGGGGCTATCGGAACCTGGGAACGCTCTATTATCTGGAAGGACGATACAACGAGGCCGAAAAAATGCTGAAGAAGGCGATCAGCCTTAAGCCCACCGTCGTGGCCTATACCAATCTATCGGCGCTCTACTATTTCGAACGCCGCTACGCAGATGCGGTAAGTACTAACAAATTAGCGCTGGATCTTCCGGACGGCCGGATCAATTCTAGGGTCTGGGGCAATCTCGCGGATGCCTATCGCTGGACGCCTGGAATGGGCGACAAGGCTCCAGAGGCCTACCAGCAGGCGATTCGTCTTGCGGAAGAGGGTCTGGCACTGAATCCGAAGAGCGTCAATGCGACCATCGGGCTGGCGGTGTATTGGGCCAAGCTGGGCGATCGGAGTAAGGCGCTCACGTACCTGGCGGATGCGAGGAAGCTCGCGCCGTCGCACATGCACGTGTTGTTTCAATCGGTGCTGGTTTACGAATTGACCGGCCAGCGGAAACTGGCTCTTCAAGCGCTTCAGGACGCGTTGCGCGCCGGCTATTCCAAAGATGAGGTACTGAGAGAGCCGGAACTTGCTAAGCTTCGTCAAGATCCACACTTTCAGCGGCTGATCGATGCGCAGCCGTAACAATTCAAAAAGTTTGAAACCCAACAGGGGAGGAATCGATGGCGCGCAAGAAAGAAGAGAAATACGTACTAAAACAAGAGCCTGTCAAAACACCAAACAAATTCGACTATCCAGTGAACGTGATTCCTTACAAGGATTCGCGCGGAAACAACAAGCTTGAGTTCACGACGTCGGGCGGCAAGCCGGCCAAGCAGCTCCTGGTGCAAGCCAGCGAGGTAAGCGGGAAACGCCGGGTGGTCGGCTGGCAAGTGGATACGAGTCAGGTTCCAGGAGAAACAGCCGCCCTGATGCAGATCACTTTTCCAATGGGAACCCCGTTCAGTTACATCGTCGGGCCGATCGAAATCGACGACAGTTCCGGCACCGGGGTGGATCTGCTCTGGAAAAGGGTCAAGAGAGATGGCAACGTACTTCACTATGTAAACTTTTACTACTCAGTTTCCGTCACCACGCAAGACGGGAATGGTGGTACGCAGATTTATGTAGCCGAACTTTCGGACCCGATGGTGATTGTAGATGGCAACGGCGGTGGATGATCTCAGGGATTCCCGCCCGCTTGACTTTTTGGCCCCGCGCCCACTAGACTCGACCCAGCGCCTAGGAGAGCTTACTACCATGACCTGCACGCCGAAAAAACGGTATCTCGGACTTCTGCTTGCCCTGCCACTGGCGGCCAGCACCGTTCGCATCATCCAGACCAACAGCGCCGGGGATAACGTCTCTATCATCGATCCAGCGACCAACAAGGTAGTCGGAGTGATCAAAGGTATTGAGGTCAACCATGGGGCCGCTGCCGCTCCTGATGGAAGCCGTTACTACATCAGCAATGAGGCCGAGAGCACGCTCGACGTAGTCGACACCAAATCGCTCAAGGTGACCCGCAGCATCCCGCTCAGCGGCCATCCCAATAACATCTCCATCAGTAAGGACGGGCGCCGGGTCTACGTCGCGATCGCACAGGCCCCCGGCGCAGTGGATGTCATCGACACCACCTCCCAGGAGCGAGTCAAGAGCATCCCCGTGAAAGGAGCAGTGCACAACACGTACGTCACTCCCGACGGCAAGTACGTTGTCGCCGGTTCCATTCCAAGTAAGACCGTCACGGTAATTGACGTGCAGAGCGAAATCCCGGTGTGGTCGCTCACGATGGACAAGGGAATCCGTCCAATGGCGTTCGCAACCAATGCCGATGGATCGACCAAATGGATCTTCGTCCAGCTTTCCGGCTTCAACGGATTCGCCGTGGTGGATTTCGCGACGCAAAAGGAGATCAATCGGATCAAGCTGCCTGATATTTCTTCAGGGAAAGAGCCAGTCATGGAAGGCGGGAACGAGTCTCACGGCATGGCGATCACCTCCGACGGGAAGACTCTGGTGGTCAACAGCAGAGTGAACAGCGCTATCTACACCTACTCGCTGCCTGCCTTGAAACTTCTGGGGAGCGCTGATGTGGGCATGGCCCCGGACTGGGTGACGCTGACGCCGGACGGCAAGAGAGCCTACGTCGCCAACGCAGGATCAAACTCGGTATCGGTGATCGACATCACATCCATGAAAGAGGTCACCCGCATTCCGGTTGGCCAAGTACCCAAGCGGAACATCACCGCCGTACTCCCGTAGCGGCGCTGCGGACTAGAATTCGCTATTACCAGCCATGAACGGTGAGGTGAGCAACGGAGAATTGCTCAGGTGCCGAGTCAAGAACGGATTCAGAAGCTAATATCGTTGGCCGAAGCATTTCGCAACATTGAGGCGTACCGCGCGTTTTACGCCGATGGCATGGTGGCCCAGGATAATCGGGGGCCTGAGACGTATCGGCCTCGAAGCCAATATTCGAAACGCTGAGGAGTTCCAAAAGATGGTGGCTCAGGTAAACGAGAACCGGGCGTTATCCGTGCTCGTGCAAGGTGAAAACGTCGTCATCCGCTGGCTGATAGATGTGACGCTTAAGAAATGGCCAGCACCTGCTGTTGGATGAACTCGCTTACCAGACTTGGCAGGGTGACAAGATCGTGCGGGAGCATTTCTTCTATGACCCGAACGCCGGCGGCAAATAGGTGTAGTGCAGCAGTGCTGTTATCCTCAAAACGATGTCGAAAATGCTGGAGGAGATCCGCGAACAGCCAGCCGTTCTCGAACGCACCCTCCAGGCCGAACGCAAATCGATAGAGCAATTGCGCGCGATCCTCACTCGCCAAATGCCACGGTTGATCATGCTGGTGGCGCGCGGTACCTCCGACAACGCCGCTCAATTCGGCCGCTACCTGCTCGAAATCACTACCGGAATCCCGGTCACGCTGGCAGCGCCCTCCATCTTCACGCTATATAACGCGCCCTTCCAGTTCGATGGCGTGCTGGTGATCGCCATTTCGCAGTCCGGCGAGTCCACCGATACCAACCTGGTGCTGGAACGCGCGCGCCAGCAGGGCGCCCGCACCATCGGGATCACAAATGAGCCATCCAGTACGCTCGCGCGTCTCGCCGAATATCCTTTTCTGGTGCATGGCGGGCGG
>Ga0185299_10000903_pt1 | contig 68295 bp, 68 predicted proteins | sample PaiPotPPA55metaG_FD_128002 | JGI IMG/M metagenome (GOLD analysis project Ga0185299, IMG submission 128002) | Iron sulfur acid spring bacterial and archeal communities from Banff, Canada, to study Microbial Dark Matter (Phase II) - Paint Pots PPA... ... | reverse complement strand
CTCGTTGTAGGGGGCGTGGGACTGCGCCGGGGCCGTCGCGATCCTCACACACTTTCCGCAGGCGACGCTCTGGATTTCTGGCGAGTGGAAACCTTTGTGCCGGATCACGAACTCGGTCTGGTCGCTGAAATGAAAGTGCCGGGCCGCGCGTGGTTGCAGTTCGAGGTGGAACCAAATAGCCGAGGCTCCGTCATTCGGCAGACCGCTATTTTTGATCCTGCCGGATTGGCGGGGCTTCTCTATTGGTACATGCTTTACCCTGTGCATCGCTGGATTTTCAGCGGCATGCTCAACGGGATTGCCGTTGTCGCAGGACGGAGGACAAGTATTTCCTCACTCGGGGCATGACAGTCAGTTTCCACAGAGTCAGCTCATAGAATTAACACCCGGGCCGTGAAGGTCACCCACAGAAGCGGTGGTTCGCTACCCGATTCGAGTCATCGAATTCAAGTCCCAGTTTGTCGGCCAACAGGAAACGGGCTTGTGGGAGGTGTCGTATGAGCTTGTCCAACAACTGGTGACTGGCCGCGGCGTCGATTTAGGCTGGTCTCGACTCTCACATTTTCATTGCGGGGTGGTTTTTCGTAATCCACTCTTCGACTTCAACGTAAAACTGTTTTGCTTGGACGACGATCTCTTTTGCTTCTGTGTCGGTCGCAACATTGGAGAAAGTGTAGTCGATAGTATTTCGCTTCCGTCGACACGTCTCAAAATAGTCGGCGTACTTGTGCGCGGCTTTACCCAACACCAATTTCGTGCTCTCCAAGGACACGCGGTGGTGTCCGACCTTGCTCACGATCCGATACCCCGCACAGGCTATGGCCATATTCGCAGCCTGGAGCGCAGCGTTGTAGGCAGTGGCGAATCTCCGATCTGCTGAAAGGCCAGCAAGACTCGCGTCTGCGAGGTCGCGGGCGATCAGGGCCCGCATATTGTCCAGTTCCTTCTTGGAGGTCTTGTGTTTCTGGGCTTCCTTATTTGCCAACAAGTTCGTCCAAGTCACTCTGACCTCCTTTCAGAAACTGTTTCCGACCTCGCAACACCGTGGCGAGAAAATGGTCGCGCGATTTGATTTTCTCCCGGAACTCCTCTGGTGAATAGGCCGTGACGTTGACCTCTCTGCCGAGGCGCTCCTCCGCCTTGCGGAGCGCCGGAGACAGGTCAGCGAGACCTGCTCTGCCAATGACCATCACATCCACGTCACTCATCGCATGTTCCCGGCTTCGTGCCACCGAACCATAGATAAAAGCACTCTGAATCTTGTTCCCAAACGGCTTTAGTATCTGCTCCAAGATCGGAGCCAGCCCTGCAGTTTTTTCGAAGAGCTGCTGCAGGTCTCGGAACACTGGGGACTGGGTCTCCGCCTTGAAATAAGCCCTTGTGCCTTCCCGACGATGCACCAGTATTCCGCTTGCCACCAGCGATGATAACTCTCGCTGAAGGCTCGATGGGCTCGTTCCCAAACGACCGGCGAGTTCCGAAAGATACCACCACTTATCTGGCTGGCCGAGCGTAGCCGCCAGCACACCTTGCCGTACGTGTGGGAACAACGCAGCCAGCACGGAAGAGTTACGCATATTGCGTACATTATTACGCATATTGCGTAAGCGTGTCAACTGCTAAAGGAACAGGGTTGGTTGCGGCGGGCGTTGAGTAATCTAAAGTGGCAGTTCAGATTACTCATATCCGTTCGAATCAGAATCGGACGCAAATTCGAACGGACTCGAACGCTGTTCGACTTCGTGCGAGCAGCGTTCGCTAGTCCCCTGACGGCCTGCACCGACCTAAGCCGAAGGCTTAGGGATGGTGTCTCTCTCTCGCTCTCTCTCTCTCGCTCGCTCGCTCGTTTGCCATGTCTCGTTCCGCTCACTTATAGATAACGTCGCGAGCCGTATCATCTCCAGCCAGGCAATAGTCCAAAGTCGAACTGGCTGAACCAACCGTCTTCAAGCCTTCGGGGTCTGCTTGGGCGCCAAAATTAAACATGAGCTCAAGTACATGGCGTCGCACTCGTTGTGCGTTTTTAGGCATGTAATGCTATGGTTGGTCGGCTGATTCGTGTAAATGTTGTATAGGGCGATATCAGATCGTCACTGATTAAGAGTCAGCTAAGGCTCTGCCATCCATATTCTAGCAACTCACAATTAACCAGTAACTTACAAGAGTCTGGCGCGCACAGAGAACCACTTCCAAATGCTTGAAACGTTGTCCATGTTTTAGCAACGTACAGCCACACCTACCGCTAGCGATTCTCGTTGGACCCATTAGCCGCCTGGCATAGAAGAGAATCACACTGGGTGACCTGACCGATTCTTGTACCAAGTGGAATGTTAGTTTATGAGTGCTGTGAACTCTCCGCTTTGTCGTTAGGGAAGTTTCGGGTTGGCTGACTCGCAGTCACTAGAAACTTGCATTTTACCGAGACTTCCGGCATGTCTGTGCCAAATGTGCCAATTTCAAACTACGCCGTCGGCCTTGCCGAGAGAGTCACCACGGTATAGTGATCGATCCGGTCCAGAGTGAACGCGCAGACGCTCCCGTGCAGAGAGAGGCCATCGAACTGAGGCTCGTCCGCGTCCGGCGAAAGGAATTTCACCTCCCAGCCGCTCAGGTCCTTGGTTTCTCGCAGATCGACCAGCCCGCTCAGTTCCAGCCGGACTTTCACGTTCTCTGCCGGGGCCTGGTGATCGTAGTTGAGCAAGTGGAGAATCAAAGTCCGACCGTCGGGTTTCCGAGTCAACTGGCCCAGCACATAACCGCGCGGCTCCAGGCTGAGGCGAGGCCCTCCGGCCGCGGCTTCGGCGCGCGCCGCGATTCCCGGCTCCGCCTTTCCAGCCCTGATGATGACGCCCCCGTCGGCGGTGAACGTATCCAACCGGGCCTTTTGCTCGGCGCTAAGCTTGGGCAGGTCAGCCGGCATGACCAGCACCTTGAACCGGTCAAGGGGGACTCCCTTGTCCAGGTGCGCGAGCACTTTGGTCTCGAAGAAGACGCTCTGCTTTAGGAATTCGTCGGCCAGCGGGTTGTGCGGCTCCGCGGAGATCAAAGCGATCCGCGCCGCCGGCTCCGCCTGGTGATACATCTCCTGATGCTCAACCACGAAATGGTTGTATTGGGCGATGGCCGTCCAGGCCTCCTGAGCCGCCGGCTCGCCCTTGATCAGCGCGGAGAGGAATCGGCCCTCGATGTTGCGCGAGGTGGCCGCGCCGAACGCATAGGCCTCGGCGATGGAAAGCTTCTGCTCGGCCGGGCTGGGGATGCAGAGCTCGCGCGCGCCGCAGTGGTAAAGGTCGTTCTCATACTTCAGGGGCTGCCAAGGCTGCTTCTCGCCGCTCAAGAATTTGATCTTGCGCGCGTTGTCCACCTGCCATTTACCGTTCCACACCCCCGGAGTGTCCTTGCCGTCCTCCTCCCAGATCACCTCGTTAATGTCGTTCATCCCAAACCGGCCCGGCGGGATATGGATATTCGCTTCAACCATGACCTTGGGCCGGCGGGTCTCCCGCGCCTTCCGCTCCGCCATCCGCTGGGTGTCGTCGAGCAACTGGGCCAAGCCGTCGTTGTAACCGATCATGTTGTCCCAGATGATCGCATCTACTCCGGCGTCCACTGCCAGCTCCGCCTTCTTCAAGAGATAGGCCCGCCAGCCGGGCTTGCGCGCGTCGGCCAGACGGCGCTTCCATGAGATCTGCAGATCGGTTTTAGTCGGCCCGGCATAGAACAAAGGGATGTGGTGCATCCACAGGCCGTATTTCTTGGTTTCCGGGTCGTCGCGGAAGGCGCTCTTGCGAAACATGTTGGAAGCTGACAGGTAGGCCGAGACGTGGATACCATTCTCATGGCAACGGGCGATTACCTTTTTCAGGTTCTGCCGGTTCTCTTCCTCATCCTTAAACGACCAGCCGCTGCTCCAGGTGACCCAGATCCAGTTGAACTCCGCCTGCTTGAGCAAGCCGAGCATTTGCTCGAAATCGCGGTCGTAGATGTGGGTCAGCACGTCCTTCTCTTCGGCGCTGAACTTGTCGCCCCACCAGGTTCGCTCGGCCTTCCAGCTCTCGATTTGTCCGCCGTCTAGCCGGATGAAACGAAAATTTCCCTGTTCCGCCCACGGCGGCACGTCCTCAGGCTTGGCCCGATACAGTTTCGGCGCCGGCTCAAAAGACTGGGCGGAATAGAGCAGCAGGGAGGCGGCGACCAAGCCAACAAGTGCAATGCTTTTTCCCATTCGGACACGCTGCATGGTTCTCTCGAAATACTTCGAGTTTCAGGCGCTCTTCACGGCGGATGATGCCCACCAAGGGTTCCGACATGCTCATTCCTGCTCAAACAGCATGGGCAGCAGTTGCTTCTGCATGTCGGATATCGAGATCCTGCCACCCGCCGGGAGGAGTCACCCGCTCGACCTCGGCGGGACCCCACGTGTGCGGCTCATAGCCATAGAGTTTCGTACCCCGACTCAGCAAGGGATCGACAATCCGCCACGCTTCTTCCACATAATCTTCGCGTGCAAACAACGTCGCATCCCCCGCCATCGCGTCACCCAATACTCGTTCATACGCGTCCATTTCCTGGGAATCGCGCTGACGGCTTGCGGTCATCTCCGCCGCTTCTCCAATCAACTTTTCCCCTGGTGCCATGGTTGTCATTCCCATCGCGATCGCAACATCAGGACTGATGCGGAAGCGGAGATAATTGGAGGCAAGCACATCCGCCGGTATCACGGTAGGCGGTTTTCGCAAGCGGCACACTATTTCCGTACCGGTTGCAGGCAGGCATTTTCCCGCTCGAATGTAGAATGGAACGCCTGCCAGCGCCAGGAATTGACCTGCAGCTTGAGCGCCGCGAAGGTCTCGACCTGCGAGTCGGGAGACACGCCCTCTTCTGCCAGATATCCTCGGAACTGTCCCCGAACGACATCTGTCGATTCCAGCGCCGGGATTGCCTTGAGGACCTTCACCTTCTCATCGCGGATCGATTCGCTCTCCAGTCTGACCGGAGGTTCCATGGCCAGGTTGCTGAGGATCTGAAATAGGTGATTCTGCACAACATCGCGTATCGTCCCGGTTTGATCATAGAAAGCGCCACGGCCCTGTACCCCGAAGTCTTCCGCCATCGTGATCTGTACGCTCTCCACATAGTTGCGATTCCAGAACGCTTCCATAAATGTGTTGGCGAAGCGAAAGACAAGGATGTTATTGACCGCCAACTTGCCCAGGTAATGATCGATGCGAAAAATGTCTTTCTCGTCGAAATGGCGGAGCAAAAGCCGATTCAGATGCTGCGCGGATTTAAGATCAAATCCGAACGGCTTTTCCACGATGATTCGGGCACTGGTCGTACAACTGCCACAGTGCTGCAACTGGTCCAGCACAACTTCGAAAAGTGTAGGAGGAATGGCGAGATAGTTTACCGGGCGTCGTGCCCCCTGAAGTTCTCGGCCAAGCTGCTGAAACGTAGCGGGATCGTTGTAGTCTCCATCTACATAACGGAGAAGGCGTGCGAGTTTCTCGAACGCAGCCGGATCGATTTCCCCGTGTTTTGTGAGACTGTCATGAGCCCGAGCCCGAAGTTGTTCCAGATTCCAGCCGGCTTTGGCAACGCCAATGACGGGAACATCAAGATGCCCGCGTTTGATCATGGCCTGCAGGGCAGGAAATATCTTCTTGTACGCGAGATCGCCAGTGGCTCCGAAGAAAACAAGCGCGTCGGAATGCATGTTTGACAAGGTCATCTCCTCAGGCTACTTCTGAAGCAGAGCGATCAGGCTGCGTGTTTCGGAATCGTCACGCTCTGCTGCAGAATGAAATCCAGTAAGGTCTCGCTCGGGATCTTCACTTGGTCTCCCTTAGTGATAATTTCCGAGGCGGCTCCCACGCCCGCACCTGTTCCTGCCCCGATGGCCGCGCCTTTCCCGCCGCCTGCAAGCGCACCAATGAGGGTTCCAATGGCGGCTCCCCCCACAGTTCTTTTCGCGGTACTCTCGCCCTTGGACTTGCCTGAGACTTCGTATTCTCCGGTGACCAGCGGCACAGTCTGGCCATGGACGACGATTCCCGTCAGCTCGAGTTTTAGTTCGGACCTTCCAGTGAAAGTTCCGGTCTCTTTCGACCCTTCCAACCGGCCGTAAACGTCTGCGCCCTTCGGAACTACCACATTGCCATCTACAAATAGAGGTTCTTCGAGCGAAGCCTGAAAACGATATCCCACGCGATTTCTGGTGGAGTCAATGGAATCGATGGTGCGAACCGAAATCCGCGTACCCGCAGGAATGGTGATCGACGACGAAGATTGTGCGACTTCATTACTTTCTATGGACGAAGGCACACTCGGCTGCTTCGAGGGAACCGAGGGCGAGGCACCCTGCGCTTCGGACTCGAAACCCAACGAACGGATATCAGCGACATCATAGCTCTGCACTGACGACCCTACCTGAAAGCTGATGCTGGTTTGGGTCCCACCCATGAATTTACCCTTGATCAGACTTCCATTCTTCAATTCCAAAGATTCCGCGCGGGCAGCTACCGCGGCCACACATAGAGCGACAATCGCCCCGCACATCTGCTTCGCGTTCATTACGAGTTCTCCTGTGTATTCGTTGTGCTACGTTGCCTTCAAGCCCGGCAGCTGACTACTTACCGGCTTGAGGCGGGTAATTCTTGAACAGCTTGGTCATTGCCTTTTGCAGATTCTTGTAATTCTTGTCCGGGTCTTTCTTTAGGTCGAGAGTCTTACTAGCATCTCCGCGCCAGATCAGCTGCTTTTGTGCGGGGTCAAAGAGGTCAACCAACAACATTCCGACGGGAATAGTCGAAGTTTGGCCCGTTACTGTACCGCTATCCCATCCGCCCCATCCGCCCCATCCGCCTCCCCACGGCCCGCCGCCGGTGCCCAAGGCCGACAAGTTGATGCCCTTCTCCTCATGAAGAATAACGTGGTAGCCGACCATAAGGTCCGCGTCCTTTTCGACCCTGGTCAGACCTTTTTGTGTGAGTTGTTCATCGACTGCACGCTTAATGTCCCGGTCAATCAACTGATCCGGCACCGCGCCGCCTGGGCCCGGCAGATCGACCCATTGGTAGGTTTTGTAGCTCGAAAAGTTGGTGCCTCGATCATAGTTGTAGTGAACATCCTGGCCGTAGGCGGAAGCGACTACGAACAAAAGCCCTGCAAATAGCATCTTTGTAAATTTCACTTCTATTTTTCCTTTTCTTATTGCGGGTCTACTTTTACGTTGTCTCTGGTATTGGACATGGCTGTACATGCCAGATTTCTGCTGCGTATTCAGCGATGGTGCGGTCGCTGGAGAACTTCCCCGAGCCCGCCACATTCAAGATGGCCCTGCGCGCCCACTCGTCGGGATCGGCATACAACGCGCTCAGCTGTCCGTCTGCCTCGAGATACGACTTCAGGTCCGCCAAGTGCATATAGTGGTCGCCGTGCGTCAACAACATGTCCCGCAACGGCTCGAAGACACCCGGCTCATCGCAGCTGAAATAATCCGAGAAAATCAAGTCCAGGGCTTGACGGGTCTCGGGCTCGTGTTCGTAATGCCAGCGCGGGTTGTACCAGCCGCGACTGCCAATCACTTGCTCTGCGGTGAGACCGAACAGGAAGAAGTTCTCCTCGCCCGCCTCAGCGGCCATCTCGATCGTCGCGCCGTCGCGTGTACCGATCGTCAATGCGCCGTTCATCATGAACTTCATGTTGCTTGTCCCACTGGCTTCATAGCCTGCCGTCGAGATCTGGTTGGAGACGTCACTGGCGGGAATGAGGTGCTCCGCAAGCGAGACGCAGTAGTCGGGCAGGAATACCACCTTGAGCCGCTCGCGTACTGCGGGGTCGCCGTCGATGGTCGCCGCCAGATTGTTAATGAACTTGATGATCACCTTGGCGAGCCGGTAGGCAGGCGCGGCCTTGCCGGCGAAAAAGAACGTACGTGGGTACAGGTTGAACCCCGGGTCCTGGCGCAGCCGGTTGTAGAGCACAACGATCCGCAGTGCATTCAGGAATTGGCGTTTGTACTCGTGGATGCGTTTGACCTGGCAATCGAAGATCGACACCGGATCAACGGTCTGCCCTGTCGACCAGCGGAGCCAATCACAGAATTGTCGCTTGGCATTTCGCTTGGATTTGCGGAAGTCATCACGGAAGCCATTGTCCTCTGTGAATGCTTTGAGCTTGCTTAATTCGCCTAAATCACGGATCCAGGCATCTCCAATGGCATTAGTGATGAGTCCAGAAAGTCCGGGATTGCATAATTGCAGCCAGCGCCGGGGTGTGACTCCATTCGTTTTGTTGTTGAAACGCTCCGGAAAGATTTCCGCCAGGTCTTTGAGCGTGGTCTCACGCAACAGCTTGGAGTGGATCTCTGCCACCCCGTTGGTGCTGTGAGAACCTACGACCGCCAGATTTGCCATGTGAATCTTGCTCTCGGGGCCATCTTCGACAAGGCTCACGCGCTGAATGCGGTCTTTGTCGGCAGGAAACCGCCCGCGAACTTCTCCCAGAAATCGGCGATTGATTTCGTAGGTGATCTCCAGCTGCCTGGGCAGCATGTCTTCAAACCACTTCACGGGCCATCTTTCAAACGCTTCGGGCAACAAAGTATGATTCGTGTATGCCAGCGTGTTCTGTGTGATACGCCAGGCTTCGTCCCATTCGAGGTGCACCTGATCCAACAGAATTCGCATGAGTTCCGGGACTGCGAGGGAGGGGTGGGTATCGTTCATTTGAATCGCCACTTTCTCTGCAAACAAGCTCCAATCCGAGTTGGAGCGCTGGAAGCGGCGCACCGCATCTGCTAACGAGCAGGCAACAAGGAAGTACTCCTGTAGCAGGCGTAGCCCTTGCCCCATCACTCTTGAATCATCGGGATAAAGGACGCGTGTCAGAGTTTCGCCTGAGAGGGCCTGAGTGAACGCTTCAATGAAATCGCCGTGGGAGAACTCTTCAAAGTTGAAGTAGTCGTGCGCTGCTGCGGCCCAGAGGCGGAGCGTGTTGATCGTGGAACCGCCGTACCCAATGACAGGACGGTCGAATGGGATGCCGATCAGAGTCGATGGACGCCCCGGCACAGGGCGCAGGGTGCCTCCGCTGAGCTCGAACGAGCAGCCCACGCTGACTTCCACCTTTTCGTTCGGGCGGGCAATCTCCCACGGGTCCGGAGAACGGAGCCAGTTGTCCGGTGTTTCCTGTTGCCATCCGTTCTGGATCGATTGCCTGAAGATGCCGTATTCATATCGCAGTCCGTACCCCATGGCCGGAAGCTGCAACGTCGCGGCCGATTCAATGAAACATGCGGCCAAACGTCCAAGCCCGCCGTTGCCCAGTCCCGCATCGGGTTCCTGCTCCAAAATCTCGAGGAGATTGAGTTTCTTGTCCTCGATGAACTGGTTCGTGAGCGGAGAGAGCAGAAGATTCACAACATTGTTTGCGAGTGAGCGGCCGATGAGAAACTCCATCGAGAGATAGTAGAGCCGCTTAGGATTTCGTTCTTCGTAGGTCTTCTCTGTTAAGAGCCATCGCTGAGATAGAACGTCTCGCACCGACCGCGCAAGGGCCTCGAACCGATCACGCGCAGTCGCGCCCGCTAGATCGACGCCACTGTCAAACAGCAAGTGCCGTTCATACAGTGCTTCGTCCGTTCCGGAGAAGTGCACGGGACCACATCCGTACTTGGCGCTGAGTTTCTCAGTATTCGGCACTGCTTGCCGCTTTGCGGCGGCCTTAGTAATCATGATCGACTCCTCTCCGATCTGCGAGAATGCGCCGGCTGGCCCACATCTCACCGGGACAATTTATTCGATACGCAAAGGTTGTAATTCGCACGCGTTGCGATCCTCATTGTGCCGCAGTCCATAGCAATTGCTGACACTCGCTCACTTCACTTCTTGTCGTAAGGCCACTTCCAACCGCTAATCTCAGGGCTGTCGATTCCGTGCTCGTAAGCATGGCGTCGGCATGCAATCTGGCTGTCGCGAAACTCCTCTTTAGCATGCGCCCCAATCCGCTGCAGTTTCGGAACGCGGTCAATGGCATCGATTGCGAGACTGAACCGGTCCGTCTGGTTGTTAATTGCCAGTTCCATCGGCGTATTGATATTGCCCTTCTCTTTGTAGCCGCGGACATGCAAATTCTGGTGGTTTGTGCGCCGATAGGCGAGACGGTGAATCAGCCAGGGATAGCCATGGAAATTAAAGATGATCGGCTTGTCGGTCGTAAAGAGAGAATCGAAATCTCCATCCGTCAAGCCATGTGGATGTTCGTTGTGAGGTTGCAGCTTGAACAAGTCAACCACGTTAATGAATCGGATTTTCAAGTCAGGGAATCGTTCCCGGAGCAGTGCTGTCGCGGCCAATGCTTCCTGGGTGGGGATATCGCCCGCGCCAGCAAAAACAACATCGGGTTCCTGGCCTTCATCATTACTGGCCCAATTCCAGATACCGATACCCTTTGTGCAGTGCGTAATGGCAGCATCAATATCCAGGTACTGCAGATGGCGCTGCTTGTCCGAGACAATGACGTTGATGTAGTTTTCCGAGCGCAGGCAATGATCTGCTACGGACAACAGGCAATTGGCATCCGGCGGGAGATAGATGCGGGTTACTGCGGCACTCTTGTTGAGCACTACATCCAGAAACCCCGGATCCTGGTGCGTAAAGCCATTGTGATCCTGACGCCACACGGTTGAGGTAATAAGAAGGTTCAGCGATGCGATCTTGCGACGCCAAGATAAATGATTGCAGATGGATAACCATTTGGCGTGCTGATTGAACATCGAATCGATCACGTGTACAAAAGCTTCATAAGACGATAGAAAACCGTTACGACCGGTAAGCAAGTAGCCCTCGAGCATGCCTTCCATCGTGTGTTCGCTCAACATTTCGATAACGCGTCCGTCCGAAGCTAGTTCTGTTCCATCACGGTCCTCGGGGAAACTCTCAGCGATCCAGAATTTCTTCGAAGCCTGGTAAATGGCATCCAGCTTGTTGGAAGTATTCTCGTCGGGTGCGAAAACCCGGAAGCCGTTCATGTTCCATTTCATGACGTCCCGCAGAAACACACCTAGCGGCGGCACATTCTCTACTTCGATGTTTCCCGGGCGCTCGATCTTGATGGCGTAATCGCGAAAGTCGGGTAACCGCAGTTTTTTCCTGAGCTCTGCATTCGCGTGCGGACTGGCACTCATGCGGCGCCCGCCTGACGGCATGATTTCGGCGAGTTCCGGTAACACCCTGCCATACTCGTCGAACAGTTCATCGGGTTTGAGTGACCGCATCCAGTTCTCAAGAATGCGCAGGTGTTCCGGTTTAGTCTTCACGTCTACCAACGGAACCTGGTGCGAACGCCAGAAGCCTTCGAGTCGATGTCCGTCCACCTCCAGCGGGGCACCCCAGCCTTTTGGCGAACGCAACACCACCATTGGCCAGCGTGGTCGCGTGGCAACGCCCGCCTTCCGGCATCCTTCCTGATGGGTTTTAATGTCGGCAATGCACTGCTCCAGCGTCGCGGCCATCGCCTGATGCATGCTGTCGTGATCGGATCCCTCCACGAAGTAGGGATTCCAGCCATACCCGCGTAACAAGTCTTCCAGTTCTTCGTGAGTGATCCGTGCCAGCAAGGTCGGGTTGTTGATCTTGTATCCGTTAAGATGAAGTATGGGTAAAACACCCCCATCGCGGATTGGATTCAGAAACTTGCTGATGTGCCATGAGGTCGCCAGCGGGCCGGTCTCGGCTTCGCCGTCACCCACGACCGCCGCCACGATCAGGTCGGGATTGTCAAACGCGGCTCCGCAAGCGTGCGAGAGGACATATCCCAGTTCACCTCCTTCATGAATCGAACCCGGCGTTTCTGGAGTACAGTGGCTGCCAATACCGCCGGGGAATGAGAACTGCTTGAAGAACTCTCGCAGGCCTTTCTCATCCTCGCTTTTCTCCGGATAGATTTCACTGTACGTGCCTTCCAGATAGATAGGCGCTAAAACCCCCGGCGCCCCGTGTCCTGGGCCTGCGAGAAAAATCATCTCGAGGTCGTCTCTCTTTATGAGACGACTCAGATGGGTGTAGATGAAGGCGAGCCCTGGGCTTGAGCCCCAGTGGCCGAGCAGCCGGCTCTTGATATGTTCTGGTTTCAGGGGCTCCCGTAAGAGAGGATTCGCCTGAAGGTAGATCATTCCTAGCGCAAGGTATTTGCACGCGCGCCAAAAAGCATCGACTCTATTCAGCTCATCGGCGCCTAGCGGCGCACCTGCAACGGTTGATCGTGCAATCCCTTCGGCACTCAGTGATCCGGCTATTTCTTCAGTTCCTGTTAGCGAGGTCATTTTCCATTCCTTACTCGTCTTTGTGCTCTTCCGACACTTTGGGGTTCAGCAAGCGTCCGCCTTCGTCGTGGTTCAACACTCATCCAAAACCTGATTGCACGCTTCTCTCAGTTAACAGCTTGAAAGATCCAGCGTTGCTCCCCGCCTCTACGTTGCAACTCGCGTTGAATTTGTTCGATTTCCGTCGCATCGTTTGCAGTGACTGCGAAGTCACCGGCGAGGATCATGTACAGCATGTCAATGAGTGTGTCAGTCGGGATGTTCATCAGTTCTCCGAGCATGGCCTACTCCCCTGGAGCAATTTGAAGATCGCACTTCGTATTCGCAATCCGGCTGCCAGAAGTGGCCAGTTGTAAGTGGATGAAAATACCTGTCTACCAATTGGATCGGAAGCTCCGACACAGACATCGAATGACCTGCCAAGGGCACTGACCGAATCTGGGCAGCAAGCCGAGGTTAGTCCCCAGCCGCTGGCCTGTACTTGGAGTGGCCATAAACGACAACCGCTTGAAGCACGACGACGACCATCGGCCGATTGACTAGTAACGCCCGCAGATCGCGCATAGGTATTCACGGTCGGCATGCCTATTGAATAGCCCGCCAGTGCATTTGAGGCCGTCGATTTCCGTTTGTGTCAGTGACCACGACCCAGTTCATGCGTAGAGGTTTTCTCATCGTTGCTGACTGCAGAGTCAGCGTTGCGCTGCACATCGTCGTTTCCTCCTTCTTGAGAATTGCCTACAACGAGACGCCCTCGGCTAGCTTCCTGAGCATTAGACGTACGCTTGGGAGCCGCACGTAGCGCGCCAAAGCCGATTCGTCGCAAATCGCTTTGTCGAGAAGGACTTGAACACATGTGTGAGCTCCGAAATGTGCCCACATTCAGGCGTTGACCTCAACTGGGCACAGCACGTGTCACAAGAAATGGCGGGGCGTTAGAGCGTGAGTTAGTTAGCAGGAACGCGGATTGGCATGCGATCTGCAGTGTCCAGAGCGTGCGTTACGGTACATCATGCACGTTTAAGATCACACACAACACGGTTCTTCGTTTTTCTCTCGCCGAAATCCTCATGATGCTGGCGATTAACCAAGTGGAAGCCCAGCCGAAGTGAATAACGCCTACCGAACGGCCATCAGGCTCTCAACCTTAAGCCTGGCAAACTCATCATCTTCCAACATCGTCAGCACATGGGTGAATTCTTCCAAGCCGGTTGCGAGCTCATCTCCCCACTCGTCAGCGAGAAACACCGCTAGCGACGGTTGCAAGCCATGCGCCTTGGCTGTGAAGTTCAGAATGTCCACCGCATCTTGCGCACAATCCATCACGAGGGCATCAAAGCTCTGTCCGCGCATCATTGCGAGTGCATCGGCATGTCTGCTCGTGGTCACCACATCGTGCCCCCCCTGCCGCATCATGTCGAGGTATTTGTCCGGGACAAGTGTCGGATTGAAATAGAGAATTTTCGTACGATCACCTCCTCCAGAATTTCTTGCGGAATCGCCTTCATATTCAGGACCGTCGGAAGGGGCGAGTGATGCGTGTGGCCTATTGGCGCGATGGGGAGAGCCCCGGCCAACGCGCATCGCAATCATCGCCCCATGTCACCACCTCCAACGGGCCGGCATAAACACATGTACAGTAGTCGCAGATGGCTTACTGCCGATCAGCGTTTCCGCTCACCGCCGATTCAGCTTTAAGCCAATCGTCAAGATCGCGCCCATCTTCTCTGTCGCGGAGTTCGTAAAGCTCGTAGGCACGCTTCCGAACTTTCTCCTCAACTTGCTCGACAAATTCAGCCAGTTACCGTTCTCCACGCGTTGTAGGTGCCGCTTTTTCACTCAGGCGTTCCTCCTTCCCCATGAATGATTAGCGCTTACCTTTGCTTGTAAACTTGTCCAAGATAAACTCTTGGGCCAAACTGCTGGCAACATGCAGGGACATGCCAATTCCAAAAGTTCTGAATACATGCCCGGGACCGCGATTCGAATCTGGGAGGTAAGCCATGGAAATGGAAGATGCGATTAAACTGCCGCCCCACGTAGAATAATTCGGCTGCGACGTTCCATTGTCTCCCTTACATACAAATGCAGCTAACATGGCGTGGCGAGCCCGGGACCACTTTGTACCGGTGCCCTGGTAGAAATAGCGAGGGTCCTGATGCAGGAGCGATGGCAGAATGGCGTTGCCGAATAGGCCCTCGGTAGTGGCGTCGGCGAGGCCCGCCCCAAACCGCTCGCCATATCCTATTGCACCTTGGCGATACTTAGGGGTGTCATTGGCCTGCTGGACGCCGGCCCATGCAGCCGCGCGGGCGAAGAAAACTGGATTGGTGAGATCTTTGTAGGCTAGCTCGAACTTCATCTTCGTGGTGAGAGGCTCGGGGTGAGGTGCGTAAACTACCTGAGTATTCGGTATAAAGCGGAGAATGCGCTGCTGTTCTTCAGCTTTGAGCTGTTGCGCGGCAACCTCCTTCTCCGAATAACTCACAGTGACTGCCCGCTGCACAGTCAAAATGCGAAGTTTGACGTTGGTTAGAGTTTCCTGCCCGGGTTCGACTGTAACGGACGAGCTCCACTCTGCAAATCCTTCGGCAGTGACCGTAACCTGATAGACAATTCCTGGTGTGACATTGGGGAATGCAAAGGATCCGTCCTCCTTCGTTACCGCGGCGAGACGATCGCCAGCTGGCCCTTGAAGGACGACGGCGGCATCGGGAACCGGATCGTCGCTGATATCGGCCACGGTACCGAGGATCCTTCCTGTCTTTGTATTTGGTGGTTCAGCAGACTGCGCGAAGGCTGGGACAACGAAGAGCAATCCACCAGCCACGACGATCGAGAGCACCATCCGGGTTAAGTTGTAGAACAGTCCCAGATGCCTGTAAGGCGTCGCATGTGTTTCGTTATGCATCATCGGTATTCCTAAGCTCCGGACAGGGTGAAATTAATCGTGATCCGGGAGTCAACTTCCACCGGTTCTCCATTCACTAGGTAAGGCCGGTAGCGCCATTGCTTCACGGCGTCTATTGCGGCTTGCGCCAGCAGCGGCAAACCGCTCTCGACTCGAACATCCTGCACGCTCCCATCCTTGCCAATCATGGCCAGCAGCACTACCGCGCCTTCAATCCGCGCCCGCCCAGCCTCGGGTGGGTACGTCGGCGCAACGTCGTGGATCAGGTTTGTCTCGACTACTCGAGCGGCAACACGGATTCTCTTGGCGGGGGTGGGCTCGGGCGTTTTCGCGAGAACCGGCAAGCTGCGCGTGGCACTCATCACTTCGCTAAACACTCCACTGGGAACTCCCCCAACCACTCCGCCGGGAACTCCTCCGACCACTCCCCCCGTTGGGTTGACCGGAGCCGGTGGCACTTCTTGCGTATTAGGCCTTGGGGAAGGACCGCTGATGCTTGCTGGGGTGTACGCGGCTGTGGGCGCTTGAAGCCTCGTGGCGTTGGAAGCGGCGGCTGCCAAAGGCGGCGCATATAACATCGTTAGCATTTCTCTTTTGGGCAGTGGATCCGTGTGAAACAACGGAATGACAACTAGCGCTAGCAGGAGGAGCAACTGGACGGCCAGCGCTCCAATTGCAGCCCAGGGATTTTGCGGCCGTGACTTCCCCGATGCAATTAGACTTTCGCGAAATATGTCGCCAGCTTCTACTCCTTGCAGGCTGGAAGAGGCAGAAGACCGTTTTTCGTCCTCCGGCGGCAACGCTGGAAGCCGCCAATCAGTTCGCAACCCTGGTCTCCCGAGAGACGGGTATGCAATGCGATGAACTAAGTCGGAAGGGCAGTCACAGGTTGCCATAACGCATTTGATAAAAGCATTTTGTGAGCCAAGTGGAACTTCTTGTAGGCGAAGGAGATGGACCACTGAAATCGCATTGCGTGTGCCCACATGAGGGCAGCTGCCTTCAAAAGGTCATAGCCAGATGCAGGTCTGGGCACAGGCTGTTTACGCAACTTCGTTGTGTCATGTGTCGAACTCGAAACATCAAAGGTCGACAGCCGTGGACCAGATCCCTTGCACCCTCGATCAGTGCGCTATTTCTGCTTTGGTTACGGCGCTCTTCCTCCGGATGGGTAGGTGATTTCGGAGTGAAATGTGGTGCAGGAAAAACGACGAGGGCCAGCGAATAGCGACGGGGCGACTACCGCACCATGGCCAGGATGCGGACCGGGGGCTCTCCAGGTTTTTTGTTTTTTGCCGGAGCGACGATGATGAGCGAACCGGTGGCAGGCAGCGAGGTGAAACGCGCGGTTCCTTCCACCACATAGCTTCCGTGGAGGGCGAGTTGCTGCGCCAGCGTGCGATCGGAGGTCAGGTTCACGGGCGCCTCGATGGCAAAGCCGATGGTGTCGCGAGCCTCCATGAGGAACTCAGCCGCGTCGCGCGCGACGGGAAACGGCGTGGTTGACAGCGCAGTTGTTGACAGATTATCGCGCGTGCCGGCGCGGCGGATGGCAATGACGGCTCCTTGAGGAATCATGCCGTGGCGCGATTCCCCCGCGGCGATACCGTCGAGAGAAATCTGCGGGCTGCCCGCAAGCGTTGCATTCAAATCCATCACTACCAGCGGAGCCACGAGGCGCCCAGGCGGAATCTCCCCGGCGGTCCAAGTCCCGGGAATAAGCGCAGCGGGAGCGATGATGCGGGTTCTGAATCCTGGGGGCATGGCGTGCGGCGCCGTTGCGCTCTGTCCATCGGTCAGGTCCACCACGTGCGAATAGCGACCCTGCTGGGTGGGGCCGGGGCGCCGGTCGGCGAAGAGCAGAATGGCGAGCACGAGCGCGTAAGCGATGATGAAACTGCGAATCCGCATTTAAAACTCTTCGGCTATTGTAGCTGCTAGTGCTTCGCTGTGGGGCGAGGCTACTGTTGCGCCTCTAGCCTGCGTGATCTGGTAATCGCGATATTCGATGCTTAGAACCGCTGTGCCCAAAACGCGCACCTTCGTTTCGCTCTCGTTGGATTCCGGCAACCAGAAGTCACCGATTTTCTGGTAGCGGCGTTGGAAGTCAGTATTGACAGTCCACCAGGAAGGGTTGACAGCCGGCTCGCCCTCGACTCGAGTTATCGCGAAGTCTTTTGCATTCACCCAAATGTGGCCTCGAAACAGAAACTTATTCTTGCTTCGCGGCTGCGCATCGAGCACATAGAATTCGTCCGTATCGGTCTTCTTGTAATCAGAGACTTGAAATGTGTAGTTCTCGAGTGTGATGGCGGACCGCTGCTGATTCTCATCCCGCATCGATTCTTGTTCCGCCTCCAGGAGTTTCTTGAACACACGGTCCCGCACCGTGCCAGAACCACTCTCTGACAAGATCGTGAACTCTTTTTTATTCGGTGCCTGGTAGTCAGTGCGTACGACCATGTCGGCCTTCTTATGTGACAGACAGTGGCACTCCAGGTGATAGCTGCGAACACTGGAGTAGCTTTCCAGTGCTTTGGCACGCACTTCGTTCATCTGTGCGACACGTCCCATCACCTCATCAGCGCTCAGAGGTGCAGATACATTTGCCTGCTGTGCAACTGCCGGGAAGCCGATTATCAACAAAGCGAATGCGCGCACAAACCAGCGCCCATCAGATTTCCTGGCGTGGTAAAGCGGAGTCATTGTATGAGTCTCCTGGTGAGATCTGACAATCCAAACCTGCTCTTGTTTGTCGATGCGGGTTCTTGAGCATCGTTCTCGAACCGAGGTGGTGCGCCCCGCAACTGAGTTAGCGTCAACTCTTCCTTACCGCTCTTTGGTCCTGGCACTGAGTGGTCGAAGAGATAAATCGTGCTCGCCAAAACCGGTCCGACGCGGATTTCACTGTGGGGCATCCCAGAGTTTCCCAAAGCATCGAAAAATCTCTGCGTCTCAAAGAAACGGCGCGAAGGCTCAAGCACGATCAGATCTCCGTCTCGCGGTGCATAATGCGTGTCGTAAAGCGGCACAATCTGAAGGTCCGCGCGCCCGCAGGACTGCAGGTAATAGGCCATGCTCATCGGTCTTGCGGTTGCTACCGTCCCGGCAGCAGGCGCGAACGGACACACCTTTTGAGCTACCTCGCGCGTGTCAAACTCGGACACCTCATCCATTGCAAAGTAGTGTGCGATGTTCTGTTTCTTTCCGCCAATTGAGTTCAGGTAGAACGAGTAGTAGGGCGCCCAAGACTGCAATTCTAGGAGCGGCCATCCAAGCAAAATGATGGCGGCAAGACCCACAAGGGCCTGGGACAGGACTTTTCCTTTCGCGGCCTTCAGTGTTTGTTGAACCGCATATCCGCCTGCCAGGTATAGGAAGGGCAGGAGCGGAAGTGAATATCGGATCCACTTGGCGCCGCTGACAGACAGCCCGACCAATTGAACCACCCCCAGCGATAGAAAAAAGCACGACGCGAGTGTCCGGCGATCTCGCAAGAGCAGGGCGGAGCCAACAATAACGGCCATGAGGATTGGAATCGGTGTCTTTACCAGCACCAGCCAGAGATAGTAGAACCACGGCACTCCAGCAAGCAGACGCGCGGGAAAATTCATGTACAGGATGCCGTCGAAATCATAACCGCTGTGCCGCACGCCATCATGATGAAGCCAATGCAGGATCGCATTGAAGTTGGCCGGAGAGAGAATGACCGGGTTCACCACAACAAAGGCAAGGAACATCACGAGGAAAAACCGTCTATAGCTGAATTGAGACGGCTTGCGATTCAGCCCCATTCTTCCGGCAAGAAACCAGGCGAGTGCATTCAAACCAAGAAGGTGAAGAATGTACTGCGAGGCAAGACCCAGGCCAAAGCTGATTGCGCTCAGGTCGTACCATCGCCGTGCAGTCTGGCCCGCAACTGCCTGTTGGGCGCGACAGTAGAAATAACAAGCCAGTAGGGTGAAGAACGTGAGCGGCGTTTCCTCCTTCGTAAGCCGATTCAACGCCACTGGCAAGGGCGCAACTGCCCAGAAAAAACTCGCCGCAAAAGACCCGGCAACACCCATCATTTGACGGCAAAGCAAATAGAGGATTGCGGTGCTGGCGGCACCCAATAGCACGTTGGGCAAACGAAGCCAGCCCTCAGGGTCTAGCGAGGACCAACCGCGCGTCGCGGCCACTCGGCCCCATCGTTCACCGATTGTCAGACTGGCCCAAGCCAGCATCTTAGGCAGCATCGGGTGCTCGCTGTTGACGCCGACAAAGTGTCCATGTCGATACTCTTGAACGGCCGTCCATTTCGCCACCTCATCCTCGGACAGGCTGTTGAAGTCGACATGGTAGAGGCGAACTGAAAATGCCAGGACCGTCAGTAGGAGTACAATCACGGCTTCCCGATGCCGGCCAACGCAACGATATTGAACCTCACTCAGCACAGATGCTCCGGTTTGCGGCGCGAACGCGATTGCGTGATTGCGGTCTCGAACAATTGAGCTCCTCGAACAATGTCGCTCAGCCTTGCATGTACTCCCGGTTCAGCCAATACCTGCTCGATCACCAGCGCAGTTACACTCGAATTCAGTCTCTCGTGAGAGCTCGGGCGAGCGGAGGTACGGACTGTTTCTGGGTTGCTATTTTTCGTGCTACGGGGATCTCGTTGCATGCTCATGAACCCACCTCCGACGTAAGGGGAACCCTCAGGTTGTCACGCAGATCACGTACCTCAGACACGGCGTAAGGTCTCCGCGCAGATGGATTGAAGTACTGCCACACCTGCAACTCACCGAGAAGGCCGAGCGCCACTAGTTGGAGCCCTACTAGGATCAGCACGGCCGCAAAGACCAGCAGCAACCCGTGTTGCTGCACGACATCGGTCCGTGTAAGGACCTTCCATACCAGCAACCAGAGTGCAAGCGCCGATCCAAAACCCATGTTGATGACGCCCAGCCGGCCGAAGAAGTGGAGCGGGCGCGACATGTAGCGCAGTAGAAATCGGATCGTCATGAGATCGAAAAATACCCGGAACGTACGAGAAATGTTGTAGTGCGATTCGCCGTGCTTCCGATGGTTGTTTTGAATGGGTATTTCACAGATCGAGGCTCCGTAGGCCGAAGCCAAAGCCGGAATGAAACGGTGCATTTCGCCATAGAGCGGTAGTTGCCGCAGCAGGTCGCCCCGGTACGCCTTGAAGGTTGTCCCAAAGTCGTGGATGTTGACCCCGCTGAGCTTGGCCATCAGCCAATTGGCACAGCGGGAAGGGATCTTCCGGAGCAACAAATTGTCGATGCGGTGGCTGCGCCACCCACTCACGATGTCGTAGCCCTCCTCGATCTTTGCCAGAAAGACCGGGATCTCTGCTGGATCATGCTGAAGATCGCCATCCATAGCGATCACATATTCGCCAGTGCTGTGCGCGAACCCAGCAGCGAGCGCTGCGGTCTGGCCGAAGTTTCGACGCAGCCGAACGGCGACTACATGAGGGTCGATTTCGGCGAGTTCCTTCAGCAACTTGTAAGTAAGATCCCTGCTGCCATCATCGACAAAGACGAACTGGTAACTGCGACCGAGCTCCTCCATGACGCCTTGCAGGCGGCCATACAGTTCTATGACATTTGGTTCCTCGTTATGAAAAGGAACAACGATAGAAATCGTGGGGGCTGTCTTGATATCAGGCATGCTGTGCCGTCCTTCTGAAGGGGCTATCGATCGCCTTGAGCGATTCCCAGTCCTGCTCGTTCAGCAACAATTCGGACTTGTGGCCCAGTTCGTTGAGTAGCGCGCATAGCCAGTTTGCAAACTCCCAATCTTGGTCGCAGACTCTCAACACACTTTGTCCATCGCGCTGGATCGCGGGGACGCCATTGACTGCTTTTGTGGCGTACATATTGACTCCTTTGTTCCTGCTTGACCCTCTCATGCCGCGGTAGCTCTGCCGGAATTGCCGCTCGAAGCAGTTCAGCCATCGATGCATTGCAGCCGTATTAACGCATTTAGCTCGCCAAAGACGTAGCACGGCAAATCAATGAATTGCGGGAGTATGGACGAACAGTGGGCTGGAGATTGATGCCCACATTGCGGCAGTGCCCTCGAACGGTCACGACAGCGGGCGGAATGCAGGGATTACACCAAGAACCAACGGCTTAACGAGATGACCGAAGTGGTTGGTGGCCTGCAGTACACACGGTTGAACTCAGTTCCGTATTAAGGGAGTCGGACTTGTTTCTTGTGCCAATTCATCTACCGGAGAGGAAACGGTCGACGTTGGCGAGGGATCACGCGATCAAAATAAGGATGAAACTCAAAAAGGAGAGTCTATGGCGATTCTCCTAGCTATCCTTGATTTCCTATTTGGGTGTCACCACGTTCACCTCAGCCGTGTGTTCACACTGCAAAGCGAGACCTACCGGGTGTGCTGTGACTGCGGTGCAAAGTTTGCATATTCACTCGAGACCATGTCGATTGAGCACCGCCTGCCACTCGCTCCTGTCTTGACCCGGTTTCGAATTGCCTGAGATGGAAAAAGAGCATAAACCAAGGAACGAACACAGCTTGATAGACGCATCTGAGGGCGATCAATAATGGATTCAAAGCCCAAAATTCAAGGATCGCCTTGACTGACATGTCGGAGGAAATCGAACATCGCGACGCCTTGTACTTATTTGCTTGCCATTTGGAGTGGCTCACCAAACGGAACCTGGCCGCGTACCAGGAGCTCCTTGCGGCACTCGACGATCATGACGGCGACATTCGCCGCCTTGCAGAATCTCTTCTGCACCGAAGCTCGCCAAGGCTGGAGCGAACTGCGACAAGTATCGAATCCTGGTGAAGTAGCGGCCGTTCCGAGTCGAAAACGAGTGGCAAGCTGTTTGCAATTCTGTGGACAGGTGCACAATGGCAACACCGGCGTTGAACTCACGGGTGCAATCTCTCGTAACCGAATACGGTGTATTTTGGCAATTTTGGCCGCAGTTTGAACAGACAGATGGCGAGCGCCGTCTGGTCGGTTTCGAAGTGGAGTTGATTGGTTCTCATACGTCCGATCTCAACCACGTCGATCCCGCATGCCCTACCTGCCGCCATGTGAGGTCGGTATTGCTCGCGATCGTGAACCTCATGCCTGGCGAGCTCACCCTCAGCCGAAATTCCCTTACTTACAATATCGACTCTCACTCAAACTCGATTGTGTGTTTGCCTGCTTTGGGCAATCGCTCGGCGGTGTGGGTAAGTATCTACGTTTTCTTGAACCGGGCAAACGGCCAGTCGTTTGAGACGGATCTGTTGAACGAAGTCAAAACCTTCCTAAATAGGTGGGGCATTCACCAGCGGTAACAGCCATTGGTGCGCAGGTGAATATTGGGTGCACTACCGCCGCATCGAGCCATACCTCACTTCCGGAGGCGGTTTTCTTTATTTCAACAGCGACCATGTTCAAGGCAACTCACTTCAAACTTCACGGCCCAACTTGGAGCCGGGCAAATGCGGGCGCTCCGGCCACGAGGCGCCCGAACCTTCGTTCGCGTAAAACTCCTCGAAGTTGTTCTTCCAAAGGCAGGCTCTACCCCGAGGTCCCCTGCCCGCATGCGGACAATGACCGTATTGCGGCAATTCGGACGAACCAGTCTCCACCACGAGGCAATTACATCAATCACATAACAGCAGCAGCATCGGCACGAAACGTGCGCCAATGGGTATAGGGAGAGCATGACAGAGCGTTTCGAGAATCAAGCCAATGTTTCGTGCAGAAATCCAGTGGTTAGCAGTGGTCCGACCCTGAAGTTGGAAGGCAAACTGGTCGCTGATTGGGCAGAGCAGGCCAGATGCCTAGTCACAAAGGACGTACTGCCTGAGGGTTTGATCGTCGACCTTACCGAGGTGAGCTATATCGATTCAGTGGCGAACAGTTGCTGAAGAGGTTGGCTAGTGTCGGCGCACTGTTTGTCGCCGGCAATGTCTATGCAATTGCCGTATGCGACCGGTTGGGTTTATTGCCTATGCAGAGGATAGCCGAGCGACGCAAGCGGCGGCATGGGAATAACGAGGAGAGGTCCTCAATTAGGCATTCCCATCCAGTTGAGGCCACTTGAGGGCGGCATAGAAAGAGGAGAATCATGTCCTGGTTTCACTCGAGCACAGCAGCAGTCGTTGCCCGTAATTATGCATCGTCAGCCGAAATCGTGGCTTGCTTCCAGGATCAAAGAAATGTTCTGGGTAGGCTTGCGTTCTTGATCACTGGCGATCAGGCAACGGCGGAACAGGCAGTAGTCCAAGCTTGTGAGATGACACTTCAAGGAAACAGTCCTTTCCGCGATTGGCTTTTCGAGTGGGCCAAGGCTGCGACCATTGCCAGTGCGATATCACACGGAACGGAGGCGATTCGCATCTGTGAAGCCGCGTACAAGGATCGACGATGTCCACATGTCGAGCATTTATCGCAAAGCGATGTTGAAGAACGCGCGGCTAGTCTCGACTTCATTCTTGGAACCGACGCCCAAACACTGATCGCGGAATTGGATCCGCTGTGCCGGGCCGTCCTGGTACTCAGAGTTGCAATCCGATCGTCGATTCAAGATTGCGCTTTACGCCTGAACGTGTGTCGCGCGGCAGTGCTCGGCGCCAATTGTCACGTTCTGACGTGGCTTCATGAGCGACATGTGAAGCCAGTGGAGGAGAATCACGACGCTTCGCCGCTGTGTAGAAACGCGGGCACCGGAGCGGAATAGAAGTCGGTGCAGTTTGGTTTCTTTGGCCGAGAAGCACGATTCCGCTCGGGGCAACCCAATTTTAGCGAGCATCTCATGATTATTGAACTCAACGACGACGACACTCGATTGTGTATACGGTCCTTCTCCAACAGGCGCACGAAACGCTTGAGCTATGCGGACACGTCCGAAGTAGCCGAGAGATCATACAAACTGGCGACCAGATTCGAGCGCCCCGTTAGAGAACTACCAATATAACGCTGCTCCGGGAAACTCGCTTCCGCTAATTGCTAGAAGCGAGTGCACTGCGGAGACATGGAATGCCCCTAATAGCCGTAGGTCGCCTTTGCGATGCCCAAGCGGCGAATCTTGTTTTGCAGTGTCGTACGCTTCAATCCCAGCCGTTCGGCGGCTCCCCCCTTGCCTGCGATGCGTCCCGATGCAGCTCTCAATGCGCCGATGATTACAGAGGACTCAGCTTGTCGAAACGTAGAGGCCGTTCCGACAGCAACATTGGTCTCGAATGAGGTGGCAAGCTCGGCAAGCGGCACCTCTAACTCCTCACCACGTGTGAGGATGACAGCTCGTTCGATGAAGTTTGCCAATTCCCTGATATTCCCCTTCCACGGACAGTTCGTCAGCATCTCCATTGCGCGTTTGGGAATGGACTTTATCTGTCTCCGCATCCGCCCCGCTACCTTTGACACAAAGTAGTTCACTAGCAGTGGAATATCCTCGCGCCTTTCGCGCAGCGGCGGGATCTCAATCGGGAAAACGTTGAATCGATAGAACAGATCCTCGCGGAACTTCTCGTCCCGAATCATGGCGGGAAGATCGCGATGCGTGGCGGCAATCAGCCTCACGTTCACTTTGATCGTCTTGGAGCTTCCCAACCGCTCGAACTCTTGCTCCTGGATGGCACGCAATAGTTTCGGCTGGAGCTCCAGGCTGATGTCTCCGATCTCATCCAGAAACAGCGAACCTCCGTCCGCTAACTCGAATCGACCCTTTCTTTGCATTAGAGCCCCCGTGAAGGCCCCTTTTTCGTGTCCGAACAGTTCGCTTTCCAGCAGTCCCGATGGAATGGCGGCGCAGTTCATGCGCACGAACATGTGCTCGCGCCGAGAGCTCAGGGTGTGAATGGCGCGTGCAATCAATTCCTTGCCGGTTCCAGTTTCCCCGTGAAGCAGGACGGTCGAGTCGGTAGGCGCAACGATAGCCACCTGCTGCACCACCTTCCGCAGGGCTGCGCTCTTGCCAATGATGCCTTCGAAGCAGTACTCAGAACTGTTTTCTGGTTCTAGACAGACCTGCTGATCTTCAACCTCGTTCACCTTGATCAGGCTTGTTGCTGCGAGGTCTCCGAGGTCTGTGAAATCAATAGTCGCGCACCCCATAATTTCCTCCTGAACCTTTACGCTTGCAGTGTTTTGCGAATTCTTATACGAACAAAGTGACGAGCAGAGAGACATACTCTTTTTGTTCCCGCAGTCTTATGACGGTCCAGCCTGCAGATGCCAGGGATGGTTTCCACGTTCATAGCCGCCAGAATGAGAATTTCCTGGAGTGTGAACGCACGGCAGGTTTCGGCTGTGATGCGAGACATGACTAACTGCTCCGATCTGTGCTGCCCTGGGGAATCGGTTCCAGACGTGGCGCGGGATGGCACGGTTCCAGGCTGGGATAGTTTGGGAAGATAAGCCGTAACAGCTTTTCGGAATCTTCCAGACGCATAAAGCCGGTTTGTGTGGGAATGTACGTCATATTTCCTCTCAATCTGCATAAGGTTGATAGCAACTAAGCTGATCTCTTCGTCTGTGGGCAAAACTCGATGATTTTTCCGAGTTGCGGCTGAGCCTCCGCCCTTAACGGTTTGCGAAAGTTCTTCGGTATGTAAAACTCAATCACTTTTGCCATGACAATCTCCTAGATCCCAGTGAGTCTCGGTGCGCTCGGCTGCGCCAGATGGTCCGTTCGCCTTTGTCGGTCGTATCAGCGGATGCAACATTCATTGCAGCCATGATTAGGACTTCCTGTAGCGTGCAACCGCGAGTTGTGATCTTCCACCACATAAAGCGCCTCCCGACCTTTGCACCTGTTGTCGTAATGACGTAGCCATTGTGCAATCAGTTCTGTTTGCGGACGACCCCACATCGGGGCAAATCGCAAACTCTTGGTGGACGAATGTCGCCCTCTTCTGAGGCAAGAAATTTGGTATGTGGGGAGTCTCTTAAGGAGAGTTAGTTAGAGGTTGTTTTGCGGGGCGGAGCTTCGATGCGCCTCCATCCGAAAAGGCGAGCATCGATGGACCATCGACCGGGTCCTAACATTGCGAGAGCTACAGCGGCAGTTCCTAACAACAGCCACACCCATTTGTCGCCGGCTACTGTAAGCACCTTCCAGATTTCAATCAATGCTATGGAGGTTCCCACGATTGGAGTCCATAAACCTGCGATTAGCAGTATTCCCGCTCCCATTAAGAGCACAGCGGGTATTGTCACATTCATGGGTGGTAGATCGCTCCACAGCCTCAAGCTCGCGCGCACAACTAGCGCGGAGCCAACGACCACGCGCATCAGGAGCAACCCTGCGCCGGGCCAACCGCCAGCGAATGTGGAATATAACCGTCGCAAAACGCACCCTTCTAGACGTTACTAGTTTCCGTTGTTGCCGAGGCGAATCGAAACCCCAAATAGGGTTGGAATCGTCACTCTTTAGGGTTTTGCGTTGATGGAAGCAAGCTGGGTGGACACTACAGCGCGATGATTCCTCTCTTCAGGCCGATCATCGCGGCGTGCGTTCGATCGTTGGCGCCTAGTTTAGAAAGAATGTTCTTGACTCGACTCTTAACGGTTTCCTCCGTGATTGAGAGCTGATCCGCAATCTGCTTGTTCGCATTCCCAGCCGCGATCAGTCTCAAGACAAGGATCTCTGCTGGCGTCAGGGCGTCATCCGTCGCATGCTCGGCGATCTGGTACGAAACCTCCGGGGAAAGGGTCTTCTTTCCGGTATGGACGGCACGAATCGTCTCCAGTAATTCCTTATGTAACGTATTCTTGAGCAGGTAGGCTTGAGCACCGGCCTTGAGCGCACGCAAAATTTGGGTATCGCCCGCGTAGGTCGTCAGCACAATGACTTTTGCGTCGGGAAATTCATTGCGAATCGCAATGAGCGCATCGATGCCGTTCATTTCCGGCATCTGCAAGTCCATCAACGTGACGTCCGGGTGGTGCGTTCGGAATTGCTGAACGGCCTCGCGTCCATTGGACGCTTCGCCCACTAGAACCATATCCGGCTGAATGCCAACCAGACCGGCGATGCCTTGGCGCACGACTGGGTGATCATCGACGGCGAGAATCCGAATTTGAGAGATCGCGCTACTCATGATCGTTCCCAGATTCATGCCCTCCCGGCAAGCTTTTGTGACAGCCAGGAGCGTTCAGTAGTTGTGGCATAGGCGGTACTGGCGGGTATGCAGAGCTCTACTTCAGTGCCCGCGCCAACTTCGCTCCACAACGTTAACTTAGCCCCCATAATTGTCGCGCGTTCTCGCATACCAGACAAACCGAAGTGCCCCTCAGTTCCCTGGGCAGAGAGAATCACGGGATCCATGCCTTTGCCGTCGTCCCGCACACGCAATCGGAACTGCTCAGTGTCATAGCGGATTTCAACCTCAACCCGTCCTGCCTGGGCATGCCGAAAAGCATTCCGCAGTGCCTCGGCAGAAATCTTGTAGACCTCATCCCGAAGGATGGGATGGAGATCCCGTGACTTGCCCTCGACGGCCACGCGGAATGCAGGTCGAGAGTTGTTTGAGTGCGTGGCCAGTTCTTCTCCAAGGATGCTTATGGCCGGGGCGAGATCGTTGCCTTCGATTACAGAGTCGCGCAATCCTTGCACCGCATCCCGGCTTTCCGTAATCGCCCTGGCGGCCCGTTCAATCGCGCTTCCCAGCTTCTCTTTTGCGTCCACCGCCCGCTCTGGTAGCAACTGGAAAACAGTTTGGAACCCCAGTAGCAAGCCATGGAAGCTTTGCAGCAGTGTGTCGTGAAGCTCACGCGCAATTCTTGTCCGCTCACTGACGCGGGCCTCCAGGGTCATCTCGAACTGATGATCCAGTTGTCGCGCCGCGTGGTTGAATGCCTTCCCAAGGACGGCCAATTCGTCATTTCCACCGATATTGACTTCGTGCCGAAAATCGCCGCGCGCCAGCGCCTCTGCGCCGATGGTGAGTTCGGAGAGCGGGACAGTAATAGTTCTGGTGATGTACCAGCCCAATGCGGCGGCCGCGAGCAAAGTCAGCAGCCAGGCGGCTGGGACTACGATGAACAGACGATGTCGCACTTGCTCGGTCTCTTCGTCCACTCTCGCCCGTTGTTGAAACACTCGTTCCTCCACCCCCTCCACCAGCGACGAACTGAGATCGATCAGATCCTGGATTTGTCCCGTCAATCGGAGCTGAATGGCAGGCCAATCGCCCGCGTTTGCCAGTTCGATCTCACTGTCAATTTGAGAGGGCAAAGTCGCCTTGAGAGTTTTCAGGGTGCCTGAGGTGAAGGCATCCTGCGCTATCTCTGGCGAAGAGTTGAGTATTTGTTCTGCGTCTCGGAGATGCCGCAGAAAAGTCTCCCGCAGCAAAGCCGCTTCGTTTGCGAACTGACGAGCGTCGTGTCCCCGCGTGAGTACGGCCACCCTACCGCTGAAGCTATTCACATCCAGGTGCAAACGTACGATGGCCGAGGATGCCTTATCAGCTGTTTTCAGCAATTTCGTGTGAGCTTCGAGCTGGCGGAGCTGCCAGATAGATACGGCATCTCCAGCGATCATCAACACGACAATTGTCAAAAAACACGCAGTCAGACGTAGGCCTATCTTCAGATCGCTCCTACAAAACAGGTTCGCGAAAGTGTAGCGCGCGTCTCTCACAGTTCGAACCAATGCCCCAAGCTGAGGGATGAGATTCGCCTAAACATTTATCCTCGGATTTCACTAACGTCCGGCAACAGTACGCTCCTGAAGCACATTTGCTTTCGTCGAAACCGCTTTTTGTTCGAGTATCTGTGCTAATTCCTGTTGCAAGTCAGCTGCGGCTTGTGGCGCCAGCTTTTTGTGGCTGAGCACGGAATGAACTGCTTCAAAGTAGGCGCGCGACACGTCCGGATATTTCTTCCCGGCCACGGTAGACGGCCGCACCGCTGCACCTTGGCGATAAGCCACCAATATCGTAGAGAAGTAGGGGTTTCGCGCCAGAATCTCGGGATCGTTGTATAGCTCAGGCATGACCGGCGGATTAGAGGACTTGCGGCACCTCCTGGCTTGCTCATTGCGACTAGTCAAAAAGCGAACCAACATCGCGGCCTCACGCGGATGCAATGAATAGCGCGAAACACCATACCCTTGTCCTCCCAAAGTTGCAGCCGAACCAGCCCGCCCCGCCGGCAGAGGCGCGACATCAAACTGATCTCTGGTGGGCGAGTTTTCATCCCGGGCGGCCACATAAGCGTTCGGCCAGTTCCGCATGAAGGCGGCCTTTCCTGTTTGCCAAATGTTGAAGGCATCCCACTCCTTGTACGCGGTTACTCCTGGCGGCGAAATTGACCCGACCCACCGCGCAGCCCTCTCCCAGGCACCAATGGCCTGCGGATTGTTTACCGTAATCCTTCCCTTCTCATCGAGAATAGTCCCACCGCCCTGCGAGACCTGCCATTCCAGAGCATTGCAGGTGAGAGCCTCAGAAGGCGCCCCTTGCCAGACATAGCCCCAAAAATCTTTATTCCCTTTAGCGCGCTCACCAGCCTGAATCCGCTTCGCCATTTTCTCAAGCTCGTCCCATGTCTTCGGCGGCGCAGCGTAACCGTACTTGCGCAACAGATCGACCCGATAAAAAAGCAGTCCTTCGCCGAGGTTGTAAGGCAAAGCCACAAGCCTGCCATTGACGGTATTGTTCCTGATGAGTTCCGGAAAGTACGGTGCGATTTCTTGCTCAGGCACGTAGGTTTTGAGATCGACGAGATTGTCTCCCAGGATTCCCGGCCAGATGACGTCGATACCATAAACGTCCGGGACTTTGCTTGCGCTGTCAAGCAGGTTGCGCCATGTTTCCAGTTGCTCTACTGCCACCTCTGGCGCGGGCAGGACCTGAACCCGGATACCAGTCTCCTTGGTGAACTGCTTGAGTTCTTCGCCGAGAAGCGCTTGAGACGGTTTGTCGAGCCAGGACTGGTCGATGATTGTGAGCACCACTTCCGGAGCAGCCTGGTTTGGCTTCTTGCAACCTTGTGCTGCCGAAAGGACGAGGAGACAAATTGCGCACAGAATGACGCAGCCAGTCCACTGTAAGCGAAGGTGCAATGACCTGATCAGATATGCCCGCCCCGCCGCAACTGTTCTGCGACGCCGGTCAAATTCAACCCGAAGGTCTGTGTGAGAAGCTAGCATTCCCATGTCCCCGCCGAACAGCAGACAGCATGGCCCCACTCAAATGCTGTTAAGCCTTCGCCGCAAATCTTCGTACCAGCCAGGAACGTCTCCGAGTGGTCGCGTAGGTGGTAGCAGCAGGGAGACGCACCTCCACTTCCGTGCCAGCATCGACTTCGCTCCACACCACTAGCTTACCTCCGATAAGAGTGGCGCGTTCCCGCATTCCGGGCAAGCCGTAGTGTCCCTCACTGCCTTGGCTGGAGAGAATCGCTGGATCAATGCCTTTTCCATCGTCCCGCACGCGCAATCGGAATTGCTCATTGTCATAACGGATTTCAACCTCGATCTCCCGTGCCTGAGAGTGCCGAAAGCCGTTCCGCAGCGCTTCAGCAGCAATTTTGTAGATCTCGTCGCGCAGAATGGGATGCAGATTTCGCACCTCGCCCTCAACGACCACACGGAATGCTGGTCGGTGGTTAGCTGAGTCGGTTCTGAGTTCTTGCCCCAGAGTGCTTATGGCCAGTGCGAGATCATTGCTTTGGACTGTGGAGTCCCGCAATCCCTGCACCTCATCCCGGGCTTCGGTGATGAAGCTCGCGGTCTGCTCGATCGCGCTGTCCAACTTCTCTTTCGCTTCTATCGGGCGATCCGGCAGCAACTGGGAAACAGTTTGGAATCGGAGCAGCACCCCGTGTGCGCTTTGAAGCAGAGTGTCGTGAAGGTCCCTAGCAATCCGTGTGCGCTCGCCGACGCGCGCCTCCAGCGTCATGGCGAACTGCTGACGCAAATGCCGGACACGCACTTGGTACGCCATCCAAAGCATGGCCAAAAACGCGCCCACACACAAGGCCCGGAACCAGTTGGTCTGGTAGTATGTCGGGGCGATGGAGAAATCGAACACGTCGCCCTGCTCGTTCCACACTCCGCTGTTGTTGCACGCGATCACGCGGAAGCGGTAGTTGCCCGGCGCGAGGTTCGAATACTCGACCTTGCGGTCGTTGACGACCTCCCTCCAGTTCGGATCCTGACCCTCGAGCTGGAAACGAAAATGGATTCTTCGCTGCGACACCATGCTAAGCGCCGTGTAATCGATCACCAGATTTCGGACGTGAGGAGGCAGGCGCAAACCGCGCCTTGCATCGTATGTCTTGCCATCCACGGTAATCTGCTCAACGTGGACTGGCGGAGGGAGCGTGTTGATGCTGATGTGGGACGGATCGATAAAGCTCACCACGTCCCCATTCACGAACCAGATTTTCCCGTCGGACGACTTAGTGACCGCAGGCCTGGAGCCCTTGAGGATCGGAACCAGTCGCACTCCATCCACGTCATCGAATGTCGTCACCTGGATAGTTCGCTTCGGATTGGTGGTCCAGGCGTCCAAGTCGGTTCGCGCGACACGCAAAAGTCCGCACTGCGTGTACAGCCAGTAGGAAGACAGGTCGTCTTCAATGATCCAGTGAACGGTGTTGCAGGGTAACCCGTTCGCGGTGTTCATGGTTGCCACGCGCCCGTCTTTGATCCGGCTGAGACCATTCTCGGTTGCCGCCCACATCGAGCCGTCGCGATCGCGTGAAACGTCCAACACCCTCCGGGCGCCTGCCCGGTCGTCGCTCAATGGCAAGTTCCGCATTTCTCCCGCCCGATAATACGCAATCCCGCCGCTCAACAGCCCCGTCCAGACGCCGCCGTCCGAGTCGGGCACGAGGCCGGTCCCGGGACCACCACCCAGCTTCCGCCAAGGCACCTGCTCAATAATCTTGCCGTCGACCAGATGCACCACACCGGAATCGTTCGCGGTGTTCCACAGACTGAGCCACAGGCCGCCGTGGTTGTCGCCTGCGATCGCATTTTTAGCCCCCGCGGGCACTGAGGGCGCCGCACTGAACTTCCCCTTCTCAAAAGCCGCAAGCCCGCTGAAGCTTGAAACCCAAATGCGACCACGCTCATCCTCGAAGAGCGAATGGATATCGTCCTCGGGCAGGCCAGGATTGCTTCGCCTCCGATAGATCGTCGTGCGTAGGTGGTACAACCGATTGAGCCCATCCGTCGTGCCGATCCATATGCTCCCGTCGCGTGCCGCGAGGACGGAGTTCACAGCCGCGCTGGATAGCCCTTGCTTCACCGATAGCGAGATGACCGGCAACTCTCGAAATTGGTCGAGGCCATCGGAAGTGGCGACCCAGATTGTGCCTTCACGGTCCTCGAACAGGGCGTACACCACATCGCTCGACAGGCCATCGTTGTGGGTAAACATGCTTGTTTTACCCTCGTACGAATGCACGAGCCCATGAGCGAGTGTGCCGCCGATCCACAGTCCACCGTTGCGATCGCGAAGGACAGGTCGAGCAGTCAAAGGCAACGGCACGCCATGAACTTGCGTGAAGTTGTCGCGCCCCTTTGGGGCCACCGGAAACGGATAGCGGGTTGGAGGACCGGGCCTCCATCGCCATATCCCCGTCGCCGCCCCTACCCACAGGCTGCCGTCAGTATCCTCATACGAGTATGCCACCACGGTGCCGAACCTTCCGTCATCGCCATAACATGTGGTGCTTCCGCCGCGAATCGCACAAAGCATTCCCGTAGAACCCAAGAAACCGCCCGCCCACACGGTTCCGTCCCGGTCCTGCAGGAGCGTGCGGATAGTGCGGCGCCCGAACGCCGGGTATTCAGTCAGTTGACCGTCCTTCCAACTCACCAGCCCGTTAAGAGTGCCGATCCAGAGCGTTCCGTCGCGTGCCACCAGGAGGGCTCCAATCACGGTGCTCGGAAGTTGCCGCCCAGGCGGCAGAGGCAACGGCACGGTCCGAACGCCGTCGAAGCGAACTACACCGGACCGCGTGGCGAGCCAGAGATAACCGTCAGGCGTCTGAGTGATTGCGAAGACCGACCCTTGCAAGAATCCGTCGCGACCGGTCCATGCGGTATGCGCGTATTGACTTACATCCAGCGACGGATCCAGCGCAAGAGCATGGGGACACCAGAGCAGCACGTAAACCGTGCCAAGCGCAACGAGTGCGCGCGCGGCCTTTACTTGAGCTTCCGCCCTCTTCATCTTGGGAACATTTTACTCCGCGGGGCGTGGAAGAACGCAGTGTGCAGGAAACCGTGAGGCACCACTTGCCAAGTGAGTCATTCTGCCGCAAAATCTATGCCAAACTGTAGCGTTTGTAAGGCGCGGGTTGCCATAGAGCGGAGGTGGTTTATGCGCGCGATCAGGTGTTCATTCCTGCTTCCGCTGGCATTCGCGATCACGAGCTTCTACGCCATAAGAGTTAACGCTCAGGTCGGCACCGGAACGATCTCCGGCGTGGTCATGGATCCGTCTGGAGCTGTTGTGGTCGGCGCGCTTGTCAGCATCACCAACAGTCAGACTGGAGTTGTGACTTCCCGGACGACGAACAGCCAAGGACGCTATGTAGTGCCGGATTTAATCGTTGGTACGTATGACGTCCAGGCAGCGAAGCAGGGCTTCGAAACACAAGTCACTAAACGGGTGCTATTGACGGTCGGCGCAAATGTTGTGGTTGATTGTGAGTTGGCTGTCGGGCAGAAGATCACGGAATTGACTGTGACCGAGTTCAGCCAGGTGGACACTACTACGGCTGAGATTTCGGCCCTCATCAGCCGTGAGCAGATGCAGAATCTTCCGCTCAATGGCCGCAACTTCGAGCAACTAATTCTCCTTGCACCTGGTGTGCAGGCGGTCACTAGCGGAGTGCAGGGTTCGTTTTACGGAAGAGCACCAACCTACTCGATTTCTGGATTTCGGCCGGAAGGTCAGGAACTGCTACTGGACGGCGCGACCATACAAGGGTTCTGGAATCACGGTGCCGGTAACAGCATCATTGGGACTTCTCTCGGCGTAGAGGGCATCGGAGAATTTCAGCTCCTCACGAACTCCTATAGCGCTCGTTTCGGAGGGAGTGGCAGTGTGATGAATGCCACAACACGTTCCGGAACAAACTCATTCCATGGCAGCGCGTACGATTTCCTGCGAAACTACGTCTTTGACGCCCGCAACTACTTCAATCAATCGCCGGCCCCTCAGGACGCATTCCGGCGAAATCAGTTCGGCGGAACCCTGGGTGGGCCTATCGTAAAGAACAGAATGTTCTTCTTTGCCAATTACGAAGGAATACGCAGCCTGGCGGGTAGGACGGTGATTGGATTTGTGCCAAACGACAACACTCGCCAAGGCGTTGTGCCTTGTGCTTATGCCCCAGACCTGCCCTGTAACTCTGACGATACAGCTACGGTGCCCGTCAGCTCCGCATCACAGGCGATTCTCAACCTTTACCCGAAGGCCAGCAGCAATGCGGTAGTTCCGGGGAGTCCCCTGGCGACGGTCTCATTGCAGGGGTCGCAAGCCGCCAACGAGGATTACGGGAATATACGATGGGATTACCACGGATCCGAAAAAGACAACCTCTTTGCCAGATACATCGTAGACAACGGCAGTTTAACTGATCCGTTCCCCACTACTCTGGGGCTCTACCCCGAACAATCACGCGGGCGAAATCAGTATCTGACTCTCGGCTACAATAAGCTGATCAACCCATCAGTTGTGAATGATGCACGTTTCTCGTTTGTGCGAACCAACATGCGGGCTTTCACAACCGTGAGCAATCCCGCCTTGCAGTTTTTTGCCTTCTACGGAGAGAATCGGCAAGACGGCAATATCGGTGTGCCTGGATTTAGCCAGCTCGGCCCGACTAATTTCACTCCGGACCACGAAATTCAAAACACCTATTCGCTATCGGATGGAATTTTTTGGGCCCACGGGAAGCACAGCTTTGAAGCGGGTCTTGAATTTCGACGCTTGCAGAGCCCGGTGCAAAACGGCTTTTTCAACGACCAGGGTTGGGCCTTCCCCACCTTGGAAAGCTTTCTGGAAGGCAAGCCGGTGAGCGCGAGCGACCCTGCCATCACCCTGATCGCCGCCCTGCCCGGGAAAGCAAACTCGAGTAGAAATTTTCGCGAATGGGACCTTTTTCCTTACATCCAGGACACTTGGAGGGTTTCTCGGTCCCTGACGCTAACTTTTGGGCTTCGCTATGATTTCATTTCCAACCCCACTGAGATCCATAACGAACTGTGCGCATTCATCGCACCAAGTGACCCCGCCACGAAGGGTTGTACCCCCGTGTCGCATGTGTTTCCCTCGAATCCTTCACGGAAGAGTCTTGACCCGCGAGTGGGGATCGCATGGGATCCGTTTAAGGATGGAAAGACTTCGATTCATGCTGGAGCGGGCGTATTTCATGATCCGATCCAGGTACGCAACTACCACGCAGCTTACATTTTTGCTGCGCCGTATCAGACAGCGCTGTCGCTATGCGTTTTCGGAGGACCTCCGTGCAGCTATCCCGTTCCCTTTCAGGGGATAACTATACCGATTCCAACGATTGGGGAGGCGTTGGAGTACGCCCCGGGTACAACGCCCTTCGTGGTGCAATACAATTTCAGCGTTCAGCGCTTGCTCGGAAAGGACATAGTGCTCAACGTTTCCTACCTTGGATCGCATGGATATAATCTGCTCGTCCAAAACGACACCAACCCCCCGATTCCGACGCTTGTCAACGGCCAGCCAAATTTCCTGAATGCGCCGCGAAAGAATCCAAACCTCGGCGCCATCGCTGTCAACCTTCCTGACGGTTCTTCCTGGTACAACTCTTTGCAAGTCTATTTAACACGGAATGTGCGCCGAACATGGCAATTTCAGGGAGCTTACACGTACTCGAAATGCCTGGACTATGGATCGGTCGCTTTCGCTCTTGAGGCGCAAAATAGCGCCCAACAGGCCCGCTCCGATCCTTACAACCTGGCGAGAGACAAAGGGAGGTGCGATTTTGACGTTACACATAACTTCACCGGCAGCGCCACCTATTTCGTCCCATTACACGGGAATCGCGTCATCGAAGGCTGGCAATTGAGTACGATCGCAATGGCCCACACCGGGAACCCATTTAGCGTTCAGGACGGATTCGATCGCGTAGGCCTTAACAACCCTGCCGGGGCACCAGGGGAGCGGCCGAACCTGGTGCCCAGGGGAAGCAACAACCCGATCCTTGGGCGGGTAAATCAGTGGTATGATCCATCGGCTTTTGCGCTTCAGGGTGCCGGTTTCATCGGTAATCTCGGACGAAACACTCTGATTGGCCCGAAATTTGTCGACTTTGACATGGCCGTGGGGAAAACTACTCGGGTCAAAGAAAATATAAGCTTGGAGTTCCGCGTAGAAGCATTCAATCTGTTTAATCATCCCAGTTTCGGGATACCAGAACAATTTCTCTTCTCCGGCGTCGATCAGAACGGTAACGGACTTCCTAACTCGACTGCAGGCCAGATTACGAATACAGTGAGTAGTGCGCGACAGCTGCAATTTGCTTTCAAAGTTCTCTTCTAGAACTCAGATCGAGTGTGGCTGGGGTCGGTGGCTCGGGGAACAATAGATCCCTCACTCACCGCTCACTACGGCCGTGTCAGGAAAATCGGGAGGCCGAGCTTGTGGTCGTACTTCGGGCGGTACCGCTCCGTATTATACATCGATGAAATATCCACTTTCCGTGGGCCCAGCTTCGGATCGGGAATTGGGACCATCGCGTACCGGCCTTCGTTTATCGCGCTCATCAGTCCGGACCTGCCTTCTTCCAGCGCATCCATGGCCATGCCTGCGAACGTAAATCCAACCATGCGATCGACGAAGTCGGGGCTGCCGGAGCGAAGGTCGTAAGTTAGGTCGCTTACCACCGTTTCTTCACCTGTGGCGCGCTTGATCTCATCACTCAGGTCTTCGGCCACACTCATCTTCTTGCGATGCCCGAATGCATCGGCTTCGCCGTATTCCTTTACTACGTAACCCTGCCACTCCGCGCCTTCGGAGAGAATGACAAGCGAGTAGTTGCTCGGGTTGTTGCGTTTGTCGTTGATAAGCAATTCGATCAGGTGTTGCAGATCGACCTTATATTCGGGAATGCAGCAACGCACGGCTGTGACGTAGGCCGTGTAGAGCGCGGTGTAGCCGGCATCGCGTCCGAATACGCGAAATATGCCAACGCGCTCGTGTGACCCGACCGTGGTGCGCTGGCGGTCGATGGCGTCCATCGCACGCGTAATCGCCGTCGAAAAACCGATGCAGTATTCGGTGTTGCGGACATCGTTGTCCATAGTCTTCGGGACCGCGAGCACCTTCATGCCGTTACGATCGAGTTCCGCAGCATAGCTCAAGGTGTCATCGCCGCCAATGGCGATCAGGTAGTCGAGAGCGAGCATCTCGATGTTCTTCAGCACCGCCGGCGTCACATCGTATACAGTGCTGGTCACGCCCTTCTTGTTCGATTCTTTAGCTTCGAAGTTTTGTCCCTCCAGAACGGGAGGCAGCTTCTTCATCTTCGACGGATTGGTACGCGAACTGTGCAGGAAAGTTCCGCCCGTTCGATCGATGGTGCGCGTGTTATCGCGGTTCAGAGGCAGAATGTACCGCGTCTTGCTCGCCGGATCATTCAGATCGACGTGGGTCAATCCTTCCCAGCCTCGGCGGATACCGACAACTTCGCATCCGATCTCGGCCCCGCGATAAACCACCGACTTGATGACTGAGTTGAGCCCGGGAACGTCGCCGCCTCCAGTGAGTATGCCTATACGCTTCTTGGCCATGTATGACTCCTTACTTAGCACGAACTAGGATGACAATGGATCGCGGAGCTACTTGATAGATCGACTGCTGCAGCGGCAAACCAGAGTCCGAGAAGTCGTCGGGAGTTGAGAGGTCGGTGTCCACAATTCTGACCCAATCTTGAGCCGTGCCCTCTTGGATTTGGAACTGCAGTGCTTGCCAATAGGCATTGATCATCACGTAGATATCGTCATCGTCTTGTGACGCGCCATGCAGACAAAATGCCAAGCTCCGTGAATCTTGCGACAGGTCAACCGTGCGTCCAACACCGTGCCAGGAAATGTCCTCGCGCCAGAACCTGCTGCGGCACAAAGAAGGATGAGACTTCCGGAACGCAATCATGCCTTTGAAGAACCGGAAAGTGTCCTGATTCGCCTCGAGCTGACTCCAATCCAGCCAGCTGATTTCGTTGTCCTGGTTATACGGGTTGTTGTTTCCGAACTGTGTATTCAGGAACTCGTCCCCAGCGCGGAACATCGGGATGCCGTTCGAGAGCATGAGGAGGCAGAAGAAGTTTTTAGCCTGTTTCCGGCGAAGTGCCAGAACTTCCCCTGGCGCGCTGGCGTCTCCTTCGTGTCCGCAGTTCCAACTGTAATTCGCGTCCATGCCGTCGTGATTGTCATGACCGTTCTTCCAGTTGTTTTTCCGATTGTAGGAAACTAGGTCGTACAACGTGAACCCGTCGTGGCAATCGATGAAGTTCACCGTCTGGAAGGCATGATAGACATGCTCGCGGCTGTCCGGAAAGAGGTCGTCGCTGCCGTAAATACGACGCATCAGGTCAGGAACCATCCCTGCGTCGCCCCTCACAAAACGGCGGACATCGTCGCGATAGCGCGCGTTCCACTGGAGCCAAGTGGTGCCCGGAAATCCACGCCCTAGCTGATAGCCTCCGACGTCCCACGGCTCTGCAATCAAGGCCAATCGGCCCAACTCAGGGTCTGCGGCGATTTCACTGAAAATCGGAGCATCTCCCCAGTTGAGCGATCCGTCGGCGTTACGGCTAAACACCGATGCAAGGTCGAAGCGAAATCCATCGATGTGCATCTCATTCATCCAATACCGCAGGCTGTCCATAACCATTTTGCGCACGTGTGCTTGGCTGAAATTCAACGTGTTGCCGGTGCCCGAGTAATTGGCGTAGGGGCTCGGCGAGTCGGAGGACGGCATGTAATAGCCTGCGGCGTCGAAACCCTTGAAGCTGTAGGTAGGGCCGAGGTGATCTCCCTCACAGGTATGGTTGTACACAACGTCGAGCACCACGGCGATTCCGGCTTTGTGAAAAGCCTTGACCATATTCTTGAACTCAAGATGTTGCCCATCATCATTAACACTCGAGGCATACTGCCCATGAGGTGCGAAGAAGTTCAGAGGCATGTATCCCCAATAGTCACCCTCGTGAGGATCGCGCTGAAATATGGGCATGAGTTCGACGACGGTGATCCCAAGCTCTTTCAGATACGGGATCTTTTCAATGAGGCCTGCGTAGGCGCCCGCTCGCGATGGATGAACGCCGGAATTGGGATTGCTGGTGAACCCCTTAACGTGAAGTTCGTAGATGATCGCGTCAGATTCAGGCCGGGGGGGAACCTCTCCTGACCAATCGAAGGCAACATGCTGTCCAGGTAATACTCCCAGAGGCGCCCTTTCATCATTGGGGCCCGGCTTCATAGCCAGCTTGCGATCAAACCCCGGCGGAAAGAAGACACCTTTCGCATACGGATCGAGAAGAACCTTTTCGTGATCGAAGCCGTTGAGACCAGCAACAACATGCCCTGAAACCGAGTAAGCGTAATAGCGGGCATCGCACATTTGATCTAGCGGGATCCTGCAGTGCCATATTCGTCCTGACTTGTTACCAAGAGAATCAAAGTGAAAGGTTAGGATTGGGTTCGCCAAATCGCGCGGGGAATAGAGGAGCAGTGCCACACTCTCGGCATGTTCAGCGTACACCGCAAAATTGAACGCCTGCTGCTCTTCGATCCAGGTAGCCCCGAGCGGCAATGGGAGCCCTTCTGATTCTGTCCAGCTGCGTCGTTTTTGCGGTGCAAGCGCACGTAGGGACAGTGCCTCGGATACACAGCCGGTGGCAGTAAAAACTTCATGACGCCTTTTGTTCACGTGCTTCACACTCTAATGACACACCGCATCGTCCTGGAAGCTACCTCCGGCGAACATCTGAGCAAGGAATTGACCACAACCTAGGATCTTCTGGGCGCCCTCATCATCCTTGAGCGGGTTTTCCGATGTCGACAGGTCGGCGGCGCTCAACGAATTCCGAGCGTCAACAAAACTCTCAGCCCAGGCCTGCACATTGTTGAACTCATTCCTCAGCAACTCGAGCCCGCGGTGGTCATCATCCGTCGATGCAGCGGCTGAGGCTAATGCGACGCTGTCGGCAGCTCGACCCTGGTACGCGCGAATCGTGTTTCCTGCCATGGCCTTCCCCACGGGATACCCATTTTGAACGATCACCTGCAGCATCCCGCCCCATTCTCTTATCGAGGCCATCGCCTCTATCGCTGCCCTCATGAACGCGGGTGAAAATCCCGACTTCGTGGCGGTGTCGCGGGCCGGATCCGAAGCGTCGCTCGGAGAGAATGTCAGAATGATTCGGTCCTGCTCAAAGCTGAGAGAGCTTTTTGTGATTCGCGCCAGGTCCTCCACATCCACGAACACACGCCCATGGTTTCGCATGACTGTCGCTTGCCCTTGGTAGCCTTGCACCAAGAGCGTTTCTCTCTGGACCTGAGTTTGCGCCAGTGCGATGACTGCCGACATTAGCATTGCCCCGACTGTCACGGGCCGCTTCATGATGCTGAACATCGAGTGCTCCCTGGATGAGAATCGCGGACGAAGAGCAGCGTGCCTCATTGCTGAGGCGGTTCTGCCACGCTACCTCTCTGCCCGTCGTACTTTGCCTGTGTGAGGGGAGGAAGTGCGGACTCGACCTGCATATCCATCAGCAAGTCGATGCGACGCTCCAATTGAAAGAACTTCGATACCGTAAGAGCCGGAAGCACTTTGTTGAACTTCTTGTAGTACTTCTTCTTCAACGCAGCCAGACGATAGTCGCACTCCAACATTTGTTCTGCCATCGCTTTGGCCTCGGCGTCGGTCAGCGTCGGGTACTTCTGGGTGTACTGCTTTATGACGGCAGCGCGACGATCATCCAGCACGGATCGTTCGTGCTCGTATTGCTGATAGATCGGCCAGAATGCCGCGCCATCTTTGTCGTTGAAATTCATTCCTGCAGTGATGAGGGCAGTCCTGTCTGCCTGCATATTGGCCCTCACTACTGCAATGGTGGAGTCGATAGTGAGCTCCTGATCTTGAGCACGGCCAAGAGGGCAAGATGCGAGCATCGCGAACGTAAGCATGAGTAATGCAGACTTCTTCATCATTGATTGAACTCCTAAGCCGCTTGCTTCGTGTGATTCGCGGGCGCAGCGGCATAGTGCGCTCGACAAATTTGTGCGAACAGCTCCTCGAAAGGACAGCGGAGCACTTGCAACAGATGATGTAGGCACGCCACTTGCCGAACTCAACTCAGAATCAAATCATTTCTTATGTTGTGGTTCTGCAATAAACCTTGGTACCGGACGACCATACGGTGCCCGGTGATGGGCACGCGGACCTCATCTGGTCACGCCTGGGTCGATTCGCGAAGATCGTTTGTTACCGTGCATTGCAGTATTCGCGGAGCCCTATTTGCCGTGGGACGGCTGTACTGCCACATCTAGCTTCGCCGCTAATGTCCTCGGCGCCTCGGCCTTCTTCATAACGATCATGCACATGGCTCCAACCCCTGCCCAGAAGACAGTGCGCGCACGTCGGCACAATGCTAGCGTCAATCCTGTGGTACTCGTCACACCGAACATCTTTGCAATGAGCATACTTCCACCTTCGTAGGTCCCGAAGTTGCCCGGATTCAGCGCGCCCACGAGATTGATCACCTTCGTCAGGCTTTCCACGATGAAAGCGCCGCCTACAGTGAACCCTGCTCCCATAAACCGCAGAATGATGTAGACCTCCAGGACTGCCAGCATGTGCCAAAGGAGATTGAAGATCAATGTTGCCCAGAACGCAGCCGGCGCTTCATCACGAAAGCTCAGGAGGTTGTCTTCCGCCGAGTCAACGATCGGCTGTTTATCGCTGACCCACGCGTGGAGCCGCGGCAATCGGCCAATCGCCCGGGTCGCATTGCCCACCAACTGCCACCGGTTTCTGAGAGCCACAGCTGCCAAGATCACCACTGACACCAGCACGGTAATGAGTAGTGCTGCATACATTCGCCACCTAACAGAAACAGGGCCAATCATTAGAATGGCTGAGATGCCCAAGACCGTTACCACTAGGGCGCTGAAGCTATGCAGTCCCCCGTCAATCGCACCAGCCGATAATGCATTCGATAGGGGCACTGCGCGACCCAACAGCGATATGCGCGTCCCCTCGCCAACCACCTTTCCAGCGACACCAAATTGTCCGATCCCGTCCGAGATCAATTGCGCGACAAAGCTGCGGGACCACGAAAGTTGACTAATGTCGCAAGTAAACGCCTGTCTCCAGGCGCACGTCTTGATGAACTGAGACAACCCTCCCAGAATGATGATCAGAGCCAGACCCCAGCCGACGGTCTGGAGTTGTTTCCACACGACCCCTGGCCCGGTTCGAAACACCAAGTAGCTCAGTAGGCCAAGCCCAAGCAGAGCTGCGAAACATCGGAGAGAGAGCTGAATGAGAGACTGTAGTCTGGGCGCGGTACCGCCGCCCTTGCGCTCCAGCTTGAGGATCCTTCTCCATCTCCCCGCCTTCTTCGGTTTGTGCGTCTGCTGGATCCCCATCAGCGCACATTCAATAACTGAGTTACCGGCTCCCATGTCGCTCTCCCCATTTCCAGCCGATTTAAGTACCTGGACATTGAGGAACAGCAGATGGATTGCCAATCGGGATGTCCGCTTAAAAGCGTTAATTTCGCTTATTTCCCAGGACCCACCCTGGATTCGGCATGCCCTGCCCAGGGCAGTGCCTCCATGTGGGCATTGATGGAAGGACCCCACGCGACAAAAATTCTGCTCTTCACGAAAAATGCCGTGATTCCCGTTTGGCCCAACGAGTGCAATCTGCAGAAGGTTCATGCCCCAGCCCAAAGGATTTAAATGAACTCAGTAGTGGCACCATCCCTTTCTGCGGTCGGCCAAGACCTGGATCAACTCTGTGTCAACGCCATCCGCACACTCTCAATGGACGCCGTTCAGACCGCGAACTCAGGCCATCCGGGAACTCCCATGGCCATGGCGCCAGTTGCTTACTGCTTATGGCAACAGTTCCTGCGCTTCGATCCACAGGATCCGGTATGGCCGAACCGTGATCGCTTCGTGCTTTCCATCGGACACGCATCGACGTTGCTCTATTCCCTGCTCCACTTGAGCGGAGTTCGGGCGGTGAGTAAAGACTACGAAACGTTGGGCGAACTCTCGGTCCCGCTCGATGCCCTTAAAGCATTTCGCCAATTGAACAGCCGTTGTCCGGGACATCCTGAGTACCGCTGGACCTCCGGGGTGGAAACCACAACCGGTCCTTTAGGGCAAGGAGTCGCAACCAGTGTCGGAATGGCCGCTGCCCGCCAGTGGTTGTCCGCTCGTTATCACCGGCCCGGCTTTGAAGATCTTTTTGATTTCAATGTGTACGCGCTCTGCGGGGATGGCTGCATGATGGAAGGCATCTCCAGCGAGGCAGCCTCGCTGGCTGGTCATTGGCGGCTCTCTAATCTCTGTTGGATTTACGACAATAACCACATCACGATTGAGGGCACTACCGCCCTTGCGTTCACCGAAGACGTTGCGACACGCTTTCTTGCTTACGGGTGGAATGTAACGCGCGTTGGCGATGCAAACGATCTTGAGACTTTGGCTCGCGCATTCCGAACCTTTCAAAACACCAAAGATCGCCCCACGCTAATCATTGTCGACAGTCACATCGGATACGGGGCACCGCATAAACAGGACACAAGCGGCGCTCATGGCGAACCCTTGGGCGAAGAAGAGGTCCGTCTTGCCAAGCGGAATTACGGCTGGCCCGAAGACGCGAAATTTTATGTGCCCGACGCTGCTTACCACCACTTCCAGCAAGGCATTGGGAAACGTGGAAGGAGCTTACGGGATGAGTGGTTCGCGCGAATCGCCGATTATCGCAAGAGGTATCCGGAACTCGGCGAGGAACTTTGCCGCATGCAGCATCGGCAGCTGCCGGAAAACTGGGCGCTCGATCTGCCGGAGTTCCCCGCGGACCCGAAGGACTTAGCGACACGTGAATCTTCAGCCAAGGTGCTGAACGCGGCCGCCAAGAACATCCCCTGGCTTATCGGCGGATCCGCAGACCTCGGGCCTTCTACCAAAACTCGCCTGGTCTTTGACGATGCTGGTGACTTCTCATCCCAAAACTATGCAGGCCGCAATTTTCATTTTGGCATTCGGGAACACGCCATGGGTGCGATCTTGAACGGCCTGAGTCTAGTGAAGGTCCGGCCCTTTGGGTCGGGTTTCTTTATTTTCACGGACTACATGCGCGGCGCTATGCGCCTGAGTGCCTTGATGGAGCTGCCGGTCGTTTACATTTTCACCCATGATTCTATCGGTGTGGGCGAGGACGGTCCAACGCATCAGCCTATTGAGCACCTTGCTCATATGCGCTCTATGCCCGGCCTGATTGTGATTAGACCGGCCGATGCCAATGAAGTAAGAGAGGCTTGGAAGGTCATCCTTCAGCTCCACCATGAGCCGGCAGTGTTGGTGCTCACTCGTCAGGCCGTGCCCACGATCGACCGCACGAAGTATGCCGCTGCATCGGGGCTGGCCCGCGGCGCCTACGTCCTTGCAGATCCTCCCAACGGCGATCCTGAAGTGATCCTGATCGCAACCGGCAGCGAGGTCTCCCTCTGCGTTGAGGCTTACCAGCAACTCACGCAGGATGGAGTGAGAGCGCGAGTGATAAGTATGCCCTCATGGGAATTGTTCGACGATCAGGACAAATGCTATCGCGAGTCAGTTTTCCCTCCGAACGTCAGGGCCCGTGTTTCGGTTGAGGAAGCGTCCGATTTTGGATGGTCGAAGTACACCGGGACGCACGGACACAATCTCTGTATCGAAAGCTTCGGGGCTTCCGCGCCATTGAAGCAACTGATAAAGAAATTTGGCTTCACCGTAGAGAGAGTCGTTGCCGCGGCCAAAAGCCAGATCGCACTGCACCAGAATCTGAGGTGAAAAGATGAAAGTCGGCATAGCCGCCGATCATGGCGGATACGAAATGAAACAGAAGATCTACATCTTGCTCTGCGCAAGAGGCCACCAGGTTCTCGACTTCGGCAATTTGTCGTACGCCAGGGACGACGACTATCCAGACTTTGCCATTCCGCTTGCCCGCGCCGTCGCAGCGGGAGTGGTCGAACGCGGTGTCCTGCTCTGTGGCAGTGGCATAGGAGCGTCCATCGCTGCCAATAAGATTGAAGGGGTGCGCGCGGCAGTCTGTCACGATGATTTTTCAGCTCGACAGGGAGTGGAGGATGACGATATGAACATCCTTTGCCTCGGCGGTCTGACGACAGGTGTTGCCGTTGCCTGGAACTGCGTACAAAATTTCCTTGCCGCGAAGTTCAGTGGAGCGGAACGGCACCGTCGTCGCCTTGCCAAAGTCAGTGCGATTCGCACCAATCTGACTGTTGTCTACGGCGTTCCGGCGGTTCCCATCGCAAGCGAACTTTCGGTGCAACTCCAAAGAAACAGTGAAATCAAAGGATAGGAGATAGCAATGACGTTACTTGAGTCCCTGAAGCAATACACCACTGTGGTAGCCGACACGGGCGATATCGAGGCGATTGCGCAGCATCGTCCGCAGGATGCGACGACGAATCCCTCACTTCTTCTCCAAGCTGCCCAGATGCCCGCCTATCGTCATCTACTCGAAGAAGCATCCGAAGCGGCATCGGAATATGGCGGCAGTCAGCAGGACATGGCTGAAGAGTTCATCGACCATCTTTTCGTGCTGTTCGGCTCGGAAATTCTCAACGTGGTACCGGGCCGGGTTTCCACCGAAGTTCCAGCCAGCCTGAGCTTCGATACGGCCAGTACTGTTGCCAAGGCGCGAAAGCTCATTTCTCTCTACGAAAAGAAAGGTTTTTCGCGGGATCGAATTCTGATCAAGACTGCGAGTACCTGGGAAGGAATCCGGGCAGCGGAGGTCCTTGAATTGGAAGGCATCCACTGCAATTTGACGCTTCTGTTCAGCTTTGCCCAAGCGGTGGCTTGCGCCCAAGCGGGCGTCACTCTCATCTCCCCCTTCGTAGGCCGGATTTACGATTGGTACAGGAAAGAGCACGGCGGAGCAGAGATAGCTCCCGACCAGGATCCGGGTGTTGCATCCGTGACACGCATTTACAATTACTACAAGAAATTCGGTTACAAGACGCAAGTGATGGGAGCAAGCTTCCGGAATGTGAACCAGATCGTCCGTTTGGCAGGGTGCGATTTGCTCACCATCAGCCCGGAGCTTCTGAATCAACTCGAAAACACGGAAGGTACTGTGAGGCGCGAACTCGATCAGGTGAAGGCCCGAGAGAGCAAAGAACAGCGATTGCTCCTGGAGGAAAAGACCTTTCGCTGGCTGCACAACGAGGACGCGATGGCCACGGAAAAGTTAGCGGAAGGCATTCGCAAGTTCAACAGCGATGCCCACCGACTCCAGCAGTTCGCCCTGGCTCGGGTAGCTGAAACGATCGGGTGAGAGACGGACTACCTAGGTTGAACTTCACGAGGTCAATGCGGACGCCGGAGACCCTCACCGAAGTCTCTACAGGACTCTCATGGCCATGAATCGAGCAGTACTCTGGGACATGGATGGAACCCTGGTCGACTCTGCCGAATATCATTGGCAGGCCTGGCGCGATAGTATGTCCCGCGAAGGCTTCCCGGTCACCCACGGACAATTCCTGGCCACCTTCGGACAGCGCAACGACTCTATTCTCCGGCAATGGCTCAGCGAAAAGGCTACGCCCGAATTGATCCAACGCATCGGTAACGCCAAAGAAGCGCTCTATCGGCAACATGTGCGCGAGCACGGCATTGCGCCGCTCCCTGGAGCCTTGGAGTGGGTAAACCTGCTGCACCGGCAAGGCTGGAGACAAGCGATTGCCTCGGCGGCTCCTCGCGCCAACATAGAAACGATCCTCGAGGTCTTACACGCTGGCAGGTGCTTCCAAGCCATCGTGTCCGCTGACGATGTACACCGGGGCAAGCCTGACCCTGAAGTGTTCCTCATTGCCGCCACCAAATTGGGTGTCGCGCCCGAGCATTGCATCGTTGTAGAAGACGCGCAGCACGGCATCGAAGCCGCCCGTGCTGCCGGAATGAAAAGCATCGGCGTGAACCAGAACGACAAGCAGTTGTCGGCCGATGTTGTGGTGCGATCTCTCGAGTTCTTGGATGCGAATGTCTTCGACAATTTGTTGCAGGATGGCGCTTAATCAGCAGTTTATCCACGCCTCTCCTTTTTATCAGTAGCACGCAGCCCCGACATCGAATGGATGCGAACGCGAAAAAAGAGAGATTCGATTGACTTATCGCCCGCTCTCATTTGCCGCTCACCCAGTGCATTAAGCCACCAGTGATACCGTTTGGCGAGCAGCGAACTCGCATGCTTGCGCTCGACTGAATATTGCGGCTCGAGCAATTCCTCATATTCACCGAAGACAACGACACTGATCCACTCGCCTTGATTCTCTATCTGGTCCGTCTGCACACACACTTTGGGATTCGCACGCATCCACTTCACCTTCTGCCCAGGGGTCGAGAAAACGTACAGGTATCCACTATCGTAGGCAAAATGAATCGGAATTACGTACGGCTGGTTCTCATACGAGCAGCCCAGCCGGCCCAGAGAAGCATGCTCCAGAAATGCGTTGCACTCTTCGACGGTCATTTCATTGATTTCCATAAAATTCCCCTTTGGTGTCAGACTGACGAGGGTTGCTTACGATCTCCTGAGCCTCGCGAATGATCACATTTAGATGTGACTCGTGCTTGAAGCTTTCGGCATGGATCTTGTAGATGTTTTCCGTTCCGGATGGCCGAGCCGCAAACCAGCCGGATCTCGCAACCACCTTCAGTCCGCCAATCGGAGCATGGTTGCCCGGGGCCTCCGTTAATTTGGCAACGATGGGCTCGCCTGCCAGCTCTGATTCTTTCACCAAATCGGGTGAGAGCTTGTTTCTTTTCCAACGCACTTGACATACTTCCACTCTCCAATATCGCCATCCCAATTGGGCGATCGTGCGGTCACCTGACAAAATCCTCAGAACTGACCAGGTCTGATCTTCGTCAGGTCGAATCATGGCGCGATTGGGCCACGGCGGCTGGGCAACGGCAGAGCTTCCAACACTCTCCCGCGATAGCCCAGTCCTCTGCTGCCCGAATTACGAGGACCTTCACGCGGGAATCGGGGCTCGATATATCTGCATCGAGCAAAGGCTCCTTATTCCGGTTTAGGTCGATTGTGACCCCGAGAAAATCTAGTCCTTTGCACGTGGCAGCGCGCACCTCTGGCGAATTCTCTCCCACTCCAGCCGTAAATACCAAAACATCCAGGCCTTCCAAAACAGCTGCCATTCCCCCGATAGCTATGCGCAAACCATGAGTGTAAACATCGAATGCCAATTTCGCTCTCTCATTTCCTGCGTGCCTGCCAGCCAAAATGTCGCGCATATCGCCTGACAGACCGGAAATACCGAGCAGACCCGATTTTTTATTCAACATGTCGTCGATCTGGTCGGCATCAAGCCCATACTGTCTCATGAGGAAGATCAGGATTCCCGGGTCAACCGAACCCGAGCGCGTGCCCATCATGAGTCCGTCCAACGGCGTGAATCCCATCGTTGTATCCACGCTGCGGCCAGCTCGAATGCCCGTGACTGAGCACCCGTTGCCGAGATGACAACTTACAATTTTGAGCGACTTCAGGTCTTTTGCAATCAGCTGAGCCGCGCGGGTCGAACAGTACTGATGGTTGATTCCATGGAAGCCATATCGGCGGATTCCCTGTTCGAACCACTCATACGGACCGGGATAAGTCTGCGCCACTAGTGGCATCTGGCGATGAAAGCCGGTGTCGAAAACCGCGACCTGGGGCACGTCTCCCAGAAGATCCGCGATCGTCTTCATCCCCTGGAGCTCCGATTGAATGTGCAACGGAGCAAATTGTGAGAGTCCGGTAAGAGCTGAGTACACGTCGTTACTGATCAGAATGGGATCGTGGAAACGGGGGCCGCCGTGGACCACACGGTGACCCACGGCGTTGATCTCAGCCGCGGAAGCAATGCTGCGCGTTTCACCGCTCCATAACGTGGCCAGCAGATCTTTCAGCACCAGCTCACACGAAAGACTCTTTAGCTTCTCCTTCCTGGCTATTCCTTTCGAATCCCTGACTGTAATCGCTGCCGTATCGCCATTCCACTCGATGCGGCCCTCCCACAGCGGCAAAGGGGGGCTCTCCGGAAGAGCGTCACCAATTTCGTACAGGCATGCCTTCTGGCTGCTCGAACCAGAGTTGAGAACGAGGATCTTCATCTGTCGATGGACGTGCTTCCAGAACTACCAGTGCAGATAGCTTGCCAATCGGCCCCTCCTTAACACGTTCATTTCCCGTAGATCCCACGCACCTGATCTGCGCCTGGCATGCCCTGCCTTGGGCAGTGCCTCCATCTGGGCAGAGGCTCGCTGGACAAAGATTGCTAACGTTGTTGCGCATCAGGGACATACAGTTCGGTCTCGATTGGCATATTGCATGCAAACTGTAGAAAGTTATGTGCGCACGCAAAGCCCGTCGGTGAAGTAGGGGTGCGCGGCACTTGATCCCAGCTCTCCCCAAGCAGTTACGGATCAAATTGCCAGCACCTCATCCGGCGGTTATTAGGACGGCAAGTGTCACTCATCGCAGCGGCTCTGAAACCACGGTCGATATTGATCGCAACGGATTTCTCTGAGGCTTCTGAAAAGGCGCTGCGCTATTCTCTGGTACTCGCTCGGCTCTATGAGTCGAAGTTTTGCTTGGCGCACGTGGTGTCCTCCCTGGGTCTGACTATGGCAGGTCCTGGTGCAATTGCTGCCTGTGAAGAGGCAGTATCGCGCGAGGCCGCGGACTTGGAGGACTCGCTGATTCAAACCGGAGTTCTTACTGGCATCCAGCACAAATTCATCGTTCGGCAGGGTGAACTGTGGCCGGAACTGCGAGAGATCATCCGACAAGAGAGCGCAGATCTCCTCGTCGTCGGCACACACGGACGACACAGCATAGCCAAGCTGTTTTTTGGCTCCATTGCGGAACAGATCTTCCGTCAGGCATATTGTCCGGTCTTGACCTTTGGGCCGCACTCCGATGACCGCCCCTGTTTTGGAACGTCCTCCACGCACCGCACATTCCTGTTTGCGACAGACTTCGGACCCGCATCTCTCCACGGCTTGCCGCAAGCCATTGCGGCTGCCAATCAGTTCGGAGCCAAACTCGCTTTTCTCAGTATCGTTCCAGCCGCACCGGCACACACTGACGAAGGGCTGAGGAACTGGCAAGCGGATGCGCGCATGAGAACCCTGCAGCGCTTGACAGAACTCGCCGACGATGCCGGGCTCGACCTGAGACCTGAGTTGTACCCGGAATTCGAATCAGGGCGGCCGGTAAGCGAGAAAATCCTTGAAACTGCTGACAAACTCCGAGCGGACCTTATTATTATGGGGCTCCATGATTCGGCCCACACCGGAATAATCTCGCACCTGGATCTTGCCACTACGTATGATGTGGTTTGCCAGGCTGGCAGTCCAGTACTTACGGTGAACTGTTCCTCAGGGTAGGACCTTCGAGCGCGACCGACCGAAGTAACAGCTTCGCCTTTATCTGGGGCCGATGTGATCCGCAGTCACGGGTTCGGATCGAAGTGGTAGACGAGAGCGTGAGTCGCCATCGACCAGATGAGTGACCGCCGCGAACAGAAGCCCAATGGAGACTCCGGACATCAGCATGCCGACCATGCTTTCCAGCGGGCCCAATTGGTGCCACTTTGACGGTAGGACCACATCCCCATATCCAACTGTCGCATAGCTGCTCGCCGAAAAGTAGAAAGCTGATTCCCAAGACGGAAGGCAAAGCCAGCGATAGCAACTCGCCCACAGCAGAATAACGATTCCGTGCAGAACGATGACCGCAACCGTAGTTTGCATGACGAGCGCAGCGCAGCGAAACACCCGCACCTTGTGGTTCTCTCGTGGAATGCTTCTTATCCAAATGATGAGCGCAGCGGCACCGCCACACTGCAGAAATAGCGTAACCAACACGAGAAGAACGGCTGCACCAGCCTGTTGAAGCAGGGTCATCGCTGAGATCGCTCCTCTTAATCCATTGACTGCGCGCTACCCTGGTTTAACTCATTTCCAAAGGCAACGTGATAGGCGTTGTAAGAGACACTGCCTACTTCTCTTCGGACCAATCATCTAACAGCGCACAATGTTGTCGCCGTGAATGCCTCTCGTCGCGTTGCGGGTATCCACCACCAAGGATGCGTGCTGCGCGATCCAGGCGTAATCGTAGTCCGAATGGTCTGTGACGATCAGCACACAGTCGTACTTGGCAACGTCGTCCACGGGCACGCATTTCATCTCGAGATCGTAATGGCGCCCTTTGCCGATACGCGGAAAGTAGGGATCGTTGTAGCTGACTTGAGCGCCATCCTTCTGCAGTAGCTCAATAATCGTGAGGGCTGGAGATTCGCGCAGGTCATCGATATCTTTCTTGTAAGCCACGCCGAGCACCAGCACTTTGGCGCATTTCAGAGCCTTCCCTTGTTGATTGAGAGCTCTGCTGACGGAAGAGACCACGTGATAGGGCATAGCGCTGTTGATCTCTCCGGCCAGTTCGATGAAGCGTGTCTGGAAATCCCACGCCTTCGCCTTCCATGACAGATAATATGGATCGACGGGGATACAGTGTCCGCCCAGGCCCGGGCCTGGGTAGAAGGGTTGAAAGCCGAACGGCTTCGTGGAGGCGGCCTCGATGACTTCCCAAATATCCAAGCCCATGCGCAATGACAAAAGCTTCAATTCATTGACCAGGGCGATGTTCACGCAGCGGTAAATGTTTTCCAGCAGCTTAGTCATCTCTGCGACGGCCGGTGAGGACACCGGGACGACTCGGTTGAAGATTGTCCCGTACAGCGTCGCGGCCAGTTCTGAGGCTTGGGAATTCAGGCCTCCTACGACTTTCGGGATGTCACGACGCGCGATGCTGTCATTGCCTGGGTCCTCTCGTTCCGGAGAAAAGGCGACAAAAAACTCATCCTCTCCGTTAGCCGTTGCGTCGCGGGCGGCCTTCGAACCGCAGCCATTACCTTCCTCCAGGATTGGAATAAGCACTTCCTCCGTCGTGCCGGGATAGGTCGTGCTCTCGAGCACCACCAATTGACCGGCACGGAGATGCGGTGCTATTGCCCTGGCGGTGTTGGTAATAAAACTGAGATCAGGCTCTCGATATTCGTCCAGAGGCGTGGGCACACAGATGATGATGGCATCCATTTCGGTCAGGCTCGAAAAGTCTGAGGTCGCACAGAAACCTTGCGAGCCCGCCGCCTGGATCTCAGTAGGTGGAATTCGACAGATGTAGGATCCACCGGAGGTGAGAGTTGCGACCTTATGCTGGTCGATGTCAAAACCCGTTACTCGAAATTTCGCTTCCGTGTAGAGCAAAGTAAGTGGCAGGCCCACGTAACCGAGACCTATCACGCCTATCCGCGCTTGGCGAGTTTCAATTCTGGTTTTCAGCTCTGAGAATAGACTGGCAGCGGTGGTGCAAGTAATCATGATGATCTCCTTATCAATAGTCGATATTCGTGGCTAATCAGAGTAATGAAGAGTTGGTGTCGTAGGCTCGACTGCTTGCGTTCGCTCGGCTGCTGCCGGAATCTCCCACTTAATCAGCTTCAGATCCAGCACGAAGATCGAGTACAGCACCGGCACCAGAAGCAACGTGATGAAGGTTGCCACGGCAAGCCCGCCTATCTGTGCATAACAAAGAGGCTGCCATAGGGGACCTCCTTCAAGCGCCAGTGGGAAGAGGGCGAAGATGGTCGCTAGTACAGTGATCATTACGGGCCGGATACGCTGGATGCCTGCGTCCGGGAGGGCCTGTGTCAGAGGCTCCCCTTTCTCATGCATTTCCTCAATGAAATCGAAGAGTACGATGACGTGGCTTATGATGACTCCGATTAAGCTGGCGATGCCCAGAAAGGCCATAAATCCAAACGGCGTATGCATTACCGAGAGGGCGATCAGAGAGCCAACCACTCCGTAGGGAGCAGCGGCGAATACCAGAAGAGGTTTTACGGCGTTCTTGAATTGAATCAATAGCGCGAGGTAAATTCCGAGTAAAGAGATCAACAGAACGAGTTTGAGATTGTCGAATCCGTCGATTTGTTTGGCCCGTTCGCCGCCAATCCGGAGCTGATAACCGGGCGGGAGATTTTTCTGGAATTCCTGTATTTTTGGAAGGATCTGGTTAAGCACGTCGGATGCGAGAACTCCAGGCTCGGGATAACACAGTATGGAAATGGCGCGAAAATGCTCGCGACGCCTGACGCGACCCGTTTCCAAAGAATTTCCGACCGTTGCGATCGACAGCAGAGGCACGCGATTGTTGTTCTGTGAAGAGTAAATATAGAGGTTCTTGATGTCCGCAAGCTGAGCACGTTCCTCCATGCGAAGGCGCGCCACAATCGGGATATCCTTGTCGCCTTCCTTGAAGACGCCCACTGTTGCGCCGCTCATGGCCGCAGTTGACGCCTCTGCCACATCGGCGTTGGTAATGGCTGCCACGTTGGCGCGGTCTGGATCGATCTGAATCCTCTGCTGAACGTTGTCAGGGAACCAATCATCACGAAGAACGGCGATGCCCCGAGCTTGCCTGACGATGTCCTCAGCCTGCGCGGCAATCTGGCGAAGGGTGCGAATATCGCTAGCTTCATTTCTCGCGTCAACGTCCTCCTGCCCAGAGATCAACAATTCGACTGGGTTGTCCACGGGATTGGTTTGAAGCTGGCGAACCGTAATCCACGCGCCTGGTACTTCCTTCTCCAGCGCGTCCTGAATCGGACGAGCTAACTTTGGCGATGCCTCTTTATCCGTGACCTCAACGATCATTTGCGCGTAGTTGGTCTGGGGCATTTCCGGCGAGACCGAAAACCAGAAGCGCGGCCCCCCGCCACCGGCAAAGGTCGTCAGCGACTTGAGAAGATGCCCACCTTTTTCCCTGATATCAGCATCATGGAAGTTTTCAATCACCTGCCGGACCACTCCTTCGGCCTGCGTTGCAGTATCGTTGGTAGCGCTCAAGGGTGTGTCATTCGGCAGCCAAATATCCAAATAAAACCAATACTGGACATCTTCGGGAAAGAATTGGGTCTTAAGCCGCGAACCGAACAACCCACCTCCGATCAGGAAAACCAAAGACCCGGCGAGGACAGTCCATCGACGTTTTATGGCTTTGCCGACGAGTTTGTTGTAGAAACCGTAAAATCCCCGCTGCCGCATCTCCTCGATGGTCGGTTCTGGTTTTGACGGAGCACGCAAAATGTAGTAGCCCAGGAACGGAACAAAGGTCATAGCGACAACAAGCGCACACAGCAAAGAAGCCGTCATCACGACAGGGAGGCTTTTCAAGAACTCGCCGGTATTGCCGGTGAGCATCAAGAAAGGCAGGTAGGCGATGATATTCGTGATGGTCGCGTAGAAAATCGCAGTTGCCAGCTTTGTAGGTCCGAGCCAGCAGGCAATGCTGCGCGGAAACCCTTCCGCCAAGTGGCGTTTGATGCCGTCTCCTGAGACCACCGGCACGTCCACGAGAAGGCCCAGCGCGATGATCAGCGATGCAATGGACACTTGTTGAAGATCGATCCCCAACAGATACACGATACCGAAAGTCATCGCCAGAGTGATGGGTATGGCGAGCGCCATAATCAGAGCCAGGCGCCACTCCCAAAATCCGATAAGCGAAATAAAGACGACGAGAATAATGGCTTCAATGAGCGCCCGCATGAATAGGTGGATGTTCTCCTTGACCTGTAGCGGTTGATCGGAGGTGTGCGCCAGAATCAGGTCGGCAGGAAGTATTTGGCGAAGCTCCGAAAGCTTCAAATTCACGGACTCTCCGAAGCGCGCGATTTGCTTTCTATCGCGCATGTAGATCGCCAAGGTGATCGCGCGGCTGCGCCGCCAGTGCCCACTTGTGTCCCGCCAAGTGTAGTAATTGAGATACTGGGCTGGAGCCTGATATCCACGGCTGATTTGGACGAGATCCCGTAAATATACGGGGGTACCTTCTGATGTAGTTGATACCGCCACATCACCCATGCTTCTAGCGGTATCGAATTGTCCCGAAGGGGTGAGAATGACTCTGCGATCGCCAGTTTCAACGGTTCCGCCTGGCGCGATAATGTTCCGGGCTGAAAGTATTTTCGAAATATCAGTAGGACGCACGCCGTAGGCTGCGAGGCGATCCTGCGAGTAATCCAGATAGACGCGCTGCGACAAAACGCCCCGCCGCTCCACCTTGGAAACTTCGGGAGCTCCCTGCAGCGTTCGCCCAATCAGATCAGAAAAATTGTCCAGTTCGGCATAGCTGTATTTGTCGCCAGCAACCTGGGCCAGTTTCGTTTGTGTATCCCTGGGATCGCGGATGATCGCCGGGTACCACACATCGGGATGCAACTCGGATCGTTTTAGCCGCTCCGAGATAAACCGCTGGATGAACGCTTGAATGGAACTGTCATCTGCTTCGGAAACGCCATCCACCAGAATGAATCCGCTTCCCTGTATGATTTCCGAGTCTCGAATGATGCCGTCGGCCCGCGCTTCCTCTTGAAACAGGGATACGGAGTCAAGAACCGCACGCGCCGAAATGGATTGCGGAAAGGAATCCACCACCGTGATGCGCTGCCCTTTTCCATTCTGCTGTTTTGCATCGCGAGCTTTGCGAATCGCTGCTTCGACGGAATTGGCACGGGCTGCAATTTCTATGTCGTCCGCCTTCGGGCTCGCGATGGTCAGCATGAGGGCGGCGGTGTCTCCGAAATCGCTCTGGAAAGTGATGGGGCCTGCGCCCTGAGGCAACTGAGAATTTAGAGCATTCAGCTTGAGGTTGATATCGCTGAATTGCCGCTTGGTATCGCTGATGCCCTCATCCAATTGAATGGTGACATACGAATAGCCGGGCAGAGATATGGACTTGATACCGTACTCTGCATCCGTTCCCGGATGGATGGTCTTATTCTCAGCGGCAACATCCTCAATTCGACGAGTAATGTACTGTTCGACTTGTTGCGCTGTGGCTCCGGGCCATGGACAAGCCGCGACGCCGAGACGTACGGGAATGTCCGGGTCCTTGCGCTGCGGCATGGATGTATAGCCGAACCAGCCCCAAATGAGCACTCCTAGGAGAAGCATCCAGGAGATGTGCGGGTGCTCGACAAAAAACCTGGGGATATTGCGACGATTACTGATGTCTTGCCCGTTTTCGTGTGTCATTGTTCTATGCCTTTAGGGGAGAACCAGGATGAAGTCGCCGTCCTTTAAACCAGCGGCTCCAACGACGACGACTTTTTCGCCTGGATTTACACCGTCAACTGCCACATCACTCTCGTGGGTTTCACCGAGTGCCACCTCGCGCGAATGTGCCAGCCATTTGCCGCCCTCTTCTTTGGCGACGAAAACCGCGTAACGTCCAGATGAACTGGGGTCAGCAACAACGGCGCTCAGGGGCACCGCGGTAACCGGGGCTTTGTGAACGCCTGTCAAACTGAGTGAAGCAATCATCCCGGGCTTCAATGATGCCTTGGGATTGGGGACGGTCACTTCGACAGCAAACACCCGATTTTTCTCATCGGCGCTTGCAGCAATACTCGTGACCCGACCGTTGTACTCTTTCGGATCGTCTTGAAGATGAATGCTGAATTGTTGCCCCAGACGTAGACGCCTCAGGGCATAGTCGGGAACGCCAAAACCGATTTTGACCGCACTTGTGTCGGCAATGCTAAAGGCCGAAGTCCCTGGTGCTGCGAGGTTCCCTAATTCGATGTTCCGCGAAATGATGTAGCCCGAAAACGGCGCCGTCAGGTCCGCGTCCTGGAGAGCCAACTGCGCTTGGTGCACATTTGCTTTGGCCTGATCCACAGCCGCGAGGGTCGAATCGAATTTCGCCTGCGCTCGGTCGAAATCGGGCTTTGTCAAGCTCTCTGAGGCGTAAAGTGTCTTCGCGCGCTCGTAATCCTTCGTCGCCTCGACATTCTGAGCTTGGGCGGCACTCAGTGTTGCGGTGGCCTGGTCAAGTTGATTCTTTAAGTCCTGATGGCGAATCTGCGCGAGAACGGTGCCCCTAGCAACATAATCTCCCGAACCTATGTTGCGACGCCGCCCGTCAGCACCCGCGACCTGTTTAATCTCGGTCACATATCCTGCGGACTTGAATGACAGAACCGCTTCCGCGAACGGCAGAACGGAAGCCGAGTAGCGCAAATCTTCTGAAGGTGAATACAAAGCCACATCCACTACATGAACGGGTGTGGGAGGTTTAGCTGCGACTTTCGTGGGTTCCTGACAGCCAGTTGTGGCTACAATCGTGGCAAAAAGCACAGCTCCTATTACCGACCCCAGTCGTTTCCTGTTGCTCCTCATAGAGTCCACTCCTCTCCGATCGCTTTCTCGAACGCCGCCCTGACTGGCGGTCGCGCCTAAAATAATTCTTGCTCTCACGGGTTACTCTGCTCCCATTGCTTTGTGCAGTTCGGCAAAAGCGCTCCAATAAGAGGAAAGCGCCTGCTGATACTGAAAAGCTGTTTCCGAACTTCGAGATTGAGCCTGCAAGAGATCTCTTACGAGGGCTGCTTGTTCCTGGTACTTGTTGCTGGTGACGCGGAATTCTTCGGCTGCGGCCTCATGACCGGTGCGGGTGGCCTTCAGCAACAAGGTAGCCTCTTTCCACTTGCGGTACTTCGACCCCACTTCAACCCCGATCTGCGATTCCGCCTCTTGTGCACCGTTGTGCGCTTGAGCCAGTGTGTTGGATTTTTCGCGTACGCGATTGTGCCGGCGTCCCCAATCGAATGGCTCCCAGGTCAACGCAAAGCCGACCACACCGACATTCGCCGGAAGGACCTGCACGTTCTGGACCCCCATGTAGCTAACCGCGAGACCAAGGTCCGGTATGTATTCGGCCTTCGCAATGCGGCGGTCGTAATCGGCTTGTTTTTCCTTGAGGTGAGCCTGGCGGATCTCAGGGCGACTCTGTGACGCCTGCTGGCGCGCCTCCTCCAGACTCAGGGTCGTCGTGTTTTCCTCAGGCATGAAATCAACCCGGAAAGGAGTGGAGAGATCCCGTGCCAAGAGTTGATTCAGGTGCTCGTGCTGTGTGGCAAGTCCGTTCGCCGCAACCGACAAGTCATATTGCGCCTTGGCCAAACGAGCATCGACCTCCAAGGCATCTCCCTTGAGCACGGTCTTCTCTGCGATGTAACGCAGCGTAACTCGCTGCGCCTCTTGCAGTGTCTTCACTGCTTCCCCTGCCGCATCCACTGCGGCTTGAGTCGCTACTAGCTCGACGTATGCACTTCGCACTTCGGCCGCGATCTTCTGCCTCTCTGCGCGAACGTCTTCTTTAGCGATATCGCGCCCAAGTTCTGTCGCGCGAATTCCCAATCCGATTTTGTACTGCTGTGTCAGCGGTTGATCGATGCTGCCGTTCAAAAAGGCGGTCAATCTTGCCGGCGTGTGAACCTTGGCGTCTGTTGACGGAATAGGTCCAGTTCCTGGATACGTCCCGAACGTTCCCTTCGCAAAGGTGAAATCAAACGGCTGCAGCAGTTCGCCACCGAGGACTGAAAATTGAAAATGTGGCAGCCGCTTGCTGCGCATCGTGCTCACCTGGAAGTCGTACTTTTGCGCTTCCAACACCGAGTTCTTCACGAGCCGATTGTTCGTGAGTGCAATGGAGACTGCCTCGTCAAGCATAAGAAGCGGGGCGTCTTGCGCACCCTGTTGGGCAAACGACCCCAGCGGTGATGCAAAGACGAGAATCGTAAGAAGCAGTGCGAGATGGTTCGATTTCATCATTCTTCTACCTGGAACTTTGGCTGAGGCCTGACGGCTGAACTTTGAGCGAATCGTGTTGTCGCTCGTGTGCACCAAGATTGCAGGTGCCGTGCCAACCTGGAGTTCCTTGCAAGTTCTTGAATTAGAAGCGCGGGCGCCCAAGAATGATGAAGAATGCCCATATCCGGTCGATGGCCGCTGCCCTCATGCGGGCACTGGGCCTAGTGGCAAGCGTTCAACACACTCCGAGAACGATGAGGATCCTGTTCCGGGTGACATTCGAAGATAAGTTCAGACTCGCAGTCGAGCTATCCGCTGATGAGCGGTGGATTTAGATAGTCACGCGTTGTTCCGGATGGAGGGGCAATGGGAGAAATCGGAGCCAATGTCGAAACCAATCGAGCCCGTCATGGTTAGGCCTGCACATTGAACAGCTTTCTAAGAGGTTGAGGAGATGAGGAAAAACAGAATGCCCGCGAGCGCTCCCCATTCAAGCTCGCCGGCATTGCCCTGGTGGCAAGAATGAAAGCGTTCGCGGGCATCACGGGCAGTGGAGCTGGTTGACTCCGAAGTGCCCAAACCTTAATGCGGACCGGCCCACAACCAGGCCCAATTGTGATCGTGGGCCACTATCAGTTGTACACAGCTGCAAAATCATTCTGCCGCTGGAACTGCTCGCAGCTGATAACCTCTAGAGACTTAATCGCGGCGCAATATGCGCCTTCCACACCAGCCGGATCGATACCAAGCAGAACCGCAGCTTCATCGGCTGAGCGCTTCTCAAGGCCGCAGATCACCAGCGCAGAGCGACAGAGGACATCGAGTCTTGCGATCACAACGCTTGATTCCTCCACCAAAATCTCACGCCAATCGGAGGACAAAGCCGTATGTCCTCCATGAATGCAGGGGCGTTGTTTGTAGGCGAATGATAGTTGAACGATCCGTCGTTGCTGGATTTGCACTGCGGAGCGGATCGTAGCCAGACAGGCGCACTTCAGGACCCATTCTTGAAAACCGGGATTTTCCGACTCGGCCAGTGCGCAAGCATCGACAAGACACGCAGCCGCTATCGTTTCGTCGCCTGTGAGGAAATTGGCCAGCCACTCCAACTCTTCGCGATGTTGGCTGAAAACTCTGCCGATGTAATCACGAGCCGGAGGCTCCGGAAGATTCCTTGTCGCTGCACCCATCATGAATGGATTCCTCTGTGGCTTTGCAATCACGTTTGGAATCAAGGCAAGGTTGATGCCAAACCCATCCACTACGCAAGTGGTTGAGTTTAGGGAACAAATAGCCTTTGCCGATGATGCGGGCAGAGTAAACCGTGACCGCATATGGGCACTGGCGTTGTTTTCACGACGACGTGGCAATACCCGTGGGCAGAGACCTCACTTGGATGCAGATCAGGTTTGATTGCGTAGGAGAACCTGCCAATAATCGGGGCCTCGAATGCCAATTTCCTGTCGCGCAATTGCCCGACACGGTGCTCGATGGCTTGTAGGTGTGCTTGATCATCGGCGGCGAGGGCGATGCCCGTTTCCGTCCGAATTACCCGGCACTTGCATGTTCGACTTACGCTTGCCAATAAACGGGAGCTGAAGCCGTTCGCAAACGTCCCGGGAATACGAAGTCTCGGCAACGAACTGAGCTCCGAGCCTCTTGACAAACAAAAGCACCTCTTCCCCGATGGCGTCGATAAACATCAGGTCCGTAAGATCGACAACTAGTTCCAGTTTGCCATCGCAGCGCGTGACGAGCGTGCGGACTTGCTCAGCCCCCTCGCCGGTGAATCGGCCTTCGAGCCGGCAAATCAAAGCGCCGTCTAATTCTTGCGTTTGTACACGTAACATCTTGGGCCCCTCTACATTCGTTAGCAGCCTTAAATGGCTATCTGCCGTTAGCATTGCACCTGTTGTGCCAGGGCTTCTAAGCGCAAGTTGTAGATAGTCAATGCTCTTTCGCGCGAATGCCGTTCGCGAATAACGGGCACTGCCAGCATGAGGGCAGGTTCGCGGCAAACATCAAAAGGGGCCCAAGCAGCCGCCTTGAAGAGTTGAAAGAAGGAAGGAAGCCGGACTGTCTGTTGTCAGGCCGAATAATCAGCGCGAGTGATGTTCAGCCTGCGCATCTTGTTCTGCAGCGTGGTTCTCTTAAGCCCGAGGCGCTCTGCCGCTCCACCATTGCCGGCTATTCTTCCGGACGCGCCTTTCAAAGCATCGAGGATCGCCTGCCGCTCTGCTTGCTCGAAGGTCGACGCTGCCGCGACAACGGTGCGGCCGGCGGATCTGTTCAGCTCTGCTCGTGGCACATTTAATTCGTCGCCTTGCGTGAGTATCACGCAGCGCTCAATAAAGTTCTCTAGCTCGCGGATATTTCCTCGCCAATCGGCATTCACCAGAGCCTCCATCGCGGGTCTTGGGACAGACCGGATGCGCTTTTGCATACGCCGGGAAAGCCGCGACACAAAAAAGTGGACCAGGAGCTGAATATCTTCACGTCGTTCGCGCAGCGGCGGGATTTCAATTGGAAACACTCGCAGCCTGTAGAAAAGGTCCTCGCGGAACTGATTATTGCGGATCATGCCCTCCAAATCGCGATGCGTGGCCGCAATCAAACGAACATCAACCTTGATGGTCCTTGCACTTCCGAGGCGTTCAAACTCCTGTTCCTGCAGGGCACGCAGGAGTTTCGGCTGTAAATCCATGGTGATGTCGCCAATCTCGTCAAGAAAAAGACTGCCGTGATCCGCCAGCTCAAAGCGGCCTCGCTTTTGCATGAGGGCGCCCGTGAAAGCACCCTTTTCGTGGCCGAAGAGTTCACTTTCCACCAGACCCGAAGGAATCGCCGCACAGTTCAGGCGGACAAATGTGCGCTCCCGCCGCGGGCTGAGATTATGAAGCGCTCGGGCCACCAGCTCCTTGCCTGTACCGGTCTCGCCGTGCAGTAAGACGGTGGAACTTGTTGGCGCCACGATCGCGACCTGGTCCAGCACCTTGCGGAGCGCAGCGCTCTTGCCGACTATGTCCTCGAAGTTGTACTCAGATTCGATTTCCGATTCAAGGTAAAGCCTCTGCTCTTCCAGATCGTCGCGCGACGCCCGGAGGCGTCCGTAGGCCAGAGCATTCTCGAGTACCAGTGATGTCTGGGTGCCGATCTGCGACAGCAGGTCGCGGTCCGCCTCGTTGAACCCATTAGCCTTGCGACTGCACATGGTCAACAAGCCCAATGGACCGTCGGCTCCCATCAGTGGCAGCAGGACGGCCGAGAGGAGGGATTCAGCTCGACAGGCCTCGCGTAAAGACGGAGGTATATCTGCTTCCGCGGGCGAGTAATACTGCGGCGTCCGGAGGTGGGACCATTCACTCCATAGCTTCGTGGGCTCGACGACAACGACCTTATCGAGAAAGCCCTTCCCAGTCGGGAAATCGAGAAATCTACGTTCCAAACTGCCCGACTGCTTGTTGAAGAGCCACAATGACGTGAGATCATTGCCCCAGTGCTTGCGCATCGAGCCTGCTACAGCCTGAAACAGTTCCTCCGCTTCCAGCTTACTGACAATATGATTGTTGATCTCCAGCAACAAGCCTAGCCGATCTCGCTGCTTCACGACCTCTCGGTGGTAAAGCTCCGCGGTATCTCTTGCCAGGGCACACTCGAGCGCGACCGCAACGTGGGAGGCCAGGGCACTGAGCATCTCGACGTCTTCGGGGGCAAATTGCTGGCCCTGCAACTTTGGCGTTGACAGAATTCCGTAGCGTTTTTGCGCGGTCGATACTGGGAACAAGTAGGCGCTTCGTCCGGCAACTTCGGCTGCAAAAGGAGCCATGTCAGGGTGTTCCAACATCTCCCGCGACAGGTCCCGGACAAACACCGGCTTCTGTTCGTCCAGCACCTGCGCCACCAGACCGGTGAGCAACAATTTGGCTCCACGTTTTATTGCGGGAGCGTCCGGATCTCGATCAAATTCGAAGCTATACAAACTTTCGCCGTCATCGCTCAGCACGTAGAGTTCGGCCCCGTGCAATCTGGAGGTGCTGGACAAAACACCACGCAGGCTTTGCAGGACGGCTTTTACCGTGGGCTGATCGGCTAGGGCAGTGGACGCACCCAGCAGCATTCGATATCGATCTTCGGTGATGGTCATGGCACGTGAGCTCTCCGCAATTCTCGGTTTACAGATGCGCGCAACCTGGTCTTCCTACAGGATTGCAATCTATTGGCCCGGACGATCTCGCTAACCGAACTTCGGTCAAGGTGGGGCACCAGATATGCAACGTTCGACGTGTAGCGGCTTTCGCGAACGCTAAAACGCGCGCCGCTGGCTGCGCCCCGATTTTTGCGCCTTCAAGTATCTGCCAATCAAGTTCTCGCTGCAACGACATCCGGATCATTCCGCAAGGTATCCTAACCTCGGCGGTCTGGTTCCACTTGATATTCCTATCGCTCACTCGCCAGCGGTGCTGAAACAGTAGAAAGAAGTTTGTTAATAGCTAGATCGACAGTCCGATTCATCTCCGAGACGACCCCGCGTACACTTCGTTGAGACACCGTTCCAGTTTCGGAAACCGCATTGCTCCATACCGTTGCACCGGTCGCCACCTTGGTGATTTGTGCAGACATTGCAACTTCCACCTTGACCGCGGATTCGTAATCCACTTCCTCCAGCTTTTCCAATTTTCCGCTGAAAACGTAGTCGTTGTTCGGCGGCCGTCATACATAGAGACCATGGAGAACTTGACCGCCGGCGCGCAGATGATCGATGACGGCGCTAGTCAAAAGCGTGCGCGGATCTGCCGCCCAGCGGTGATATTCGTAGAATCCGATTTCCTCAGGCGTCGTTCGATACACAATAGGTCCTTGCCTTAGATAATTGGGAGATTGGAATTCCCGTACCGCGATTGAGGTTCGGACGTTTTCCGCAGCGGGCGGAGCCGGCAAATTGAGCGTGTAATATGCGGGATATCCCACTCTCGACAAGTCAATGCTCACTGCCCTCGGACGTGGCGCGTGCAACAGCGCGAGAAGCCGGTCGCGCACTGCCGGAGAGGAATCGATATCAACGCGGCCCTTCAAAGACGCCAGAGCGCCATTCTCGGTGTCCACGATATCGATTTCCGGCTTATCGACGCGCTTTCTGTCAGCGAGCAAAGGCAACGGTTCCTCCTCAGCGCAATTTCGCAGTCCTCATGGCGGACAATCGCCAAGATCAACCCGAAGATGTTGTTGGCAAGAGCATGGCCATTACCGGTCACCGATAATCGTAGGGAACTCAAATACTTGCGCAGGAGAAGGGATACTGATACGAACGAAGTAGACACAATCGGGGCAGTCGCGCCCGAATGCGGGCAGATGAGGTCAGTTGTGCTTGGATCTTGACCCTATTGGGTCAGGAGCGGCCCGGGGTTGTTGCTTCGCCTCGCCTCTGAATTGGTTCAAATGCTGGAAAGCTGCCACCAGCGCATCCTGCACCGCATCCTCGGCATCAGGTTTATTTCCTAGGAGTCTGTACGCGTATCGATACAGAGACTGTAAGCCATGGGACAGAACCGGCGCCATCTGTGCAGGTGAAGGAGTCCCCGATTCCAGGGCGACACCCTCACCGCGCTCAATTAATTTCTCCACGGATGGCATGTTATGTGAGCGCCCCTCTGTCGCCAGCGAAGCGTCTGAAGGTGTATGCGACCCCAGCGAGCTGGAATTTCGATTTCATCTGTATGCAGAGACGGATCCAGGAAAAGGAACCATTAAAACCGTATCGGAGCTTGTCGTTTTCAGCGACTGCCTTGCCTGCCGCCTTGCTGCTTCGTCGATGTCATGTTTCAGAACATCATGGAGCGCGCTAAGCACCTGATACTGCATCATTGCTATTTGGTAGCTCTGCAGCAAAAGATATTCCGCCTGTTCGCCGCTGATTTGATTCGCTTGCTGAGTCCGCACTATTACGGAGAAATCGGCCGATGTCTTTTCCACCACTAAGCTCATGGCGATTTCGTACGATTTGAGAATGTCTTGCGGCCCCAGTGGCATTTCGGGCTTGCGCGCAATCACATCGGATAGAACCGCGTTAGACTGCATGCTTGTGCCGGAAAGCACCGGCTCCAGCGGAGGCGCATCTACTTGGGTCGTCTTTTTCTTCGCCTGGGCTGCGGCAGGGTGCAACACAGTACCAAGAATCGCTATAGCAACAAGAAATGTTCGAAGTTTCATGGGCGCCCCTCTGACGAGCTGCACATCGTAACGGACCCGCCTGATCATTACGTGCCGTCGGCGTTCAAAGTTGGCAGCTGAGTATCGCGGTACGATGCCCGGACCATGGCCACGTTTGATTGCTTGATCGCTTTAGCGATATTGCAGGCCAAATTGTGGGTAGCCCGCAAATTGCTGCCGAAGAAGCGAACATTCCCGTTCACCGTGCGCTCCAGCACAATTTTGCCCTCGCGTGTAACGAGTTGACTCCGCACCGTTAACTTTGTCGCGCCGCTCACAGTGGTCACCGCACGCTGCGTTTCGCTCCCCGGCGTATATTTCACAACCATTGTTTTCAAGATCAGCAAATCCGGAATCGCACTCGCCTTACCGTCGCCCTCGCGGAGGACGTACTTGAATCGCTTCGTCTCATTCAACTCTTCCAAGAGGTTCTCGTAGATCGCGACTTGGAAGGAATGCGCGAGGTCCAGGCGCCCGGGATCAATCCGCTCGACTTGCAGGCTCCATTGCGTGCCAGAACCACTGCTTCCACCGGAAGGTTTCACCGCTGCAGTTTGGCCAGCCAGTCGACCCGAAAATGCAACTGCAATCGTGACGCTGGCCGCCACACAGAATATCCATAAATTCCGTTTACTTGTCTTCATACGTGACCTCCGAGGTGCTTTGCTTCGTTGGTTGGTCTTTGCCGGAGCTGGAAGCTACGCCTCGAGCCACGAGTTCATTCCTCACGAGTTCACCTTGTCCTTTAGCTACCTCGAAGATCGCACCGTGAACTCCTCCATCACTATCTACATATTCCAGCGTCAGGGTGTCGTACTTTTTATGGGCGAAGAGACTGACGACTCGGCCGCCTCCGTACGGAGCCGCTGCCTTGCCTAGCTTCACTGGCAGTCCGCCGACCTGTTTGCTCTCCTCCCCGAGAAAAAGAGCGCGGACCGAAGCGATGTTTACCTCTGCGCCGGGCTTCCCGTTTTGTTGAAATTGCAACGCATCGCCTTGAATGGACAGAGTTCCGTTGCAGTTGTTCTTTGTGTTTGGCAAACCCAGGACATGAGTAGCCCGAATGCTGAACGGTGCGTTCGCGTTTAATGGGGCAGCGGTGCTCTGGGCCAATGCGCCAATGCCGGAGCACAACAGTAATGCCCAGAGACTGATGAGCGCGCGTCCGCCGAAGCAGCCGCTCTTGTCGTTTCGTAGAACAAACAAACAATACATTCTTCCTCCAAGTCGACTCGAATCGCTGGGTCGACATGTAACTCTTGCAACAACTCGTCGAGCATGACTCTCTCGCAGCACGAGCTATTTCGATTGCTTACGTTCGATAACGGGTCTTTGGCTTTCTATAGGTACCTGAAGCGACCGACCCAGCATGTCGTTGTAGGTAATTGTGTTCTTTCCGACCAGCACTAGCAGTTCGCGCCCTGTTTCGTACTTCGCGGGGATTTCGCCCAACGGTTGCGTGTACAAGACGACGTAAATTGTGTCGCCAACTTTGACCGATACGTCATAGCTGGTGGGATCAGACGTACCATCTCCTGTTGCCTGACGCGGCTTGACCTCAGTAATCATGGCTACTTGATACTTTGATGTAGACTGGCCAAGAGCCGCCAACGCCAGTAAACACAAGGTGCCTATAACGATTAGCCTCTGCATCCTTCACTCCTCGCGCTCCTGCTAGTCCAGCAATCCGGACCAGGAATGACTGTTAACCAAATCAGGAGCTTGTGGTCACCTCCGTTGGAACGCAATCGACATGCCAATCGTCGAGGCACTAGCTAGAGTCTCAGCGAGTTTGCGCTACATGTGTTTGCAAGGCGTTCCTTTCTCGGGGTCGCCGCTCAACGCTCAAGTTGCGACCACATCCGGGCATCAATGCCTAATGCAGGGCAATTGTTGTGACACTCGACATGCACGCGCACTCAGGAACAGCTTCGTTCTCGGCTTTTATTTGTTGGTCGGCATTGGCATTGCGCGTGCACTCTCATCTTGCAGCGAGGCGGCAGGCATTTGGTGGCCGGAACGGACTCCGCAGCCAACCAGTTCGGAGCGCCCGACAGCGTAGAAGACCCGCGCGGCACATTTCCGTTGTTTGTGACCCGTGTCTGCCCCTCGCGCATTTGTCGGATGTCTGGATAGGAGAGCGATTATGCAAGCCCTTGACACACTCCCGGGCGAATCGAACACGAGCATCATCTCGTCCATCATCAACTGGGTCTGCCCGCAATGCGGTGGAAGAATGTCGGAATTCCAACGTGAAGGGAGATGCCGCAGAAACTGGCTTGCAGAATGGGAATGGGCGAATCAGACCCCGAGAAGCCTCAAATCCCAGCGACGCCATACTGGCCGGTCGATGCGGTGAGCTACTGTACTTTTGCGATGCTGGCTAGAAATCTGAATCAGCCGCTGCGTAAGAGAGGGAGCGTACCTGGACAATATCTGACCGGGTGGTGGAGCATCTGATATGAGTGCTGAGGAGGTCTTGACCGCATTCCGGCGTGACGCTCCGTATCTATTCTTAGGCGCGTCCTTCGCCGCAGTCGGCATGGTGTCCGCCGCCTTTGCCGTTCTCCGACGCCAGCGCGACTCGCTCCTCATCTGCTTCGCGTCGTTTGCCGCATTGTACGGGCTTCGCTTATGGATTTCGTCGCCCATGCTTGCCATGATGGCGCAGGGTGCGCCCTTCTACGCGCGCCTGCGTGGAGCCGTTAATTACCTCACTCTGATTCCCGCATTGTTGTTCTTCATCTTCCTGGGTCTGCCGAGACGATTTGAGCGGGCAGTTGGGTACGCGGCGGTTGGTTTCGGTTGCCTACTCGCCGCGGCCACCTTTCTGTTCGGCGATTCGCCCCACTACGAGAGAATCAACAGCATCGCCGTCATAAGCGCGT
>Ga0185299_10000901_pt1 | contig 68389 bp, 53 predicted proteins | sample PaiPotPPA55metaG_FD_128002 | JGI IMG/M metagenome (GOLD analysis project Ga0185299, IMG submission 128002) | Iron sulfur acid spring bacterial and archeal communities from Banff, Canada, to study Microbial Dark Matter (Phase II) - Paint Pots PPA... ... | reverse complement strand
GCCTTCCAGCGCTCCCAAATCTCGTTCTTCTCCGTGAGAGAAAGTCTCGTTCGTTTCCGTTCGATCATACACACCACCCTTCAACACAACAGTTAGATGGTGTTGCATCGACCTATTGAATGCACCGGGCTATCCAGAAACTGGCGACTGCGGGGCGAATGTCTTTTCGGCCGAGGCCCCAGTGCGGCAGTCGAAGTTGTCCAGAAGCCGTTATCGGACATGTCCGATTAGTGCTGCGTTTATCACGCCATATGGTTGGTACCTGATAGATGACAAGTATGGCGGACAATCAGGCCGGCCGGTACATGAGTTCAAAGCGTTTGAAAGTTGAAGTCGTTTGACAGTTCGCGCACGTAAGGTTCACACCGTCATCTGGCAACTCAAGCTTAACCGGCCACAAGGGGTCGTAAGGAAGCGTCAGAGACCTCGGCAGAATCTTGCTGTGGTAATCAGCGAGAGGCATTCAGGACACAACACAACCCATTGCGCTATACGCGGTACCGGGGATGGGGCGGATGCCATGCGCAGAATCTAACAGGGTTGTCAGCGGAGACCATACCGCAGACTACTTATAGACCCTCACGAAAGGTAGGCCGTCCTACGGTTCTGACGCTTTTAGCAGAGTGTACAATATTGAACATTTTGCTGGCACAGCTCGTGCCAATCCGGACAGTGCCTCTACCTTTGCTGTCCCGGAGGTAGTGATGCCAATTAAAGTTCTCTTGGCGGATGACAGCGAACTTATGCGCTCGGCCATACGAAGAACCCTACAGGAAGAGCCGCGCATCGAACTTGTGGGTGAAGCGTCCAGTTTTGACAAAACCATGCAGATGATTGCCGATTCTAAACCTCACGTGCTGCTGTTGGATTTGCGCTTAGCCGAAAAGCGGAACTTACACCCGAGTTCGTGAAATCTCAGCTCGTTTTCGTAGACTGCACCTTGGCCGTGTCATTTTCCAATGATAACGAAGCCAAAAGCCTAGCCGGAAGTTACGGTGCAACTGCGCGGATAAAATGAAACTTTGCGAGCAACTGATTCCAGCGATCCTGGAATGTATGCACCCTCGTCACACCGAGGCGAATTAGTTCGAACGGACCTCAGCGGCCCCTACTGTCGCGCATAATGACCGCACAATCCCGACCCCGGGGCACGAATCAGTTTCCGGTTAATGCAGCCTCTATCAGGGGGATGGATTTGTTTCCGAGTGCGTCTCCACGTGCAGAGTGTTCTGAAATTTAGCGGCGACTACTTCTTTGAAAGCTCGGCCTTAAAATGGCTTTCAACATCTCCACGACTGAGCGGGTTTTTTGCTTGGGTCAATACGACCGAATAGACGACCTCATTTCCTGCAAGTTGTGCGGTGATAAATGCTCCGTCCGCCGGCAATTCTTGGTAAGTGAATTTCACTTGCCTGCCGTCTGCAAGTGTTTTTATCCACTCGTCGTCTGACATAGTGGCCTCTTCCCGGCGAGAGTTTTCACATCACTCAATTGCTGTCTGTCACGTTTCGTGCCTTGGGCCTCTTAGGCGTAGCATCCTCCTGTGGTCTTGTGAGGGCTAGATGGCGTCCAAGCCCGATAAAACTTTAGTTCATGAATCGTCAAAGCCGAATCTCGGAAAGAGAATTATCGCACTACGGGCTTCTCTGAAAATAAGTCAATTGGAATTTGGCAAACGTGTTGGTGCTTCCGCAATGTCGATTTCAAGGTGGGAGTCCGACAGTAAGCGGCCCCCGGCAAACTATCTAATTAAATTCGGGCTTCTTTCAACACCGGACGACTGCTGGTTCTTCTGGGGACAGGCCGGATTAACCATCGCGGACGTAATGCGCGTAATGCCCCGGTCCAAAGGCGGTCACTTGTGAATCCTTCCATGCGCCGATCAGCTGCGCGGTCTTGGAAATCACATCGTTTCGCGCCGAAGTTCTTTTTGCCCCGCCGAGCTGCAACAAAATTAAACGCTGGTCGTGAAATAGTAGACCAACCTGGCGAGGCCAAACTCCTGATTTGAAACCAATGTGCTTGATGACTTCGCGATTGACCGTTGCTAGGAGTTAGGGTGTAGTCCACGTCGATTTTCCACCGTTACCTGGCAAGCCAGCATTGTCCACAGGTCAGTGTGTATCCGTAGCCTTTAGTAGCACGGCAGTGATGGGGGCGTGGTCCGAGGCAATCAATGCACTACCGGTTCTATAAATGTGAAAATCATGAAATTTAAGGTCACTGCTGATGTACACGCGATCGAGATACACGATCGGGAAAAATGCGGTCCACGATTTTCCGGTGGCGCATTGGAAGCTTGCAAGTGTCTGGTTCACGATACCATTTCGCGATTTCTCGTTGAAGTCTCCCAGGAGTATCCGCGGCGCATTGTGGAATGAAGGGTTTTCAACAATGGTGTTGGACGCAAGGCGTTCAGCTTGTTGCCGCCTTTCCATTTCATTCTGACCAAGATGAGCACTAAAAACGTGGATCGCGCTGGCGTCGCCCGGCCAAGCAATTTCCGCGTGCAGGCACACGCGTTGCTCGTGGTGGGGCACACCGAGTGGATAAACGTCGGACCTTCGAATGGGAAACCGGCTCAAAATGGCGTTACCAAATTCGTAGCCGCCCACGTGATCAGCCCTTGCAAACACCACATGGAAGCCCAGAACACGTGCAATCTCCTCCCCCTGGCCTGCGCGAACCTCCTGGAGAGCAATGACATCGGCGTGCGTGCGGCTGAGAATTGCAGCAATGCGATCACACCTGACGCGAAGGTCGAGACCCGCACAGGAGTGGATGTTGTATGAAGTGACGGTCAGTCGTGCGGTTTGCGAAGGTTCAGCAAGTCCCGTGGAGTCAAACAATGTATGGACGCTGTTGAATTCCACCGGCAATTCTAAAAACTTGGAACTTTCCCAAGGCTGCGGAAGCGAAATGGCAAATGATGTGAAGTCAAACGGGATGAAATTTACAAAGACCGAAAGGGATACTGCCAAAACACGGATCGTAGCGAATTTCAACATCGTTACATACGGCATAGGCAACTGAGCATTCCCATTCCAAAGTTCAGTGAGAGGTATTTTTTTGACTATTCTTTGGGCACGTCGAATTGCAACGTCAAATTTACCACCATTCAATTCAACTGCGTGATTAGTCACCAAACCGAGCATGTGGTTTTTGCGCGAAACTCACTTTTCCGATTTATGCTGCGCTGATTTGAGAGTTGCAGCAAGCAGTTGACATTCGATGAAAGCCAGCATCGGCAACCCGACACCAGGTATATACTCCCGAAGGCATCCGCGACCGTTTTAACCGGCAAACTCGGCGACTAGTCGGACGGGTGCTTGCCGAGCGCCTCCTCAGAAATCATTCGCCGTGATATTAAGCTGCTTGGATTGTCGCGAAATTAGGCATTAATTACATGGAGAGGCTTTGGAGAAACAGTGAAGCTAGTGCTACAGACACTTGCCGGCGCGTTAACACTCTGTTGTATTTCTCTGCACGCGCCGGTGGTTTCGGGCCAGTACAAAACTGAGTCATCGGACCAACCAGCAGCAACGGTGCACGTAGACGTGGCGCCTGCGCATGAGCTCAACTCGTTCGATCCTGACGCTGCGCTTGGAAGCACCATCGATGTGTTATCTCGCCTGGATATCGACAAAGTTTACTCTCCGCACATCCTGCAGGAGTCCCTTTCCGCCGGCTGGGGTCCCATTTCGTACCGCAACAACACTGAGTTACGCATGGCTGCGTGGCACTGGACCGAGAACGGCGCTTGGAGCGATGGCGCTCACCTCAGCGGCTATTTCACCGGCAGCACCGAACTGAAATCTCCCACTCGCTACATCCTCGCCTACGCCCTGCCACACCGCGGTTTCGCCACCGACGGCGACCGCCCGGTGCAAGGCCCTAATCTAAGCTACTGGAAAAGCAATCCATATCTCACCAGCAAATTCACCGGAGAAAGCGACGCGCTGCATCCTCAATGGGTCGTTGTCGATCTCAAGTCTCCCACCAACATAAACGCAGTAAAGATCGCATGGGCTAGTCCCTATGCCACGAAATACCAAGTGGAGTATTGGGAGGGCACGAACGCACTGGATTTTGACGGCGGCCCAAAAGGCCAATGGAAGACTCTCCCGTCCGCAATCATCCAAAATGCCCAAGGTGGCAGCGCGATTGTGAAGCTGAGCGACAACCCCATCTCCGCACAATTCGTCCGCATTTTGATGAGTGGATCCTCCAACACCTGTGATGAACACGACTCATCGGATGCGCGCAATTGCGTCGGCTACGCCATCCAGGCTATCCAGGCGGGCTCCCTTGACGCCGCCGGAAAATTTATCGAAGCGTCCCGCAACCCAGCGGACAACGCCATAACGTATTGTGTTTCTTCCATCGATCCGTGGCATTCCTCCGAAGACGTTTACACGGGAGGAAAATATCAGCACAGCGGCTTCGATATTTTTTTCACAAGCGGCATCACCAATGATCTCCCTGCCATGATTCCGGTCACCATGTTGTATGGCACTCCAGAAGACGCCGCCGCACAGATCGCCTACATCGAAAAACGCGGCTATCCCATCAGTTACGTGGAAATGGGCGAAGAACCCGACGGTAAACACGCCATGCCCGAAGACTATGGCGCGCTCTATTTGCAGTGGGCCAACGCCATCCACAAAGTCGATCCCAAACTAAGACTGGGCGGCCCGGTATTCGAAGGTGTGAACGAAGATATTCGCGTGTGGCCCGACGCCCAGGGTCGCACTTCCTGGATGGGCCGTTTTGTCGCGTATCTGAAAGACCACGGCCGGCTGGCCGATCTCGCATTCGTCTCCTTTGAACACTATCCTTTTCATCCCTGCACCATCACCTGGAAAGATTTGTACACCGAGCCGCGATTGATGAAACACATCTTGCAGGTTTGGCGCGACGACGGTGTACCCAAAGAAGTCCCGCTGATGGTCACCGAAAATCATCTTGCCGCTGCTCTCACAGGCCCGATGACCACTATTTTTGCTGCCTTATGGCTCGCCGATAACGTTGGTTCTTTTTTCGAAGGCGGCGGCGCGGCCTTTTATCACTCCCCGATTCAACCGCAGGACATTCACAATACCTGCCTCGGCTGGTCATCCTGGTCTAACTTCGTCTCCGATGAAAATTACAATATCAAGGGCTACACTTCGCCCTATTTCGCCGCGCATATGATCAATCTCGAGTGGGTGCAGCATCGCGCAGGCGTGCACCACATGTTCCCTTCCTTCGCCGATATCAAAGACCCTGACGGCGACACCCTTGTGACCACCTACGCGCTGCACCGCCCCGATGGAAACTGGTCGATCATGCTCGTCAATCGCGACGAAACTAACCCGCACACGGTGCGCGTGCTCTTCGACGCGGTCGGTCAAAAAAGAACCGCACTCTTCGACGGCCCCACTACCTTCGTCAGTTTCGGCAGCCAGCAATATGTTTGGATCAACGATGGCCCTAACAGTCATCCCGATCCCGACAATCCTCCCGCCGCAAAAACTTACGACGCCAATCCACAAACCACTTTCACCCTCCCGCCCGCTTCCGTGAACGTCATTAGAGGCAAAATCGCCACGGAAAAGTAGTTCTTAAGGTGCGACGACCCATTGATCTCGCAGCGTTTATCAGACGTATGGATTACTTTCGAGTGGCCCGTCCTACGGGAAGGATCTCGCCAAATCGTTTGACTCGCAGTATCGGGAAAGTACCAAGACAGGTTACGCCTTCCGAGCTTGGAAGACGTTAGGGAGTAGGGACGCCGGCGGAGAATCTATCTTGATTCTCGATTTGAGCCAGCTCATCACGCAGGCGTGCCGCTTCGGCGCGATACTTTGCCGCCTCGACGTGGTACTTCACAGCGGGAACGCTGCCGACCGCATTGAAAAGCTTGGTGAGGGCATCGTTTTTGCCTTTGCCGGTATGTTCTAGTTGGTTGGCAAGATCGTCTTGGTCTTGTGCGTCGCCCTCCAATCCGGCAATGCGGCGCTGAAGATCCTGGATTGTCGCCCAGCGCTTAGCCCGCGCGATCGCAGCGTCGGTGACAGCGGTATTGGTGGCTTCCCACTCGCCCGAACCGCGGTCCTCCAGCACTTCTTCGAAAGCGTGGAGATTGTCGGCGGCACGCTGATTTCCCAGATCAGCAGACAAGCGGTACCAGGTCACCGCCTTAGCGTCATTGGGTTCGACCCCTTGCCCGAACTGATACATCCAGCCGAGCTGATTTTCCGCGTTGCTGTTCCCCTCTGCTGCGGCTTTGTCAAACCAAAACATAGCCTTGGCATAATCGGTTGGCACGCCGAGGCCCTTCTGAAACATATATCCGATATTTTCCTCGGCGTCGTTGCTGCCATGTTCCGCGGCTTTGTAAAACCAGGAAAGAGCCTCGTCGTAGTTCTTCGGCTGGCCCCATCCTTCTTCAGCGAAGAAGCCTAACTGGTTTTCGGCGTCGGAGTTGCCGTGTCCCGCCGCGCGGAGATACCAAGCATGGGCTTGAGCAAAGTCCTGCTTCACTCCATATCCGCACTGGTAAAAGTAGCCGACTTGCTTTTCCGCTTGCGGCAGATTTTGGTCCGCCGCTTTGCGGTACCAATCCAAGGCCTGTTTGTAATCACGCTTGACGCCAACCCCATCCTCGAACATGCCGCCCACATTATATTGTCCCAGCGCATAGCCCTGCTTCGCTGCGGAACGATAGTAGGCTACGGCTCGCTTGTAATCCCGCGGCACGCCAAACTTATGTTGGTACATGTAGCCCAGTTGATTTTGAGCCGGAGGAAAGCCCTGGTTCGCGGACTTCGTAAACCAGAGGAGCGCCTGACCGTAGTCTTGAGGAACGCCGACGCCGCTAAAATAATGGTTCCCGAGGGCGAACTGCGCCTGCGCATCTCCCGCGGCGGCCGGCTCGCGAAGTGAGTAGAAGTCTTTGTCCTGCGGCGGCGGCGCCGTCGTCGCCTGGGTTGGCGTCTGCATCGGTCCCTGCGGTCGCGCAGCGGAGAGCAGGGTGAACATAAAGAAAGCTGCAATCGGGGCCCTAGCTCGAAAGCTCATGGAGATCTTCCCCTTCGCGAATCTTCGAAAATAACCGGGAAGGATGCGCCTGGAAATGGCTTCTTTACCGATGCAACCCTAGCCCCTCGCCACAATCTGCAGGACGGCATCCCAGCACAATCAACTGCCATCTTCCGGTAGCCTGGCATGCGGAGGCTAATATAACGATAGACCGCTTGTACTAAAGGGACAGAATGTGCTCAATGCCGTATTTGCAGGCACGCAGCCAGAATGAAAGGATTAAGGCCAGGATTTTGCAGCGGCGGCACTACTGTAATTTTGCGCCCCAGTTGAGGACCAGCGACATTGGTGTCATGGCTGTTTTGATTTGCGTGTTGATGAGGAATTTCTGACCGTCATTGCTGACGTCGTAAACGAATTGTTCGCTAGTTGCAATCATTTCCCGCGGATTGGCTTGGAAAAGAATTACCGGGCTACCGGCGTCAAAATTTGCACCCGTTTTTACCGGCACAGCCATAATATTGCTGTCGCCGGAAAGGTAGAAGAGCTCTTTTCCATCACCCCGCCATCGCGCTTGATCGCCTCCTGCGTTTGACACTTGCCACCTCCCATGCCCCTCGGGAAAGGAGGTTACGTAAATCTCCCATCGTCCACTTTCGTTGGAGGAATAAGCTAGCCACTTGCCGTCCGGTGAAAAACGGCCGTCTTTCAGCGAGGAATTCCTTTTGAGAAATTGCACGGTTCGGAGTTCCGGCATGGTCATAAACCACAGTTCCGAGCCACGCTGATAAATTATATATTTCCCATCGCGCGACCAGTCGGTCGGAAATGCATCAACGGGGCCCCGTCCGATGACCTTTTCGTCGTTTGCTCCGTTGCTGTCCTTCAAATACAACTCGAACTTGTGCTCACGATTGGACGAAAAAACGATGTGACCTCCATCCGGGCTCCAGATCGGCAGCGCGTCAAACGCCGCGTCAAACGTCAGGCGTTTTTCACTTCGGCTTTCAAGATCGTAAGTCCAAACGTTGGTATTCTGGCTAGAGGGATCTGTGGTATCCGATGCTAGGACTTTGCCGTTCGGGGCGAGCATTACGTTGCCGTAGATGCCGGGGTTCAGCGCAATGCCAATCTGTTGACCTTTGCGGTCAAACCATAAGACTTGAGAGGCGCCGGAATCCGCATTTCTTTCGGCTACCAGCAACCCGGTATTCGAGGCGGCGAATACCGCTTTAGCAATCCGTGGGAAGAACTGAACATCCGTGACAATGGGAACAGGTTCCCCGGTCAGTTCGAATTTTTTTGTGTCGAAATGTTGTGCGAAGAGGGTCTCATCCCGATAAAAAAGCAGATTCCCGGGAGCAGTAAAAGCGGTGTTGCCTTTTGCTTTCACCACGAAGCGCTTCTCATTCGAATTCAGCGAGCCCATGTAAATGGAATGAGGTTCTTTTCGGGAGCTGGAAAGATTAACCGCAGAATATAAATAATGGATTCCATCTGGCAGAAATACCGGCCAGCGGTTGCTATCTTCCTTCAAAGTTTGCTCAGGAACATTGATTTGGACGGGCGTTCCCCCCGAGGCTGAAATACGGTAGAGGCCGACTCCCAGCGTTCCGGTTGGGGTAAAAAGGATGACGCCATCCTTGTTCCACGAGCCACCGCGGCCGTTCGGTGCTTCGCACAACACTTGCACTGTCCCGTTAGCCAGATTTAACTTCTTCAGTTTTCCATCCGCGAAGAATCCCAGCGATTGACCATCAGCAGACCAGAACGGGGAACTCCCGCCCTCCGTGTTAGCAAGGGCGGTAGCCTCCTGCGATCCCGGTTCATAAATCCAGATGACGTTATTTCGTTCTGATTCACGACGACCAACAACAGCCACGGTGTGACCGTTAGGCGATACAGACACATCTCGTGCCGCGAAGGGGAGTGGCGCAAAAAAATATGTCGCCCGCTCTGTTCGCTTCGACACGCGCCACAATACAACCGAGGCGATTAGCATGAGTGCGAATACGCCCGCGATCAGCCAGGGTAGTAACTGGCGGCTGTGTCCGCTGTCCTCCGCGGACGGAAGAGTGGCTGTCTTGTCCTGAGCGATCCACTTCAACTGCAGCGCGATGTCATGAGCGGTCTGAAAACGGTCATCAGGGTTCTTACTAAGGCAAGTGATAACGATGTGCTCAAGCGCTGGCGGCGTGAGTGGCTGGACGGCAGAAATTGGTGGCGGTTCCTTTTCGAGAATCGCGCTCGCCACACTGATCTGGCTTTTTCCGTCGAACGGCCGTGCGCCGGTTATCATTTCATACAGAACAGCACCCAACGCAAACAGGTCCGATCTCGCATCCACTTCTTTGCCTTGAATTTGCTCCGGCGACATGTACTGGATCGTTCCGATCATGGTGCCGGCTGTCGTTAGAGGAGAGAAAGGACTGGCTTCGCTTATCGTCTGGGCAGCGGACAAAAGAGGGGCGCTCGATGTTCCCGCAGGCATGTCGGTACCGGCGGACTTCGCCAGACCAAAATCCATCAGCTTTGCGCCGCCTTTTGTCAGCATGATGTTCCCCGGCTTCAAATCACGGTGGACAATCCCTTGACGGTGCGCGACTGTAAGCGCTTCTGCGATAGCAATCCCAATCTTCAAAGTTTCATTCAGCGGCAAAGCACCCTTACGAATGCGTTCCGCCAGAGTTTCCCCTTCGAGAAATTCCATCACGAGATAACCAGTGCTGTTCTGCGATCCAATGTCGTAGAGCTGGCAAATGTGAGGATGGTTCAGGGAAGAGATGGCCCGAGCCTCGCGTTCCATGCGCTGCTTCAGCTCCGGTGAAGAGGAAAGATGGGGAGCGAGAACCTTGATTGCTACAGTTCGATCCAGGCGAATGTCCCTGGCGCGATATACCTCGCCCATCCCGCCCGCGCCCAGCGGTGACTGGATCTCATACGGACCGAATTTCGTACCAGACGTGAGGGCCATGAGGGGGCATTATATGGCATCGGTGATGGCTCGCCAGCCCGATGTGATTCCGAATGAATTGTCGGCTACTTCGAACTTATCGTCCGAACGGCCCGTTGACTCACGCTTCAGTTGTCGGTGTCGCTGTTCTTATCCCGGCGGGTGCGGAGGCGTTGGATAAAGCGAATGGGCGTGCCCACGAAATCAAATTTGCCGCGTATTTGATTTTCCAGGAAGCGTTTTTTGGCGGTATGGATTACGTCCGCATATCGCGAAACAGACTTCTCCGTGCCATCCAACTGTCTCCTGGTAACGAATTAACGAACGTGATCGTGCATCGTCACAATCACAAACACCAAGACTCAAATAGTCTGATTAGACAGTCGATTATTTGCGAAAGGTGGGCAGCCTAAGATCTTAGGCTGCCCGGTGTCTGACTAGACGGTGACCGTCGTGCCATCGAACTTGGTGAACGTAAAGCCACCGAATGGCTCGTTGTAGGTCGCACGCTGGTCCCGAAGCACGCTGATCGTGACTGCCTCGCCGAGTAGCAGAGCTTGCTGGGCATCCGACCGCCAGTGCACGCCGGCCATGTCACGCCCTAAGCCTACGTTATTGGCGAGTTTATTCAGCTCACCACCCACCTTGATCTGCCCTGCGTCAGGACCATTGTAGGCGAGCAAGCTCTGCCCATCGTCGGCAGCCATTACTGGATTGGGTATTACGAAGTTTTCGCCGAAGAAGGCCTTCAGGGCGGTAACACAAGCGCCGGCGATCACACCATGACCCTCTCCGTAGGATGGATGCTGTGGATTACCTTCGGGGTAGGCAGCCGGCAACAAGTATGATCCTCCATGCTTTTGGGAGGTCTGTGCGACGGCTGACGAGTTCAGTACATCACGGTGCACAGGGTATTTTGCCACTCCCGTGATCGTGTTCTGGACAAGGCCGCCATACTCCAACGGTCGCAGGGTTCGATGCACGAACCACTTCTGATACCACATGGCCTTCAGCGCGCGGTTCGTCACCTCGCCTAGCAGGTCGAGGATGTATTGAGGACCGAAAGTTTGCACCCCCGCCTGATTCGCGATTGTGAGGTAAGGGTTCCCCGGATTTAAAGGCGCCTTGTTACCTATCAGCCATTGTGCCGCGAACAGATAAGCCTGGTAAGCAAAGTCAACATGGACCCAGGCTCCGAGGTCGCGGCCGTTTTTGAGGTACGTGATGGGAGGCGAAGTGTCGTTGACTGGAAATGGGCCTTGGCCGTTTTGCACTAACAGCCAGGCAGCGAAGTCCGTAAGGTAATCCGTGCCAGCGAGGTAGGTGTGGTACTTCTGCGCGACACTGAGTGTTCCAAGGCTTACCGGCAGGAGGAAAAACTGAGAGAGGTACGGGCCGGTCAGGTCGCCCGTTGTTGGTCCGCGAAAAAGAGTGGCCGCCGTGACCTGGCCGTTCGCTTTCGGCCCTCGGAAATCGGACAGTTTGTTCAGGTCGGTGAGCGCAGCTGCTGTGACAGGCTCGCTGCCGTATTGAGAGAAGGGAATGTCGCGGGCCAGGGCCATCCAGTAGTCTTCCACCATCTCGCCTGCCCTCTCAGCGCTTGCCAGGGCGGGTGAGGGCGGGATAGTCAGTTGTCCACTGTCGGTGCCTTCCAGATCAAACGCCAACCCTCCCTGCGGTCCCGACAACTTCGTGTTGCCTCCCAACGGGATGTTAGCGAAATCTTCGGGCTCGCCACTCTTGACCGCGGTCAATAGGGCGCGGTAAGCGGCTGGCTCAACTTCGCCAATGCTGCTATGCGGCAGACCCTGGGAATAATTGCCGATGAAGTTCGGATACAGGGCTTCATCTCCATTGTTAATCTGCGGTGAAACTGGAACTTTGCGTTCGGCGATAGCCGCTTTCAACCGAATCTGAAAGGATCGCTCTCTACGTGATGAATCACCTTCTTCGTCGCCCTGGTCGGCGATATGGGGGACGGCGCGAGCTTCGGCATTTTCAGTTAATAATAAGGCGGGAAATCCAACACTTGCGGCCGCGACAGCTGTGGAGGTGCTGGCGCGCCCCAGGAATGCGCGCCTGCTCAGGGGATTAGATATCGAGTTGGTTGCCAAATCCTGAGCTTCCTCCGCGTTGCCGTCGAACCGATAGTGAGTCTTCTCAGAGCGTTTATTCTTCTCGTTCTCTTTCATATAACCTCTCTTAGTGCCTCTCGCTCATTGCCGTTTTCCTGTGCATCGCGGGCCCGAGATCGGTTCCAAAAGGGTAAATGAAAAAGCAATGGGGAAAGGGATTGGAAAATTTCAGTAACTCTGCGTCTGATATCCCGAATAAGTCAAGCAAAAAGTATTAACAGGGAAGGTTCGTAGTAAGAGACCACTCAGGCGGAAGTCATAATAAGAACCAGGAAGCGCCGAATCCTACGACCTCAGTTCTCGCTGTCGCTGTTTTTGTCCCGGCGTGTGCGGAGGCGTTGGATAAAGCGGATGGGCGTGCCCACGAAATCAAATTTGCCGCGTATTTGATTTTCGAGGAAGCGTTCATAGCTGAAGTGCAGAGGTTTTTTTTGGTTGGTGAACATCAGGAATGTCGGCGGAGCGATTTTGGCTTGGGTGATGTAGTAGATGCGCACCGGCCGGGCCTTCGGCGTGGTGCCGCGCTGCAGATCGACTTCTTCCTTGAGCCAACGATTCAGCTCCGGTGTGGAGATTTTGCGGCGGCGCGCGTTCCAGCATTGATTGATGAGCGGCCACAATTTTTCCACCCGCTCGCCGGTGCTGGCAGAGAGAAAAACGATAGGCGCGTAGCTGAGAAATTTTAATTTGCCGCGAATCATTTTTTCGTATTCGAAGAGCAAGCGGCCAATCTCGAAGTCTTCAGGCCTGTGTCGCTCGCCTGGGTTTCTGCGCGATTTTCCTTTAGCGCTCTCGGCATCGCGGGCTTCCGCGTTGCGCGCAGCTTTGACCGCCAGGTCCCATTTATTTATTACGATCACTACCGAACGATTGGATTGCTCCGCGTAATTGGCAATCTGTGCGTCGCCCTGAGTTACGCCCTGTTCGCCGTCTACGATCAAGAGCGCGACGTCGCAGCGCTCCAGTCCGCGCCGGGCCATCACCACGCTAAGCTTCTCAGCCACCAGCGTAGTTTTACCTTTTCGCCGGATGCCCGCGGTATCCACGAAGCGGTAGGTGCGATCTTCGCGCACCACCTCGGTGTCCACATTGTCCATCGTCGTCCCAGGAATCGGCGAGACGATGGAGCGTTCTTCGCCGGCCAGGCGATTCAGCAGCGTGGATTTGCCCACGTTCGGCCGCCCAATAATCGCCACCTCAATTACGTCTGGGCGTTTTTCTTCCTCGACCGACTCAACTACTTCGACTTGCGCCAGCGCGGCGTCCAGCAAATCGTCAATTCCCGTGCCATGCTCTGCCGCGATGGGGAACACTGGCACACCCATGGAATGAAAGCCCGCAATATTTGCTTCCTGCGAACGCGCGTCCACTTTGTTGGCGGCAATTACAAATGGTTTACCGGTAGTGCGCAGCAGCCGCGCCAGCTCCTGGTCCAGCGGCGTAATTCCCGCATGCGTATCGACCACCAGCACAAGTAAAGCGGCGTTATCAATTGCTACGCGCGCCTGTCGCAAAATTTCCTGCGGGATCAGCGCTCTGTCATCGGGAACGAGGCCGCCGGTATCCACAATTTCCAGCGCGCGCCCGCGCCAGTCCGCTTTGCCATAGATGCGATCGCGCGTGATCCCCGGCTCGTCCGTGACAATCGCGCGCCGCGTACCGGTCAAGCGGTTAAACAACGTGGATTTGCCCACATTGGGGCGCCCCACAATTACAAGCGATGGTAAATTCTGTGCCATGAATAATTTTGTGCCATGAAAAAAATCGCGGGCCGTTCGTGTTGAATTTGTCGCACGCGCCCAGATGGCGCGTGGATCGCGCAAGACCGCAGCAGGACGTGCTTCAACTGTACCGCATCGCCGCGTCAGTCCAAAGCCAGCGGGTTGCAGCTCAAACCAAAAATGTAATCTGAAAACTATCTCGACGCGGCGGGTAAATGATGTGTGCTTGTCACCAGCACAAAAAACGGCACCACGACCATGAGCAGCACAAAAACCAATACCGCCCAGCTCCAGGGATTTCCAAAATTTAAGGTGTATCCGATGCCGAAGCGCTTCGGCACGAGCAGCGCCGGGTCATTAGGATTGGAGTAAAACGATCCCTTCCAGGCCGCGTCAGGCGGCCGCTGACCCGTGCGGCCTAATCCCAACAGCAGCAAGCTAAATGTTCCCACCGCCGCGATCGGGCCAAAAATAATCCAATACGAAAAAGGAGCCGGCTGGGGCATGGGTTCCTCCGCCGCCGCTATTGTAGTCGCAAAAATTAAATTTGCCAGCACATCGTGTACCTCCAACGAGGATGCTCGATTGACTGCGATCCATATCGGAGATAAAGTTCCCCTCTTGCGATAGCCGAGTCGGGAAGCGCGGCACATCGCCAGAAGGTGCACTATGCCCAAGTTTGTGATCGAGCGGGAAATACCGAATGTGGGCGATCTGTCAGACAGCGAATTTTGCGCCGTCGCGCAAAAATCGGTGCAGGTTCTCCGGGAAATCGGCCCGCAGATACAGTGGCTGCACAGCTATGTCACCGGCAACAAGATTTACTGCGTATATTTGGCCCCTGACGAGGCCACTATCCAGAACCACGCGAAAAAAGTCGGTGTTCCTGCCAATCGCATCTCCGCCGTGCGCAGGATGCTTGATCCGACCACTGCCGAGTAATTAATCCGGCCACGAATTTCATGCTCGTCGCGCCCGAAAACGCGCCCCAAAGAAACTGCAATTTCCTGCATAAGTCAGCTAAACGATAAGGCTTCTTGTATGGCGCTGTCCGTCGCCATCGTCCAACCGTCCATCCATGCCGCTGCCGCTTTAGCCGGGGAGATGGATTGCCGGGCCGCGTCCAAAGTTTTTTCCAGGCGCGTTTGCTCCGCCACTGGCAGCGCTACGCCTAGAATACGACGCATCGCCGCCGCCGATCCCGCCAATCGCAAAGCGCGCTCGGGTTGAGATTGCAGCGCCGCGGAACAAGCCAGGCAGTCGAGAAGGCGCGCCATCCCGCGTTTTTGTCCCAACTCCTGAAAAAGCTTCATGCTTTCCGCGTAGTGCGCGCGCGATTTTTTTTCATCGCCTTCGTCGCGTGCCAGGGTTCCCAGGTCCATCAGGCATCCGGCCACGCCCCATTTGTCGCCCAGCTTCCTGAATATGTTCAGGCTCTGCTCGTACAGCTCCCGCGCCACCGAAATTTCTCCCTGCTCCTGCGCCACATCGCCCTGGTAGTTGAGAGACCACGCCGTGCACGTGCTGTCGCCCAGTTCTTCAAAAATCACGCGGGACTCTTCATGCAGGGAGCGCGCCAGCGCATAATTCCGCTGAGATTTCGCCACGCTGGCGACATTGCTGAGCGCGCGCGCCACCATCGCGCGATCATTTAAACCTCGCCAGACCGCCAGACTCTCTTCGAACTGCGACTTTGCCGTGGACATGTCGCCGTCGTCACGAGCGTTTACCGCCAGCGCATTTAAGGCGATGCCTACACCGCGTGCGTCGTTTAACTCGCGGGCAATTTGAAGGCTCTCCTCAAAAAGCGCGTATGCGGCCCGGTGATCGCCCTGCGCGGCGGCCAGCACGCCGGCAGCGAAGAGCACCCGCACGCGAGAATTAGAACGTGCCGCAGCTCCTTCAAGTTTGAGAAGTTTTTCCAGTCTGTCGCGGCCTTCGGTCAAATGCTCACGCGTCTCCCAGAACTGGAACAGCGCCGCTCCCAGACGCAGTCCCCACTCCGCATTTCCTCTGCGCGTCAGCCAATCGAGCGCTGCGCGACAATTGTTGTGCTCCACTTCCAGCAAACTCACCCACTCTGTCTCTGCGGGATCGGCGGCTTGAGTCGCGGATTCTTCGGCCAACACTAGGTAGTACGCCGCGTGCGCCCGTTTTATCGCAGCTTCCTCGCCGCTGGCAGCCAGTCGCTCCAGCCCGTACTCGCGAACCGTGTCCAGTAACGCAAAGCGCGGTTCGCCAGCGGATTGCTCAACCTGTTGAACCAGGCTGTTGTTGACCAGCGATCCCATGCCGTCCAGCACTTCTACTTCGAGATCCTGCTTGGTATTACACACCGCCTCAACGCCTTCCAAAGTACACCCGCCGACAAAAACTGAAATTCTGCGGAATAGTGTCTGCTCCGCCGGACTGAGCAGGTCGTAGCTCCAGTCAATCGTTCCTCGCAGAGTCTGCTGTCGCATCGGCAGATCTTTCGCGCCGCCGGTAAGAAGTTGTAGCGAACTCTCCAGTCGCGACTGCATCGCGGATGGCGACAGTAACTTAATACGTGCGGCGGCTAGCTCGATGGCCAGAGGGAGCCCATCTAGCCGGGTGCAAATGGTGGCCACGGCCCGCGCATTTTCCTCGGTAAGTTCAAAATTTGGCTTAACGGCGACTGCGCGTGCCATGAATAACGCGATGGTGGGATTCTTCGAGAGAATTTCACGCGATGTCCCGGATTGCAGGTCCGGCAACGCCAGGGTAGGCACCGGGAACTCGTATTCCCCATAGATATGCAAGGGCGCGCGGCTGGTCACCAGGACGCGCAATTTGTGAACGACGGTAATTAATTCTGCCACCACCGGCGCCGCCGCCAGCATGTGCTCGAAATTGTCAAAGAACAGCAAAAGGTTCGAGCGCGAGTCCTGTAAATATTCCTTCAGGCTTTGGATGCTCACCGGCCGGCCGGTTTCCCTAATTCCCAACGCTTGCGCGATGATCGAGGGAATAAGCGAAGCATCAGTCACCGCGGCCAGTGGAATAAAACATATTCCGCCGTCGAAACGTTCGCTTACTTCAGTTGCGACTTGCAGCGCCAGCCGAGTTTTTCCGATGCCGCCGGGTCCAGTCAGCGTGACCACTCGGACATCCTCTCGCAGCAGCAATTCCGTCACTGCCGCCACTTCTCGCTCTCGGCCGATGAATGCGGTGGCTTGGCTGGGCAGGGTGTTGACTCGGGGGGCCAAATGCCGCGAAGGCGCTTCGGGCAGCCGGTCGCGTATGCTCGCTAGATCTCTAGCCAGGTCGTGCGTGGAGTCGTAGCGATCTTGGGCATTTTTCTCGAGGCATCGGTCGATTACCCAGCAAAGTGGCGCGGGCGCTTGTGGATTTAACGACGTCGCGGCTGCTGGTTGATCCCGCAGGATCGCTGCGAGAATCTGGGCCGCGCCCGGATGGGGGAAGGCGCGTTTTCCAGTCACCATTTCATACAGCAACGAACCAAAAGAAAAGTGGTCGGAACGGAAATCCAAAGGCTGACCATTGGCTTGCTCCGGCGACATGTACGGGAGCGTGCCCAGAAGTGCGCCCGGGTTGGTTTCCGAGGTGCTAACAGTCTCGAGATCCAACGGTGGGTTAGTGTCAGTGTCCGTGCTGACCAGCTTGGCGAGACCAAAGTCCAGAATTTTTACCAAGCCGTCGCGGGAAACCATGACGTTTTCCGGCTTCAGATCACGATGCACCACGCCTGCCACATGTGCTTTTGCCAGTCCCTCGGCGATTTGAGCCGCGATGCGGATGACCGTCTGCAAAGGAATAGGCCCGGCACGCAGCATATCGCGCAGCAAGTCGCCCTCGACCAGTTCCATGGCGATGTAATACGTACTGTCCACTTGTCCCAACTCGAAGATGGTCACGATATTGGGGTGATTAAGTGCGGATGCCGAACCGGCTTCTCGCTCAAAACGCTGCACGTCTAGTTTGCTGTCCGAGAGTTTGCGTGAAAGAATTTTTATGGCCAGCTCGCGCCCCAGCCGCGGGTCGCGTGCGCGATAAACTTCACCCATCCCGCCGGCGCCGAGTGCCCCAAGAATTTCATAGCGGCCGAATTGTGAGCCAGGGGAAAGGGTCAGCGATTCGTTCTGAGCCGTCACGACCCGCTTTGTGGCCTCGTCCATTGAATGACTGGATTCCATTTGTGAATTGCGGCGCCGCGCATCTAATATCGGTGCAGCATAACAAATTTTTGGAGGCCGCCATTGGATATTAGATCTCTGCAGAAGCCGTTGAAGGAACAGTATCGCAGCGACCCGAATTCCTCACGCATTACCATGACCGCCACAGGATCGCAGACAGATACGGCCCTGAGTTGTTCCGTGGATATTGGCCGCGCCATCTATCAAGCGGAAGCCCACAAAGGCGTCGGCGGTGCGGGCACTTCGGCCTGCTCTGGCGATCTACTGCTCGGCGCTTTGGCGGCCTGCGCGCAGATCACTTGTCAGCTCGTCGCAGCGGCTATGGGAATCGCCACGGAGCACGTGAAGGTTAGCGTGAGCGGTGACATGGACCTGAGAGGCACGCTCGGTCTTTCAAAAGAGGTCCCCGTGGGGTTCGAAGAAATTCGCGTCCAATTCGATATCGATGCCCCACAGGCAAGTGTCGATCAAAGGAAAGCGCTGCAGGAAAAAACGGAACAATATTGCGTCGTTATGCAGACTTTGCTGCACCCGCCAAAAATACTCACCCGATGGGCCCGCTCCTAGGCCAATTTCGCCGGAATTGCTGGCGTGAAGCTCTTCACATTTAGAAAACTTATCTTTAACTTGCTTGACGCGCTTGCTGGCCCGCGGGTAGTGTAATCCTACTTGCAACGCTTAAAACGGTTCGTCGTGGGAAGCCCGCAAGTTTCCGGGGATTGCGTGCCCATGAATTGCAAACAACTGAGGAGAGTTCAATGATGGCATGGATCCGCAGCTTGGCGCTGGTGCGCAATTTTCTGCTGGCCTGTATCTTATTGCTGAGCGCACTAGCTATCAATGGCAATGCGCAAACTTTTCGCGGAACAATTCTCGGCACCGTCACCGACTCCTCGGGTGCCTCTGTTTCCGGTGCCACCGTAAGCGTCAAGAATACCGGCACCGGACTCCTGCGCACGGTCACCACCGATGATGACGGAAACTACAGTACCCCCGAGCTTCCCATCGGCACCTACAGCGTCACGGTAGAAAAGTCCGGTTTCAAGACCGGCGTAGTGAATAGCATCAGCGTGGAAGTTTCCACCGAGCGTCGCGCCGACGTGGTGCTGCAACCCGGCGAGGTTGCTCAAACAGTGGAGGTGTCCGGAGACACTTTGCCGCAGACGGAATCCACCTCCAATACGCTGGGCGGCATCATCGAGTCCGCCGTGGTGACCAACCTTCCCGTGAATGGGCGCGACTATCAGAAGCTCATCTTTCTCGTGCCGGGTGTCGCCGGCTCGCCAGACCAGATTACCGATTCGCCCGGTTCCTTCGGCGTCTTCTCCGTTAACGGCGCGCGCGGCCGCGCAAACAATTTCCTGCTCGACGGCACGGACATGAATGATGGTTACCGCAATGATCCCGCCATCAACGAAGCAGGGGTCTTCGGCACGCCCGCGACCATTCTGCCCATCGAAGCCATCGCCGAGTTGCGCGTGCTCTCCAATTTCGAATCCGAATATGGCCGCAGCGCCGGCGGCGTGGTCAACATCGTAACCAAGAGCGGTACCAACGACATTCACGGAACGGGTTTCGAGTTTTTCCGCAACAATGCTCTGGACGCTCGCAATTTTTTCAACCAGGTCGGTTCGCCGCAAAATCCCTTTCACAATAATCAGTTTGGCGGAGCACTGGGCGGCCCCATTCGCCGCGACAAAACTTTCTTCTTCGTCGACTATGAAGCTATGCGTGAAAAGGGCGCCGAAGCCAGCACCGCGTGCGTGCCTACTGCCCAGGATATCGCCACCGCCGCGGCCGCAAACGGCGGAACCGTCAATCCCGTTATCTCTGCGCTGCTGGCGAAAAATCCTTGGCCCGCGCCAAATCTCGGTGGCTCCTGCCTAACTAACGGAGCTGATGGGCAGACTCCGGTGACCGCCAACGTTTCTCTAGCCACGCCATTTTCAAACCGTGTTGATAGTGCCATTGTAAAAATCGATCACAACATAAACACAAATAATCTTTTGACCGGCCGCTATTACATCGGCGACAGTCTGCAAAGCTTCCCGCTGGCGCTGGTCGGAGGCGGACTGGTACCGGGCTATAACACCTCGACTCCAACGCGCGTGCAACTCGTTTCGATTTCCTACGTTTCCACCATTACACCGTCGATCGTCAACGAGGCGCGTCTGGGCTGGAACCGCTTCGCTGAGGGTTTCTTTCCCCAGGATCGCAGCTTCAATCCTACGACCATAGGTCTGGACACCATAGGCCCAGGTACCGCCAATGCCGCGCCCTATAATTTCGGACTTCCCAAAATAAGCGTCTCAGGACTTGCTCCTCTCGGGGCCGATAATGGCGATCCGCGCCAGCGCGTGGATACCAACTGGCACTACATCGACAATATTTCCTGGAAGCTCGGTAAGCACGACATTAAGTTCGGCTACGAATTCCGGCGTACTTCCGTGTCCCAAATGTTCAATCGCGGATTTCGTGGAACTCTTAATTTCAGCACCCAGACCGATGCGACAACTGGCCTCGTCACGGAAACCGGTCTCCAGGAATTTCTTGCCGGGACGCCCACGGGGGGCTCGCAACGGCAGGGTGACACCAATCGCAACACTTTCGAAAATTCTCACGCCGCATACATCCAGGACAGCTACCGCTGGAAGAAAAACGTTACCCTTAACTTCGGCGTGCGTTACGACTATTTCGGCCTCATTCAGGAAAAGCACGGCAACTTTACGAACGTCGACACTGCCACCGGATTAGGCGTGCTCGTGGGCCAAGGCCGCCTGTACCAACCCGATTACAACAACTGGGGACCACGTGTGAGCGTGGCCTGGGATGTGTCCGGCAAGGGTAAAACCGTTGTGCGCGCGGGATACGGAATTTTTTATGATGCCTTTTCGCAGGACCTGTTCATGGGCCATCTGCCGTTCAATAGCGGCTTTGATCCCGGCCCCGCCTATTCAGGATTCGGGCCGAACCCCATCTCCTCTGCTAATGCCAACCCCGGCCCCTTGACCTCCGGTAGTCCGGTCTACGGAGCAGCCAGCGCAATGGGTGACGCCTTCGGAGTTGATCCGAACATCCGCACGCCATACATGCAGAATTTCAATTTGAATTTTCAGCAAGAGATAAACCGTAAAACCGTTTTTCAAATCGGCTATGTAGGATCTAACGGACACAAGTTGCTTCGCTTCCGCGATATTAACCAGCCCACCCAGGCGCAAATTGATGCCGCGGATCTCGCGTGTTCATGCATAAACATCTATAGCGTTCCGCGCCACTACTTGGCCTCGCCTTTCTTCTACATTAACTATGAGGAGTCTTCCGCCAATTCCAATTACAACGCGATGCAAACCAGCTTGCGCGTAACCGACTGGCACGGATTTACGACCACGCTGAACTACACGTGGTCCCATTCCATTGACGACGCCAGCGACGGCGAAGACTATGTTCCCAATGCCTCGCAACCCAACGACAGCACCGCGCCCATCGGTTCCAATCGCGGTAATTCCAACTTTGATGTCCGCAACCGCCTCACCTGGAATTTCGTTTATCAATTTCCTAGCCATAGAGGCAGCTGGCAGCGCGTCACTGACGGCTGGGGCGTCAATGGCATCGTCACCGCGCAGTCTGGGCAGCCTTTTCAGTTGAACTACAACTTTGAGGACGATTTCGACGGCAGCGGAGAAGGCTTCGGCCGCCCAGACGTCGTGGGACCGATCCATTACTCCAGCGATCCCGCGCAATTCCTGGACCTTACTTCGTTCGCGATTCCGTGCACTTATCCAGCCGCGGGTGGAACTGGTTTCGCGAATAGTTGCATCCCGGGCACGCGCCATTTCGGCAATGAAGGACGCAACTCCCTCATCGGTCCCCATTTCCGCCAGTTTGATTTTTCCATCTTCAAGGACACCGCGATTACCGAGCGCATAAAACTAGAGCTGCGCTTTGAAGCCTATAACCTGTTCAACCACCCGAATTTCGCGAATCCTTATCTTCCGGCGTTTATTGCTGACGCTGCGGCCAATGGGGTCGGTTCGAATGGCAGGTCCCTTGGAGCTTTGCGACTGACAGCTACCGGAGACGTGGGCATCGGTTATCCCTTCCTAGGGAGTGGCGGGCCTCGCGGCCTGCAAGTCGCCGCGAAAATCAGCTTTTAGCGCTTCGTGCTCTGAACCAGGTGCAGCTGCAGCTTTCCCATCCTCTCTATTATTCTCGAATGGCCTGGCAAACCGCCGGGCCGTTCTGTTTTCTGATAGATTGCTGGCAGTTTGAGGGCGGTCTCGTCGCGTGGGGCGCCGAAGACGCCCCGCAACCCTTAACCGCCACACCGTGTAAGTTTTTCGCCTCGGCTGCGTACTACCATATGGAAGCTCTGAGACCAGGACGGATGAGTTCGCCGGGAATAGCGGAACCGACGGAGGCCATCGCCCGTGCCAAGGCAGGGGACGCCCAGGCTTGGGGCCAGCTTTACCACGACTATGCCCCGGCGATTTTCCGTTTTTGCCGGCGAGCGCTGCCGACTCGGGAAGACGCCGAAGACGCCACCATGGAAGTTTTTATGAAGCTGAAAGGGAAGATCAATCAATACGACTCGTCCCGGCCGTTCTCGGGCTGGCTTTATAAGGTAGCGGCCAATCATTGCTGGGATACCCTGCGCCGCCGCAAGATCCGCCAGGACAAGGAAACCGAAGATAGCGAAGTGCTTCCTCTGGAGCACCCCGATCCCAGCCAACTTGATCGGCTGATCGAGCAGCGCAGCAGCGTCGAAGTGCGCAAGGCGCTGGCCTGCCTCAGCAAGCGTGCCCGCATGGCGCTGGTGATGCGCTACTACTCGGATATGAGCTATGACGAAATTGCTGATGAGCTGGGCGTGCGGCGCGCTTTTGTAGGCGTCGTTTTGCTGCGCGCGCGTCACGAATTGCGCAACGCGCTGGAAGGCAACGCGGCTCTGGCGGCAGGGGGGAACGCATGAACGAATCGTCGAACAGTCCAGACGGGCATGTCGATGACCATCTCGATGACCACCTTGATGAAATGACCGGCATGCTCTATGTCGAAGGTCAACTGGACCGCCAGCGCGCCCAGCTGGTCTCGGCGCATGCCCAGAACTGCGGTTCTTGCCGCACCTTGTTGCACGCGCTCGAACGCGAATCGCGGCTTCTCACTCGTGCCATGCTTGAAGAAGACGAACCGCTTCCGTCGCGCTTGGCCGCCTTTCAGCAGACCGCGCGAAAATCCATGCAATGGATTTGGGGCGCAGTCGTTGGACTCGCCGCTACCGGGATGTACGCGTTGTACACCACATACGTCGAGCCCATGCAGAAGGGTTTCGAGCAAGCCGGTTTTGGGGGCAGCAGTGTTCTCAATCTGATGATTTTCCAAGGCGCCTTCTGGAAAGGATGGCAATCCATGCTCACTCTACTTGAGGTCTCGGCTTTGTTGACGATCGCCGGATCGGTGGTGATGTTCCTGCGCAGGCGCATGCGCCGCGGATCGGCATTCGCCATGATGGTTGCGGGCATCTGCGCCGCCGCTTCTTCCATGTCTTCGCCGGCCATGGCCACGGAATTTCGTAACCAGGGTGACACCGTGGAAGTCGCGAAGGACGAAACCATCAAGGGTGATCTTTTTGCGCATGGCCATCACGTCAAAATCGAGGGCACTGTCGACGGCGATGTTTATGTGTTCTGCCAAGGTGCGGATATTGAAGGCCACGTCACCGGAGACGTTATCGCGTTCGCCCAAATACTGCGCGTCAACGGGAAGGTTGACGGTAATATACGCTCCTTTACGAATACAACTTTGGTGAGCGGGAACGTCGCCAAGAATTTGCTTACGTTCGCTGAGACCATCAAAATCGACCCCCCCGGCAAGGTCGGCGGCAGCGTTACCACCTTTGTGAATACTCTCGCCATCGACGGAACTGTTGGCCGTGACGTTTTGGCCTTCGTTAATGAAACTGCCATTTCGGGAACCATCGCCGGCGGCATACAAGCTCAAGGCAATACTTTGAAATTTAACTCCGGCGCCCAAGTCAATGGCCCGGTCAAATTCAAAGGAAATGTCCAGCCCGAGGTTTCTTCCGGCGCGAAACTGGCGACACCTGTGGCCTTCACCCAGCTGGAACATCACAAGCGATACCAGGAGAGCGGTTTTTACGTCTGGCGCCTGATTTGGACCGCTGCGGTCATTCTATTTGGCTTGGTGCTTTTCGTGCTCCTTCCGACGTTCGCGCGATCTACGGTGGACTCCGCCGAGCACTACGGGGCCTCCTTTGGCCTTGGTGTGCTGGTTCTGTTCGGCGTGCCCATAGCAGCCTTCATCGCGTGCATCACCGTGGTGGGCATGATGATCGGAATTTCCACTTTTATCCTATGGGTGACAGCGTTGTTCTGCGCGCAAATTGTGGTTGGCACAATTGTAGGTCAGTGGTTGATGGGCCATACCAGAGAGACCTGGCAGTTGATAGGGCGCATGGTCGTGGGCGTCATCGTTGTGCGCGTCATGGGAATGATTCCGTTTCTGGGCGGGTGGGTCAGGTTCGCCGTTGTGCTCTGGGGTATGGGCGCCATTTCGCTGGCGATTTACCGCCGTTTCACTCCGGCACATCCGGCAGCTGTGCCCGTGTCCCCGGTTATGCCCCCGCCGCTGCCGCCCAACACCACCATCGGGAGCCCGCAGCCCGCCTGAGCGGAATCAAAATTGGGAGCAGTTTAATTTTCAAAATCGAATCGAAAAGAAGACCTGCTTCCTTGTCGTGAAGCGATGTAGGTTTCTCTAAAGCAGGACATAACTTTTGATTCTCCTTTTTCTGCGCCATTTTCCTGGGTCAGCCAGAAGCGAGGGCTTCTGCTTCCAACGCGGGGTGGCAATCATTAGAGAGAGCTGTGGCAACATCGCAAGTTGCCGTCCGTTCCTGCTTCCTTCATTGCGCGCCAGGGCCAAGGAACTTCCGCGCTCGTAGTTCGCCCCACTCGATCATCGACCGCCGGTCGATTTCCTGCAGATACACCGGTTCGAGACTCCCGCTTGGAGGGAGCGCCAGAGCTAAGTTCTCAGGTGGCCCAAGGTAGAGAAGTGCGTCCGCCTTCTTTATAAGTGGCAATCCATCTTTACCAGTAGCTTTTTCCAGGTGTGCTCCGGCGATTTCGTAGAGCGCTGGTGGGTTTCGACCTGCGATGCGCAGCAGCTCTTGCGAAGCGGCGTCAAGTGTCGTGACCGAGTCCAGCAGCACCACATACGTGGCGCCCGGGTAGCGTGATTCGATTCGAGTGGTAACGTTATCAGCTCCATCGCGGGCGCCGGACTTTGTCACGTGATTGCTTCCCAGGACGACCAAGGCCCGATGCTTCTTTTTCAGGACCTGGTCTAGGATGACGTCTACGATCGATATGTTGTTGTCGCCGAGCGCTGCCCAATCAGAGTGAGTATGGATGCGGTGCCAATCAATAGACGTGTCGCCCGCGAGCACACGAAAGCGACGAGCTGGCGGCAATTTCTTGTTGACTTCGCGAATCGCAGCAAGCCATTCCGCATAAATTGGCGATTCCCAGGAGGCTACTTTGGTGGTGTCGCGCCAGATATGCCGTACATCGTCGATAGGAACATCTTCACCGGCGACATATCTATCAAGCAATGGCTGATTATTGCCGCTCGCGAATTCGACGACGATGTCTTGAACGGTCTCCTGAAATGCTGGGTCGCGGACCAGACCGACATAGAAGTCCCCAGCCTGCCTTAACCAGTGTGCCTCTCCGATGATCACAACACTGTGTTGTTGGAACGCCGCGACAATGCCTTGAACGGCATCGACTGGCTTAAGGTCTCGCGGAGCCGACTGTGCGTCCGAGCTGATCCCTGAAACGGTCAGCAGGATCAAAGGCCAGATGATTTGCGAGAGCAGTCGAGACCGGCCAGTGGTCAAACTCACAGGGTTCGAGTCCTTTCGTCAGCGCACGTCATGGCTATTCGGTGCGTAAGATGGCAGTGATGTCCAGTGTGGCAATGCGGCGTGTAGCGACCCAGATGCTCATCGACGCTACTACAGCGAGGAACAAAACCAAGCCAATGGAAGTTGCAATATTGACCGGCTTCGCTCCATCCATGAGGCTTTCGAGAAAACGCCCAGTGAGCTCTGTCCCAACTATTCCTGGGATGGCTCCGGCCGCGACCATCAGCAAGCCTTGCCGCAACAGCATTCCCCGAAGCTGGACCGGCGTTTTTCCGAGAGCCATGCGCACACCCATTTCCTGCGTCCTCTGGACGACGGCGTAAGAAACGATGCCGTAAATGCCAATCACTGCCAGCAGCAGTGCGAATCCCGCAAAAATCCAAAGGGCGGTCTGGTAGAATTTGGGGCCGGTGAAAACTTCATTCAGCCGCTGCTCCATGGTTTTCACAGCAAATACAGGAACGCGCGGGTCCACCGACTCGATGGTGTCGCGGATCGCAGCGAGTTGATCTTCCGCCCGGCCATCCACGCGTGCCACAAACGTCGAGAAGAAGCTGCCCGGAGTTACCGACGGAATGAAGACCTGATTCCCGTTTGCCAGCGTCGGATCTGTCTCATAGTTCATCCCCTCGACGACGCCAACAATTTTCAAGGGAGTCTCTCCGCTGAACGTAAGCTCATGACCCACGGCGTCCCCTAGCGCGCCAAATCCGGCTGCAAATCGTTCATTGACTACCGCAACCTTGGCGCCGGAACGAACTTCGGCGTCCGTGAATTCCCGGCCGGACAGAATCCGTCCGCCCATGGTCTGGAAATATTCTGAGAACACCGGGACCTTCGTGGAATTACGCTTGGCCGGACGTCCGTCCAATCCGTACGGCCCCCCGACAAAAGCCGAGGCGTATAGCGGAAGGAATTCGGTGGCACTTGCAGAGCGAACGCCGGGCATCCTGCGGATCCGATCAAGCGCCTCCTCAAAATAAGGCAGCTGCCGCCCACTCAACTGGTGCGTCGTGCCATTCAAGGAAACGCTTACGGTCACGATTCCCTCCACATCATAGCCACGGTCGATTCTCATCAAGTGGACGAAAGCACGTCCCACCGAAACCGAAGCCGCGAGAAGAATGATCGTAAGCATCACCTGCGCGCCGGCCAGGGTCTCGCGAACCAGCCGCGAGCCGCGAGTCTTACTGGAGCTCCGAGTGCCGAAAGCGTGGATGCGGCCTACATAAAGCGACGATACGACGCCGAACACCAGCGCGGTAATAATGGCCACGATGAGCGTGAAGGCCAGAACGTGTCCATTCAGGATTGAATACGCTTGTGCGCCGAGTGGTGGGGGCTGAACCTTTGCCGCGAGCGACGTCGTCCAATATGCCATCAGCAATCCGGCCAGAGCGGCAAAGAAAGAGAGCAGCACTGATTCGGTGAACAACTGTCGCGTTAGCCTGGCCTGACTTGCTCCCAACGCGGAGCGTATGGATAGCTCCGCGGCGCGATCGGCGGTCCGAGCTATTAAGAGATTTGCAACATTCGTGCACGCAATCAGCAAGACCACCAACACTGCGCTCATGAACATTAGCGAGGCATTCTTCACCGGGCCAGCAAGTCCGTCCTGAAGTGAGGTCATGCTCGGGCTCAGACTCTCGATTCTTCCCCGTTTCGGCGACAGGCCCTCTGCCTCCACGGCAAACGCGGCATGCGCTTGTGGCCACGTGATGCCCGCTTTCAACCGCGCCAAGGTTCCCCAGCCATTATTGCCAGGGCTGAAGGCTGCCGGCTTCCAAAGAACGGCCTTGCCCGGATAATCGGATCCCGGCGGCGCGACGCCAATGATTGTAAGCAGGTTTCCGTCAATTCGGACTGTTGAGCCTAGGACTTTTGGGTCGCCTCCGAAAAGCTGTTGCCAAAGGCCGTAACCAATCACCGCCACCGCGTTGCGTCCAGGCAAGCCCCACTCCGTACCGTCCACATCATCTCCGGGGGCGAATCCACGCCCCAGCAGCGGTTGCGTGCCCAGTACCGAGAAAAAATTCCAGGATGTCTGGGCGACGTGCGCCCGACTCACGACTCGCTCTCCGCCTAGGTTCACATCGGCTTCCTCAAAAAGTGCGGCATCGGCAAGATACGTACTCTGCTGCCGCCAATCGTGAAACTCTTTCGCGTTATCGTGTGGCGGAATGAATTGATGTAACAGTGCCAGGCGGTCTGGCTCATGAAATGGTAGTGAGCGAAGTAGTAATGCGTTGACTACGCTAAAAACACCCGTATTCGCGCCAATGCCGATGGCCAGGGCAGTGATGGCGAATCCTGCGTGCCACGGGCGGTTGACCCACAGCCGAAGTATGTACCTGAAATCCTGAAACACTTCACGCGAAGCTTGTCCCGGAATCGTTCTCGCAAGATCGGCGAGAACGCGATTCCAAAGCGCTGCATGAGCCCGAAGTCCGCTGGACATTTTGGACAAACTCACTTCGGCCTCCTGAAGGGGTCCCATCCGCGGGGTTGTAGAACTCGTGACCGGCCATCGCCATCGGTTACGATCACTTCGCGCGCCCTAGTAATCTCCCCAATCCGCGTGATTGCTATTCCGCCCACCGAACGCGGTATCCGCTTAGCTTTACTCTTCGGCATCGTAAACAACAATTCGTAATCATCCCCGCCGTGCAGCGCCAGCTGCGACGGATCAACTCCACGCTTACGCTCTGGTTTTGTCACGCGAACTGTGGGAAGGCGGTCAGATCTGATTGCCGCCCCAACCCTGCTGGCCTCGCACAATCTCCGCAAATCACTCGACAATCCATCCGACAGGTCCATCATCGCGCTCGCCACCCCTTTTTCGCTCAACCACCGTCCCAACTCCAGTCGCGGCTCCGGATATAAATGCTTTCGCAATCGCCCTTCCCGCAAGCTCGATCCGGGCTTCCGCTCGCGAAGCAATCGCAATCCCAGCTCCGCTTCTCCCAGCCGCCCGCTCACATATATAAGGTCGCCCGGGCGTGCCCCGGAACGCCGCACCTCTCGCCCGCGCCGCACTTCGCCTGCGGCGGTAACATTAATTAACACCTCCCGCCGCTCGGTCGTATCCCCTCCCGCCGGCGAACACCCAAACCGCCTTGCCGCCCGCGTCAGTCCCCCGAGAAAATCGTCCAGCCAAGAGCCCGCCAATTCTCGCGGCAGCGCCAGGCTCAAGAGAAAACAGCGGGGAACCGCTCCCATAGCGGCTATATCGCTGACCGCCCGCGCCAGACATTTCCAGCCAACAGCGTCGCCCGGATGCTTGTCCCGCAGAAAATGCGTGCCCTCCAGAAACCAATCGCAGGTCAGCACAATTTCGTACCCTGGAGCGGCACGAACCAGCGCCGCATCGTCCCCTATTCCCAGCGTCAAAAATCTCGAGTCCGCCCCAATCCGCGAACCGCCGCTTTGCTTGAGCAACCGCGTCCCCGCGAACGCACGGCTGATGCGTTCGAGAACGTTCTCCTCATTCGCCTCACGGCCGGTCCCGCGTCCTCGCAAGTAAAGCCTCTCGTCTGTTTAATTTGGTACAGTAGCCCTTTATTTGCTACAAACCTGTCCCAATGGGCAGGGAACAGCTTTCCACACCCTGTTCCACGAACAGGCAAATACAGGATTGACTCTAACACCCGCCGACTCTAGTATGCCCCAGCGAGCAATCCCAGCCCGCCGCTCGGATTTGCTATCATTAGAGTTGCTTGCGGCGGGAGGTAGCAGCGCCTCGCGGTGTAGCAAAACTGAGGATTAGTATGTCCGGTAAAAACTACACTTTTTACATCGCGTCCACGCCCGGCAAGATGCGCAAGGTAATTGTTCCTGCCTACCAGTTACACGCCTTGGCGGTCCTCGCACTTATTGGCACTATTACCGTTGTTGCCGCAGTAGGTTCCTACTCGCGGATGCTCTGGAAAGTCGGCAACTACAACGCTCTCCGTCACGACCAGGAAACCCTGAAAAAGCAGTATAAGCAGTTGCAAGGCACGGTGGTTGACACGAACCAGCGCCTTGACTCGCTGCAATCCCTGGCCACCGAAGTAGCCATGACTTACGGCGTGCTTCGGTACCATCCCGCCGCCTTTGATGAGCCGGACGGCCCCGCCGACGCCCAAGACAGCTTCGACCGCTCCATCGAGCAATATACCTTTCTGAAACGCAATGCCGCCGTTATTGCCGTCTCCAGTGCCAGTTTGCGCCTGATGCCGGCCATGAGTTTCGCGGATTCGACCTATACACCCTCCATCTGGCCGGTCATGGGGCACATCACTGACAGCTTTGGAGAACGCCTCGACCCCTTCAGCGGGGAAGGCGCATTCCACCGCGGCGTGGACGTGGCCTCGGACTACGGCGCGCCCGTGCATGCGACGGCTGACGGCGTGGTCATCAACGCCGAGACTCACACCGGCTACGGCCGCCTGGTAGTGATCGACCACGGCTTCGGCATCACCACCTGGTACGCGCATCTCTCCGCGTTCTCCGCCATTCCCGGCGCGCGCGTCAAGCGCGGCGAAGTGGTTGGCTACACCGGCATCAGCGGCCGCTCCACCGGCCCGCACGTCCATTACGAAGTCCGCATGAACAACGCCCCCGTCAATCCCTGGCGCTACATGCGCTCCAACCCCACAGGCGACTAACCTCGGCCGGTTTCCGGTTTCTCTGCCGATTAGGTTTTAGCAACCCTAGCCAAGTCCCGTTTCCCAAACATCGATTCCCATTTTCCCCAACATCCACTCCCGCATTCCCAACCATTTATTCCCAACGGTCATTTCGCCTGCCTGCCGCAGGCAGGACCGAAGCAAGCCGATGCCTTTTCCCCTCGTTCGTCCGCGAACGAGTCGGCTTGCGCAGTGGAGAAATCTCTCTTCGCTGCTTCGCGCCAGCAACGTCCCTCACTCGCCCGTCTTTGCAAAATTTTCTGCGCCATTCCTCGTCCTCGTTGCGTGAAACACTGCAGTAGATATTCACTGCGCCTACATCATTCGAATGCCATGACCGTTCGAACGAGTCACGCGTTCGAATGAACACTCACGTTCGAACGAATTCTGTTTCACGTGAAACAAGAATTTTTCGTAAAACGAAATCCGAAGTTTATTTTTCCAGGTGGAAACCGCTTACGGCCGACATTTTGTGCGATTGTCGACACGCCGACATTTTGCGCAATTGTCGACGTGTCGACATCAACCATTCGAACGCCCCGGCACACGAGCCCCGTGCGCAGATCATTCGAACGCTGCCGCAGGCGCTTGAGCGCGAGGTTTTATTTTTGGTGAACTGTAAAGGAGCTACTTGAGCAGTACTTTTTCAAAAAAATTCAGTGCCCGCGGATCCTGTGATTGTCCCAGCCAGAACATCGCTTGCTTACGCACTTCCGGATTACGGTTATTCTCCGCGACTTGAATTAACTTCGGCACCCCTTCATCTTTCGGCAACTGGCTCAACGCAAAAACCGCCTGTTTCTTTACATCCGTATCCGGATCGCTGGCAATGGCGTTGTCGATCGCGCTTACCGCGCGTTTGCCGGCCTTCTGCGCCAGCCAGAAAATCGCCTGCCCGCGCACGTGCCCGCTCTCGTCTTCATGTGCCATGCGGATCATCTCTTCCAGCGCCGCTGGTACCTTGCTTACAGAAAGCGCGAACGCCACGTGCGCGCGCACTTCAGTCGACGGATCTTTTCTGGCCATAAGTTGCAATGCTGTGAATCCTTTTTCCCCGCGCGCTACTCCAAGCCAGAAAGCGGCCTGCTTTCTCAACTCTTCCGGTTGCGCTGGCGCGGTGAAAGACTCAAGCGCTCCTTCCGCTTCTTGCCCGTCGTGCAGAGCGATGGCCGTCAGCGCTTCATTGTTGATGGAATGCGAATATTTCTCACCCCCCTCCGCGCTCCCTCCGCGAACGTAGGCGCTAAGAAATGCCACGCTTTCTGCCAGCTTCACCTCCGTCAACCACAAGAACGGCAACCCGCCGGCATCCAGAACGCAATCTTCAGAAGCCACCTTTACGCGCGTGAGGTGTTTGTCTTGCAGCCGGAAAAGTACAACGAGCCTTTGCCCACCTTCCAATTTAACGGTGCCCTGATTCGCCCCCCTGCTGCTATCCTTGTGGTCGGCGACACCGCCATTCCCAGATTTCGTTCCCCTCCACCGCTCACCATCCGTCTCGAGCGCGCATTTGCCGCACCACCCGTTAGTTGAATCGCTGTAATTCCCCCAACAAATTGTGCGCTGTCCCGCAACTGCCGCGATGCCATAGCCGACCCACATTGGACTTGTCGCATTCTTCTCTAGGTCGGCCATCGTAGCGGCCAGCGTTCCTGCCACGTTGCGCTTCTCAACCTTGGCATTCTCGACGCGGGGCAAATCGCCCTGATCTGCCTCACCTCGCGGAGCCGCATTTTGTTTCGCGAGACTCACGCCACCACCCGCTACCAACAAAATCAACAGTGCTGCCAGCGAAGATTTATGTAATCGCGTCAATGTATTCATATCGCTCACCTATTTCTGCAATATCTCCATCATGTAATCCGACGCTTCCTTGGAGTGCATCAGCGACAGCTTTTCCACTGCTTTTTTCTTAAGCCCCGGATCCTTCTCGGCCCTCGCAATGGCCACAATCGCGCCGGCGTTTCCTTGCAGGAAGTACGCGTTCAGCACTTCTTCGCGAATGCCGCGATCGGTTTCCCGTGCATAGATCTCCGCCAGCGCTTTGCCGGAATCATCCGAGCGAACCAACCCGAGATTGCGCACTGCCGCGCGCCGTAATTCCGGATCCTTTTCGCTTTTCGCGGCTTCCTGCATCTTGTGTACGTCGCCAGCCAGAAAAAACGCCTGCAAAATCTCCCGCCTGATCTCCGGAGCATTTTCCGTCCCATACAACTGTTCCAATTCCTGCTCGCCATGCACCAGCCCTAGTTGGCGAATCGCTTCGCGTCGCAGTGCTGGATCTTTCTCGCTTTTGGCCGCGGCAAACAACCGCTCTTTGTCGCCCCCGATCATGTAGCTGCGCAAAATGGAGCGCTTCAGCGAAGGGTCGCTGCTGGAGGCGTAAATCTCCGCCATGGTTTTCCGCGCCTCCGGGCCGCCGAATATCGCGAGATATTCCACCGCCTTTTTTTGCAGCTCCGGATTGCTTTGGCCGCGAGCAATTCGTCCGATGATTTCGCGTCCTTGCGGAGAACCGCTCTGCGCCAGCACGAACATGGCCTTCGATTTTTCCTTGGGTGACGCCGGGCCTTGCAAAACTTTTTCAAGCAGCGGCATAGCGCGTTCGGGATCGCTGTTCATCAAGCCTTGAATGGCCAGCATTTTCAATTCTTGATCGCCTTGCGCTTCCGGACGTGACGGCTGTCCCGTACCTTGCCGGACCTCAATTTCGAGCGCGCCCGCATCTCGCTGCCAGCGGCTCTGCGGAAAACGAGCTTTCAAATCGGCAATTGCCGCCAAAGCTGCCTGGCGCTGCCCCAAACGTTGGTCGGCATAAGCCTGCCAATACAGCGCCGCATCCGTTAGCGGGCCATTGGCCTTCGCAAGTGCCGCGAACTTGTCGCGCGCCTGCTCGTATTTCTCGTCATCCAGAGCTTCGCGGCCGTTGTCGTAGAGCTCTTCTAGCCGATCCACGCGTTCCTGGTCACGGTCGCGTTTTTCTTGCTCCCTGTCACGCTTCTCTTGCTCGCGGTCGCGCTGTTCCTGATCGCGGTCGCTTTGCATCTCGCTGCTACTCTCCGGCGCTGCTGATTTCGCCGTGTCTTGCGGCGAAGGCGCAAAAGTTTGCCAGCCACTCCACGCAGTTGCGCTGAGCGGTCGCGACAGTAGCGCGAACGCGCCCGCGAATATAAATGTTGTGACTCGAAGTGATTTATCAAAGCTCATGCCCGGTTATTCCTTTCGACTTTTACGGAGCCGCTTTCCGCCGGCCCCTGCTTCCCATTGTTTTCTCGCCGTTCAATTTCTTTGGTGAGCACCCGAACCTTAAACAGCAGCCCGTCGTCATCGATACGCTGCCGGATGGATTTAAATTGTGCAGGCGTCACGTTTCCCGGACTGTGCGCCACGTCCAGAAGCACTCGCTCCAATTCGTCAAGCACATTGGCGATGCCCGTATCGCCTTCCTGCAACGCGGTCTGCCGATACAGCCGATTTTCGTCCAGCAACTCTTCCGCGCGCCGCCGCTGCGACGAAAGGTTTACCTGCTTCAGGCTTGCGCCTTCGGGTTCCGCGTTCGCAATTTCCATCAGCACCATCTCGGATCGCCCCAGATGTTCGCCTACCGCCAACAGCAACACGCGTTGGCGAACCTGCTCGGCAGTCAGCGCTGCGTCTCCGTGGTCCACTCGCTTGCTGACGCGCCCGGCGAGAAACGCGACCAGCAACAGCGCGGCAACCAGTCCGGCTGCAGTCAATCTTCGCGGCTCGAGAAACACCTGCCACCAGTGGCTCCGTTTTTCTTCCAGCCGCGGCGCAATCTGTTGCCAAACGCGCCGGCCATAGTCTTCGCCCGGGTCAGGAACTGGGAGCGCCTGGAAAGCGGCGAGCATTTCCGCGATGCGATGCAACTCCGCCTGGCACTCCGCGCACGAGTTGATGTGCGCCGTCGCAGCATAGCGTCCGGAACTCTCGCCATCCTGGTAAGCGATCAATTGTTCTTCGGTTAAATGCTTCATGATTCCGTTCCCATGGCTCTGGCTGTTGCGCGCGGCGCGAATTGCGGCTGCAACGTCTGCCGCAATTTGTGTACTGCGCGGAAAACGGTATTTTTCGCTGCACTCGAATTGGATTTCAGCGCGGCGGCGATTTCTTCAATTCCGCAACCGTCGCAATGGCGCATCACAAAAGCGATGCGCTCCGCGGGAGTCAAACTTTGCAGCGCATTCTCCATCTGTCTGCGCAGCTCCACGCTCTGCGTCAACCGCTCCGGCGATGGCGCAGCGTCGGGAACCTGCCGGAGCGGATCCCGCTCTACGTCATCGCTCATCTCCGCACTTGGAGATTGTCTGCGGGCATCTTCCTGTTTGCGCTGGCGCATGCGATCGATGGTGTAATTCGCCGCGATGCGATACACCCAGGTCGCGAAGTTCGCCTGCGAGGCAAACTGTTCGAGTTTTTGATAAGCACGCAAAAATGCCTCCTGCACAATCTCCTCGGCGTCGTGATGGTTGCCGGTCAGCCGGTATGCCAGCCGAAAAATGGTGGCGCTATGGCGCTCCACGAGAACGCGAAAAGCGTCGCGATCGCCCGCAAGCGTGCGCTCAATGGCAACGGCGTCGGCTGCCCGGACGCTCTCATCGCTTTCGTTCATTCGTATCCTTAGACAGGTTTTCAGCTCCGCGGTTAGGTCCGCCAAAGCGCCAGGTGGCTCAGTTCGCGCTTACTTGAACACCGCAAGGCATGCCGTTGCAACACCTTGGTACAGCAAAGTGCGAAAGTCGCGTGGTGGTTTGAAATACCGTATCATTACCGTGGATTTGCGCGCGGAACAAGCTAGCGCTGACCAATAACAGGAGCTCAAAGTTGATTCCACGATATACCCGCGAGCAGATGGGCGCCGTGTGGCGCGATGCCAACAAATACGCCAAATGGCTCGAGGTGGAGTTGGCCGCGACCGAAACGCTCGCGGAAGCTGGCGATGTACCCAAGGATGCTGCGGCCAAGATTCGCGCCAACGCCAAGATCGATGTCGCGCGCATTCAGGAGCTGGAGTCGCGCGTGAAGCATGACGTCGTGGCCTTCACCATGGCCGTCGGCGAATCCATTGGAGATCCCGCCGCCGCGCGCTGGTTCCACTACGGCATGACCTCCAATGATGTGGTCGATACCGCGCAGGCCTTACAGGTCCGCGAAGCGTCCAGATTAATCGAAGCCGCGCTGGTAAAATTTGGCGATGCGCTCGCTAAGCGCGCGCAGGAATTTCGTTCCACGCCGCAAATCGGACGAACGCACGGCGTGCACGCCGAGCCCATCACGTTTGGCTTGAAAATCGCCAACTGGTATGCGGAAAATCAGCGAAACCAGCAGCGCTTTCTCGATGCTAAAGAACAAATGGCGGTGGGCAAAATTTCCGGCGCGGTAGGCAATGCTGCGCACCTCGGCCCGGACATCGAAGAGCGCATTTGCCAGCGGCTCGGATTGATCGCCGCTCCCGTGGCTTCTCAGGTGATTCAACGGGATCGCCACGCGCAGTACCTCAGTGCTCTCGCGCTGATCAGCGCCACGCTTGAAAAAATCGCGCTGGAGATTCGCCATTTGCAGCGCACCGAAGTGCGCGAAGCGGAAGAGCCCTTCGGCGGCGAACAACGCGGCAGTTCTGCTATGCCGCACAAACGCAACCCGGTGACCTGCGAGCAAATTTGCGGGCTCGCGCGCATCGTGCGCTCGAATCTGATTGCGTCATTTGAAAATATCGGGCTGTGGCACGAGCGCGATATTTCTCATAGCTCCGTCGAACGCATTATCTTGCCGGACTCCACCATCCTGGTGGATTACATGCTCGCTAAAATGATCACCATCATTGCGGACATGCGCGTTTTTCCCGAACGCATGCTGCGCAATCTGGAATTGACGCACGGCCTGGTTTTCTCCGGCCAACTGCTGCAGGATTTGGTTGAAAAGGGCATGCCTCGCGATGAGGCTTACAAAGCGGTACAAGAAAATTCCATGGCCGCGTGGGAAACGGAATCAAGTTTTCGCGACCGCGTCGCCAAAGATCGCCGCATCACAAAATATCTCGATGCCGCCGCGCTGGCCCATACTTTCGATTTGAAGCGCCAGCTCCGTCACGTGGACGCCATCTTTGCCCGCGTCTTTGGCGAGTCAAAACGCGACGGTGAGGCAAAGAAGTTCAACACGGACAGTTCACCGCCGAAAAAGATGCAACCCGCAAGGTAAGAGGAAACGTGCTGTGACAGGCTAGGCCCGCTATCCAATAACAAAACGCCGGCTGATTTTCATCAGCCGGCGTTTGACAGCCTCTTCTAGATTAGAGCTGCATCTAGCTGCGGAAGCGGAAACTCAATCTCGAAAACTTAATCGCGTAAGCGCCATTTCACAAACTTAGTTCTGAAACTCGATACTAACGAAAATTACTCCACGCGCTGCACATAACGCGCTTCGGTGGTGTCCACCTTTACACGGTCGCCTTCGTTCACGAACGGCGGCACCTGAATTACGAGGCCGGTCTCCAGGGTAGCCGGCTTTCCCACCGCGCTGGCGGTGGCTTTCTGCAGCGTCGGCTCGGTCTGCACCACTTTCATTTCCATGGTATCCGGCAAATTTATGCCGATGGCTTTGTCTTCAAAAAATTCCACATGTACGATGGTATTGGGAATCAGATAAAACACCGTCTCGCCCAGTTCGTCGCGGGTCATCTGCATCTGTTCGTAATTCTTCGTGTTCATGAAATGAAATTCGTCGCCCTCGCTGTACAGATATTCAAACTCCACTTCATCCAGGATGGCGCGATCGACAAATTCTTCCGCGCGGAAGCGGTAATCGATCATCGTGCCGGTGCGCAGATTCTTCATGCGCGTCTGCATCGATCCGCGTTTGTTGCCCGGAGTGCGGTGATCCACGCTGAATACGGTGTAGAGCTGCCCTTCATGCTGGATAACCATGCCGGGGCGAAGTTGTGTGGCTTTTGTGCTGCTCATAATCTCCCAATCAAATGTAGATTCGGAAATTTCACCGGGCGCCTGCATTCCCAAAAGGCCCGCGAAATCACTCGAGGGACGCCGGAACCATCCCCGGCGCTGAATCAACAGTATAAATGCCCCCATTCCATGCGGTCAATCACGTGCTGGAGTAAAAATATAATTCTATCAATACTTCATCCTAAAGATTGAGACTCTCATCTTCTTCACCCTCTTCAAAATGGTCGCCGGCAAGCTTCGCCACGGCGCCTAACCCTGCAAACAAAACCGCAATACCGGTGCCCTCCATCTCAGCAAGTATTCGGTCTGTCTTCGCAAACTCGCTAATGGCCCTTCCCCCCATCCAAAATGTTAGTAGCGCTATCGCAAACAAGAGCCAAGCCACTACCCGAAAGAGAAGCTTCACGGTTGATTTTATTGAAGGTTTCATGAAAAGTGGCACAAGAATCACAGAGTACCATCACCTATTATCCGTACGCCGCGATTCCCAAGTGGACGAACCCACGAAATAGGTTGCATTCCGCTGTGGAGGTGCACACAATTCGCAATCGCTGTTCGCTCGAATATATTCCATCGAATTATTATTGTTCGCACAGGAGGTGACATGCTTGACCGCCGCAACTTTCTCACTGCCGGTGCCACAGGATTGGCGACAACGCTCGCGTTCCGTGGAAAACTACTGGCTCAACTGCAAGACGCACCGTCCTCTTTGCCCGAACGCTCTCTCTTCGACAAGAACGAGGAGGCCTACTGGGCAGAATTGCGCAAGCAATTTCTAATTCCCGCAGACGAGATTTATTTGAATAACGGCACCGTAGGCTCCAGCCCAGCGCCGGTCTTGCGCGCCATCTTCGAGGGATACACCACTACCGAAAAGATGGATCAGCAGGACCCCGAGGATTATCCCATATGGGGTTATGCCGCATGGAACGAGTTTCGCGATCCGTTGGCCGCATTCGCAGGCTGCCATCGCGACGAACTCGCGCTACTGCGCAACGCCACGGAGGCCAACAGTTACATCGCCAACGGCGTGGACATGAAGCCGGGCGATGAAGTGCTGATGACCGATCAGGAGCATCCTGGCGGCGAACATCCCTGGAACCTCAAAGCCAAACGCTACGGCATCGTGGTGAAGAAAATCACTCTGCCGCGGCCGGTGAAAAATGCGGGAGAAGTGCTGAATCTTTTTAGCGAGGCTATCACGCCGCGCACCCGCGTTATCTTTTTCAGCCACATCACTACGTTCTCTGGCGTGGTTTTGCCCGCGAAGGAACTCTCTGCGCTGGCCCGTTCCAAAGGAATTCTTTCCGCGGTGGACGGCGCCCATGTTCCGGGCATGATGCGTTTCAACGTGCACGACATTGGTTGCGACATGTACAGTTCCAGCCCGCACAAATGGCTGCAGGCGCCTAAGGGCTCCGGCTTTCTCTACGTCCGCGACGAAGTGATTGACCGCCTTTGGAACACGATTGCCACGGAAGGCTGGGACGACACGAAGATTCGTGCGGAGCGATTCCAGCGCATCGGCAGCTCGAACGTCCCCGCGCTTTGGGGGCTGCGTGCCGCCATCAAGATGGCCGGCGACATTGGTGTCGAGCGCATCGAACGCCGTCACCGCGCTCTCGCCGATTACATTCTCGCGGAAATGAGCAAGCGTGGCACGATTTCCTGGACTTCGCCGGATGCAGCGCTTCGTTGCGCGATCGTCACCGTAAATGTGCCGCCGGTTCCGCGCATGGAATTGGAGAACTGGCTGTGGCACACGCACAAAATTCGCATCCGCGGCGCCGATCCTAACAAGTTGCGATTATCCACGCCGTACTATTTGCAGAAGAAAGACATCGACCGGTTTCTGGAGAAGTTCGACGACTACAAGCGAGAAAAGAAGCTGGTGTGATTCCCGCACTGAGAAAAAGAATTGATTGGAGTCAGGCGATGCGAACGATTCTCCAATGCGCGTTTGCCGCGATATTCATCAGTAGCGCGGCTGGGCTTCATGGGACGCCTCGACCAGCAACGGGTGAACCCAACCAAGCCAGCGTAGCTTCGCAAACGTCCCCCGATCTCGCTCGCATGGAGGACATTGTTCAATCCTACGTGTCCGAAAAGAAATTCATGGGCTGTGTACTAGTGGCTCGCGGGAGCAACCTGTTGCTCGACAAGGGCTACGGCTTCGCTAACCTCGAGTGGGAAATACCAAACTCACCTTCAGCGAAGTTCCGCCTGGGATCCGTTACCAAGCAATTCACTGCTGCCTCGATCTTGTTGCTGCAGGAGCGCGGGAAATTGAAAGTGACTGACCCTGTAAAAAAATACATGCAGGACGCGCCTGCCGCGTGGGACAAAATCACCATCTTCAACCTGTTGACACACACTTCCGGGATCCCAAACTTTACGAGCTTTCCAGATTATGAGTCTCAAGAACCGTTCGCTACCACGCCCGAAAAACTGGTGGCCCGTTTTCGCGACAAGTCGCTCGATTTCCAGCCTGGAGAGAAGATGAGTTACAGCAATTCCGGATACGTGCTGCTCGGCTATCTCCTCGAAAAGATCAGCGGCGAGAGTTATGAAAAGTTTGTCCAGGAAAACATCTTCACGCCGCTCGGCATGAAGGATTCGGGATACGATTCAAATTCGGCAATCATCCCGCATCGTGCCGCAGGATACGTTCCAGGTCCGAGCGGTCCAACCAATGCGGGGTTCATCCACATGACTGTTCCGTTGTCGGCGGGCGCACTGTATTCCACGACAGAGGACCTGCTGCGTTGGGAGCAGGGTCTGTTCGGAGGAAAGTTGCTTTCGCCGAGGTCGCTGCAAGAGATGACCACACCATTTAAAAATGATTACGCGTTCGGGCTGCTGGTGCACAGCGTGAATGGACGGAAAGTAATCGATCATGGCGGCGGCATAGAAGGCTTCAATACCACGCTCGCCTACTACCCTGACGATAGGCTGACGGTGATCGTACTCGGCAATCTGAATGGTTCGGCGCCGCAGGAGATTGCCCCAAAGCTGGCGGCCGTGGCCCATGGCGAAAAAGTCGTAATGCCCTCGGAGAGCAAAGAGGTCCCGGTAGATCCGAAAGTGTTCAACGGCTACGTCGGGAGATACGAGCTGGCGCCCAACTTTATTTTGAGCGTTACGCGGGAAGACGATCATTTGTTTACGCAGGCAACGGGGCAACCGAAGCTTCAGATATATCCAGAGAGCGATCGCGATTATTTTCTCAAGGTTATCGATGCACAGATTACTTTTGTGACCGACAGCAACGGCCGGGCCACGGAACTAATTCTGCATCAGGGCGGCATGGACCAGCACGCGAAACGGATGGAGTAAACTGCACTCCCTTGTGGTGTTTAATCGGGAATATCGAATAGAGCGAAACGTCGTAGAGTAAAGATAAAAATGCTGCGGTCTGGCCGCAGCATTATGGCATTCGCAAAAATAAAACCCATTCCTTCCAGGCTGGGCCGGAAAGGAATGGGCGGTGCTTCAGTTTAGTTTGCCTGCTGTGGCTTAGTTTCCCGACTGCGCACCGGCTGTGCTGTTGTGGCGAACTCTAAAGCAAGGCGCTTCCCACCGGGGTAAATTCCCGTTAGTTCTCTGGAGCCGTCTAGCTCGGCGAGAGTGCTATAGGCGTCCTGGGGATTCCCAGGCAGGTGGAATTATTTCCGACTAACCCGTCACTTGTGATCAACCCATTTTGCGCGGCGCGCAGCAGAGGAAAAAGGGCGGCGGAAAGATTGGCAAAAAAGCGCTTGACATATTCCTATATAGGAATATATTGAGAGCATGGCCAGGGCGGCGACAACCTCGGACGCGTTCAATGCTGTGGCGGAATCGCGGCGGCGGGACATCCTGAACTATCTAGCGATGCAGGAGAGGTCCGTCAGCGAGATTGTGGACGCCATGGAGATGGAGCAGCCGTCAGTTTCGAAGCACCTGAAAGTCTTAAAAGGTGTTGGCCTCGTAGAGGTCCGAAGGGAGGGCCGGCAGATGCTTTACAAGGTGCATGCTATGGCCATCCGGCCGTTGCACGAATGGACGAGCACGTTCGAGCGGTTGTGGAAACACCAGCTGCTGCGAATCAAGGAACGGGCCGAGGCCAACGACGATGCACAGAAACAATAGTTTGGTGGAATTTCAAAAGAGGAGGGAATCATGAGTTCACCCGCACTATCGCTGGAAGCGACAACGATCCATATAGCGGAGGAGATTAAAGTGCGCGCGTCGATCGAGGTGACGTTTGCCGCGCTGCTGGATCAGCTTGGACCGTACAACGAGACTCAAGTGGACAAGACAATGCCGATGAAACTGGAAGCATGGCCAGGCGGCAGATGGTATCGCGACCTGGGAGACAACAACGGTCATTACTGGGGAACGGTGCAGGCGATCAAGAAGCCGACGCTGCTGGAAATTTGCGGACCGCTGTTTATGTCCAATCCGGTGATAAACAATCTTCAATATCGGCTGAAGGAATCGGGCGGCGTGACGATCATTACATTTCGGCACCAGTCGTTTGGTCTGGTGCTGGAGGAGTACAGAAACGCAAAGAATGGCTGGGCACACTTGCACGAGCTTATGCGGCGGCGAGCGGAAGCGTCGCGGCCCCACTGAGGCGCGGACGAGTTAGAAGTTCAGAGGAGGGAAATATGTGCCCAGCATGCATCGCAAGCGCAGCAGTGCTGGCCGCCGGAGCGGGATCCACGGGAGGAATTCTGGCGGTGTGCATCGGCAAATTCAGAAAATTTTTTCAGGGCGAATGGTCTCGGTCTGTTTCAGAAAATCAAGGAGAAATAAAATGGCACAAGCAAAGAGAGAAACGGAGCAACGGAAAGAGCATATCGCAATGAAGACACCACCGATCGTGTCGCCGCAGGAATGGGAGGCTGCGCGGCAGCAGCTCCTCGTGAAGGAGAAGGCCTTGACCCGCTCCCGTGACGCGTTGGCCGCCGAGCGCCGGCGGATGCCGTGGGTGGCGGTGGAGAAGAAGTACGAGTTCGAGGGGCCTAAGGGCAAGGTGAGCCTGCTCGACTTGTTCGAAGGCCGCCGTCAGCTGATCGTCTACCGCGCCTTCTTCGAGCCCGGCGTGTTCGGCTGGCCCGAGCATGCCTGCCGCGGCTGCTCCTTGGGTGCCGACCAAGTCGCGCACCTCGCGCATTTGAACGCCCGCGACGCTATCCTCGCGTACGCCTCGCGTGCGCCGCAGGCTGACATCCAGCGCCTGAAAGCACGAATGGACTGGAAGATGCCGTGGTACACCATCACGGACAGTTTCGACAAAGACTTCGGTGTGGACGAGTGGCACGGCCACAACGTGTTCTTCCGGGACGGCGAGAATGTGTATCGCACCTACTTCGTCAACAACCGCGGCGACGAGGCGATGGGGAGCACCTGGAGCTACCTTGACGCAACTGCGCTCGGGCGCCAGGAGGAGTGGGAGGACTCGCCAGAGGGCTACCCCCAGACTCCACCGTACAAGTGGTGGAACTGGCACGACGCATACGCCGCGGACGCCTCGGTTGATCCTAAATGGAGCAAAGTGGTGGAGAACGCCAAGGTGACGTTGAACCTCAACGACTAGTACGGTGGCGTACGCGATCGCTGACGTCGGAGCGACGTAGCGAGGGCCTCGACCGGTGTCAAGAGTGTGCTACAGCGTTAGGAGGGCCGAAGAGTGGAATTCTGGTTTCGACGAGAGTACCCGGTTCGGCGCGGGACACCGTCAGTTCGCCACCGAATTGGCGGACGCGTTCCCGCATACCAACTATGCCGACGCCGAGGCTCGGCGAATGAGATCTGTCCGTAATTCCCTGCGGAAGTCCTTTGCCATAATCTCGAACGCGCACTACCACCCATTCCGCCTGCTTGTCGATTTCGACGCGGGCACTATTACTATTTGCGTGCCGGTACACATTTGTGAGCGATTCCTGAACCACGCGGAAAATAGTCGTTTCGATATCACCTGCAAGGCGGGGAAAGGCTGGCGGGTTTATGGTCAATGAAATCTGAATGCTGCTCCTCTTTACCAGACCCTCTACAAACCAGTGCAGGGCGGCACGTAAGCCTGTTTCATCGAGCAAGGGAGGGTGTAATAGGTAAGAAAGATTTCGCACCGTAGATATGGCAGCTTCCGTCATCCTACTGGCCTCTTCGTTTCCTTTGACGGTGGGTAACGTCATCGCGAGAGCACTCAATTGCTGACCTAAGTCATCGTGAAGCTCGCGTGCGAGACGGCGGCGTTCCCTGTCCTGAACTTGCAATAACTGGGCCGACAGCTTTTGGAGTTCGAGGGTGCGCAGTTCGATGACTCGCCGGGATTCATCCAACTCCAACACGTGCTGGCGCAACCCCCGGTTCAGAGCCTGAACGCGCTCCTCGGTCTGCCTTCGGTCGGTCATATCTTGAGTAACTTTGGCAAATCCGGAAAGTTCGCCGTTTTTCGAGCGCAGCGGGACGATGATCACTGACGCCCAAAAGGTAGTTCCGTCTTTCTTGACGCGCCAGCCTTCGTCGGCGAAGCGGCCTTCTTTCAGAGCAAGTGCCAATTCCCGTTGGGGCCAACCACTTTCTATCGCTTCCGCGGGATAAAATTTCGAAAAATGTTGTCCCACAATTTCGTCCCTGGTATAGCCTTTCATCGCTTGAGCGCCAGGATTCCAGGTCAGCACGTTGCCCTCGGGGTCGAGTACAAAAATTGCATACTCTCGTATGCTCTCTACTAACAGACGAAAAAGGTCGGCCTGGTCGGCTGACGTGCCACCACGGGGCCTATTAATTGGAACTGCCGAGTCTGCCATGTGCGGTTCCGCCAAGAAATCCTCCCAAGTCCTTAAAAGATAGCATCCATTTCAGAGCCTTGCAAAATGAAACCTTCGTCTGCAATGGCCTGATAGAACGCGGTTACCGTACGTGTGAGTCGGCCGGAAAGCATCTGTCAGATGCTGAACGAGAATAATAATTGGTGATTTTTGGAGGTAGGGCCGCAGCGTTCTGAGATTTGCAAAAAATACAACCCATTCCTTCCGGCTGGGCCGGAAAGGAACGGGCGGTGCTTCAGTTTAGTTTGACCGCTGTGGGCTAGTTTCCCGACTGCGCGCCGGCTGCGCTGTGGTCGAACTGCAAAGCAAGTCTCTTCCCACTGGGGTAAATTGCCGTTAGTTCCCTGGAGCCATCTGGTTCGGCGAAGGTGCTATAGGCGTCTTGGGGGTTTGGATTGGCCTGCTCCGTCACATGGGCGGATAAGGTGGCCACGGTCTGTTTACCTTGGACCAGCTTGACTTGAACCGCCGAACCGCCGCCATCCCATTCCACCCGGTAATCGCCGGGTTCAATGGATTGGCCATCGACAACGACTTTGTCAGTCAACGCAAGTTTGCCTTTATTATTTTGCCCTGCGAGTGCGGCCGAAGAAAACAAAAGCGCGCTACCAAAAAGCAGGATTGAGACTCTCGACATTTTCATGAACAGCTCCTTTTATTTTATTTCCGTGGCCGCTTCGTACAGGACACAGCACGCGTTGCCGCGGAATAGTTTCGATTTCGTTTTGTTATTAAATTCGATGCGGAGAAGAGCGGCAGGTTGTGTAAAAAACTGTTAACAGACCATCTGTTTATCATTCAAAAAATCGAAGAGACAGATTAAAAAAATCGCACCTTCACAAATGGCGCGCCAATCGGCTGCCAAGTTTCCAATCGGAGCGTGTGATTCCGACGAATTTCCTTCGCGGTACAGAAAAGAAAAATTCATAATCGCTTTGACTTAACGCCGGTGCGAGGATTGTTCGGCGATAAAGTCGGTCCGATATGCTACTCCAGTGACGACGGTTTCATAGTCGCACTAGATACATCGTGCACGGCCTCAGACTACTTCAATGCGGAGACCTGCGGTGCATCAATAAAAAATACAGCCCTCCGGAAATGAGGAAGCCGACAAACCACGCGTAGTCGTAAAGCCAGCGCAACGTCGGCACCATTAGGCCGATCAACGCGATGGTGACGCCCGCGACTAGTGCCACGATGGCTTTTGGATTGAAGCCGCGCTGATACTCATATGCGCCACCCCTTCGATACAAATCCTCTACGACGAGGCGACGGTGCCGCAACAAGTAGTAATCGCAAATCATGATTCCGGCAATGGGCCCAAGCAGAGCCGAACAACCCACCAGCCAACCAAAAATGTAAGAACTGAAATCACGCAGTAGCTTCCACGGCATCATCAGAATGCCCACCACGCCAGTGATGAGCCCGCCCGTACGGAAGGAAATAAGGCTAGGCCGCAAATTGGAAAAATCATTGGAAGGTGAGACCACATTTGCCGCCACGTTGGTGTTAAGCGTCGCAAGAAGCAGGGCCACAAGCGCGATTAGAGCGACTACCGGCTGATTGAATCGTCCAAGCAAAATAACCGGATCCCAGATTGCCTCACCAAAAATCACCGCCGATGCGGACGTAACCGCGACGCCGATGAAGGAATACAGCGTCATTGCGGTAGGCAAGCCCAGTGCTTGTCCAACCATCTGAGCCCGTTGCGACTTGGCATAGCGCGTGAAGTCGGGAATATTAAGCGCCACCGTGGCCCAAAAGCCGACCATGCCGGTTAACGACGGAATAAAAAAGCGGACGAATTCGGCAGTGCTATGAAACTTGCTCGGCGTTCGCAATACCGGTCCGAATCCGCCTGCTTTGCGGGTGATCCAGAAAAGCAAAAGCAATCCCACTGCGAGCATGAATGGTGCGCCAATGCCCTGAAGCAATTTGATTGTTTCGATGCCGTACCAGATGACCATCATGTTGATGGCCCAGAACAGGAAAAAGCAGATCCACATGCTGCCGGGGAAGATTGCTGCTGCGGGCCATATAACGAGCAACATCGCGTAAATTGCTTGCCCGCCAATCCACGCCTGGATGCCGAACCAACCGCAGGCAACCAACGCGCGCAAGAGTGCCGGCACATTCGCTCCGCGCACGCCGAACGAGGCGCGCACGAATACCGGGAACGGAATGCCGTAACGCGTGCCCGCATGCGCATTCAGCAGCATGGGAACCAAAACAATTAAATTACCCAGAAGAATAGTCAGAATCGCCTGAAGCCAGTTCATGCCACCGGCGATCAGTCCCGACGCCAGCATATACGTGGGTATGCAAACACTCATGGCCACCCACAGCGACGCGTAGTTGTAGGTGTCCCAAGAGCGTTCCTCCAGAGGGATCGGGCGTAAGTCAGGATTGTAGAGAGACGGATCGACCTGTGTGAGGTTCATAATTTTACTTGGCTCGTGTTCGTTTTTGTAAAATCCCGCGCGCCATTTATCTGACTATTCATGTTAGGACCGGTTGGTACGATCGCTTCATGGAGTGCTCAACTGCTCTAGAGAGGTGGCTGTGCGGGTGGTTTCTGTGTCGCGGGTGGTTCCGGCTGCAATGCTGGGGTTTCAGGACGCTGGCTCGGTTTTGTAGAACGGAGTTCTTCAAACTCGGGCTTGGTGGCAAAGCGTTGGGGAAAGTGCTCCTCATATTCAGATAAGCGCGGGCAAATGAGGCGTCTGTGCGGCAACGAAAAGCCGTAGTCCGTCATTTCTTTCATCGCTTGCTTCGGACTCCATCCCTCATCGGCCATGCGATAGGCGGCGATCATCATTCCGGTGCGGTCATCACCAACACGACAGTGAACGAAGATTTTCTTGCCTGCGTTTTTTCTGATCAAGGTGAGAAAGTCCGCAAAAATTCTGTCCTTAGGGAAGGAGCACTCCCAATGCATGGGAATGTATTGCATGCCCAAACCGGTCACTTCCTTGCGTTCGCTGTCGCGATCTCCGCGCAGATCGACGACGATTTGGATTCCCATCTTGGCCAAAGCCTCAAAACCATGCTGGCGCGGCTGGGCGCCCCGGTAAAGCGTCGGAGTTATTTCGGCGAAGTCAGGAATTAATTGTTTGCCGATGACCTCGGAAGGAGGAGTGTCCACCGGCGGTTGCTGTGTTTCGGTTTGTTGGGTGGGTGGCGGCGGTGGAGCAGAAGTATCTTGAGCATTCGTTGGCGCACACTTGTTGACTACAACGAAAGGTGTGCCACTAAGCGCCGCTGCATTCATGGAAACCGCCGCGAGTAGCAAATACAGTGAACAGCGCAAGATTGTCATGCTCGTGATTATAGGGATTCCCCGAAACCTCCGGCAAGATGCGTTCGCCAACTGTAGGAACTGATGGATGCGCTGACCGGACATCTGTTTTTCATTTAAGAAATGGGAGAAAGATAGCAAAAAAACCGCACCCTTAACGGGGCGCCAATCGGCTACCATCTTTCTTTGCAAATCCGAGACTGTGATTCCGACGAATTTCTACGCGGTTTAGAAAGAGAACTTCATGCGCCGAGTTTTGCCGTGGATTTTAGCTCTTGTTTTCCTGCCAGGTACAATTTGTTCCCAGAGCAGCAATGACGAATCCAAGATAATCGCTCTTGAAAATCTCTGGAATCAAATGCAACTGCATCACGACGCCGGCGCGATGGAAAAAATCCTGGATGCAGACTTCGTGCTCACCGATTATGATGGCGCGGTCCTTTCCAAGTCGCAATTCCTGGCTTCTATCCGTGATGTCTCCGATCAACTGACCGTAGAGGTTTCAGAAGACATGAACCTTCACCGCCATGGCGACACGGTCATCGTCACTGGCGCAACGCACGAAAAGGGAACCGCCAAAGGCAAGCACTACGAACACCGCGGCCGTTTCACCGACACGTGGATCCTGAAAAACGGCGAATGGATTTGTGTCGCGAGTCATCTCGGGCTGCTCTCCAAATAAAGTCGCTTTTCTTTAAATCTTCCGTCCTAGCGAAGTGTAGTTGAGTTAGCCGCGCAGCGCAGGGTAAGCTCTGATAATTTCAATTTTCCAACGTGTTCGGTTTTGAGTAACGCTGGCGTAGTATGCCGCGAGTCAACAGTACGCTACGCCCGGCTGGGGGAGATTTCCTTTGCAACCATTCATAACATTTTCGCCATCATTCTGGGCATTTCTTTTGGCTAGTCTCTTGTTGGCTATCGTGCCTGGACCTGGGGTTCTATACATTGTGACCAGAAGTGTGACTCAGGGGCGGATGTCTGGGCTCATATCGGTCGTTGGCGTGGCGTTGGGTAATCTCGGTAATGCTGTGGGTGCTGCACTTGGCCTCGCCGCATTGTTCGCTGCTTCTTCTTTTGCTTTTGTGGTCGCAAGATATTCTGGCGCTGCCTATCTGATTTATCTCGGTATCAAGACGCTACGTTCAAGCCATGGTGTACCTGTTCACTTAGAAATGTCGCGTTCCACTAGTTTGTTGCGAGCTTTTCGGGATGGTTTTGCCGTTGCACTACTGAATCCTAAAACGGCGTTATTCTTCGCTGCGTATCTGCCTCAATTCCTGCCGACGTCCAAGGCGCCGATGGCGCAAACGCTAGTGTTGGGCTTCATCTTTATTCTCATCGCGGCGACCACCGATTGCGCTTATGCGTTGGCAGCTGGAACTTTGAAGCCATGGCTCGCAAAAGAACAACGACTGCGTTATTTCGGTCACAAGCTAGCGGGCAGCGTCTATATCGGACTCGGCTTGTTCACGGCATTTAGTGGCCAAAGGATGAAAAACTATTCGCGTTGATCCACTTGTCAGGTGCGCGACTACACGTCCAACGGGGGACCCTCGATGCCCCTTTATCTCCAAGTAACGTATCGGTTTGTTGTTGCCGCTTAATTTGGGTTAGGCAACACTCGAAAGCAAGAGTGCGCTGGTGGGGGGGCGGGGCGTGCGATGTTAGAAGGCGAGCATGGTATCGACGCATCTCACCCGTTCGCCCGGCCGTTGGGCGAAGCTGCCTATTACGCTGCGGGCCATCATTTCCGGGCTTCTTCTCGCACTTGCCGCCATTAATGTATGGCCGCTGTTGCTTCTGAACCTGGGCATGCCGCTTGCTGCTTTCGCCGAGGCGATCTTCCTTGGACTTTTTCTCTGGTGGACAAGCGGAGGAGGTTCTCCGCGTTCTACGGAGGCCGCTCGCACCACGGCGTTCCGAAGCGGCAAACTCTCGTCCAGACAATGGGCCTGGGGCCTTGTCGCCGCGTTCTTCTTCGCCACGACGATCCATGCCTCAATAGTTTTGCTTTTCCGCTTCGTGACGTTTCCGACGGCGGCGTTCCGCCAAGGATATGATGTTTCTTTCATCCCTTCGCGACTCTTGCAGTGGCTGGCAGTTGTAGTCTCTGCCATATCGGCGGGAATCTGCGAAGAGATCGGGTTTCGGGGTTACATGCAGCGCCCGATCGAACAGCGCCATGGCGCGGCAGTTGCGATTCTGATTTCCTCGCTATTTTTCACGACTTTGCATCTCACCAAGGCCTGGGCGACGCCAGGAATGGTTCCCATCGTATTTGGCGCAGGCATATTGTTGGGACTTCTTGCCTGGTCTTCCCAATCGCTCATTCCCGGCATGATCGGGCACATATTGATGGACATCGGACTGTTCGCCTACTGGTGGACCGGCATTGCCGGGGACTTTACTGCAAGGACGATTGCCGTTTCCGGCCTGGATGGACTCTTCGTTATCGCGTCGGTCGTGTCAGTGACCTCCCTGGGTATCGTGCTGGTAGCAGCATCGAATCTCCGGCGAATCAAACCGTCCACATCTTGATCCACTCGAACCCTGCCCTATTCGCTGACACGCTTACTCCAAGCCCTCCACTACGTACAAACTGCCGAGCACTCGCCGCGTGTTGTACACATAGGTCTTGGTATCCTCGACGTAGAAGGCCCTCACGTTAAATATTGATCCGGCCTTATCGCTCAATTCCACTTTCTGCAGCAAGCTTCTTTTTCCGGAGGGTATTTCCACGCGATACATCTGTGCGTCCCACGGGGTCGCAGTGGTTACAAGCAGCGCTTGGCCATCTTTTGTCCATTTTTCGATGACGTCCTGCGGTCCGATGCCGTGAATGGACTGCACTTTCTGAGTCTCGCGATTAAATATCACGGTTTCGCCAGCAGCGTTCCACCCGGCAATCCTTTGTCCATCCTTGGCGATGGCGACTCCCATGAAATCCGCCGGGCCGACTTCTTGCGGCTTACCACCCTGCAGGTCCATCGCATAAGTTCGCAACGGTTGTCCTTTCTTCGAGGCGACCAGCAGCACGTGCTGGCCATCCGGAAACCACGCCACACTTGCAAAACTCACAATGTCTCCCAACACCAAACGCCGGCTCTCTCCCATTCCGATGGGGTGCAGCGCTAATTGTGGCGGCGCGGACAAGATCGGCGACGCCGCAGTCGATCCGTCGGGCGAAAATTTCGGCGTCGCGCCCTCTCCCAGTGCTGTTGGCGCGGAGCCATCCAGTTTGCGGTACACCACCAAGTACAAAGACCCGGCGGGCCCTCCCCATTCGGAAAACAAAAGCGCTTTTCCGTCGGGCGATACATCACCCAACCCCGATCCGTTGAACCATCCCAGTCCTCGGCGCTCTTTTCCCGTAGAAGGATCCATCCCTGAGATCTCTGATCGTAACTCTTCACTGCAAAGGAGCATGCGCCCGTCGGCGGCCACATCCATTAGCCGCGTCCCATGCGGAGCCGTCAGGACGTTACGCTCCTTGCCGCCAAGGCTCACTCCATAAATTTGCCGGTCTGCGCCAGTCATAGGGCCGTTCGCTGAAAACCATATTTCCGTCCCGCCGCGCGCCCACGCCAGGCCTTGTGTAGTCTCAAATTCCCTCGTCAGTTGCTTGTGATTCCCGGCCTCATCTATGGTCGCCACCCAGCCCCGATCGTCGTCGAACACCGGGTGCTCCAGGAAGGCGACCTCTTTCCCGCTAGGCGAGACGCGCACATTGTCGACGTAACCGCTGGTGGTATAAATCACTTTCCCCATGGGAAATTCCAGTTGAACTTTCTGGTTGGCCATCCGTGCTACCGCCAGCGTCTTTCCATCCGGGGCATAATCTGCCGCAATTACACGGTTCGCCATGACACGCGGTGTGCCCCCGGACATCAGCGCCTGCGCGAGAGTGCCACTCAAGAAATTCGCGTGCCACATGGGGTCTACGGCGATCTGCATATCTCCGGTGCTAGAAAGTCCCAGCAATATTGCGCTCGGCAAATCCACCTTGCTTGATTGTGGAAATTCCATGCGCACGGTGTAAATCTGCAGGGGAGCGCTTTCCCACTGCGCGCTGTACACCACGGTCTGGAGGTCTTTCGCAAATCGCGCGTTGGAGACATAGCCTTGCTGATAGGTGAGCCGGGTGAATTTTGGCGTAACTTTCGTGGACCCGCGCCGCCCGATTGTCCACATGACAGCACCCAGCGCCAAGGCACCGAGTATCATCGCTGCCCAGGGCAACCACGCTCTCGTTGTTTTTGAGCCTTCAACGGCGTGCGCAGTGGAGGTGTCCGTGCCGCTCAGCGCTTCAATCGCAAAGGCTAGATCGCTGGCGGACTGGAAGCGGCGCTCGACATTTTTCTCCAGGCATCGTCCCAGAATTCGTTGCAGCCCAATCGGTCCATGCCATCCGGTCTCGTTCAATTCCGGCGGCTCTTCCCGCAAAATTGCTGTCATCGTTTCTGCGGCGGTGTCGCGTTTGAAGGCGCGCTTTCCGGTCAACATTTCGTAGAGCACCGCGCCAAAGCTGAAAATGTCCGAGCGCGCATCGCTCGCCGCGCCGCGCACTTGTTCCGGCGACATGTACCCGATGGTGCCCATGACCACGCCGGGCAGCGTTTCCGGACTCGTCAGCGTCTTTGCGGTCACACCGTTTTCTTCGGGTTGTACGAGCTTGGCTAGGCCGAAGTCCAAGACCTTCACACGTCCATCGTGGGTGATGAACACGTTCTCGGGCTTCAAATCGCGGTGCACAATTCCTTTGTTGTGCGCGGCGGCAAGTCCCTGCGCGATGCCCAGTCCGTATTCGATGGTGCGCTTCACCGGCAACGGTCCGGCGTCAATTTTTTCTCGCAACGTTTCGCCGTCAAGCAATTCGCTTACAAGAAAAGGCGCGCCTTCGTGCGTGCCGATGTCGTGGATGCCTAGAATGTTCGGATGGTTGAGCGCCGCAATGGTGCGGGCTTCCTGCTCAAATCGGTGCAAGCGGTCCGCGTCTTTCACCAGTGCTTCGGGCAGGACCTTGATGGCGACGTCCCGCCCGAGTCGCGTGTCTCTGGCGCGGTAGACTTCGCCCATTCCACCGGCGCCTATCGCGACGACGATTTCGTAGGGACCTAGTTTGCTGCCAAGGGAGAGGGCCATTTTGTGAGGGGATTATACAGATTCAAGGGCGAAAAAGTTTGTCAGCTCGGTCTTTCGCGGCAGCCCGAGTTCGGTCGAGTCAGGGAGTACACGCGCTATCCGATGTGGGTGTGCCGTATGAGACATGAATCAAACGGCACAAGATGCACACTTATGGTGCCGCGATTGCGAAGCGGACATTCTGAATTTGGAGGACTTTAACATGCACCGTGCAAATCGTTACATCACTTCACTATTTCTGACCGCTGCGCTTGCGGCGCCAGTGGCGATTATGGCTCAAGAGGGCCGCAGTCAAAACCGAGTCTACGATAAAGAGCACAAGGATTATCACAACTGGGATGACAACGAAAATCACGCCTGGGGGCAATTCCTTACGGAAAACCACAAGAGTTCGCACGAATACGCGAAGGCAAACAAGAAGGAGCAGTCACAATACTGGAATTACCGGCATGCTCATCCAGATAACCACTAGAAGAGTCACCACATCGAACGAGAAAACATAGGAGAACAAAAACACGTCCCGTCCGGGACGTTACTGGGGTCGAGGGCTCCCCGAGTCTGATCCTCGAGGATCCCTCGGAACTAATGAAGCTTCGCGTACTCTGCCCTCGCTGCGATGAAAATGGGAACATCAGGGTCGGCGTCCCTCCAGAGCGTGAGAAAATCTTGATAAGCAGCTCGGGCTTTGGCGCGAGTGCCTTCCGCTTCGGCACCTTGCATTGACTGTACCTGAAGCGCGTAGGCGCGACCGAGTTGGAGATGGGCCAGCGCCCCCAACGGGCAATTCGCCACCAATCCTCGATGTTCTATAATTTTTTGGAATTCGGCAGCGGCCTCGGGTCCTCGACTCAAAGCGAGGTAGGCCAGACCCCTGAGGTAGGCCGGATACATGGTGGCACCCAAAAACAAATAATCTGTGCTTAGCTCCACGTTGGCTGCTGACTGCAATAAGTTGATGGCGTGAGCTGAGTTGTTGCGGCTTAGTTCCAAGGAAGCTTGAATCGACGAAACCCAGTACAACCGGATCAGGGAATCTGATGGATATGCTTTCTCCAGCTTCATCGTGAGTTTTTCCGCTGCCAAGATATCCCCGGCGCGTGCCAGCGCCAGAGCGGCCAGAATTCGCACATAGCGAGTTGGCGCATTTGCCAAAGCTTCTCTGGCGTCTCGGCGTGCCGCATCTGGTAGCGCGAACTCTGCCTCCCACAGTGCTGTTTTGAGCTGTGATATGGCGGCCGGCTCACTATCGCTCGTGGTCATCTGAATTGCAGTTTGCTTATTGATGCGTCCACCGTAAGCCGAGGTATCCGCGACAGCGGAGCCTATCATTTGAGGATCCTCTTTGGCAGCCTTGGCAAGGGCTAGTTGATGCTGCATTTCGCTGGCGTCACCACGAACAAAGCCCAAGCGATAGGTGCAGTTATGTGGAACATCTGGGGCCAGAGATTCCAACTTCTTCGATGTACTTGTAGCCTCATCAAAGCGATTCAAAGCCATGTAATCGCCTATCAAAGCCTCTAAACCATTGAGGTCATTTGGTATTTTCTGCAATACGAGGTCTTCAAGCAGGGCTTTGTCGAACTGGCCGAGCCACATGTAGTTCGAACCAAGAAAACCGTGTGATTGAAGGTCGTTAGGGTAGGTCTGCGCCCACAACTTGCCAATCTCCGCTGCTTTTTCAAGCTGTCCGATAGTGGAGTAATAGTCGGCCGAGAGATAGAACTTTTCCCACTCGCTGGTGCGGTCGCGGAGTTCGAAGGCTTTACGAGTGTAGTCGTCGCCCAGTTCTGGTTTTGAAATGTTTCCGTAGCGTGCGCCGAGGGCCGCGTACGCCATGGCGAAGTTGGTGTCAAGTTCGATGGCGTGCTGGAAGAACGGGATCGCGGCGAGGTCGCCACGTTGGTGCAATATTGTCACTCCTGTGCTATACGCTTTCAAAGCGTCAAGCGATGGTGTTGTGGCCTGTTCCAGGGGCGCGTCGAACTTCTGAACCGACTCCAGCGACTCGCCCAATCCTCCGCGCAGCTTGGATGCCGCCTCACCCAGTGCGTCCAGCACTTTCTCCTTGGCCGTGGCCGTTACCTGTTCCTGCGCCAGCGTGTCACCGCTTTGGCAATTCACCGCTTTTAGCCCCAGCACGTATTGGGTACCTAGGGTGGCGATGGAACCCGCGATATAAGCCTTGCTGCCCGCACGCAGGCAAAGCTCGCGGGCCACTTCCGGCGTGATTTTGGTGTCGGTCGGACGAGTCATCAGCTGCAATGTCTTGGCCACTGAGCTGTCGGGGAGCACGTTCAGGAAAGGTGACTGCTGCAAGGAAACGTCCAGCGCCGTCTTCAGAGTGTCATCGAACACGGTGTCGCCAGTTGCGTTGGCGAAATCGGCCAGAACAATCGTGTCCTTTGCAGTCAGCGCGTGGGTCTTTCGCGATAGAATCCACCAACCACCCACAGTCAGTGCCACGACCAATACTGTTGCGCCGGTGACCTCCACCCATCGAACGGATTTCCTGGCAAGCTTCAACTTGGCCTCGTCTGCATCGACGGCTGTCCGACTCGATTCTGAATCGCGCCTCAGCCGCTGCAAATCCGCGCGAATCTCGGCGGCGCTCTGGTAGCGCAGCTCGCGATCCTTCTCAAGCGCCTTGTTGATGATTTCTTCCAACTTTGGGGAAACGTCGGGATTCAGACGCACTGGTGCTACTGGCTTGCGATTCAGAATCGCGTCCGCAATCACGCCAGAGGTCTCGCCCCGGAAAGGCTGAACCCCCGTTGCCATCTCGTAGAGCACCACACCAAAGGAGAACAAATCCGTCCGCGCATCTAGCTCTTCGCCTCGCACCTGTTCGGGTGACATGTACGCGAAGGTGCCAATCGCCGCCCCGGGACGAGTAAGATGCTCTGACTCGCTGGCTGTGGGCATCGCCGATAGATTCACCGAACCATCCACGGGCACCAGTTTCGCTAGCCCAAAATCCAAAATCTTAGCGTGTCCGCGCTGGGTCACGAAAATGTTGGCAGGTTTAATGTCGCGATGAATGATTCCCTTGCCGTGGGCCGCATCGAGTGCGTCCGCGATCTGAATCCCCCAATCGAGGACTTCCTCAAGCGGAAGCGGCTTGCCAGAAATTCGGTGCTTCAAAGTTTCCCCGTCGAGAAACTCCATCGCAATGAATTGCTGGCCACCTTCTTCGCCGATGTCGTGAATCGTGCAGATATTTGGATGATTCAGAGCGGATGCGGCCTGCGCTTCGCGGCGGAAGCGTTCCAGTGCGGCGGGGTCGTGGAGCATTTCGGGAGGCAAAAATTTCAAGCCCACTGCTCGACGGAGTCGTGTGTCTTCGGCCTTATAAACGACACCCATGCCGCCACCTCCAAGCTTTTCGAGGATGCGGTAGTGAGAAATTGTCTGGTCGATGAGCGAGTCCGTACCTGACATGTGCCGCACATGTTAGGTTGCTCCAGAAGGCGAGTCAACGAAGAGGCATAGCTTGCGGGTTAACTTTGATTAACGTATAAACTGAACAAATACCGCTCAACGGTCAATGTCCCAATAATTGAATTCTGTGTGCGCAACATCCACTTGGCGAGCGGCTTCCCATTCGAGACTAATGCAGAAGCATAGGTGAGAAGCTCACAACTTTCTCTGCTACAACTGTCTTGGTTCGCCGGTTGTGCTGGTCAGTTCCCTGACGGGGCGCACCTCAATGCTGCCTACGCGAGCGGGCGGTATTTGCGAGGCGATTTGGATCGCGTCGTTTAGGTTGGCGGCGTCGATCAGATAGAAACCGGCCAAGAGCTCCTTTGTCTCGGCGAAAGGGCCCCGGACGGACACCTTTCCATTGCGTACCCGCACGGTGGTGGCGGTGTGAGCTGGCTGAAGGGCCTCCGAGGCAAGGCACTTGCCGCCGTTTCGGAGAGCTTGGTCGTAAGCCATGCACTCATCGTCGGTCATGGCCCCGATTTCCTTCTCTTCGCCGTAGACCAGGCATAGGTACTTCATGGAAGTCTCCTTCGTCGCGCATCGACGTCTGCATTCAACACTTCAATATTTTTAATACTTCAATGCTTCAATTCTAGAGCCGCTTGCGAATTCAGCCGACGCGTTTCACTGCTGTTCGCTGTTCATGGTTTATTTGTGGTGCGGTCTTTGGCGGCGTCGGCCATGATTTTTTCTATCTGGTCGGGATCGCGCGGCAAGCGTTCGCTGAGAAGTTTGTAGCCGTCTGGGGTGATGAGCACGTCGTCTTCGATGCGCACGCCTAGATTTTCTTCGGGAATGTAGATGCCGGGCTCCATGGTGACGACCATGCCTGGTTGCAATGGGTCGCAATATTCGCCGGGATCGTGGACGTCCAAGCCGATGTGATGGCCAAGACCGTGAATGTAATACTGGCCGAGCGGTTTGCCGTGGAGGTCTTTGCCGTGGGAGTTGATGTAATCGTACGAAACTTTGTAGGCACTGTGGCGGCCGCCTTTCTTGCAGAGATCAACTCCCGGCTTCAGCATGGCCATCGCCGCGTTTTGCGCGCCCAGCACGATGTCGTAAATCTCGCGCTGGCGGGCGGTAAATTTTCCATTGGCGGGCAACGTACGCGTAATGTCCGCGGAATAGCCGGAATATTGCGCGCCCACATCCAGGACGACGATGTCGCCGTCCTCAATTTTTCGCGAAAGCTTGTCGTAGTGCAGCGCCACGGAATTGGGGCCGGCGCCCACGATGGGCGCGTAGCCTTCCGCTTCGGAGCCACCCATGGCGTGCACTTCGACCATTTTTGCGGCGATTTGATACTCGTAAAGGCCCGGCCGCATCATTTTCATGGCTTGCAGTTGTGCGTCGAGGGAAAGCTCGACGGCGCGTTGTAGAAACGCGATTTCTCCGGGCGATTTAATTTCGCGCAGAGCATAAATATTCTGGCGAATATCTTTCGGCTTGGCTTGAGGCGCGGCGATCTGGAGCCAATCAACGACGGCTTTCTCGTGCGGGTAGCCGCCCAGTTCTTTTTCATAGGGAAGGATGGTGTAAACGGCCGGGAAGTTCTTTGCGAGCTTTTCGACTTCGGCGCGCATTTCGGTAAAGGGCTTGACGATGGCGAATCCGGTTCGCGCGGTGATGTCCGCGTCGGTGGGCGCCATGCGCACGCCATTCCATTTTTCTTTCGCGGGATCCTTGGCAGGCAAGAAAAGCATTTCGCGCGAGCCGGATGAAGGATCTTCGTGTGCCGCGGTAGGCGGGCCGTTGTCGTGCTTTGGAGCGGGGAAAATAATCAGCCCGGCCCCTTCCTCGTTATGGCCGGTGAGGTAGTAAAAATTCTCTTCCTGCGCGAAGACGTAGGCCTGCGAAACCTCTTCGCGCCCGGTAAAGCCCCACAGAATGATGGGGCCGTCGGCTTGCGCGACAAGTTGCGCACGGCGTTCGGCGTAAATGATGTTTGGTTCGCGTTCGCGGCGTTGTTGCGCGCTTGACTGAGGCGCGCTCAGAGCAGCAACGAAACAAAGGGCGGCCATCGCCGTGAGAAATAAAAACCAGGAATCTCGATTATTGCGCCGACCTCGCAATGGAGCGAAAGATAAACCGAGCGCGGACGGGTCTTGCGGGTGGCCAGAGGCCTGACGACTCACGGATTCTCCTTGAATTACCACCACAGTGATGCGGCCCGGGGCAAGCGGGGATGTTTCTCGGGAGCACTTTTAAGCTAAATGCGAAAACGCCATCCATCAGGCCGGCGCAAATAGCAGAGGTGTGCTCTCCTGCGGCGATTGTAGCTGAATTATTCCCGGCAACCAAAATGGCCGGGGAAATTGCAGCACGATTGCCTTGGATAAAGTTTATCCGCCGAGCAGCCTACGGTCATTTTCCTGGGCTTTCCGGACAGCGTGATACGCTGGTAACGATGGCCGTAAACGGCCATTTTGATGCACGGGGACTATTCGATTGCCCAAGCGATTCGTTGTATTTCTCACCGTTTTTCAAACAGTTTTAATTTTGGCCCATGGAGTTCTTTTTCTTACCTGGGTTTATTTTTGTGCGCCGCACATTGAAGGAGTAGCGAACGCTTATGATTTCAGCCCACTCAGCCATTGGCGGTTGTTAATTGCGCTGGTCATTTTGTCGGTGAGCTTTCTTGCAACTTCCATAATTGGTTTCAGACTTACGAACATGATTTTGCGATTTGTGTACCGCATTACCGCGGTGTGGCTGGGATTCGTAAACTATGCATTTTTTTCGAGTGTGCTGTGCTGGCTGGTTTATTTGGTGTTGTGGTTAGTCGGAGCAAGAATAGAACGCCACTATTTCGTTTTGGGTTTTCTGGGGCTGGCCGTCGCCGTGACCGCCTACGGAGTGATCAATGGTGAGTGGACGCGCGTGACGCGGATCACTGTGAAACTGCCGAAACTGCCGGAGTCCTGGCGCGGACGTACGGCCGTTTTAGTCAGCGACGTACACCTGGGAAACTATCGCGCGTTTGGATTCGTGCGACGCGTTGTAAAGATGGTTCTCCGGCAGAATCCCGACGTGGTGTTCATTGCGGGCGATTTTTACGACGGCACGCCGGCCGATCTTGCACGGCTGGCCGAACCTCTGCGGATGTTGAAACCTCCGCTGGGCGCATTTTTTGTGGAAGGCAATCACGAAGAATTTACAGATCGCACAAAGTATCTGAAGGCGGTGGCGGCTACTGGCGTGCGCGTCCTGGACAATGAAAAAGTTATTGTGGATGGATTGCAGATTGTAGGAGTGACGTACCGCGACGCCACGCATGGCGAGCACTTTCGCAAAACGCTGCGTCGAACGGGATTCGATCGTGGGCAAACGAGCATTTTGCTGACCCACGCGCCCGATCGCGTTGTGGTTTCCGTCGAAGAGGGAATTTCGCTGCAGCTTTCGGGGCACACGCATCACGGGCAATTCTGGCCGTGGACACTGGCCGCCGAGCGAATGTATGGCAAATTCGTTTACGGGTTGCAACGCCTGGGCGAAATGCAGGTTTACACGTCGACCGGAGCAGGCACGTGGGGGCCGCCGTTACGAGTGGGAAGCCAGCCGGAAATTGTCGCGATCGAATTTGTCTGAAAAATCTCGCTTGCCGCCGATGGTGTGCGGCGAACTTCACCCTCCGGATCTATTCCTGTGGTTTCGTTTGACGCATAAAGCTTAACAAGTTAACCTCTGCGATACATAACGATGAGGTTAGCATGTCCAATTCTCCCAGTAAGCCCTTGCCCCCCAAATATGAAATCGCAGAACCGCAAACTTACGACTTCTTTGATATTTCTGCAGCAAAGACTTCACCTGTTGAGCCGGCCAAAACTCCTGCTATTGATTCAGCTTTAAAAGCGACACAAACGATTACGGAGAAGCCGCAGAAAGAGCCAACTCGTGAGCTTTGGAGTGACTCCGACAAGGACGCGCCCGAAGTTAAGGACAAAGACAAAGATAAGTTTGAAGCCCCTGACGAAAGTAAGCCTGCTATAGAGAAGTTTGCAGCAATTCAGGAAGCTGATGTTACGCGTGAAAAGCGCGCCGTCCATCCTTACCTTCGCGCTGAATATGTTAGCTTTTTTTGGATCCGTTTTTATGTTGTGCGGGCATTTTGGTCGCTGGACTTTGCCAACTTGCTTACATTTTCTCGAGAACCCTGCGCGGGTTTGGCCGTTCCTTATACTATTCAGCGCCAAAGTGCGTGAAATACTGGTGCAATACGTTGGCGATGTGGCGATTTACGTCAGGTCCAACAAGCTGGATCGCTTCGACGCGGTGCGAAGTGAAGTCAAGGAGGCTGCGCGTTCGGTGGTGTCAGCGCTTGCTTATGACACCTTGAACCGCCTGATGCAGGATGACTGGCTCTGCGGCGGCGCTCTCCGGGTGGCCAGCCGCACTGAAACCATGGTTACTTTTGGCTCTCCGCTGAACAAGACGGCTTTTCTTTTTACGATCCAGGGAAAAGATTCACTGCACATTCGCGAACGATTGGCTTCGACGGTGCAGCCATTGATTATGAGTTGTCCAAAAAGTTCGAAAATTTAAATGGATCAATGTATATTCGCGCAACGACATTGTTTCGGGAGATCTGAATTTTTATGACCTACCTGGATATCAGGATAAACCAGCCGCGGACGGCCCGCCCGCTGACTCTACAGTTAAGCGTGTGAAGGTAAAAAATATTAAAGATAGAGACGCGGCGGTCCCGCTCGTGGCTCATGTGGCGTATTGGAAGAACAAAACGGTGTGGAGCGCGCTATTGTCCCAAATCGCGCCCGGAACGGTTGACCCACCGCCTGACTTAGCGGCTTTGCAGTAAAAGTCCTAGGGAACGAAGGCGGTTTAGAAGCCGGGAGCGCCTGAGGCCGCGGGCCGCATTTCGGGGCTTGTTTCCACTTCGAAGCGGAGATTTGCAAGGTAGGTTTGCCCTAGCGACATGAAACCGGTGTACAGATAGCCCCATACAAAGAGAAGCAGAAACGGCACGGTAGCGTAATTTTCATTCGCCACGGCGTAAACAACGGTTAGCGCGAAATACACACCCAGGAAAAGCTCCGCGTAAGGCATCCATCCGGCTTTATTTCTATAAGACTTTTTGGCGTAGGAACCTTGTTTTCCGGCAATGTTGTATTTCGGCGTGCGCGCAAATTCGCTTTTCTTTCCGGCGATGGCTTCGATCACCGCTTGCGCGTTGCGCACGGAAATACCAATTCCGGTGGCCATCACAAAAGGCATATAGAGAAAAGTGCGGTACCACGTTTTGGGGTGCAGCTCTTTTTGCGCCACCAGATAAAAACTCGAAATCGAACAAGTGGACGCCAGAAACAGTGGCAGATCGATAAGCAGCATCTGAATCCAGCCCTGGTAGAAACGCACAATCATGGCCGGCAGCAGCATGGTGGAGAGCAACACCATCAGCGGGTAGCTGATGTTGGCGGTGAGATGGAAGAAGGCTTCAGATTTTACATGCCACGGCACGTTAGCCTTGAAAACTTTGGGCAGGATTTTCTTGGCTGTCTGCATTAGCCCCTTGGCCCAGCGCGCTTGCTGAGCTTTGAAGCCGTTCATATCCACGGGAAGCTCGGAAGCGCACTCGATGTGCGGGAGATATAGAAATTTCCAACCTTTCAGTTGCGCGCGGTAAGAGAGGTCGGTGTCTTCGGTGAGCGTGTCGTGCTGCCACCCGCCGGCCTGATCAATGGCCGTTCGCCGCCACACTCCGGCGGTGCCATTAAAATTAAAAAAGGTGCCGCGGCGGGAACGCGCGCCATGCTCCACGACGAAGTGGCCATCGAGCAAAATGGTTTCCACCTGGGTGAGCAGCGAGTAATCGGTATTGAGATACGTCCAGCGTGTCTGCACCATGCCGATAGCGGCGCCGCCGTCGGGATTCATGAAATAAGGGATGGTTAGCTGCAAGAAATCCGGCGTAGGAACGAAGTCAGCGTCAAAAATCGCGACAAACCCGCCCTTGGAGCTTTTCAAGCCATTTTCCAGCGCACCGGCTTTGTAACCTTCACGATTGCTGCGATGAATATAGGTTATGGGCATGCCCTCAGCGGCGAAACGCTCGACGCAGTTTCGCGCCACTTCCTGGGTTTCATCAGTGGAATCGTCCAGAACTTGCACATCGAGAAGCTCCGGTGGGTAATCGAATCGCGAGACGGCCTCGACGAGGCGCTCGATCACGTAGCGTTCATTGTAGATGGGCAGCTGAATGGTGACCCGCGGCCATTCGGTAACCGGCGGCGGCGGTGCCGGAACATTTTTACGGTACGCGTAGTAGTCGTAAACCAGCCAATAGCGGTGCAGGCCGTACAGGGCGAGAATGAAAAGCACGACGAAATACGGAATCATCATGGCCAGGTCGAAGCCATTGGCGTGGTAGACGCCCGAAAAGGTGCGATCGGTGATTTTTTGCCAGTAATGGCCGAGTGAACTTTGCGCGGCCAACAAAGGTAAGAACGATGGAGTCTGCACGATAGTCTATACGCCGATAGCACAGTCCTACGCCGAGCGCCACGGCGAGGATGATTATAGTGCAAAACTGAGCCGGAACCTGCATTCTCCGCGAGAAAAAATAATGTAGACAATTGATTTCTGGGCTGTAGTTTGGAACCTTAGGACTCGATATGAGTTGGGATTCGCATTAGGATCTCTTACTTAATCGAAGGGACTTGAACGCGGCAGCTAGAGGTCTAGCGATGTGGGGAAAACATCCATTCTGGATTTTGGACAACTGCGTCGTAGACGTGAGAAATCTGGAGGTGGCCCGCGATTGGTATAAGAAAACGTTTGGATTACGGGAGGCATCAAGCGGGCGAGAGACGATTCTGGGCGCCTTTTCGTGGATCTGAGTATTTCTAACGATGACACGCCTCTTACGCTGGTGGAACGAGAAGCGGCCTCACCCGCTCAAAGCGAACATGTGATTTTCTTCACCAGGAATCTGGAGAAGGCACGTGAGTGGCTGATAGAACGAGGAGTTACGGTCGAGGCGGCGGCGAGCGATTCTGGAGGGAACCGTCTCTTTCGGTTTCTGGATCTGGAAGGAAATGCGATCGAGGTCTGCGTTGAACCTGGGTAGGCAAGCTTACGTCGAAACAAATTTCGGTAACGGGTGCACGGAATGAAACGTCCCTAAGATCAGGACGGATAGAGCGACGCGTACGAGAGTGGTCCAACAAAACTCGATGATCAGGAGGCGGCAAATGACAAACCGGAGAATTAGGCGAAGAGATTTTATTCGACGCACTAGCTATGGTCTGGGTGCCGCATGGCTGGGCAGAAATGCGCTGGCTCAGGCGGCGTTTTTGAGTGCGCCGTTGCCGCGAAAATTTACGGCTGCGGATACCGTGACGCTGGGTAACACCGGGATTAAAACCAGCCGACTGGCGATGGGCACCGGCACCGTGGGATCTGGGCACCATTCCAATCAGACGGCTTTGGGGGTCGCGGGACTTTCTGCGCTGCTTCTGAACGGTTACGAACAGGGTTTGCGATTTTTTGATGCCGCGGATTCATACGGCAGTCACCCGCATGTGGCGGAAGCGTTGAAGCATGTGCCGCGCGATAAAGTGACGGTGCTTACGAAGACGTGGTCGCGGGATGCCGCTTCGGCGCGCGCGGACCTGGATCGATTTCGCAAAGAACTGGGTACGGATTATCTGGATGTTTGCTTGATGCATTGTGTGACGGAGAGTGATTGGACAGAGCGCTACAGGGGCGTGATGGATGTGTTTTCCGACGCCAAACAAAAAGGCATCATTCGCAGTCATGGATGCTCGTGTCACAGCATTGAGGCGCTGCGTGCGGCGGCGAAGTCGCCTTGGGTGGAAATCGATCTGGTGCGCGTTAATCCCATTGGCTCGCACATGGACGCCGACCCTGACACCGTCGTTAGTGTATTGCGTGAGATGCGCGCGGCAGGGAAGGGCATTGTAGGGATGAAAATTCTGGGGCAGGGAGATTTGAGCGGGCGACGGGATGAAGCGTTGAAATATGCGTTATCGCTGGGGCTGCTCGATGCATTTACGATCGGCGCGGAAAGCAAGAAGCAGCAGGATGATTTGATTCGCCGAATTGGCGCGGCGGCCTGACAGAAAATTTGCAGCTCGTTACGATGGACTTAAAAGAAAGACCCACTCTTGCAAAAGGCGCAAGGATGGGCCACCCTTCGCGTTTTTGTGGACCGGCGTTCACTGCCGTCTGAACAGAATGTTCTGGATTACCCCGTAACTATTTTATAAGTTACTTCCGTAGCTATGGGATCAGCACGATTTTTCCTGCTGAGCCGGGCTCGAGAATTTCTTTGTGGGCTCGCGCGGCTTCCGCGAGGGGGATTTCTTGGGCGACCACTGGGCGAAGCGTGCCGTTGGACAGTCCCGCATTTATCCCTGCATAAATTTCTTTGGTTTCCTGTTCGGTAAGGGCCCACAGGGTAAAAGCGCGAATGGACCCTCGCCTAAGCATAAGTTCGCGAGGGTTGATGGTAGTTTCGCCGCGATTGCCGATGACGATTACTCGGCCGTTGGTGGCCAAGAGCTTCAGGTCCTTGGGAAGATTCACGTTGGCGAGCATTTCCAGAATGATGTCGAGACCTTTGCCGCCGGAGGCTTTCAGGATTTCGTCCTCGTAGCCTGCCTTGGTGTGATTGAAGGCGTGGTTCGCGCCTTCACGTTTGATGAGGTCAAGGCCCGCTTCCGTACCGGCTGTGCCGAAAATGGTGAGACCCATAGCGCTGGCCATCTGCAGTGCGGCGGTGCCTACACCTCCGCTTGCGCCGTGAACGAGTACAGTTTCGCTGGCGTGCGCCTGCGCCGAATGGTAAAGCGCGTGATACGCCGTGGCATAGGGCACCCATATGCCGGCACCCTGCGCGAATTCAACGTCGTCCGGCAGCAACCGAACCTGGTTTTCCTGCGCGAGAGTGTACTCGGCGTACGCTCCGGAGAGCGTGCGCGCGGTGTAAACACGGTCTCCGGGTTTTACCTTGGTGACGCCGGGCCCCACAGATTCGACTACGCCAGCGGCGTCCGAGCCGGGAGTGTAGGGCAGAGGTGGCTTCACGGCGTAAGTTCCCGCGCGCATGTTAGTGTCGTAAGGATTGACCCCCACGGCACGCACGTGCACGAGAACTTGTCCGGCGGAGGGAGTGGGTGTCGGGACTTCTTCCAGCTTCAAAACTTCCGGGCCGCCAAATTGGCTGACGCGAATCGCTCTCATAACAAAAGCCTCCAATTATTTTGAATATAAATTTTGCCGATCAGAAATGTTCGTCGACGCTCACGGCGGCGCCGTCTTTTTTTTCGAGCAACCCGGACTCGCGAGCCCAGGCGGTGGTCTGCCAATTATCTTTGCCTTTTTTCTGCGGTATCCAGGGCGGCAAAGTCTGGCTTAGATGCATGGCCAGTGCATAGATGAAAGGTTCATACATCTTGCGCAGCGAAAGGAGTTGCCGATCTGCTTCTTCGCCATCGCGAAGTTTCATGCCGTGCGCCGCGAGCGTGTCGCGAATCACGCGCAGATCGGCGCTGCTGAGGCGCTCCGTGGCCGGGGCGCGAGGGGCAGTGTTAAAGACCTGCGACAGATCGACGACGGCGTGACGCGCAATCGCAAAAGTGAGTTCTGCCTGACGCTCGCAAGCGCCTTCGATGCCGGTTTTTACCAACGCGCAAGCGTCCAGGATGGCGGTTAGCGAAGCGATCCAGGACTGGTTGTCATGTTGCGAACGGAAATACGCGAGCACTGGGTAGGAGAGATGGCTTTCCATCAATTCCGCGCACCACAATTCCCATTCCTCTAGCAGATCGCGTAAAGCCTTTTGGCCTTCTGGATAGCTGTAACGCCGCAGAAGTTCGCCAGCGGTTGGCGGCGTTCCCGCACGCGCGTCGAGGAGCGAGATGTTTACTTCACGACGAGAAAAGGAACTGTAAATAAATGGGAGGTATCCCACGATGACGGCGAGAAAGCCATAACCCAAGCCGGCTTCCGCGACGAGTAAGAATCGCGCCAACGGTACACGCGGAACAACATCGCCCATGCCCAAGGTGAAAAACGTGGTGCTGCTGAGATACACATCCATAGCAAAACCGGCGTGGCCCGGCTGGTGGACCTCAATCGCGGAACCTGCGGCATACTGCATCATGCCGAAGCTCAGCACCAAGCCCAGTGCCCAAATGGCGATGAGCATTAAGAGGGAACTGGGGCCAAAAACACCGAGCAACGCTTCTCGCGCTTTGCTTGTTTGAACTTTGCCGACTACGGCTTTCCAGAACGCCCAAGTCGTTCTGTAAAACAGACGCGCCAAGCGGATTTTTCGCGTGACGCGGCGCGGAAGAATTATGGCTTCAAAGGCGTCAACCAGAATGACGATGGCTAATGCCAAGCCGCCGACCAGCGCGAGTGGGTGGGGAACGATGTGCGCCATTTAATTTAGACTTTCGCGATTTGTGTGCGCGAGATTTCCATGACAGAAGGCGATGGTGGTTCAGGATTGCAGGCGCGCGTTTACAGTGATTTCGGCTTTGAAAAGTTTTGAAACCGGGCAACCGGTTTCGGCGGCTTTGACGGCGGCGTCAAATTTGGTTTTGTCGGCGCCGGGAATGTTGGCGACGAGGTCGAGATGGCTTTTAGTGATGGAAAAACCTTCACCGACCTTGGCCAGCGTGACGGTCGCGGTGGTCTCAAGTTTCTTCGCGGTCATGCCGGCGGTGCCGAGCTGTGCGGAGAGAGCCATGGTGAAACATCCGGCGTGCGCCGCCGCCAACAATTCTTCGGGATTTGTGCCGATGCCATTTTCAAAACGAGTGCTGAAGGAATATTGGGCTTGTTTCAATATGCCGCTGTCCGTCGATAAAGTACCTTTGCCGTCCTTGAGTCCGCCGGTCCACACTGCTGATGCTTTGCGATCCATAAATGCCTCTTTTCTTTTTCTCTTTTCTTTGCGCGGTCACGTACAGATTCGATTCTGCGCGATTGAGGAAGGGTATATTGAGCGCAGGAAGATGTCGAGAAGCGGGTTGGCTGGGTTCTGACGATGGAAATTTTGAAGCACATGGCGCACCGGCCATGGCCGTTGCCGCGCGGTCCCTGGATCATGAAGCAGGAGTGGCACGATTTGTTGTTCGCGCACTGGGCCATGCCCGTGGATCTATTGCGTCCGCTGATTCCACGGGCGCTGGAGATAGATACGTTTGGCGGGCAAGCGTGGATGGGTGTGGTGCCCTTTCGCATGGCGGGCGTGCGCATGCGAGGCATGCCGGCGCTTCCGGGGTTTTCGCGGTTTCCGGAATTGAATGTGCGCACGTATGTGGTGCGAGACGGAAAACCGGGGGTGTGGTTTTTTAGTCTCGATGCGGCGAATGCTGTTGCGGTGTGGGGCGCGCGAAGATTATTTCATCTGCCGTATCTTTTGGCGGCGATGAGCTGCGCGGAGGACGCGGGATGGATTCGTTACGAGAGTCACAGAAGAGATCGCAGAGGTTCGCGGGCTGCGCTGAGGGGGCGTTACCGCGCGATTGGTGATGTTTTCCACGCACAGCCTGCGAGCGTCGAGCATTTTCTGGCAGAACGCTATTGCTTGTATACCGCGGACGAGAAGGGGTGCATCATTCGCTGCGAAATTCATCATCCACCTTGGCCGCTGCAATTGGCTGAAGCAGAGCTGCAGGAAAACAGTATGGCGGCTGCGGCGGGAATCACTATCGCGGATCTGAGGCCGGAATTACCGGAATTGGTACACTTTTCGCGACATCAAGAAGTGGTGGTGTGGGCACCTGAACTGTTGAAATAGATTGCGGCACTTACCATCTGTGAAAAATAAAAAACGATCCGATGGCCACGAGGGCGAAGCCAGCACCGTAGTTCCACTTGAACTTATCGCCTAGAGACAGCACGGAAAATACGAGAAGACCGTGTGCGCCGTGAAAAGGCGGTGGTCCACAGCGGGAATAACCCGCCCGGGAACTGGTTCGCTCCACCCGGTAGCAATCAGAGCAGTAGTGGAGGCAACGAGACTGCTGAAGCCTCTGGTGCAGAG
>Ga0185299_10000900_pt1 | contig 68436 bp, 59 predicted proteins | sample PaiPotPPA55metaG_FD_128002 | JGI IMG/M metagenome (GOLD analysis project Ga0185299, IMG submission 128002) | Iron sulfur acid spring bacterial and archeal communities from Banff, Canada, to study Microbial Dark Matter (Phase II) - Paint Pots PPA... ... | reverse complement strand
AACCAGAACGAGACCTGAGTCGTCAGCCTGTTTTTCAAGCCGTGTTTGTGTTACAGAACGCGCCGAGGGGTGCGCTGGAGTTGCCCGGGTTGAGGTTGCTACCGTTCGATCAAAATACGTACACTTCGAAGTTTGATCTAAACCTGTCTTTGATCGGGAAAGACAACCGGATTGAGGGGGGCTTAGAATATTCGACGGATCTTTTTGAGCGAGCGACGGTTGATCGGTTAGTGAGGGGCTTTGAGGGGATCTTGCAAGCGGTGGTGGCTGATCCTGGGCAGTTATTGGGCGGGATTGAGGTATTGTCTAGTGAGGAACGGGAGCAGGTTCTAGTAAAGTGGAATGACACCGCCAGGTTAGTCGAGGCGGTTACGGTACCGGAGCTTTTTGAAGCGCAGGTGGAACGAAGTCCGGAAGTAACAGCGGTCGTCTTTCGCGATGAGCTGCTGAGCTATAAAGGGCTCAACGAACGAGCCAATCAACTAGCTCACTACCTGATTAAGCAAGGAGTAAGGCCCGAGGACCGGGTGGCGATTGCGCTGCCGCGTTCGCTGGAGATGGTGATAGCGATTCTTGGGGTGCTAAAAACAGGGGCGGCCTATCTCCCGCTGGATCCGGAGTATCCAGCCGAGCGCTTGACTTACACGCTGGCAGACGCAGCGCCAAAGATGGTGCTGACCGATGTCGGGATCGGGCAACAGTTGCTCGATATCGTTCCGCAAGTGCGGTTAGATGAGCCGGTCGTCATGGAACTCTTGGAATGCTCTTGCAAACATAATCCTGACGATGGAGGTCGGAGAGGACATTTGCTCGCACAGCAGCGAACAGCTTATGTCATCTACACTTCGGGTTCGACAGGGATGCCGAAAGGGGTGGTTATTCCGCAGGCTGCGTTAGTCAATTTTCTTTTGTCAATGCAGCAGTCTTTCCCGCTCACGGCACAAGATCGATTCTTGGCTGTTACGACAATCGCATTCGACATCGCGGCCCTGGAGCTGTTCCTTCCGCTACTGAGCGGTGCCCGTCTGATTATCCCCTCGAGGGAGTGCGTGCGCGATGCTGGGTTGCTCGCTCAGATAATTTCGGCACTGGGATGCACGATAATGCAGGCTACGCCGACGTTGTGGCGTGCTCTACTTCGCGACAATTCGGACCAGATCAAAGGGCTTAGAGTGCTAGTAGGAGGTGAAGCACTAACCTGCGGACTAGCACGCAGGTTGACGGACGTGGGCTGCGAGATAACAAACCTATATGGTCCTACCGAGACCACGATCTGGTCGGCGGCTATTGCCATGGGCAGAGCGGATGTCGAGGAACCATCCATTGGTCGACCGATCTGGAACACACAAATTTATGTCCTCAACGCAAATTTGCAGCCGGTTCCGATAGGTGTGGCAGGGGAGCTTTACATTGGCGGATCTGGCTTGGCACGGGGGTACTTGAACCTGACAAGCCTTTGCGCTCAACGTTTTGTGGCAAATCCCTACGGTGCGGCGGGCAGTCGAATGTACCGAACGGGCGACATAGCCCGGTGGCGAGCCAGCGGAGTGCTTGATTTCATCCGCCGCGCCGACCAGCAAGTAAAGATCCGAGGTTTTCGGATTGAGCCCTGTGAGATCGAGGCAGCCTTGTCGACGCATCCCGCAATTGTGCAAGCAGCGGTGGTAGCGCGGAAGGACAAGCAGGAACAGAACGCTTTAGTTGCTTACGTCGTTATGTCCAACAATGCGTTAGTCGGAGTATCCGGCCTGCGTACTTACCTTTCAGAGAAACTGCCAAATTACATGATACCGGCAGCTTTTGTGATTCTTGAAGCACTACCAAAAACTCCAAACGGAAAGTTAGATGTTAGAGCGCTACCAAATCCGAAGTGGGAAAGCGAGACTGAATTCGCGCTGCCACGTCATCCTGCCGAAGAGTTACTCGCGGCGATTTTCAAAGGGGTTTTATCAGCAGAGAGTGTTGGGATTCACGACAGTTTTTTTGATCTGGGTGGGAATAGCATTTTGGCAGTGAATCTGGTAGGAAGAATGCGGGCCGCTGGTCTACAGATGAGCGCAAGAGATGTCTTCGAGCATCGAACAATTGCGTCTCTGGCAAGGCTTGTCGTGGGGGGAGAACCTGCCCCTGAAGGAGATCTTCTCGAGAGTGATCTTATCCTCGACAGAGGGATCATTGGTATACCGGACGAAGGTGTTGATGATTCACTGCATACGGTGCTATTGACCGGCGCGACGGGCTTGTTGGGTGCGTTCCTGTTGAAGGCGATTTTGACAGATACGAAAGCGAGCGTTTGTTGTTTACTTCGATCATCAGGAGTTGGAAACGAACCTAATCGCATCGAGGAGACTCTTTCAAAGTACGGAATCTGGTCTGACGATTTCCGACCGCGAATCAGGTCCTTAGTTGGTGACCTGTCGGCGCCCAGTCTCGGCCTAGATGAAGCACGATATGGCTCTCTAATCGAAGAAGTTACCAGTGTGGTGCATTGCGGTGCCGCAGTTCGGTTTGACCGTCCCTATCGCGATCTCCGCGCCGCGAACGTCCTTGGTGTCAAAGAAGTGTTGCGGTTCGCGACCAAAGGTCACGTTAAGCCAATCCACTATGTGTCCACGACAGGAGTGTATAGCCGACGCGGCGAGGGAGCGTATGTGATTTCAAGAACGCCGCCTCCTGTTTCTGGTTTTGCGGCTGGCTACAATCAAAGTAAGTGGGTGGCTGAGCGAATATTAGAAACCGCTCGCGAACGTCAGGTACCGATAAACATCTATCGTCCGGGGCGAATTTCGGGAAGTTCGATCACAGGGATTGGACCAGTTAATGACCTGATTTGGCTGCTTATCAAGGCGTGCATTGTTGTTCGAGCCGTACCAGATATCGAATTTGGTGTAGATATGATTCCTGTCGATCTACTGAGTCACAAGATTATAGGTACCGCTTTGCAGGTGGGGCTTTGTGGTAGCGATTTTGACCTCGTGAACACGCACCTGCTATCGATGTCAGATATCTCAGAATATCTCAGTAGGTCTGGCTATTGTTTGGACCTCGTTCCATACGGACGATGGAGAGAATGCGTTACCGAGAGTGTGCAGGACCTTGGTGCCGCAGCGAGCGTACTTCTGTTCTTGCCAGAGTATTTGGACACTGCGAAGAACGCGTTCCATTGTCGCAGGGAGTTCTCGTCGCACTTTCCGTTCGCTAGTCCAAGCTTTACTTTTCCGGTTGTTGATAAGGAGATTTTCGCACGGTATCTAACGTATTATATGAGTGTCGGATTCTTGCCTAATCCGACGAAGGCCTAAGCGCGTCCGACGGATGTTCGGCGGGTTGGTTGTTGGGGGAGTTAGACCTGAGCGGTCGGAGAATGGATCCCAATATTAGATCACCTGCTGACGACTTCCACGGTGGGTGGATATTGCATCGCGAGCACGTTTTTTTAGTCGTGGCCCATCCTGTAAGACTCGAGAGAACAGATAAGAGAGAACCTCTGTTAACAGCGCTCTCAACTTTCTCCCCTTTTGCGGATCTTATATGAACCGTCTGAAGTTGCTTTTGGGTTCAAGACTTCGAGGAAGATGCGCGCCTGTTTTCGGCGTGTTAAGGGACCAAAAGGATAGGAACTATCTAACAAAAGAGGTACGAGGTGTCGGAGACAGACATAGCAGTAATTGGCTTGGCCGGACGATTTCCTAAGACACCGAGCATCGGCGCGTTCTGGCATGCTCTAAGAGAGGGGCGCGATTGTATCGAACGCAATGAGCGGGCGCAAGGCGGGGATGGGAATAGAGTGCTGGCTTTTGGTGCACTCGATGATATTGATGAATTTGACGCTCCGTTTTTCGGTTTTAGTCCGCGAGAAGCCGAGATTACTGATCCGCAACAGCGGCTATTCTTGCAAGTCGCTTGGCACGCACTTCAGGACGCTGGATATGATCCGGCAACAGAATCTCGCCAAATTGGTATCTACGTCGGCTCCAGCCGCAGCACGTACCTATTAGAGCATGTACTAAAGCGGCCGGACATTGTTGCTGCAATGGGGCGCATTCAGATAATGATCGGCAACGACCAGGACCACGTCGCGTTGCGCACAGCCTATAAGCTTAACGCTCGCGGGCCGGCGATTGCGGTGCAAACAACATGTTCCTCTTCGCTGGTGGCGATAGCAATGGGCTGTCAAGCGCTTTTGACCTATCAGTGTGATCTTGCAATAGCTGGAGGCGTGTCGATCCAGTTGCCTCAGGATCAAGGCTATGTTTATGGCGAAGGGAGTATAATGTCGTCCGATGGATATTGCCGAGCGTTTGACTCGGCAGCCAGCGGTACGGTTGTAGGAAATGGACTTGGGGCTGTGGTGTTAAAGCGTCTAACAGATGCGGAGCGCGACGGGGATACAATCGCCGCTGTTGTTCTGGGCTGGGGTCTCAACAACGATGGATCAAACAAACCGGGATACAGCGCTCCGAGCGTAGAAGGACAGGCGAGCGCCATCAGGGCGGCGCTGTCATTTGCCGGGATAGATCCGGAAACCATTGGCTATGTAGAGGCGCATGGCACTGGAACTAGACTAGGGGACGCAATTGAAGTGGCAGCATTAAATGACGTCTTTCGAGAATACACCAAAAAGAGAGGCTTCTGTGCCATCGGCTCAGTCAAGACAAATATCGGGCATCTTGAAACAGCGGCCGGAGTGGCGGGATTTATTAAAGCGGTATTAGCAATAAAACACAAAGAAATCCCTGCTAGTCTCAACTTCGTCAGTCCGAATCCTGAGCTTAGACTGGAAACAACTCCGTTCCACGTGAACACGACGTTGCGGCCATGGGCCAAAGAATCCAGCCCGCGTCGTGCAGGCGTCAGTTCTTTCGGCATTGGGGGAACAAACGCGCATATCGTGATTGAGCAAGCCCCTGCGTCACGCCGGATGTCAATTAAGCGCTCTGTTCACTTAGTTCTTGCCTCGGCGAAGACGGTTTCCTCGCTCCGTGATTTGAAGTCTGACATGGCACGACTGCTTGAGGAGGACGTCAGTGTCGCCGATGTGGCCTATACATCGCAGATATGCCGCTTCCCCTACCAGTATCGATTCGTCGGTGTGGGCCGGGCTAAAGAAGACGTTCGTGAACGCTTGCTTGCCGCGGATGATAGTACACTTCCAGTGGACTCTCGACTAACCAAGATCGTATTTGCTTTTCCAGGCCGTGCCTCGTCAGATTTGATTATCCCTGTTGAACTCCTTAAGACAGAATCTCTTTTCCGATCGGAGCTGGAGAAATGTTTCTCGCTCGTTAATCGCTTCGGCGGATTTGATTTGGAAAAGTTAGTCGGCGCGTCGCTCACTCATGAGAACCTGTCAGACATAAAGATTGTCGAGCCAGCACTATTCTCGGTCGAATATGCCACTGCGCGGTTGCTTCAGGCTTGGGGTGTAAAGCCCCACGCGATGATTGGGCACGGCGTGGGTGAATATGTAGCTGCCTGCTTGGCTGATGTATTTGCGTTGGGTGATGCGATTAAAATAGTCTGTGCGAGGGCCCAATTTGTAAGTGAGACGACGCCTGGGCGTATGCTGGTAGCACAGTGTTCGACTGAGACGGCGAGTGAATTTATCAACGAAGCAGTCTCAATCGCAGAATTCAATGGACCTAACTCACTGGTATTCTGCGGGACAGACGAGGCGATAAAAGAGCTAAAAACGAAGCTTGATCAAAGGGGTATTGATAGCGTCACACTTAGTGTCTCCCGCGCACTGCATTCTTCGCTACTCAGCCCAATTCTCGAGAGATTTCGAGAAGTTGTGCATTCGACAAGCCGATCTACCCCAAGGATCCGCTTCATCTCTGATGTCACAGGGACTTGGATTCATGACACTGAAGCTATCAGCACCGACTATTGGGTCCGTCAGCTATGTAGCCCGGTGAAACTGTACGATGCGATCGAAAGCATAGAAAAACTGCGCCCGTCCGTCGTGCTCGAGGTTGGTCCTGGTCGGACGTTTTGCGAATTAATCGCCCAGTCTGGAAAGTTCGAAAAGACTCCAGTTCTATCGACACACCCGAGCGCGGAAGATCAACATTCCGTCCCTGAACATTTGCAAACTATTGTTGGGAGTATGTGGGCGAGTGGCGCCTCAATCGACTGGCAGTCCTTCAATGGAAAGCAACAATATTGCCGCGTTTCTATACCACCGTATCACTTTGATCGACACCGATACTGGCTCAGCGGTATCGAAGGTAGTTCTCTCTACCAAACCGGTGGTGAAAGTATGACCGAGGGCGAGCTGTTTATTCCTGTGTGGAACCAGTCGGTAGTCGAGTTGAGAGGAGAATCTCGGAGGAATACCGGAATAGCGCAAAGTTGGGTTGTCTTCATCAACGACAGCGAGATTTGTACAGGGATCGTTTCCGGCTTGAGATCCGCTGGATACAGGGTCATTACCGTTCAGTTTGGCACGATGAGAGGTGGGTCTGCGCAGGACCACTTCGTTGTCAATCCAATGATCGAAAATGAGGTTCGTCGGGTGCTCCAAACGATCTTCAATTCCTTACAGATCAGTAGAATCCTTCACATTGCATCGCTTTCTACCCAGACGACGAACGAGATACACCCACGACAAGTCGAATTCGAATTGGCCAACGGATTCTATAGTAGTCTCGAGATGTTGCAGGAGCTGAACCTTGCGGGATCAGTTCCTGGGGATCCTATCTGCATCTGTACGAGTAACGCGCAATGTGTGCTAGGTGACGACCTAAGGCATCCCCTGTGCAGCCCACTTGAAGGCCTCAGTGGGGTGGCTAACGCTGAGAAGGTCTCCGCTCGTTGCAAAGTAGTCGATCTGGATTTGCGCGGCGGCATCAGCGTCAGTGACGTCTCGGCGCAAATCCTCTCGGAGATGAACATCCATGACGATGTTGATTTGGTGGCATGGCGAGGTGTCCGTCGCTGGATTAGGAGTTTTACTAAAAGCGACGAGAAGCTAGCTACGCAAAGGGCCAGCTTTCGCGCCGACGGGAGCTTTTTAATTACTGGAGGGCTTGGAGGCATAGGTCTCTCAATTGCCCATTATCTGGCGAGTAACGGTAATTGCAAAATTATGCTAGCCGGTCGCTCGGAACTGTCAGCAAAAGACGAAAAGGCCCTCGAAATCCTCCGATCTTGTGGAGCCAAAGTGTCGTACACACGGGCTGACGTGTCTGAGCCGAGCCAAGCAGCCATGCTCGTTGAGGAATGTATTCAAGTTAATGGAGAGCTGCATGGACTGATACACTCCGCGGGTATCGCCGGAGGAGGGATCGTGGCACTCAAATCCCGTTCTGTGGCTCGGGCGGTGATGGCTCCAAAGATACATGGAACAATTAACCTGGCATACGCGTTGCGGTACCATAAGCTGGAGTTGTTCGCTTTGTGCTCTTCCTTGATCGCCACCGAGCCAGTTGGCGGCCAAAGCGACTACGCTGCGGCGAATACATTTCTTGATGCCTTCGCGCATTGGAATGCGAGTACAAAACGAGAAAACACAATTTCAATCGGCTGGCCGATGTGGCGCGAGGTTGGGATGGGAGTCAAAGTGAGCGTTCCTGACGGCATGAAGGCGGATAGGGCGAGGTCTTTGGAGGTGGGCTTATCTGTCGATGAGGGAAGAAAACTATTTGATCGCGCCATCCGTTTGGGCCGGCCACAAGTAGTCATCAAGCGTGTGACCCCGGGCCCGCAACAACCCCCTACGTCAGAAGGAATCGAGCGTAGCGAACGCCATCCCGAGACGACCCACGAAGAGCCGGCAGAGCCGGTTTCGATCAGGCAGGTTCAATCCCCAACGGAACGCAAGATGGCGAAGGTGTGGGGAGAAGTTCTTGGTCTCGAAGTATCTGGGCCTGATGACGATTTTTTTGAATTGGGCGGACACTCTTTACTGGCGGCTACACTAGTCTCTCGAATACGCGAAGAATTCGGAGTCAATTTCCCCTTACGAGCACTATTTGAGGAATCAACTGTCGCTGCAGCGGCCAAATGTGTCCACGAGCTTGCAACGTCCGAAGTGTCGGGTTCGCAAAATATCCGCTAGGAATTCGAGTAATCAGAACCGTCACAGAAGAATCCTGTGAGTCAAACTATTTACCGACCGAATGAATACCTCGGATGATTGTCAACTTTACCATTCCAAGCAGGAGACTCTTGATGATCCCTCTGGCAATGTCGACTCGGAGAATCTTGCACGGGATCTTAGCGACCAAGGTGGAGTTTCTTTAAAGCTCTCGTTTGCACAGGAACGGCTTTGGGTCCTACATCATTTGGAACCGCAGAACACCGGCCACAATTTAACACTGGAGATTCGATTTTGCGGACCACTGAAACTTCCGGTGCTCCAGAGAAGCATCGCCGAGATTGTAAAACGGCACAGTATCCTACGAACGCTCTTCGGCCTCGTCGACGGCGAACCAGTCCAGCTGGTACAACCTTTTGTAAGACTTATTTTTGGCGTCACTGATTGCACGACAGAAGAGAATAGCGAAGGGTGGTGTGTCGCGCGGACCCGAGCGACGGAATATCGGCGCGTCCCTTTTGATCTTAGTCAGGGACCATTGCTGCGCGCGGAGTTGTTTCGCTTGAGCGAGGAGTGTCATGTGTTCTTAGTGATAGTGCACCAGATCCTCCTAGATAACCGGTCGCTGAGAATCTTTCAGGAAGAGCTTCTTCGTCTGTACAATGCATTTTCTGACGGGGAGAACAGCCCGCTAGCGGACTTACCGCTCCAATATTCAGATTATTGCACGTGGCAGCGCGGGGTCTTGCGAGAGGAACGATTTCAGGCTCAATCGAAGTACTGGCAGAGTGAAATGGCCGAGCCGCCGGTACTGGCGTTGCCCACTGACCGACCTCGGCCTGCAGTGTGGCGCTGTGAGGGAGGTAGTTGCTTCACGGCATTGACGCCCGCGGTGAGTCGAAACCTTGAGGAGTTTGGACAAAAAGAAGGCGTGACCATCTTCATGATCATCCTGACCGTGTTCAGTCTGCTCCTCGCGCGGTATTGCCGCCAGGACGATGTAGTAATCGGATGCCCAGTCACCGGTCGCACACAGCGAGAGTTCGAACCGCTAATTGGAGTGTTTGCGAATACTTTGCCTCTGCGAATAAGACTTACTGACGATCCAACAGTGCGGGAATTGCTAGGTCGTGTCCGCCGCACAGTCCTTGCAGGTCTTTCAAATCAAGAGATACCTCTTGAAGTAACTGTCGAGGCACTGCGTGCGGACCGAGATACGAGTCGCGCACCGCTCTTCCAAGCGACGCTAGATATGGTGGATTTTTCGGAGCCGTCAAACGAGCTAACCAGTCTTTTTCTCGAAAGAGGTTCGGAAGCCGATATCACTGTACGTCACGATTTGGCTCTACAAGTTACGCGCTCGGGTAGCGCAATTCAGTTTGTGCTAGCCTATGCGACCTCTCTCTTTGACCACGACTCGGTTCGAGGCTTTCTGGAAACGATGAAGACGCTACTCGAGAGTATGCTAAGTAGCCCGAACGAAAAGGCGCTCCAGATTCCAATACTCGCGCAGACGGAACAGCAAGAGATCGTTAGGAAGTGGAATAAGACGGCAACGGACTATCCAAAGCATGAAACCTTCGTTCACCTGGTTGATCAATCCTTCCGGAGATTTCCAACTGATGTCGCCGTCAGGTTTGATGCGTCTGGGATCAGCTACTCCGTATTGCAAAAGCAGGTGACACGTCTCGTACGCCACCTTTTGAAAATGGGTCTGACGCCAGGCGAGCCCGTGGCAATATACCTTCCGAGATCACCAGCGATTGTAGTGTCGATACTTGCAATCGCAAGAATAGGGGCCATGTACGTTCCACTAGACGCCGGTTACCCGGTAGCGAGAATAGCCTATATGTTGGCGGATTCGGGCGCTAGAATAGTGATCTCTGATCAGGAGTTGGTGCCGCTACCATTTTCTTTTGATGGGGAGTTGGTTGATATCAGTGCAATTATTGCAGCAGCGCAAAGCGATCCACTGACAGAGGTCGAGACACTAGCCACGTCCGAACGGAGTGCCTACATCATTTATACATCGGGATCGACAGGTAGGCCGAAAGGAGTGGTGATTCCTCACCGGGCGGTAACGAACTTGCTCGTCGGTATGGGGAAAACATTAGATCTTTCCAGTGGTGACCGTTGGCTAGCGGTAGCTCCAATCTCATTCGATATGTCGGTTTTGGAGATCCTTCTCCCGCTTACACTTGGGGCGCAAATCGTGCTCGCTACCGCCGCGGAAGTTGCTGATGGTCCGGCACTCGCTGAGTTGATCCGATCGACGGGAGCAACGGTGGTGCAGGCAACTCCGTCAATGTGGCGCATGCTACTTGATGCGGAATGGAACGGAAGTAAACAAGTTCATGCTCTCTGCGGAGGCGAACCGATGCCTGCTGACATCGCGGTGCGATTACTCGGGCGCGCCAAAAGCGTTTGGAATCTGTATGGGCCTACCGAGACAACCGTATGGTCTTCTGTCTTTCGCGTGGAGGACGAAACTTACCCAGTGCCAATTGGACGTCCGATTCAAAACACGAGGTTTTTCATTCTCGATCAAAATCTTGCACTCGTGCCAATCGGAGCAATCGGTGAATTATGTATTGGGGGGGAAGGGCTGGCCACTGGCTATCATCACCTTGATGAACAAACTAAAGCCAAATTTGTTTTATTTACTAATAAGAGCGGTGGCACTGAGCGAATATATCGCACAGGTGACCTAGCATACTACCGCTGGGATGGTCTAGTTTTCTTGATTGGACGGGCCGATGACCAGGTGAAGCTCAGAGGCCACAGGATTGAGTTACATGAGATCGAATCGCACTTGATCGGATCCGGCTTAGTTCAAGACGCGGTGGCGATAGTCCGAGAGGATACGCCGGGAGACGCGCGACTGATCGCGTACGTGGTGCCGCTTACGGCAGACCGTTTGGTCGAGAGACTGACCGCACATTTAGTGCTCTTCTTGCCTCGTTATATGATCCCGAACCATATCATATCTCTTCCAGCTTTACCCAGGCATCCCAGTGGGAAAGTGGATCGAACCAACTTGCCCGATCCGGTAGCGGTGTCTAGGTGCGAAGAACCAGAACAAAAGACTGCGTTAGAAGAGAGTATTGCTGGAATCTGGCGCACGGTTCTTAATTTGAAAGAAGTGCATCGAACAGATAATTTCTTCGACCTTGGAGGGCACTCCTTGTTGCTGGTTCGGGTCCAAATGGGAATCGAACGCGCTTTGGGCAGTAAAATCTCAAACATAGAACTCTTGCGTCATCCTACTATAGAGTCCCTAGCAAGTTTATTGGCAAAGGAAGAAATGTCGGCGGAGTCTCGGGACGAGGACGAGGGGCGAGCCTACAAACAGCATATGGGATTTCGCGTTTTCCGTTCGCGACTAAAACCCTGAAACTGGTTTTTTGATAGGGAGAAATCGGCGATGAATGAAAAGAACCAGACAAAGTGGATTTGGAAATATCGAGGTCTCGAAAGTCCTACCTGTCGCTGGGTGTGTGTGCCGGGCGCCGGTCAGGGGGCTTCTTTCTTCAATCAGTGGATTAAGGCTGTGCCGAACTGGGTCGAGTTTTGCGCGATACAACTTCCTGGTAGAGAGAACCGGATCAAAGAGCCTCTGGAGGAGGATTTCTCACGGTTGCTAGATCAGCTTGCGTCCGCATGTACAGAACTGTTTGACCGGCCGGTGCTGCTCTTCGGTTACAGTATGGGAGCGCTTCTGGCATATGAGCTGGCGGGGTTCATCGAGGAGTCGGGAAATCCCTGGCTTAAACACTTCGTTGCGGCCGGTTGCGTAGCGCCACGACTGGCGACTGATCTCAACCGTGCCGAAGTGAATCCATCCAATTTCTCGGACGAAATGTTGCTGGAATACTTAGAGAACAGTAACGGAATGTCCATTCTGAACCGTAATTGTCCCGAATTGGTCGATCTAGTGTTACCTATTCTCCGAGCGGATTATCGTTCTTACTTTTCTTATGAATGGAAACCAGGGAATGCATTAAGAGTGCCAATAACCGCGATCGGTGGAGTAGACGATGAGATTACTATAGAGCAACTCGAGGCTTGGCGTTATAACACAACAGGTAAGTTCAGGACAATTCGGTACCCCGGAAATCACTCGTTTGTCAAAAGCGCCTTCCGAGCGGTAATTCGCGACATGGCAGCTATTGCGGAACCTATTCGATTTGAACGCTGGCAGCTCGGACGGTGGTAGAGCATGCAAAAGTATTCGAGTATATTTGTCCCTGGCTTTGAGAAGGCTGTGTGTTTTCAAGTACATCAGTGTATCTCTGATCTCCTAAGTACGACATGGTTCCCTCTTGTAACCTGAGGAGGATCGGCTGACGAAGCATTGTTAATTAGCCCGTCATTTTTCAGATGTTTCGGTCGAATGCGCGAGAGCTGCTTATCGTAGGTCTTCTCGGCGTGATTCCGCGATGTTCTATTCGGCCGATTACTCAATGTATGCCGCCTAGCCCCGGACGCCGCGTTCATACGCCGTTTGGAGTACTGAGAGCTAAAACCCTGTTTTTTCCATGGAAAACAGAGAATCTACGTTGGATCCGTCAGATTGGAGTGAGTTTCGTCCCTTAGCGCATCGCATGCTAGACGATATGATCGACTACATTGCGACCCTGCGAAATCGCGAGGTTTGGCAACCTATGCCAGACGAGGTAAAAGAACGTTTAAATGAACCTCTACCGTGGCAAGGGGAGGATCCCGCTAAGGTCTACGCGCAGTTCAAACGTGACATACTCCCATATCCGAGTGGAAATCTGCATCCCCGCTTTTGGGGGTGGGTCCGAGGAACCGGGACGCCTCTTGCAATGATGGCTGAGATGCTGGCTGCTGGTCTGAACTCACACGTCGCAGGAGGTGATCACAGCGCTACCGTGGTAGAAGAGCAGGTGATTCGATGGCTATCGCAAATCATGAGTTTTCCCGACGATTCAAGTGGGATTCTTGTCTCCGGGGCCACGATGGCGAACTTGATCGGGTTGACGGTCGCGCGACACAGCAAATCCGGATTCTCGGTCCGAGAAAGAGGGTTGCAGGCCGAAACACCGGACGACTACCGCGCGCCCTTATTGGTTTACGCCTCCATAGAGGCTCATAGCTGCATTCAACGGTGTTGCGAACTTTTAGGTTTAGGGAGCCGGGCGCTCCGAAGAGTACCCAGCAATCCAGATGGCACCGTTAGCGTTTCTAAGCTTTCTGACATGGTAGAGTCAGATAGAGAGCGCGGATACCATCCGATTTGCATTGTGGGAAACGCAGGAACAGTTAGTACAGGAGCGATTGATGATCTTGTTGCCTTATCCGAGTTCTGCAAGAAGCGGAGCCTTTGGTTTCATGTCGATGGAGCATTCGGCGCCTTAGCAGCACTTTCCTCAAAACTACGTTCGAAGATTGACGGAATCCAGAACGCGGACTCGATCGCTTTCGATCTTCACAAATGGGGATACTTACCTTTCGAGACTGGGTGCGTTTTAGTACGAGATAAAGATGTTCACCGTTCCGCTTTTGCGTTGACACCGGACTATCTTGCTGCAACGGAACGCTGTCTCGCCGTTAACCCATTAACGTTTTCTAATCTCGGCGTGCAGCACACTCGTTCTTTCAGAGCTCTTAAGGTTTGGATGTCTTTGAAGACTCACGGGGCCGGCCTTTGGGCAAAATTAATCGAGCAGAACGTTGACCAAGCGAGGCACCTAGCGTCGCGTATTTCCGAATACCCCTGCGAGCTAGAGTTGACGTCACCTGTCAACCTTAACGTAGTTTGCTTTCGGTACCGCATTCCAAATGCAAATGAAGCGACCCTCCGGGCGTGGAACGCCGAGCTCCTCATGCGCATTCAGGAGCGCGGTATAGCCGTCATATCTAGCACCACCGTCCATGGAGGACGTTTCTCATTGCGCGTGGCAAACACCAATCACCGGAGTCTTCTTCAGGACTTCGACTTACTTCTGGAGACCGTGTTAAGCGAAGGCCGGAAATTGCGTGCGAAAATGCGGTAGATTGAGAGCCGTTTTGTGGTCCGAAGCGAGAATCTGTGGTGCCACTCGCGTCAGCCTACTAACGGACGGACCTGTGGCAAGATAAAACGATTATATTAAATATGGGTGAACGCTATTCAGAGAAGCCGGTAGTTTTGCTTCCAGGCGGTAGCAGGGGGCTTAAGCGAGCATCCGAAAGGCCGATTGGTTAAGTCCGACGGGACGTTTGCTCACTACGAATAACATGAGAGAAAGCAGAAGGGGAGCGGGAACTTTAGCGGTGTTTGTATCTGAAATGAGGAGCCATAACTATGTACTTCGACTTGAAGCAGATTGTAGAATCTAGGGGCAGAGAGAATTATGAATTACATCGGAAGTACCTAAATCCGATGTTTGTCGAACTCCTGCATATCGGGGGGTTCGATCAGATTTATGTCCGCGCATGCGGCGCGCATCTCTATGACGCGGAGGGCAATGCTTATCTTGATTTCGTGGGCGGACATGGGGCGTTGAATGTTGGCAGGAACCACCCCGAGATAAAACGTGCAATGTTGGACCTTCTGGGTTTGGACTTAGCGAATATGGTTCAGCTCGATTGTTCTCTTCTCAGCGGTCTATTAGCAGAGTCCTTGGTGCAACAACTGCCTCCGTATTTCGGTGGGGTCTTCTTTTGTAACTCAGGCACCGAGGCAGTTGAAAGCGCAATGAAGTTTGCCCGCGGGGCGACCGGACGTAGTAAGATCGTTTACGTAAAGGGGAGTTTTCATGGATTCACCTACGGATCACTGTCGCTCACTGATGCCGACACGCTTCACGAAAGATTCGGACCCTTTGTCGGCGAAACGGCCGGCGTGGCGGCGGACGACTTTGACGAGCTGGAACGGCTGTTGTCTCGGCAAGATGTGGCAGGATTTATTTTCGAGCCGCTCCAGGGTCGGGGAGTAACTAGTCCAGCAGAGACCTTCTTGCCAACCGTCGAGAAACTTTGCAGGGAGAACGGTACATTGTTAATTTCGGACGAAGTAATGACAGGGTTTGGGCGAACCGGAAAATGGTGGGGCTTTGAACATTGGAAGTTGAAGCCTGATATCGTCACGGTCGCGAAGAGTCTTAGTGGTGGATACGTGCCCTGCGGCGCAGTGATAACACGACGTGAGATTCTTGACAAAGTTTACGATGGATTGGAACGAGCGAGGATTCACTCAAACACATTTGGGCGAAACAATGCTGCGATGGCGTGTGGCTTGGCCTCGTTGAGTGTATTGGTAAATGAAAGTTTGGTCGAAAACTCCGAGCGCATGGGAATCTTGTTGCGACGGCGCCTTGGGGAGCTGTGTGGGCCTCACACTTGGTTCAACGGAGTCAATGGAAGAGGCTTGATGCTAGGCCTAGAGTTTGAAAAGCCGTCAAACGGAATGCATGACGCACCGATTGGGGCAGCCGATTTTGCACTTTCCTTGAGCATTTTGCTTTTTCGGCGATACCGCATTCTTACAGAGCCTTGCGGAGCTTCGGGCAACATCGTTAGACTTTTGCCACCGCTGATCATTACTGAGAAAGAGGTGAACTATTTCGCACAGTGTTGTGATGCGGCGGTGAAAGAGATTGAACGCTCGCCGCGAACGATCATGGATGAGGTAAGGAATTCTGCCTCCTCACTCGTAAAGCCAAAAAACTGAAGGGTGCGAGGTGAGGCAATTCTTGCTTAGCAGAGGCACGGATTTATCAGTCGCTCCCAGTCACCCAACTGACCTCGGCAGCCGGCTAACCGACACTGGACGGAGTTCTTTGAAGCTCTTACCCGCGGATTAGCGCGCGAGGTCCATGAACGTCGAGCGATCGCGAACACGCGATTAAATGGAGCCGAGCGCCTATCGTTGATGGGCGGTATTTAGCTCCCTGGTGTCGGAGACTACGGCGCGAAGATGATGGCATCGTCAGCGAGGCGGGTTAAGGGTGCTCTCCGAGTTCCCTAAGGGGCTGGAGCTGTACGTAGTGTCCCTCAGCGGCGAGCCTCTGTAAGACATTTATTGTCGGGTTGGTTAAGGGTAAAGGAAGGCAACGGGACTCGGCTGTTTCTTGTCTGCCGCACACTCCCCTGCATTACTTGGTTACTCAGGCTGTTGCCTTAGCGTAAAAGGATAGTTTACTAACGCTTCGAATTGGTGCCCGGGAGGGCCGAATCAAAACTGGCACTCTGTCGTCACATCCACGGAGGCTATTTCGGCAAGAATTGATTCAAGATTCTTAGAAGTAAAAAAACGATGATCTCAAGTGCTTGTGAGAATGAGAACCGTGATAGCATATGCAATTTAACAACTCTTTCACCAAGATAAGGGTGTTTGCCATCAGTCCTCGAACGATTGATTTAAGTCGATATTGGACGGAAATCCAAAACACGATTCAGTGGAGCGAAAAATACAATTTTACGGGAGTATTGATATTTACCGGAAATGATACTTACGTCGAGCCGTGGTTAACCGCGCACACCGTCTTAGCGGAGACTGAAATGTTGTCGCCATTGGTTGCTGTAAATCCAGTTTATATGCATCCTTTTTGCACGGCGAAAATGGTCTCTTCACTGGTGCATCTATACAAGCGGCGCATCTATTTGAACATGGTGACAGGGGCGGCACTAAACTATCTGGAGGCTTTAGGTGACAGTTTGTCGCATGATGAACGCTACGCTCGAATGTCAGAACATATTCAAATAGTGAACCTGCTTTTAACTAGTCCGAATCCCGTATCATTTTCAGGGATTCATTATCAAGTTTCCCATTTACAGCTGCTCCCCCGCGTTCCCACCGATCTCGCTCCAGAGTTTTTGCTGGCAGGTGCTTCGAAGGCGGCCCGGAATGTCTGCTCGTCTCTAGGGGCCCTTGGCATGGCAATGTTGGGACCCGATCTAAACGCGGTTCCTGGGTGCCGAGGGATTCATTTTGGATTAATTACGCGCCCGACGCGTGACCTTGCGCGCCGGACGGCATTGGAAACCTTTCCATGCGATGAAGAAGCTCAGGAAATGTTGGACTATTCGATGGGTAACACAGACTCCGTATGGAAGCAGAACCTGAGGCGAGAAGCTGGCAACCCGGCCTTGAGCGAATCGGGATATTGGCTTGGTCCATTTCGAAACTTCAAGGTCGATTGTCCTTATGTTGTCGACGAGTACGAAAAAGTCGCTGAGTTAATGAGCCGACTAATTAGAGCCGGTGTTCATACATTCATCCTTGACTTGGTACCAAACGAGGAAGAGTATGCGCACGCCGCAGCGGCGTTTAATTTGGTCAAGGAACTCCTTGGTTAGTAGCGCTTAAAAGAGTAGCCGCAAAATGAAAGACAGCAAGGCGACAAACTGACCCATGTCCCTCGTCCGCTATACACTGCGACTGCTGCTCAAGTCGCCAGGCTTTACTATTACCGCGATTCTGATCCTCGGCTTCGGCATTGGCGCTAATACAGCGATCTTCAGTCTAATCGATACCGTGCTACTGCGGTCACTGCCGTATCCAGAACCGGATAGGTTAATAACTGTAACTCTAGCTGCATCTCCAACGGCCCCGGCCAATGATGCCCCCTTTGATTATCCTGATTTTCTTGATTACTGCCGGGCCCAACACTCATTCGCTTCGCTCGCATTGGAAGTTTTGGATTCGATCGCCCTAAGCGCTGGCGGCAGAACAGAACAGGTCAGGGTCGCATTTGATACGGCAAGCGCATTTCAAGCTTACGGCCTCCCTTTCATTTTAGGGAGACCATTTACTGCTGAGGAAGATCAGCGAGGTGGTCCGCTTGTCGTCGTCCTTACAGAGCCGTTTTGGAGGGAGCGGCTTAACGCCGATCCCAACATCCTTGGTAAGGATATTGTTCTCAATGGCGCCGGTTTTCAGGTTATCGGGGTGATAAAGGCGCTCGATACCGAATTGAGGGAACCGCCAAAGATCCTCGTGCCTCTAAATACGGCCAACGCGGTGGCGAACTGGGATACGTCGTGGGGTCGCGACAACCGTTTTCTACCTTGTTTCGGTCGGCTTAAGGATGGCGTTACGATGGCCCAGGCTCAGGCGGATCTTAAACTAATCGCGGATAATTTAGCTGCTCGATACCCAGAAGATAAGGGCTGGGGGGTTCGTCTGGAGAATGCTCAGCACGCCGAGGTATCGGATTATGCGTCGACTCTCTGGGTCTTGGGTGCAGCTGCAGCTTTTCTTCTTTTGCTTTCGAGCACGAACGTAGCAACACTACTTGTCGCTAGAGCATCGGATCGACAGCGGGACCTAAGCATTCGAGCGGCCATCGGAGCCTCTCGCTTCCGCTTAATTGTTCATTTAACACTTGAGAGCGCGCTTCTTTCGCTCGTTAGCGGACTCATTGGGATACTCATAGCGTTAGCGGCAATCGGCTTGATAAAGCGGATCAGCCCGCCAGATTTGATCCGAATCTCTGAGCTTTCTCTTAGTCCCCAAGCACTTCTGTTCTGTGCCGGGGCTATTAGCGTGACCGCTCTTTTATCGGGGCTCTTCCCGGCCATTATTTCGTCGAAGACAGATCTAGCGGCGGCGCTAAGGAGTGCAGGTAGCCGAAATCGCACTGCTGGACCGCAACGCAGCCGGACGCAATCAGTAATGATGATTGGGCAAATAACACTGGCTTGCGTATTGTTGATTGGTAGCGGATTACTCGTTCGGAGTTTCGAGGCTGCGCAGAATATGCCGCTCGGATTCAATCCCCAAAACGTGCTTGCTGCCGAAATCACCCTGGGGAACACAAAATATAAAGATCAATCGCAAGCTGACGCCTTCTTCAAAGCTCTCCTAGAAAAAGTGTCACGGGTGCCGGGCGTCACGGCGGCGGCACTAAGCGACGACCCGCCATTTATAAACTCTGAGGACGGTGTTTTTTCGCCGTTCGTACTTCCCTCTCAGACGCAGGTCGAGCCCGGACGTGAACCAACTTTTAACCTTCAAAACATTTCGTTTGGCTATTTCCATGCGTTAGAAGCCCCGATCGTCCAGGGGCGCGATTTTAATGACGGTGACACCCGCAATAGCCAAGGGGTGATGATTGTTAACCGCGCGCTGGCCGATACTTTTTTCCGAGGCCAGAGTGCCATCGGTAAACAGATCGAGATGCCCTACTCTTACATGTCACAGAAGCGGTATACGATTGTCGGGGTTGTACAAGACATGCGACACGGCGGACCAAATCAGTCGCGCAAATTCGCTGGTTATTTCCTTTGTTATCAGCAGCTTACTCATTACCAAATCTTGCTGGTGCGATCGGCTGGAGATCCGTCGAGATTACTGCCAGCCTTGCAACAGGTGGTTGCTTCGATAGATCCCGAAGTCCCATTGGCCAGAGTCGATAATTTTACTAACTTTATTTCACAGCGATTTTCTACGCGAAGCTTAGCGACGCTCGTAGTGAGCATCTTTTCCGGGACTGCTTTACTTTTGGCCGCGGTTGGTTTGTACGGAGTTTTGGCTTATTCAGTTGCTCGGCGAACTTCTGAGATCGCTATGCGGATTGCAGTTGGTGCTTCGCGGCGTGATATCGTGAACATCGTCTTGAAACGGGGCTTCAAAATAGTTTGGATAGGAGTCCTTGCTGGCCTGCTCACGGCTTTGCTCTTAACGCGATTCCTGGGAAATCTGCTCTATGGCGTTGGCAGTAACGATCCGATTACCATTGTCGTGAGTATTCTCGTGCTCTCTTTAGCTGCGCTAGTCGCGTGCTTGTTGCCGGCGTTGCGTGCCATCCGAATTAACCCGGTAGCAGCGCTGCGCGAGTAGCGCGCTTCTGGCGAATGATCAATAGGAAAGGCGAAGCGCATGGGAACGACAAATCCGAAATGACAAAGGACGAAGTCTGAAATAGTCACAAAGGGCACAGGCTGCCGAAAAGCCTGGGAAGGCAATTTTCGAACGAAAAGAGCAAATAGAGTTCGGCCTCTAAAGGCCTTCCCGATCAGTCCGAATGACGTCATATGTGTCACCTTAAGGTGTACCCCAGGCTGACGTCACATTGGGATTCGCAAAGGTGTCAGAATAGACTCCCTTGCCGCAATTATTGACAGACGCCCTGCAACTCTCCTCGGCTTTTCTTGACACAGAGCACGTTTCATTTCGAGCGAAACTCCGCGGGTTGCTTCCACGCTCCCCTCGGCATGTGACCCACGCTAAGCACCGGCTGAATGATTGGGATTTTTTTCATGCACAGGCGGAGCATCAAAGTCTTTGCTCTTCCGCGGTATTTCGATTGAGTCGAGGTCCACGTATCAGATCTAACTCTGGATGCCTATGCCGAAGATTTGAAGACGCAGTGTTCAAGATCAGACTCTGCGCGAGAAATCTGAGTTGGATCATGCAACGCATCTGGTGATTTCGTTTAGTGCGCGGCTCGCTTAAGCTTGGCGACTTCGAGGACCTTAAGTCTCGCAGGCGTCTGAAAGCCGCCCGTGTCGGGTGGCTCGCGCAGTACGGTAATCGCGATAGGAAATTTCAATTGGACCGCTCCGCATCACGCGATAGTCATCTAGATCGCTCAGAGTCAGATTGCCGCCCTCATGGGCTACGGTATCGAACGGTACAGGCCACTCATCCCCTTTGAAAACGTCAACCCTAGTGATTGGCCGGAACTGTGCGTTGAGCAAGACTGTTCGCAAGACTTCCTGATTCAGCGAACACATATCGAGACAAGACTTGTAGACTTTATCCAGGCGATCCAAGGCCACCTGCGCGGCCTCTTTCGCCGTCCCGATACTGGGTATTCTCAAGACCGTGACGAAAGTCAGAGGCTGGGATGGGGCGCGACCGTAAGTCGGTATCCGAGAATTGGGGCGAACGGCGACGAAGCATTCCCGTGATCGCGTAGGCAGCCCAATCGTTCTGCGATTGAGCTCGTGCTTGAGTACATGAATGGTGACGCTGCTGAGCAGGCATTCGGATCGCTGCGGCGCCCTCTAACTGGCTCAGAAAGCGTTTTATTAGCGTGTGTACGATGTTGCAAGAAGTGTGGTTTTTTGCGATTGGCGTTTGCATTCTGCTGTTGAGCGGAGGAGGGATCGTTACATGGCTCATTCTTTATCTAAGCCTACCGAAAGAAGATGGGATTGTTCATGTCTCCGGACTACGAAGTTCGGTAAAGGTAGAGCGCGACTGCTTCGGAGTTCCAACGATAATAGGTCGTGACAGAAGGGACGTCTCTTTTGCGCTGGGTTTTGTACATGCCCAGGAGCGATTCTTCCAAATGGACATCCTGCGCAGGCGAGCCGCGGGGCAGTTAGCCGAATTGCTCGGCAAGAGCGGCATTGCCTCGGATAAAAAGGCGCGTGAGTATCGTTTCAGATTGCGCGTGGAGGCGGCCCTTGATCGATTGCCTTCGGAGGAGCGAGAGATACTTCGATACTATGCAGAGGGTGTTAATGAAGGAATGCGATGCATGAAGGGTAGGCCGTTCGAATATTATTTGTTATTGGCGAAGCCTCAACGATGGGTTCCTGAGGATAGTCTCTTGGTTATTTGCGCAATGGCGGATAGTCTGGGAGAAAGCAGTCGTCATAGGAAGTTGGGCTGGAATGCCCTTTGCGGCGCCATGTCGAAGGTCGCTGCTAATTTCTTCGCGCCGACGACCTCCTCGTGGGATGCTCCGTTAATAGATGAATCCTACTCATCCCCGGCGTCCATCCCATCGCAGAGAGATCTCGATTTCGGCGATGAGCCATGGAACAGCTCGACTGAAGAAGCTGGCGGTGGCAGCATCGGGATGATCGCAAATCAAAAACAGTGGGTCGGCAGTAACTGTTGGGTCGCTGGGTCGCTAAAGTGTGAGGAGTGCAGCGCAATTTTGGCGAACGATCCGCACTTGGACCTGAGTGTACCAAACATCTGGTTTAAAATGGCACTTCAATGGGGCGATCAGCGAAATTACGTATGTGGTGTGACTATCCCGGGTGTCCCAATCATGGTAATCGGGAGTAACCGCCACATTGCATGGGGTCTGACAGCATCAGCTATCGATTCAGACGATCTTATTTTTGTCAGGGCCGATCACAGCGGCAATAATTACTGGACGGACAACGGTTGGCGGCGTGTCGAAAGTGAGTCGGAAGAAATCGCCGTTAAGGGTGCAAAGCCAGTGAGACTGACGTTTCAAACGACGCAATGGGGGCGGGTCATTGGACGTAGCAGCCGTGGTGACTTTATCGTACTTCGTCAATTGGTCGATGAAGCTATCGCCATAGACATAAAGCGGATTGATTTAGAGACCGCGAAGACTACGGACGAAGCGATTGAGATTGCGAAGCAGGGCGGCCTTCCGGCGCTGAACTTCTTTGTTGCCGATAGATGCGGGAAGATCGGCTGGACAATTACTGGACCTATTCCTCGACGGTCTGATAGTACATCGTGTAGCGGCCAGTTGCAGACGAAAGAACTGCGAGCAGGATGTTATGCGGAAAACGAGTATCCGGAGGTTGTCGGTGATACAATTGATTATATCTGGAATGGAAACAACCGAATGCTGACCGGGGAAGCAGCGGCGAAACTTGGCGACGGCGGCTATGATTTGGGTGCCAGAGCTAAGCAGATTCGAGACGACTTGCGGCAGTTGAAGTCCGCGTCCATCGACGACATGTTAGCTATTCAACTGGATAACAGAGCGGACTTTTTGGAACATTGGTATCGGCAGCTGACTGCATTGTTAGATAAACCCGAAGTTTCACTAACCCGTGAGAGAACGGAGTTTCGAAGGGAATTGTCTGATTGGAGTGGAAAGGCGACTACAAGCAGTGTTTCATATCGGCTCGTTCGCGAGTATCGCGATGAAGTTGCGACTGCTGTATTTGCACCAGTAGTGAAAGTGGTTAGTCGGTCTTTCCCGGAGTTTGATTACCGCATGCTCAGATACGAGGACCCTTTGTGGGCAATGGTCCAGGCGAAACCCTTGAATCTATTAAATCGGTGTTACGCTAGCTGGGACGAGCTACTGCTTTCGGCCGTAGATCGAGTGATCGAAAGGGTGCGTGTTAGAACGAGCCGTTATCGCTATTATACCGTCGGAGATCGAAACGCTACCCGCATTGAAAATGCAATTTCCAAGAAGCTTCCTTTTTTTAGTTTATTTCTCAATATGCCGCGCCAAGAGTTGCCGGGCGATTGGTCCGATATGCCGCGAATCCAGTGCCCGAGTTACGGCGCTTCGATGCGAATGGCTGTGTCGGCTGGCAAGGAGGAGTCCGGGTATCTGATTCTTCCGTGCGGACAAAGTGCAAATCCGTTGTCCGCGCATTATCGAGACCTGCATGCGCAGTGGGTCAGCAATGTCAAAACGCCATTTCTCCCCGGGCGTACTATTCATACGCTGGAGCTAAAGCCCAGGCAGTTGGTCTAGCAATCGGAGTTCTGGTCGGAATATTGCTTCATCGGTGCCTTTGGCCTCGAGCCGATGGCGAAGCAAAGGAGTAACCGTTATGGTTAGCGTTGCCATCACTACAACTGCAAGGAATTTCGACGTTTCTTTCGTTGATTGGTGTGCCTACCATCTAAAGGTCGTAGATCGCATTTTCCTCTGGCTAGATGACCCTGACGAGTCCTGTAGCTGCCTGATCCCTTTCGATGATCGCATTCAGATCGAAATCGGATCACAGTGCAACCGGGGGAGCGTGCAGGGTAACTTGCTGTTTCGCCAAAATGATAATACCTACCGGGCGATAAATCTATGCAATAAGCAGGGAATAGATTGGCTTATTCATATCGACACGGACGAGTTGTTTTATCCGCCAAACCGGCAGACGCTTGACGGGAATCTAGCGGAGCCTAACGGTCATGTAACCATGGTCAACCACGAGGTCTGCCCGCAGTGGCATGCCGATAACCCGTTTCGGCAATGTAATTATTTCAAGTTGAGTGGTGGCAAATTACCCTTTAATTTTTATGGCAATGGGAAGTCAGCGGTACGATGTCGTCCAGGAGTGTTTTCCTGGGGTGCCCATGATTTTTACGGTCCGGTCGGAAGGCGAGTGATCTCACCGGATATGGTTATTCTGCACTACGCCTGTGCGTCCTATGATGGCTGGTTCGCAAAATACGCTCACTTAGGAGACTTTCCGGACTGTTGGTATGACGATCCGCAAGTTCCAATAACGCTTCCTTTTCACTTGAAGTCTCGGGATATCTACAAGCAGTGTCTGATCGAAGGGAATTTCCAATCCGCTGTGGACTTCTGGATGGAACAGGTCTTGTCACCGAGCGAACTGAATCAGTTGCTTCTAGACGGGGAAGTGGGTTGGTATGCGCCGATTTCAGAGGCTGGATCTGAGTGATGAGTGGGTTAACTTTGGCCGTTTTTCGTCTTTCGGCAAAGAGCGCCAGGTCGATGAGTCGTCTCGCTGTCACGAAAAACTCGTTCTCTGCCTCTTAAACGATTTTTGGATTAAAAACTCTGTTGGTATTGTCGAGTTGAGCGTTTTGCAAAGAATGGGCGGAATGAGTCCCGCAACTTAAGATGGGGTCAACGAAGTCGGAAGAGAGCGTCCGTCTGTTCAAGTTAAAGCCCGATCTCTGCGCGCCTGCGCGGGATCTATCTATAACACACGTTACGATCGCTGCGGCGGCTGTGCTGTTTTAAGGGGGAGCCAATGGATCGCGGTATAGGGCCGTCGTGACCGACACATTTGTTCGGTTTAGCGTTACTGACTTGAACCCATAAAATTCTCTCCAGCATGTCCAATAAAAACGCAAAGCTACTATATTCGCATGACTATTTCGCAAAATACGCTGATAGATCGGCCGAGTCAGCGGCGGTTGTTGTGCCGTTAGTATTGGCATTAGTAAAAGTAAATAGCGTCGTCGATGTAGGTTGTGGTGTCGGTGCGTGGGCATGCGAGTTTCAAACGCACGGGGTCCCGGATGTATGCGGTATCGACGGCGACTACGTAGACTCTTCACAATTGCGGATACTACCGTCCCAATTTTTAGCCCGCGACCTAACCAGGTCACTGCGATTGGAGCGAACTTTCGATTTGGCAGTCTGTCTCGAAGTTGCTGAGCACCTTCCGGAGTCGAGGGCGCACGGCCTAGTAGTGGATCTGACGTCGCTTGCCCCGTGTTTGTTGTTTTCTGCAGCGGTTCCAGGCCAGGGCGGAGCGCATCACGTTAACGAGCAATATCTGCTCTACTGGATTGATCTCTTTCAGAGACAACAATACGAAGCGATCGACCCGATCCGCCCTAGGATCCTTGGCAACGATTCGGTCGAATGGTACTACCAGCAGAACATCGTCATGTTCGTTGCCCCAAGTCACCCGTTGCGGGGTAAAAACTTCCAGAAACCGGAGAGTTTTATTCATCCGTATTTGTATGACGCCTATAGGCGTGCAGTGCTTCACCCGTCAAAAGCTTGTTCCTTTCCGCAGGCAATGTACCATCTTATCCGCTCTTATTTGCGTTTTAAGGTAGATTAGCGATGATCGCGTTCCTGGTGGAGCCCACTTTACGGGAATGGAACCGATTATCTCGATTCGGATCTCTGCATACAATGTCGAAAGGAGGATTACCTATACCCTGCGATCCGCAACTCGCCTGGTCTCTGTGGGCAAGGGAGTTGTCGTGAGGGAGAATACTCCACTGGTCGGATCACAGTATCCGATGATTGGAAAGTCGAGGCGGTATTTGGCAGTGAGGTGTTCGATCGCTTGGACGAAGCAGACCTTTATGTTGCCGCAGGATTGCACTGGACCGGCTTGCGGAATCTGTCGACTTTGATCGGCTCCGCGCCGGAGGCGGCTATTTTTGAAAATGCGCAGATCAAGAAACATCCCTACCTGGCGCCTACGGAACAACAAAAGAGTGGCTTCAGAAAATATCTGCAGTCAGGCCGGCCTATCCTCTCATTCCACGGCGGAATCCTATCGTATGACGATTAACCGGAATATGGACAGTTGCTGGGATATCGTTGGGAACTAGGGATAACTGAACACACATTGTACGATGCCTGGAAGATCAGGACGAAATCGACACATCCGATTACGCAGGGTGTCCCGGACTACGAACTGACCGACGAACTTTACTAATAATGTTCAGGTAGAGGCCGGGATGAATGCCCAGATGCATGCTTTTGCCGAATTCGGGCCTGAGAACACAAAACCCGCGACGTTTCCGATGGTGATCACCGGTTTCGAAGGATTGCCGGCGCAGGTAAGCCGCCTACCTGGCGAACGGTTACTCGAAGAAGGCTTTCGAATGCGCGGCGTTACGTCCGCGTTGGATCAACATATTAGATTGGTTAGTTAAGTGCGAGTCGGCAAAATAAGTATGAATACGGCAAGATATAGATCCGTGGTAATAGGGTGCGGCAGAGGAGGAGAAAACACTGGCGTACACAGTATCGGTTATGTACACGGTAAAGCCTACTTCGACCACTCAAGAATCGACCTGATAGGCGCTTGTGACCTTGACTCTACTAACCTAGATCGCTTTTGTGATCATTTCTCGATTCCGCACAAGAGCGGAAATAGCCAGGCTCTTCTAGAGGAACTTCGACCGGAGCTGGTAAGTATTTGCACATATGTTGCTTCCAGGCCGAGTTTGATTGAAGCATCGGTCAGGAATGGCGCAAAAGTTATCTGGTGCGAAAAGCCGTTCTCACTGACAATTCAGGAAGGCCGCCGTATGCTGGAGCTCTGCGAGGAAAACGGCGTTAAGCTCATCATTAATCACTATCGGCGCTATCTTGATCTTTGGAACCGGTTGAAACAGCTGGTTAAGGATCGCGAGATCGGTGACCTCGAGTTTATTCGCGGCAGCTTTGAAGGTTGGGACCAGATGGAGATGGGGACACATCTGCTGGATATGATGCGATATCTCTTGGATGACGAGCCGGTTTCATGGGTCATGGGACAGGTCAGATGCACAGGCGCCAAGAAGGGGTACGGCCACGTTATCGAAGAGCATTCGGCTTGTTATTTCGCGTTTCAAAATGGAGTGAGAGGTTTCTATGATGCATCTGTCCAGTTTTCGGGAAGAAATCTGTTCCGTGTGGAAGGCTCGGACGGTTACCTGGACGTTTTCCCAGAAGGCACAATTAATCTGGTCAACGCTCGAGGGTTGACTTCGATCGAGACAAATTCGAACTGGTCCCATCCAAAGCAGGGCGGCCCCGACCCATTTCAGGATCTTTTGAATGATTTGTTGGCGTGGCTCAACGGTGGACAACCACCACGAGTTAACGGACGAAGTGGTCTGGCCTCTACCGAGTTGTATCTCGCCTGTTACGAATCCTCAAAGCAGCGAAATCGAATCGATCTGCCACTGAATGATCAGGATGGTTTCCCTCTGGATGCTATCGCCGTAGATCCCCATTAAGCACCATGAATGAACTCCCCCATGCAATGTATTCGCCCGCGCTTCTTCGCGCCGATGACCGTTGACGATCGTCTATTTATTCTCTCCAGTTTGGTTTTGCCAAGATCGGTGAGCATGCTGGCGGTGCTCTGTTCCCTCTCTCTCGGCGTCGGCGCTTTACGCGCCGCAGGCGAAGTTAAACAATCCGACCTCAGCAAAATTCAAGTGGAACGTGGTCCGATCAACCTTGAGGTGTGGATTTGGAGCAGCGGTTTCGACAAAGTAGTCTGGCTGTTTGAAGGAGCGTATCCTAACATCAAAATCAATGTAGGCAATTACGGGAACGACACCTATCGGAAAGGCGGACAGCCCGCAAAGCTGGTACCGGAGCTGCCGATGTGTTGCAGGTCTGGCGGCACTGCGCCGGTGGTCCTCGCGGCGCCTAGGCCGTCGGTTCAGACGCAGCCTTATCTACTTTTACTGCCTTCCTTAGCCCTTATCTTCCTGATTGAGTTTTATCCATTTCTTCATGGAAGTTTCTTCAGCTGCCACAAGGGCAGTTTATTGGGCACGGGCGCATTTGTCGGTTTGGACAATTACCTACGGATGTTCAGCTCACCTGCTTTCTATAACTCGGTGTCGTTTAGCTTCATTTTTTCATTCTTCACTGTCCTGATTAGTTACACACTGGGCTGGCGTGGGCTTGTTTCTGAATCTCGACTTTCCCGGGCGAGACGTTGTCGAGTGGCGTTGTTGGTTACATGGATTGTTCCGGCCGTGGTCTCGATCCTGAATTGGAAATGGTTAATCGCAGATCGGGGCGGACTGGTGAACATCATCCTGAGCGTATTTGGTGCGGGTCCGATCTATTTCTAAGTCAGAGTAGTTGGGCGATAGTGGCTGTGCTTATAATCAAGATCTGGAGGAGTTTTCCCTTCACGATGTTGAGCATGTTAGCACAACTGCAGGTGATCGATAAAAGCCTTTATGAGGCGTCCCAGAATCGACGGAGCTAATAACTGGCGGTTGTTCCGTCACATTACGATGCCGCATCTCAGAAATGTTTACATCATTCAGGCAATCCTCATGGTGATCTGGAGCATCAATGATTTCGAAACTCCGTTCGTACTCACACAAGGTGGTTTGGCCAACGCGACAGAGAACCTCATTCTCCTTGCATATCGTTACACTTTTTGACGCAATAACGTGGGGGTAGGCTCGGCTGTCGCTCCCTTTACCCTGGTTCTGCTGATGATGCTTGCCTCGATCATGATGCGTCAGCAACAAAAAGCCGCGTAAACAGGACTCGAACTATGAAACCCGGACGCAAATAGCTGCTTGTATTTGTGGGGCTCGTCATCGTCTTCGGCGTCGATTTCCCAATTCTGACAATCGTATCGAACTCGTTTCGAACAACAGAATCAATCATGTCGTCGCGCAGTATCTTGCCGACCGAACCGACGCGGGCCAATTACGTGTATATTAATACGCGTACCCATGTGTGGACGTTCCTGCTAAATGGCTTGATAGTTGCATTCGCAGCCTGCTCACTGGCAATTGTGCTGGCATCTTTAACAGGTTTCGCTATGTCACGCTTCCGAGTCCGCATTCTGGATCCGTATAACCAATCGCTGCTGATTGTGCAGATGTTTCCGCTGATCTTAGCAATCATTCCGCTGTTCGTTCTGCATCGGAATTTCGGCATAATAAACAATTTCATCGCGGTCATGGCGGTCTGCGGGTACCGACGCGAAAATGGTCTGATTCTACCGGTTTAAAAATGGACAGTTTTTGTTAGCTGGGCGTTGGGGATAGAGTGGTCCGACTATTTACGCTTAGCACTGCGGTAGCTATCACCTTCGATAAGGATGGTTTGAGCGTGGTGCAGAAGACGGTCCAGCAAGGCGGAGGTCATGGTGGCGTCACCGGCGAAGATACGGGGCCAGTCCTTGAAGGCGATATTGGTGGTGATGACGGTGGAGCCGTGCTCGTAGCGTTTGGAGATAACCTGGAACAACAGCTCAGCACCCCGCTTATCGAGGGGGAGGTATCCGAGTTCATCAATAATCACGAGCCTGGGGCTCTGATAACGTTTGAGCTCACGAGCTAGCTGCCGGCTGGTTTCTGCGGCGCTGAGGCGATTGACTACATCGATAGCAGCCGCAAACAGGACGCTGTAGCCGGCCAGGCAAGCAGTGTGACCCAGGGCAGTTGCCAAGTGGGTTTTACCCATCCCTGTCGGACCGAGCAGGATCACGTTGGTGCAGCTGTCAAGGAAGTCGAGAGTAAGGAGATGCTCGACTTGCATGCGGTTAAGTTTGGCTGGCCAGTTCCAGTCCCAGCCGGCCATGGTTTTGATCACGGGGAAGCGAGCGTCGTGGATGCGGCGCTGGACACTTTTATCGTGCCGGAAGGCGAGCTCACCGGCTATGAGTTGTTCAAGGAACTTAAGGTGAGCAGTTTGGTTGCGGGCGGCCTGCTCAGCACTCTGGCGGGCATTTTCGAGCAGATAGTTAAGACGCAGCAGCCGGAGGTTGTCCTCTAAGGTGGCAGTTGGCGTATTAGTGTTGGTGGCTAGAGCGTCAGATTGAAGTTGGTTGGTTTTCATTCGGGAAGACAGTTATGGATGGATGTGGTAACGGGAGCAGTCTGGTGGTTGGACTTCGAGCTGGAGTAGTTCAGCTCCTCGGGTGAGATGGAGTTCTCCACTAAGGGGCAGGAGGGCACGCCGATGTTCCAGGATATTGTGAAGGTAATCGGAGCCGTAGGCTCCAAGTTCTACGGCTTCTTGCAGGGCTTGAGCGACGTTGTCTCGTCCGTGAGTATTGACTAACATGAGGATTCGGCGCACGTGAACCATGGCGTGAAGTTCCCTTGTGCGCAGAGCGCCATAGTAAGCTTCGGCTTTAGGACTCAAGGCCAGGAAGCGAGCTAAGAGGGCGGCATCCTCGCCCCGTTTGCGCTCGGCCAGTAAGCGGCTCAAGTGATCGGGGTTTTCGACATCCTGGTTACGTCCGTAACTACGCGGATGCTGAGCGATGAGTTTTTGGCCCCGGTAAATGACGATAGTAGCGGGCTCAACCCGCAGCTCCAGCAAAGCTCCGGCGTGTTCGAAGGGTACCGTGTAACGGTTAGATTCGAAGGCGACTCGGCACCGGTTGCTGGCCCGGGCCCGGCGGCTAGAGCTAATATCGTAGCCGGCCAGTGGTAAGGGTTGCAGAGTTGATTTTTCTTCTGCAAAAGCGTCCGTTGGCCGTTTAGCAGTCTCACGATGAGTCCGGACATTGGCGACTTGTTCCATCCAATGGCGGGCTTGAGCATTGAGTGCTTCCAGCGAGCTAATTTCCAGACCATTGAGGAAGTTCTTTTGGACATAGCCAATGGAGTTCTCCACCCGTCCTTTTTCATTTCCTCGCCCGACATTGCAGGCCACGGGTTTGAAGCCATAGTGAGCGGCAAAGTCCAGGTAACGCGGATTAAAGGTAGGTGCTTGACCGGGGAGCCGCTGTAGTACCGCGCTTTTGAGGTTATCATGCATCACCCGGCGAGTGCTGCCGCCGAAGTATTCCAGCGCGTGCCGATGGCCAGCCAGGAAGCATTCCATGCTTTGGCTCAAGAAGAACTCCACAAAAAGGAGCCGGCTATGACACAAGACCGCTACGAAGTAATGCAATTTGCGCAACGCTTCACCGATGTGCATGAATCCATGAGGGCCCCAGTCGATCTGGAGGCAATCGCCCGCTTCGAAGGCGAGCTTTAAAAAGGCCTCCCGTCGCACCGGCCGCACGGTGGCGATGAACTCATGGAGGATCGATCTGCCTCCGGTGTAACCGTGTTCGCTTCGTAAGCGCTGCAGGATCTGCATTCCGCTGTAAGGATGCTTTTCCAGCCAGCAGACGATCAGGTCCTTGTAGGGATCCAGCTTGCTTGGACGCTTAGCTACCTTGCTGCGTGGCTCGTAGCGGAGCTTCTCCAGCCATTTGCGGACCGTCTTGATGTTAAGTCCGGTCTTGGCTGCAATCTGACTGGCATTCAAGTTTAGTTCCCGGCTCAAACGGCGCACTTCGTGGTAGGTTTCAAAATTGATCATGCCGTTTCGGGCCAAAAGAGCGTTGCTGTTCCAGCAGCCTTTCGACCATCGCTTTGAGCGAGATCTCCCTCGTCGTTGGCGCCGTACCGGTTTCGAGCTCTCGCTCGTTGTTGTGCTCTTGAGCATCCCCGCCTTTTGCGCGCTCCTGGGGCCCCTCTTCCAAGCTCAAAAGCTGATAAAGCGGTTTTTGGTAAGCAATCAGTCCTAAGCCGATCAGTTCCCGACGACACGAGCGCAAAACTGCCGGCTCCAAGCCTAAGAGCTCTGCCATCCGAGACTCGGAGTAATAGCTCAGGCCCTGCGCATCCGAAGCGCAGACCAACAGTACATAAAGGGCCAGGCTCTCAGCACTGCACCGGCCAAGGTAACCGTCTCGAAGCAGCCGGTGATCAATCCAACCAAAACCGCGCGGCGGGTTCTTTCGTCTTCGCCGGGCATCGATGAGTCGTTTAACGGGCATAACTTTTATTGAGCGTTGTCAGTTTCAAAAAGACGCCTGCTCTCCTTGCGGGTGGCCGCTAACGCTCGGCCGCTAGCACGCGCTTGCCTCTGTCTACGAGTTCCCGGGCAAAATGGGCAAAGCGATCTTGTAACGCTTCCCCGATCAGTAACGACACAACTCCCACCAGCAGAGGTACTTGGAGAGCGGCGAGATCTTGTAACGCAACCTCCTTTTGGCTCGGCAACGGCCCAGATGCTAAATCAGCGCCTCTTGACAATGCGTCTTCTTGAACTGTAAAGACCTCTGGTTCAACCACTTCACCCCGGGCGAGATCTTGTAACGCAGGCCCTTGTGCTGCAGCGTTCTTTTTGCGCCAATAGCCCGGATGACGCCTCCGCCATTGCCGGACCCGCTCCACATTTTCCCCTCCCCGGAAGTAGTGGCGATTTTCTGCCTTATTGATCCACTTGGCCTGCGCTGCAGCCTTACTGGCCCGCCGACAAAGCGGCTTGGAACAGTAGCGTTGGCTCTGGCGATTATTCGGGCTTGGAGCAAAATGCTCTCTGCAATGGCAGCACTTCCGGCTCGAAGGCGATCTCATGGCGGCGGCAAAGCCGCCACTCTAGCCAGATCCTCGTGTTCGCAGAGACTTGGCGCCTCTGGGACACAACCAAAACTAAGACGAAGAAGAACGTCTTGTCGGGAAGATCAGAAGAAGAAAATCCCCAAAGAAAATTCTACCGTCGGCGGCATGCACGCTGTCCATTTTCAAACCGGTAGAATCAGACCAATTTCAGATCGGTACCCGCACGGTCTACACCGTGACTCAGCTGCCGTTCGCGACATGGATGCTCCGCTCGTACTTCGACAGCATTCCAAGAGAATTGGATAAAGCGGCCAGAGTGGATGGTTGCTCGCGCTTGATGGGCTTTGTACGGATCATATTACCCTTTGCGATGCCGGGCATTGCCGCAGTAGCGATCTTCTCGTTCCTTTTCTCCTACAACGAATTTTTCATCTCAAATGTCTTTCTACTGGGCGAGACGACGATGACGATGGCGGTTGGCATTCAGAGTTTTATGCGACAGTACTCGACGGATTGGGGAAGTTTGATGGCCTCAGCAACGGTAGAAATGCTGCCGACACTAATTCTGTTTTTACTCATCCAGAAATACATGGTGGCAGATGCGACTGCGGGTGCAGTCAATGGCTGAAGCAGCAAAAGTAATCGATAAAACCACAGAGATTTTTAATATGACAAAACCAGCAGAGGAGCGACCTCGGCCGGAAGCGGCCGCAGCAACGGCCAAACGTCGGATTAGGGTAGGAGTCGTGGGCTGTGGGGAGGCAACTCAGATCATTCATTGGCCAGCCCTTTATCAGCTTCCCGATTGTTTCGAGGTGACAGCGCTGTGCGACATTAGCCAGCCAGTTGTGGAGGAACTAGGGAAAAATTGGAATGTCCAAAACCTAACGACGGATCATAGAGCGTTAGTGACCTGTAGTGATGTGGATGCGGTTTTGATCGCAAACCTCGATGCATTCCACGCCGAGGTGACCGTGGATGCAATTGCGGCCGGAAAACATGTACTCGTCGAGAAACCCATGTGCATCACGCGTCGAGAAGCGGAGCAGATTATCACCGCACAGAAGAATACCAACCTTGTGGTGCAGGTTGGATACGTGCGGCGCTACGCGCCGGCATTCTTGGCGGGTTTCGAGATAGTCAAGAAACTAAAGGAAATCAGGTTTGCGCGTGTTCGAGACTTTATTGGAGATAATTCCTTGATTGTTAACCGCACCTCACGAGTCGTTCGCAATGCGCAGTTGCCGGAGTCGATTAAGAAGGAGGCCAAGCTTCGCAGGGACACTTTGTTAGACGAGTCGGTAGGTGGGAAAGCGGGACCAGCTATCAGACTGGCGTATTCGCTCATGCTGGGATTGAGCAGTCATGACCTTTCGGCGATGCGCGAGTGGCTCGGGATGCCAAACAAGGTCCTTTTTGCCGCCCAGCGCGGTAACGGGCTTTATATGACGGCGGCTTTTGATTACGGCCGATTCGTTTGCTTGTTTGAGACAGGAGTTGACGAAATCCCGCGCTTCGATGCGCAACTCGAGGTGTTCGGAACAGACAAGATAGTTCGAATCGAATATGATACAGCCCATATAAGGAACATACCGATTCGGCTCATCGTGACGGAGAATAACGGCACTGGCGGTGTAAGCACGCTGAATTCTCACACGACTTGGGGAGATCCATTTGTCAGTGAATGGCAAGCCTTCTACGAGAACATTCTGCATAACTCGGTTCCGAAAACAAGTCCTGCCGACTTTGTCAAAGATCTTGATCTCTTTGCCGAAATGGTCCGTCTGATGCGCGAGTAACATCATTATGCAAAAATCCTCAGAGCCAATGAAAACCCGTGTCATTCCACACAGCAACCTTACTGCCTCCGTGATCTGCCTTGGCACAGCTGAATTTGGTTCAGCGCTTGATGCTTCGTCCGCCGAGAAAATTATTGAAGCCTATCTCGAGTCGAGAATCACTTCTCGCGGAAGCTCCAGCCCTTCCAAACGTTGATTTGCAACCGCTTGTTGGATCTCGCGTGGAAGTGGAAACAGCTCTTCATCGCCCATGGGCTCAGCTGATTTTTTCATGAGAATGTAGCAAAGGATGGGCGCCAACGGTAGTGCTGTAGCATGGCCAAAGCGCGCTACCGCCGCAGTTGATGCGCGCGATGCGAAATGGTGGGAAGTACGTACTGAGGATGAGGATCGTTTGCGATCGCGTGTGAGGGTCGAGCGCGCGGTAGAGACAGCGCGAACAAAATGGGGAGCACTACGGCCGCCGCGATGATAAGCCAGAGTTTTAAATTGACCCTGGGAAAGGCGATCCAGCGAACCAGGAGACCGGCTCGCGCCTGATCGGCTGTGATCATGCTCCAGCTATTAAGCTTGAGAATCTTCCAGGCAGCGGTCTGGCTCCCCCGGAGATGGAGGGTCCTTCTATCCGAGAGCTGCCAGCGTGCTTGCGTAGAAAGCTTGCGGGAATCGGCTCCGTTACTGACGATCGTTTCGATAGCGGCGTTACCGTCGGAAGCTAGGCATAAATTGGTCCGAATACGGCCCCCTTGCTGTGCAACTAGTGACATCCACTTTCGTGCCAGCACCTTGTGCGGATCGGGTTTGCGAATCAGGCGAATGAGCGCCACGATGACGAGGGCGATCAGACTGTAAGTGAAAAAATCCGACGGAGTGAACGGAATGGCGGTCAGCTGCTCGGTGTCGTTGATCGCTTCCAACGTGACGCCGAAAGCTAAGAAGCTAAGAGGCTAAGCAGCCCCAAGCTCGCAAGCGCTAAGCATCCACGGTTCATGTCGAGAGTGGACAATAACAAACTTTAGGGAGTGATAGGGACATTCTTTCTGATTTGCTGATGTTTTTGGGCTTGCTGCTGATTGGCTCCCTTGAGAAACGGCCTGATCTCGCTGACGACATCATCACCTGCTTGAAAAGCCGCTTGAACTTGTTGACAGATCTCGATTTTTCTGGATGCCGGCAAATCCGAGGGTAGCAATTTTAGCAATTGCTCAGTCGCAGAATGCTGGCTCATTGTCTTTTTCGCCACTTCAGCGCGAAGAAGTTCAATCAGGGCTTCCTGCAGGGAACTTGTTCCAGCAGTTACAGCGATACGGGCTTTGGCATTGGCTTGACGCTGGTAACGGTTCTGCTCTTTTTCCATCTCCTGCGAGAGAGCGCCACTACACGCACCGACATCCATGAGCTTCTCTAGCAAGGCCGCGAAGCCTTCCGAGCGCTCCTGATTGGGGGTTGGGGCATTCTGGCTCTGCTCCCGCAGCTTGCGCGCGTATCGTATTAGGGAGTCTGCCAGACCTCCCGCCTGCTTAATTAGTCTTTCGATCTCTTGTATTTCCTCGGTCATAAGGTTGTATTTTGCGCTTGTCTTCAGTCAATTGGGCTTTCTGTTGCTCTCGCGGTCTACGGATCTCGGCTCCAGTCAGCATCTTCAGGTAGGTGCGCTTGAACTGACCTGGTCGGCCGGCATGAACAAGAACAGCCCGATAAAGCGGCATTTCGCGAAGTCGGAACGGGTGGCACTTATAGTCTTCGGTGTCTTGATAGGAATATGTGACGCCTCGACTTCCAACCGAGCGACTGCGTTTCTTTACGATTTTCTTTCCAATGAACGCGGCGCTCTGTTTCGCGCACTCTTCGTCTGCGGCCCGAAAGATCATCCGGTTGCGTAAGTTGAGAACGAGGACATTGGCTTGGTCTTTGTTGGCGTGCGGCGGTAACAGAGAAACATAGCTCTGAGTCAGCACGATTAGGGCGACTTTGGCTTCGCGGATTTTACCTGAGACGGAGTAGTCGCTCATCCCGCCGACGGACGATGTGACCACGTCCTGGAATTCTTCGCCGACCAGGACCAGGAGATTCTTTTTCCAAAAGGCGAGCGGATTGCACGCTTTGAGATCGAGACGGCGGAGGCCGTGCTGATAGAAGAGTAACTTCAGAATCGAGAAAACGTATTTGCGCTCGTGTGCGTACTCTTCGCTGATCGATAGGCAGATCTTCCTGCCCTGGTCGACCTGATCGATAGAGATAGTATCGGGTTCCTCCGAACAGAACACTTGGGCAACAGCCGGTTGCTGGTACGGAGCCAGAAAATTGCCGATCGTCCCGAGCTCACCTTCGCTCTGGCCTTCACTTTTGAGATTCAAATAAAATGTCTCGAAGTGTTGGACCAGCGGTAAGAGTTCCTGCGCCCGTGGATGCTCAGCGACAGTATCCAACGTGTTTTTTAGATGGTCCTTGTTGGCCAAGAGATTGTACGCGGTACGCAGATTGAACGGGAGCTCCAGAGCCCGCATCAGCTCTAGGCAACGGGCGATATGTTCCATGGCGCGCTGATTGAAAAAATCGGAATTGCCAGCGGCGCTGCCTGCTCGGTGAGCGGCGTGGGTATCCACAATCATTTGGGCGTAAGTGCTGCAGGGGACGCGTGGATTACCGATAAGATTGAACCTTGCCGGGGAATAATCCTGGAGGCGTTCTTCCGAAGATCTGATTCGCAGGACGGCGAACTCGTCGGGCCTGCCGACTGCGTTCATCATGCCCTGCACAGTGCGCCAGTAGACGCCCTTAGGATCAAGGATGAGCGCTCCCCATTGCGGATAATGTTCCGTGAGTGAGATTAACAGCCTGTTGAGGCCGGAACTCGTCTTGCCGGCGCCGGTGTCGCCGGTGATCAGCCAATGCGTACAAAACTCTTCGATGTCCCATTTCCAGGGTCCGACCTGACAGACGATCTGGTGAGAGTCGTAGATGATGGAAGACTTCCTGTCGTCGCCGTCTCTCACGATGCGTCTCGGACGCCTAGCACGCGAATTGGGCGAAATATCAACAAGCAGGACAGCCCCAGTAATCGCCAGGACGAAAATGCCAGCATCGTAGTAGTAAGGCGGCCTTGAATTAGAAGTGTACCAAAGACTGGCCGCTGCGGCGACGGCCAGCGAAACGAGAGCAATAAATCGCATTATTGGAGGACGTTGATAGAGTACTTGCCATCGGTGCACCGAGGATAGTAAAGGGACGCGCCGTTGGTCCCCTCTAAGCGTAGTACGGTGTCGCCAGACAGGTTGTCTCGTTCGACAGAGACACGGATGCCAGTATCAAGGAATGCCTTCAGGTTCTCGAGGTGCTCCCTGATGTAGTCAGGCTCCAGGCGGGCGATGGCGTCCTTGGTTCTGGCTGCGACATGTTCGTAAATAGTCTTTTGGATAGCGTGATGATCATTCCAGACAAAACAGGCTCCGCCGGCAAAACAGAGGATGCCGAGTCCAACAATTACGAGCAGATGACGAGGGCGGGTCTTTGTTAGGCGTTGGTTGACGCTAAAGGCGCGCAGTGTACTGAGATGTTCCGCGTGTAGCGCCTTAATCTCAGCTGCGAGTTGAGTTTGAGCGTGGTCGATGGCATCACTAACGCGTTTGGGAAGCTTTTCCGTATAGAGACTTAAGAATCCCATTGCTTCGACGATCCGCAAAAGCTCCGGGTTGTGATCACCGTATTCTTTCAGCTGCCTCGACAGCCGCAGGAAGTCTTCTTTACGCTCCTGCGGCACCAGTTGCTCAAGCTGGTCGTAAATGTCCATCGTTATGCCACGGCGGCTTCGGTCTGGTCCGATGGCAACAGAATGTGAGACACCGATTCGAAGGCGTCATAGGCTTCCTGTTGATAACGCCGGCCTTGAACAATGCGGGTCAACGAATGAAACCAATCGACCGAGTGGCGTCTATTGATCACCTTTTCAAGCGTCAGATGGTTTGCTCGGAGCATATCCTCGAAGTCGGGGTTGCGGTTTTGCAGGGCTATAATTGCCGGTGCTGTCCGCGTGACAAATTCCTGTACCTCAGGGGTGGTGCACCAGGCGTCGAAGCCAGAGCCGCGCACGAGTTCGTTAAGAACAATCAGATAGCGAACTCGGCCGCCAAGGTGGTACGCCCAACTCAGCACCGATGCTACTGAGCCTGGGTCTTTAGTCACGATGCCGATCGAAGTCACATCGGCGAACTCGCCAACGATTTGAGCCGTTCGATCAAACCAAGAAAACGTCTCCGCGCCTGAGCCAGCTCCTTGGTCTGCAATTACAATCCTGCCAGGTGTTTCAAGGAAATGGAAAACCCTGTCGAGGGAGTCAGGAGCGCGAATATCGATCTTTTGCGCTTCGGGATAAAAGCTCTGGAAACTGGACTTCTCCCGATTCTCACTGTCGAAGTCGAGCAGCACGGGATCGAGTCCCTTGGTCCTTATCCAGCCGGTGAGAGCGGCGATAGCAGTGGTCTTTCCAACGCCTCCTTTACCGCCTTGAGTAAATAGTATCTGTGATCGTTGTGTCATTAAAACTCCTTTGGTGTGTAGTTGATCCCCTTCTCTGGGGTCCAGTTCGTGAAGATTGAGTCGTGCTTACGCTGTTTGATTGGCATTACCGAAATTGGTTGGTCGTGGGGCTTTGGGTTTTCAGGCGAGACTTTCGTGGCGGTGTGTGTACGATCTATTTGCGATTGGCCTTCGACCCCAGTGGATGGCTGATCTTCGAAGCCGAGTGGCAGTTTTCTCCGCTGGACCGCGCGTTTGAAGAATCGATACACGTTTGAGGGTGCAATTTTAATTCCATGCGTCGCTTTTAGATGAGCTGCGATCTCTCTCCATGTGCGTCTTGCCCTCCGCATCGCGCGGATCTCGTCAAGATGAGGCAGTAAGAGGCTGCGCCAGGGACGAGGCGGCAATTGATCCTCAATCATAAGCAGTATCACTGAGATACTATCGCAACCTTGAATCGCAAGTGAAATCTATTGCCACTCGTTATCGATCGTCTGCTACATCGTTACCGATTTTTGCGTTAGACAGACGCAACAAGCAGCAATGACGAGCAACAAATGGAAACGGCGGGTATCAAAAGCCGCCACGTGTTATCGGTTGTTGCGCTCTAGTGCTATAATTGGTATCAAAGGGATACGCAAAGAGCCTAACGAAGTTAGGGGCATGTGCGACAAATAGAATCGAGCGAAGCGAGTCTTCGTTTTGACGACCGAAGGTGACGAATTGCAGTCAGGCGGTTCACTCCTTCGGGGCAAACTCGGCGGACTCAGAGTAGCCTCTTTTAATCTGCGTAATCCGTTATATCGGCGGATTTCGATGTTTGGAATCCTGGTTAATTAAAGGACTTGGCGCAGATCATCCTCTAAACCCAGCGCTGTTCGTTTGGGTAAAACAAGCGCGAACGTGTAGGACGAGCCAATCCAAACTGCCGCTTTGTATTGAGCAAAGTTCTGGAACAACCCCTCCCAGGTTCCTGTACTGGTTAAGCGAAACTCGGCGAGATTATAGACCTGGAAAGGAGTCATCAAGCCGGTAGTCAGAACCTTGGCTAAGGCCTCTTTGGCTGTCCAAAAGCCGGTAGCCAATCGTAGTCTATCTACTCCAGCTCCTTCAACCAGCGTCATCTCTTGATCCGAAAGCTGGGAGACGATAGTTTGGTAGCGAGCTTTATCGAGTCGTTCAATATCGATGCCCATCGGATGCCCCGCAGGATACGCCAACGCGACCGCCATTGACCCTGCATGGCTGATGGTCACGCTATATCCGCGGTTTTGGTTATATCGTACAATCGGTTGTTCGAACACGCCGCGTACAACTTCTATGGCCTGCAGATCTTTATCTACAAGTAACTCGCCCAAGGCGAGTTTCGCCGCATACCGGCCAAGCAGATAGCTCTTCTGGCGTACTTCGTGGTGGAGTCTCGAAAAATAGGCCCCTTCGTGCCCACCCAGAATTTCGCGTGCCAGTTCAGCGACAGAATAAGCTTGATCGTCGAAAACTAGAACTAATGTCCCCTTGAGCTGCTGATCCTCCCGCCTGAGTTCGAGCGGACGTACCAAAGTCCGAGGACAGTCACGTGATCTCATTAAACAGAACAGATCGCAACGCAGCATAGCCGCAAGCAAATCTTCCTCGTCCTCCTCGTGCTCGGACAGCGGTTTCTTCCCGGAATTGATAAGCGCCGTCATTCGATTCTTGCCAACGAATCGCTGTCAGGCGGTTCACTCTTTCGTCGCAAATCCGGACTCAAAACAGCGGACTCATAGTAGACATGCATGCGCTCCATCGGCAGATTAGGCGATGGTTGGCAAGGTGGTGCACACGTCAGCGATGGAGTTGCTGCGTTATCACGAGCAACATCTATCAAACGGGGACTATCATTTGGAGGAAGGGAAGCTCCGGGGTGAGTTCATCGGAGCTCTGGCGGACGAGTGGGGACTAAGCGGCGAACTGATTATTAGGGAAGATCCAAGGTTTCGAGCGTTTGCAAAATTGGATGTCGGTTCGTTGAGCGGGAGGAAGCTGCAACGACCGCGAAAGTCCGAACGCCAGGCGATCGAGTTTGCATACTCCGCTCCAAAATCGGTGAGTATCGCGGCGGTTAATGATCCGAGAATCGCAGTAGAGATTTCGGCATCCATTAAAGAAGAACTGAAGTGGTTCGAACGCTTTGCGTGTTGCCGGGATCGACGAGGAGAATTGTACAATTCAGAGGCGGCGCGAAGAACCGGCAAAATGCTGGCCGCGGTATTCGTACATGAAACATCTCGGGCGAAAGATCCTTCGTTGCACATGCATGTGCTGATCGCGAACGTCACGATCGACCAAGAGCGAGGCGAAGCGCTGGCAATGAGCTATGGAGAAATGTTTGAGATGCGCAAGACCCTGGACGCGCGCATCCATAACAATCTGGCTGGGAGGCTCAATGCCTTGGGGTACACGGTGGAAGTCGCGGAGCACGGTTTTCGGCTACGAGATATTCCGGCCCCGATCGAAGAGATCTACTCGGTTCGCAACAGAGAAATCGCTACGGCCAAAGAGTTGCTTAGGGAGGGGTACACGGTCCGGCAGTTGGGGGATGTTCTTCGCGATCGGCCGGTGAGGGAAAAGAGCGAGCTGTGGGTTTCTGGAAGGGTTCGCGAGCTTTTGGGTGCCCCTAAGCTTCCTTCGGATCGAAGCATTGATGAACATGATCTGAATGAACAGGCCTGGCTGGTAACGCGCCGGCCGAAAGAGATAGCCACGACAGCCGAACTGAAGGCAAACGTCGAAACGACATTCCGGGAAAGCGGATTTGAGATGTTTGTCGCGCCCGAAGCTCGCACTGAGCCGGCGGTAAACATGGATTTGGAAAAAGTGATCAACCAAGGCGTTGAGGCGGTGTTTGAGCGGAAATCAATTGTGCGCGTAGATGATTTGGTGGGTGAAATCTTCCGCTTGGCGCCTGGTCAGGTGGCCAATTCACAAATTGAGGCCGCGCTTACAGACAATTCCGAATTTGTGCGAAAGAAGATTGGTGACCAAGAGGTTATCACCACCCGCGCAATCATCGCTGAGGAGGAGGCGATCATTGGCAGAGTGAAGGCCGGCATCGGAAAAAAAGCCGCCTTGATTGACGAAGCCGAGTACCGGACGCCGGATGAGCTCCGAGTCACATACGAAGGATTAGCGCGGATCTTAACAAACGCTTGCGCGAGAGGCGAGGAGATGACGAGCGAGCTTGCCGCGCTATGGCTGCAACAGCATGAAGCGGTCAACAAATACGTAATGACCTCGACCGACCGATTCTTGAACATTCGCGGCGGCGCAGGCGTCGGGAAAACCTATTTTATGGAAACATTAGTCCGGGCCTCGCTTGATGCCGGCCGCCCGGTGGCTCTGGTCGCTCCATACGGTGAACAGAGCCGGGTAACGCTGCGGTCAGAAGCGGAAAGGCTAAGCAGACCAGATCTAGCGGCGGCGTTTCGCGATGCCAATACGGTTGCGTGGCTCTTGAACAAAACGCGTTTTAGCTCTGAATTCCGCGAATCGCTGCGGGGAGCCGATATCTACGTTGATGAAGCATCACTTTTGGACAACGAGACGATGCTCGAGCTGGTGAGTTTTGCGAACGACGTCGATGCGCGAGTTATCTTCCAGGGCGATACGCAACAGCTCCCGGCAGTGGGCCGCGGCCAACCACTAGCGATGTTGGAAAGAGAACTCGGGTTCGGGATGCACGTCGGACGAATCAACGTTACCCGGCGCCAACTAAAGCTCGAAGATAAGCGGGTAGCACAAGAGCTATCGAGTGGAGATGCAGCTCGGTTTGGCGCCGCGATCGAAACTCTTATCGAGCGCGGCGGGATCCGCCGCGGCGGAATCACTGAGGCCGTAGAAGCCATTGTCGCTAACAGAAACGCGAAAAGGCCTGTGGAAACGATCGTGTTATCGTCTACTCACCGTGTTGCCGAGAAAGTTTCCGATAAGCTCCATGAGGCCCACAAGGCGACGAAACCAGGGCTAGCTATGGCGCAAATTGCAGCGTTCAAGGTGAAGGCGTTACAACCCGCCGAGCTACTTTCCACCGCTAGCTATCGGGCAGGCGAGATAATCGAGTATCGGACGGATAACCAAAAGCCTGGTCGGCTGGCTGAGGTGCAAGAAGTACTCGCTAAAGGAGTGAAGATCAAAGGACCGCTCAAAGGCGCTCGAGAGCTGGTCTGCTTCGACAAAGTAACGGCGGTTTACGAGAAAACGATTCTCGAACGCGGGCCCGGCGAAGTGTTGCTGTCGACCCAAAAGATCAAAGCCGATGGGAAGGTCTACGAAAACGGCTCGCGGCAAACGATCGCTGCTATAGAGGGTGACAAGATGCGTTTCGAGTCCGGCCTGGAATTGAAACTCGATGATGGCCGGGTCCGTCAGGGTGACGCGGTCACGACTTACAGAGCGCAAGGGGCGAGCAAAACGGAAATGATCCGGGTGGAAGACAACCGGTCGTTAATAGCGATGGCTAATCGGGAAGATTTGCATGTCGCATTTACGCGGCACCGCGCCGGTGCTCGGATGTTTGTACAGGATATCAATGTGTTGCGGCGAGTTGCGAACCGGTCGCTTATTAAGAATCTCTCGGCGCGCCACCTAGAAACGCGAAAGATCGCGACAGTCATAGAACGGATCGAAGAAGCAATGAGACAGGGAGCCCGCTTTGCAATGAAGCTCGCAAGCGCTCCGCAAAGGCGCGCCGAGCGAATCCGCGAGCTACAGATTACGAAACGCCAGGAGGAAGCGCGGTCTCAATGGCGCGGACAAAATCGTAGACTTGTTGTGTCGGGGCACTGAGATTGTCTCTGGGGAGGCTGCTGAAGGCTAGCTCGTAACGCGATTAAGGCGCGCCCGGCAGGTAAGTTCGGGTTGGACAAGCCTAGATGCTAACTTGTCTGGTCCTCTCCTAAGGATAAGTCCACATCTAGCCTTCGTGCGTCCCGTTCCCATTCTTTTAAGTAGCGGTCCGGCAGTGGGTAAGCCGAATCATGGATTCGCCACGAATGTCCATCGGTAGTTACGATCAGCGTACAAAACATCCCTTCGTTGGCGTTCCGGAAGAAGTCGGACAGGGCTTTGCGTGCGAGGTTTTTTCCGTTCTCGGGGATGACATCCGCCATTTTCGTATCCTATGTTTAGAGCTATCGCTATAGACCCGATCGGTTAGCTGCGGCTACAATGACAGCTGCTGACCGGCCCCGCGACGCAACTGGGAAGAATTACACCACAACACCGTCTCTCCCTCGGCGTTATTGATGCCGAGCACGATTGTTGGAATTTGAATGCCATTTAGCATTTTCTCGTAAAAGGTTTTCCCGATCGCCTTCGCTCGAAAGATATCGATGTCTTTTACCGGACCGATAATCCCAAAAAAGGGCTCTGCTGGATCTTCGAAGCTTTGGATGGATACGCCGGAAATTCCTTTGCAGGCCATCATATTTACAATGAGGTTGCCCTCCATCTTCTTGTTCAGATTTTGAAGTGAACCGCGCAGCTCTTGCCACGGAATAAATTCATTGGTTGCCTTTAGGCCGATCCCATCTTTGTTCCCGTGGGCCGTAAAGTGGAGAACAAAATTAGCGGTCCGCAGACGATCTGCGCTCCAATTGAGAGCTTGGAAAACGTGGTCCTTGTTGTAACAACTCAAATGAAATTGCGGAATTCCCAGCGCAGCCAAATCGCTCCGCAAATCCTCGGATATTTGAAATTTACGCCTCTCTGCTTCAGAAAGAAGGTCAATGATTATTACTTCCTCGAAATCTATATCGAGTGCACGAAAACTCATGCTTTTACCTATGCGAGAAACGCGAGGAGGACAAGCATTCGCAGACGGTAAATTGATCGGCTCGTCCTCTCCCGCCGCGACGGGATTTCACCCGGTTCGAAAGCCGGATGACAAGTCATAAGCGCTCGCCCCTACCTTGCCAACCTTGCCAGTTCGGCAGCGCATGACAATTGCCCGGGGTTTCTCCAACCCAGTACGCCAGTCTCCCTAAATCAAAAATATCCCTACCGCCGATTCATCGCCTCACGATATAGCATCTGGATTCAGAGCATCCGGACAGCGTCATTGATCCTCCGCTCACCCGGAGATCAACTCCGCCCGGGTTCGATTCTCCAAAGGGATCGCCTGTTCAGCTGGATTTAACCCTGCACTGACTAGCTAGCTAGGTTAAGGACGGTAGTGCTGGGATTCTTCGCTAAAGTAGGCAAGGCGATACTGAAGCCGGCGTTGAAACTCAACCGCGGTGTTATTCTCAAATGCGTTACGCAGTTTGATCCGCTCGCTCGCGGAGAGATAGCGGGTCCGTTCGACCTCCGCGACAGCCGCCGCCGGAGTGAGCACTTGGGAGTTAACTTTTGATTGAAGCAGTTCAATCCGCGGTACCAGATTACGCCGAATGAGGTCGGCCAGCATTTTGCTGTCCCGGTGATGAGCGGCGACCGAAGCGGCCATCATTTCCTGTTGGGTACAACGCGACCAAAGGATTGTGTGACCATATTCTTTAGCAAGCTGATCAATGAAAATGCGTTGGGTTCGCCCATTCCCTTCGCGGAAGGGATGCATTGCATTGATCTCTCCGAGATAATGCGCCAATCGGCTCGCCAGGTCGGCGGCAGCAAGGGTGTGGCGTTCCGCTGCCAGCTGCGAGAAGACCGTTTGTGCGTAAGGTTCAATTCTCGAATGCGGGGCGAAGAGGGTCTCGTCTCTTGAGATATCGATGGTACGGAGTTTTCCAGCCCAGCTGTAGACATCTTGGAACAGATGCCTATGAATTGCTTGGAAGTGAGCGAGATCGAAAGTGGGCTGGATCGGACGCAGCCAGAGCTCCGTCTGTCGGAGGTACGATAGCTCTCTTTCTCTTAGAGAAAGCTCTTCTTCGGTGCGGCAGCCAAGCAAGTTCTTGAGAGTGCCGGTTTCTTCGTCGACGTAGGGGTCTCGAGCTGACTCGTCGTACCGCGGCATAAGTATAAGACAAGGCTTACCGTGTCTTATACTTCCGGATTAACTCTTCAATGGAAACCTCGCCCCGGATTTGGCGCAGTGAGTCGAGAATCACTTCTCGCGAAAGCTCCAGCCCTTCCAAGCGCTGATTTGCGACCGCCTCCTGGATCTCCAGTGGAAGTGAGAAGAGCTCTTCATCGCTCATGATCTCAGCCAATTCTCGCATTGGCGACAACATAGCAAAGAATTGGCTGGCTTGCTAGCGCCGTCGCGCAAACAAGGCAGAGCTGAGTGAACCCGGCTATCCGATGGTTCCGGCTTCCTTAAAGCTAAAATATCCTTGCCGACCATTCATCGGCTGACCGACGATGACGTGATCCAGCATTTGGATTTGTAGGATCCGGGCCGCTTCGTTGAGCCTACGGGTGAGGCGAAGGTCTGCCTCGCTTGGGCTGGCGTCCCCGCTTATGCCGCATGCGGCATAACCGGAGTTATGCCGTATCTAGTTTTATGCCGCGCCGAGTCTGGAGTCTCCTCGGATGACGCGTTTTCCGATGCGGCATAAAAGACAGTTCGCTTCACAAGCTTTTGAGGAAGGCCGACGGCCGAGTGTCTGGTCGGCATCGGCCTGGTTTGCTATTTGGCGGTCGTCAGGCCAAGAGACTTTTGCCATTTTTATGCCGTATCCGGGAACGCGTCACCCAAGGACACTCGCCCTCCATGCGGCATAAAACTAGATACGGCATAACCCCTGAGGGGTGGTTGTGCACTAGGATGAAGGAGTGAGCGGAAAACGCGATGACAGGGCGAAATATATCCCGAGGATGCGCAAGCGATTCATTGAGTCCGCCCTTGGTGACGTCAGTCATGGTGATCAACCGCTGGCGGGTATCAAGCAGGATAACCCGCAAAACCTCCTGATTGAAAAGCTTCAGATCGGCGCAGGCCCTATACACGGATTCAGGGCTATCGAAAGCTTCAGAACGCGCGTGTTCACTCTCGGCGATTGTCGACATCGAGAGCGCAGCGACCGACGTCTCCGCCTTGCGACGCGGGAGGAACTGAATCAGTTGCTGAATAGAAGCACGCGACAAGGCCTTGATCGGACCGAAGTGACGGACCAAGGCCAATGCCAAATCTTCTTTGCCGAGAATTAGGGTCAGATGTTCAACCCCTGAAAGTGCCGAAGAACCATAGCGCTCAAGTTTCTCGGAGACCGTAGGGGAGAGGCTCGGCGAGGAAGGAGCAGCCTCTTGGGAACTATTTTGAAGTTCGCTTTCGAACCGAAAAATATGTTGTGACATATTTTTCGGTCGAAAGCGAAGCGAAGCAAAGCGCCCCACGGAAAGAGGCAACAAGTGCAAGAGCCGCGAGCTCTCCGAGACGGGTCGAGGATTTAAATGGAGGGACACCCCGAGGCTTGCCGAGAGAGGGCGCAGCCCGTTTAAGCCGCAGACGGCACTCTTGCGCCAGATGCCGCCCGTGGGTTTCGAACCACATCTGGCGAAGCCAGATACTTTAATTCTGGCGGACTTGCCGCGAAGTCACTGGATGCAAAAGCTACAGCAACGCCGGACGATGAAAAGAGCGCCCCGAGGGGCTTGCGCAGAATGGCCAGCCACAGTTGACGTGAGCGATGGGGATTTCGACCTACAAGAGCGGTGGTGAGATGGCCGAGACGATCAACGATTTTAGAGCGGGTGTGGCTGGGAATAGAACTACGTGTTAGGTATCTTCTAGGGAGTCATAACAAAAGTTCGTTTTCCAAAAAGCCGGTTCTCACCCATGTCAGACTATCCGCTTCACATCGTTGTCCACTCGAATGAAGGATTCGATGCCTTAGCCCGTGAACAAGGGCATGATGAAGAGACCATCAACGACCCCCCTAAAGTTTCAATCGATCGCGGATGAACGAGACGGAGTTCACTGGCTTCACATACCGATGTGGCGCTGGGAAGTTGAGAAAGAAGACTTCGAAAAATACCCGGTGACCTTCGTTTGATTGCAATCGGGGTCTAATTGGCATGGCGGTGGCGCTGGTTGCACCGGGCACTTGAGATAACGTAGGTTCGAAGAATGATAGCGATGCTAACATAAGCGCGCTCATAATCGATCCTGGGAGCTTTTAAGCCGCTTCGCGAACAATAGTCGAGTGTTCTCAACGATTGTGTTAACCTAACCGTGATGCGCTCGCTTTGGAGCCCAGAGAACACGGACCTAATTTTCTGTTAAGCGGCTCTGACACCGCCGGCAACAGCGACCTCTACCAAGTGCGCGCGGGTGCGCAATAAGATCTAACAGCGCCGGTGGGGAAGTCCGGTGCCCTGATTCTCTTTCCGCCGATTGACCGGGGCTAGTTCCTGCCAACGCCAAAATTGTTTGGGAGAAGGAATCCCGCTGGTGAGCTTTCCTCAACGATCGCGTAGTGCCAATCGTCCTGCACATCTACGAACCGAAAATGGAAGTTAGGGTTTGTTGGAAGCGGTTTTCCAAATTGCTGCTCTAAGTATTCGGCGAATCCCGCTCGCCTGGTTCGGATTACAAAAAGAGGAAGTGAATTCCAGATGTCCTTGGCCCTGTGAACCACGGATCGAGAATAACCATTTGCCGCTAATCCTCCGGCTCTTGGATGCACAAAAAGACCTTTGTCGATCTCGATTGGTGTGTTGATGGCATTGTTCCGGACAAAGACCCGTTGTTCATCGCTGAGTGTAATCGGATTGCCTTGGTGACCTACCAAGCCCGTGATATGCATCCGTAGGAAATGCCGCTGCGGCCAGTTGCTATACGAGATTCGAGCGAGCCGATCGGAACTCCAGTCATCATGTGGTGCCACGTCGAGTAGAAAGGCCTCGCGGAGATAGAATATTCCGAACACAATCGGGGTTCCTTTCTTTCGCTCGAGAGTGGGCAAATGCAGGTGGTGAATACCTTGCTCATTCAGCAAAAGGTCGAGGTGCTTCTCGCCTTTCAGCCGAGCAAAGTCCGGGTTCAACTCATAAGGCTTGTAAAGGACATCGGGGCTCAATAGGGAACTCAGATCTTCGCCGGCGGCGATCATTTCCGTTAATCGTCGAAACTCCTCCTTAAACGGCTCGAACAGCGGGTCTGCGTTCTGGTTTCTTTTCAAGAGTTCAGCGGAAAGCAAAACCTGCCGTGGGTGCGCATGGATTTGCCGGAACTTCCAATTCATGTACATCATAAGGAGCTCATCCGGCCTCATGCCCGAGAACTCTTTCTCACGTGCTCGGAAGTGACGAAGATCTCGGGAGACTTCAGACCGAATATCATCGTGCAGACGATCGAGCTCCGGAGAGTCTTTCAGCGCGTCAAGTTCCGCCTTTCGTTCTTCAGGAGTCATAGCTGGGAATGGATTCTGCGCCGCTTTGTTTTCTGGTCAATCATTCGACGCCAATTCCGCACTCACGGTTTCAAGGAGTGGCAAGTCGGTTCCGTCGTTCGAACCCGGACCACGATGGGTATCTGGGACGCGAGATTTTCGAGTGCTAAAAGTTCAGATGCCTGACATCGGCGATCGATTTATCTGGATCCAGGAAGAGCGGGCCATCCGCGTCCAAAACGTTCACCATGTATTGCGCCCTGGCCTTCAGAAGTAGGCCTGACAAACGGCCGCACACTTCTTGAGTGCGTTTGTTCGTCAGGTCGATCAAATCGTCGAGTAACGGAACCATCTGCTTGAAATAAACCGGATCGACAAAGTTTTGGGCGATAAATGCTCGAATTCTGTCACGGCCGTCCTGGTAATCTACGCGTTCAAACCTCAACTCGTTTGCCGCCTCCCAAGGGCCGGCTTCCGCCGAAGGGTCCGAATGAGCAAATGTCTGGTCGCGAATACTCAGCAACTCGGTGTGCAGTTTCGCGTGAGCGGCCGGCACAATACTGCCATCAAGCTTGCCGAATGGTGGCCGAGTGATTTTAAAGGGGCGCCCATACAGACAGACAAGACCGACGCTAAGAGGATAGTACTCCGGAAGATCAGGAGTGAAGCCTCGCGCTAGCATCCCAGCAATTCCGTCTCGCACAGACTTGAATGTAGTAAGTGCGAACTGCATTTTCCAAGCCTCTCGAGCATCTGCAAAAGTTTGAGGGTCCATAGCTACTCACCTAAATTTTCTACCGAGCCAACGCGGAAAACTGCGCAACAAAATTTCTCAAAGGTACCGTCGCACACCGGTTTCGAAATAATCCGGTTGCCATCACCGGACATCGAGCTCATCTAGCCGGGCGGCCAAGAGACTTCTCTGATCACGGAGCCGCTAGCGAAAACTTCGCCGTCGATACAAAATCCGTTGGCTCCGCGCTGACAGAGAGGAGGCGCACTCATCGTGAAAAACGATGCGAGTAGCCCGTCTTTCAGAGTCGGAGACAACGCGTTCCACCAACTCGGTCGAACGTGGCTGTTTTCACAACACTCAATTGCTAACCTCACGGCGGCATTCGCCTTTTCACTACTCGGCAGGCGAGAATAAGAACTGGCGAATGCCTCAGCGAAATTATCCGAATCCATCCAGCCAAGGAGTAGGACGCTTCGTTCGTTTAGGACCGTCAGGTTAACAGCGATTTGCTGAGGGTACGTTGCCTCGCCCAGCGATTGAAGCTTTTTGCCAAACAAGTTGAACTCGGGGGAAAAAGAACCGCACGCAACAACCGGTAGGACGGCGGAAAATTCCGCCACCAGAGATTTGAATCCCCTATATGAAGCGCGATAGGAGACATCGTATTTTTCCTTGCTTCGAAGCAAGTCCTTCAGTCCAAGTTCTGTTCCAAATGTCATGTCGTGGAGCATTTGCTGAATACGGACCTGCTCAACAAAAGGCCGCCTTTCGTCGGCCTCCACGCGTTGCCTCCGAAGCGATTCAAGGGCCGCTTCTTTTAGGAATGTCTCATATGCAACCGCCCGGTAGGACAATAAGAAGGCTACCTCTTGGTTCAACGGTACGGCTTTCTGCTCGGCCGGCCCAAACATCGCGTCGTGGCTGTAGCAGAAGCCTGGGAACGTTGAGGCGTTCCCGATGCCCACCAGCGCCGGGACAATTTGTCCATGATTTTTAGCGATGTCCCCTCTGTTCACGGAAAACACCTTGCCGTCCTCTGCAATCGCTCTAAGGGCTCCCTCCTTTTGGAGAGTATGGGAACGAATTGGTCCTCCGGTACAGTTCGTGTCTCCTGCGTCCGGATGGAAGCAGCGTCCTTTTTTCTGACTTGAGCGAACAGAGTTCAGAATCTCGTCGATTTCCCTTCGGCGCCCGGTTGCTCGGACCATGTGGCAGTTTTTCCATTTTCGGCCCGAACCACACCAGCAACGCTCGTTGCGGCCCATTGTTTCGAACGGAATTAGCGGCTCTGGGAAAGGCATTTGTGTGACAACACCTACCGAAACGTACGGCCCGACAGACGAGAAATCGAGCGGCAGAACTTGTCGAAGGTGCCGTCTTTCCGATCCTCGGTGATCGCAATCGAGCTCCCGTCCCGCGCTGGGAAGCAGTTGCTGCCGCCCGAGATGTTCGCTTTATCAAAGTAGGCAGTCTTGAGGCTCCATCCCGTGCCGTCACACACGACGGAGTTCGGATAGTACGCATGCCAGCACCAGAAGTTGAGCCCGTCTAGCTTCGCTCTAAAGGCCGGCCATCGCTCTGAAGCGGGTCGAATCTCCTCAGAGCCGCTCTCCCATTCTGGTGGAAAATCCTGCACCCGTTTCGAATGTCTATAGGTGAGTGCGGCGCCCTCGAGCTCAACGCCGAACGACGGTCCGAAGTAGCCGCCAAAGCTGATCGAAAGCCGTTCCGGAATAACTTTATCGTAAGATCTCATTTGTACTCCGTCCGGATTTCCAGAGTAGTTCCGCGTTTCAACTGTTGAACATTCACCTGGGGACCTGAGCCGCGCAGCCGCACTGCTTGCTCAAGAATCTGGTCGGAATCAAAGGAGGCATAAGCAAAACGCTGAGCGTGCCTGAGCGTGATCTCGTTGATGCCAGCAGCTGCTCCCGGGCACAGGGAACAGTAGCAAGGCTCATCCTCCCAGGCCCCGAAGGCAACCTTTCGCCTGTGGAACGGCATCATTATCAGAATGTGACGGTTACGGATACCCAATGGTCTCGGAGGGATTTCTGGCGGGCCGGCGTCTTCCAATAGCACTGGGTGGTCTCCCAGAATGAGGTCCGGATCACTCGAATCGAGGGTAGCGAATCTCCATCTCATCTTCGAGAGTTCGAAGCTCAGATTATCGATCAGCTTAAGCGATTGAATTAACACTAGATCTCGAGAAGGACCTACCTTGAATTCACCGCGCTCCAACGACTGAACAAACGCTCGAATTTCGTCGACCGAGTATCCCTTCTGACTCAAGCTCGCGGAGAGATTTTCTCTGAATTCTTGGTCGAACCGCACCATCCGCAGACACATCTCTTGGAAGGTTGGCGCAAGCACATCGGACAGGCGTTGAAGAGCATTCGGCGTGCGTTGCAGCTGTGCTGCAACGAAACACAAGAAATGCCTGAAACGAGTCACAGTTAAGGTCTCGCCATTGATCAAGCCATCGACAGCGTCCGCCCCCGGACCATCGATGGCTTGCGCAAGAAACGTCTCGATCCAGTCCGGAGGGTCTTGGCTGTCGAGTGCGTAAAAATCCCGCTCAAAACCGGCTCTTAGCGGCCCTGTCTTAAATCTTCGACCCAATGAAGAATCGTATACCCAAAGGCTCCCTTCGTGATCCGTGAACTTCTTCAAAAGGAAGCAGGGCGTGTAGTGGTGATCATGGGAGACATTCTGCGACGTTGCCATAGAAGTAGAACCTTTCTCATCGATGGCCAGATAGGCGCTCATAAGTTTGCGTCCGTCATGTGTCCGCAGCCCTTGGAGTCCTTCTCCATCCGTGGCCCTTCTGCCATTCAAAGACCCAGGAGCCGCTCAAACCCATCATGCCGAATAGGTAAGCGCAATCATATCGGCTCCTTTCGAGGGTTGGCGACAGCTCCGCGTTCATTTTGTCGACGTCCAACCCAATCTCCAAAACCATTGTCGCACCAATCGCGCCCATCTGAGGCAGCGCTGCGACGATAAGCAAAACCTCTTCGTCGAAGTCGTTTGGTGGGTAAGTCTTACTGCACTTTTCTGTGATCCGGTATTGTAAGGCACCCATAGGGTTGAGAATCCCCCAGGTTGCATACGGCCGAGTGCTATCCTTGTACTTCGACTCCTCTCGACGTAGTTCGCTCCCTTTCTGACCCGCAGTTAGACCCTCGTCGGTGTGCAAAAGCGTGACCTGGAAACCGTAGCGCTTGCCGTCCAAGAGAGCCAGAACGTCGGATCCAGTCTCGACAGAAGGTTGAACGTTAGGGTCTTGAAACGAAAAATCCCTATAGCCGAGGACGTTCTCAGCCCGTATGGTAGGTACCTGGACTTCGCCATTTTCAAACCCGACGCCGACAAATGTAGGATCACCATCATCGCCAGGTCCCCACGCGTAGTCACTGGGAATGGGTACTAAATTTTCCTCGCTCATGGCTTTTCGCTGCCTAGACAAAAATCGTTGTCACAACCGGCAACTATTATAGCAAATTCATTCGATAGCATCGCGTAGCCGCACAAATTAGGCGCCGGCGGTTTTCGAGATTAAGACCCCTGAGAATGCGGCTCGATTGCCTGCATCAGAGCCAAACCTGAGTTCCATCGTCGTCCTGGAACTCCATCTTGCTTACGTACCCGCGCGGCGGAGCAGTAGTTGCATCAATGCCCTGCTCTGTAACAGCAAAAGCTGGGGTTATGATCGCATCGCAGGCAGCATTCTTGACCCGCTGGATTATCTTCGGATGAGTCGGACTAACTTTCTCCTCTGTTAGTAACTTCGCCGAATCGATTGGTACCCGGACCGTTAGCTCGAGTTTTAGCCCAGATTCGGCCGGGTTACCTGGAATGTGGCGGCTGACTTTGACCTTGAAATAGAGGTCATCGGGATCGCGTGGGGCATTGCTATTGATCATAAATTGGAAACTAATTTTCGGAACCCGGCTTAGTGCTACTCCAAGGCCGCATGTCCCTTACCGCATTAGCTCATTCCACTTGGTGGTATCGTAGTTCTCAGCATAGAACTTGCACTCTTTCTCTGGGCAATGAACGGTCAGCTTGCCGGTTGCTAGAGGGCGGTCTTTTGCCACGGCGAGATATTGCTCACCTGCGACTGGGTATACGCCGTGCTCTTTGCAAGGGACGCATAATTGACGGATTGCTGCGTTAAAGCTTTCTTGTTGCGCCCATTTTGGTGACGTTAAAGCATCCATTGGGACTACATGAGTAGGATCGTTGGGATCGGGAATCTGTGACATAATTGCAAGGCAGTTACGAAAGCCTATGCATCCTTTGATTCGGCCTCTTCAATAGCAGGTGGCGCGTAAAATGACACCGTCGGTACCATAAGATCTGACCATGGACCCCTGGCAGTTGTTGCTCTGATCATCTCCCGCGCAACTCCGTAAAGAATCGAACAGCCGTTGACTCTAACGAAGATTTCCTTCGATATCCCATTAGGCAGATCGTCACCGCACACGAAGAGGCCGATGATAACGAGCTTAAATTCGTAAGGGAAATTTTGTCCCGGTGCCACCTTCTGGTGGATGTTCAGTTCGATGGTCCAGCGAGCGCTGCTATTTGGACCGTCGCCTGGAGGCAAAACTTCTGCTTCGACTCCAAACTGCTCTGCGGACGATTCGACTTCCTTCTTACTATCGAAATCGTTATTCGCCGTGCACGATATCTCGGGCACGAAGTACCTTAAAAGTTGAAGAGGGGATTTTCTCAAGCAACCTTCGCTAGTTCTTGGTTTGCAGCAGCCGATATACAGCGGGGTTCCGTAGCCTGCTGGCGGTATTCACCCAACACGGTTTCGTCCATTCGGATAAAACATCTCTCAACCGGTTGTTGAATCTGCAAATAGGTTCCAGTCCAAACCCGCACGTGGCTAGGTCGGCGAGCGCGCTCGAGATATTCGACAGTTATTTCTCCGTCATATAGGGCGCGAAGAAGCAAATTCACACTCCTACTCGGCCGTTGCTTTCCGCTCTCCCATCGGGTCCAACTTTTTTCGCCGACTTGCAACAGCTCACCCATCTGGCTTTGGGTTAGACAGAGCCTCGACCTTAGTTCTTTCATCTGCTCCGGTAGCAACAAGCCCATATAGCGGGCCTTCGTGTTTTCAATTATTTGGTGAGCTCTCGGGGTGAGCAGAAACTCTCCAAGCTCTTCGTCCCACTCCATGGGTACCGAAACTGTTACTCGTTCGATGGATCGCCCGTCGATAGATGGAACAAGTACTTCGATTTGCCGTGGTTCTACTTTCATTGGCATTAGAGGTGGCGTCATCAGCATCTATTCATTCGCAGCTCAGCTTTGGTTTTAAGGGGGGATGAGCAGAGAGAATGAGGATTTGTTTGCGATTGGATCTTAATAGGATTTTTCCATACGCTTTGGTTCCGAGGAATCGGAAGAAGAATTCATAGGTCTCTCCGGGTGGCGTTTCCATCGCCACAAGACAACCCTTTGCACCTTCCGTTTCAAGGAAGCGCGTCAAGGCATCATAAACCTCATACCGCGAGGGAGTGTACCAGGGGGGATCCAGTGCAGCATCGTAACGGGTGAACCCGCTCTCGCAGCGCAGCCATGCGTCGTTCGTCCACCGGATTGCGCTTGGATCTTCCGCGTCGAGGATAGCACACACAATCTTCCGCCATTCGCTCGGAATCACTGTTAGCGCCATCGATCACAGTAGTCGGTTCATTTGGCCTCACAAGCAATAATTGGTATCAATTGATACCTGTTGTCAATACAAAACACTGAAAACTCCAATAGGTTGATGCAACTACTTCATTAGAAACGAATTCCGGCGTGTTCTGGCTTTTCGTTCTGACTCGCCTCGTTTTTGGCTATCGAAAGCTCGCGGATGTTTTACTGGAGGCGAGTGGTGGCTGGGGGCAGAATCGAACCGCCGATACTAAGACTTCCTCGGGTTAACCCGGATTTGGCTCCTGACGTTTAGCCCGGCATCTTTTGAATGCCAAGCGCCGTTTTTAGGGTGAGCGTTTCGAGAAAACAAGTTCGGCAGTAGAAAACCAATCAATGCATTAGTTCCTCACTCAAGGAGATTTGTTAGTGGTTGCGCGGGAAGGTTTGAACTCTCGACTTTCAGGTATGAGCCCGATAGCCTGTAATCGGCGCTAGGATTCCCGGTTCATGCCAGCAGAAAGGCTGGAAAAGTGTCCAAGAAGTGTCCAAGCATGTTCATTTTTAGCGCTGCTGTCAAGGACACGACAGATAGGGTAAAGTGCTTCTTTCTAAGCACTTGCACCCGGCAGGGCTCGAACCTGCAACCCTATGATCCGAAGTCATATACTACTGCGCCTTGGCTGCCGCTGAGCCCGATCGTTTCATTTCTTTATTCACCGAAATCACTTGGACAAACGCGGCAATTTACGTGATTTCTTTGGCGCGAATAATTTCCCGAGGCCCGGCGTTACTCGCGACCTGGAATCGGTGTAAAAATTGTTGGTAACACTGATATCGGCGTGCCTCAGAGCCTTGCTGGCTGCATGGATGCCGTGCGCCTTATTTATCAGTGAACCGTATTCCTTCCTTAAGGTATGGAGTGGCTTTTGTGTGTTGACGCCTTTGCTGCGGAGCCAGGCGTTCAGGCTGTCAAAATGGGATTCGCACCGGTAATAGTCTCCCCTGGTGACGGTCTTGGGGATTCGGTCGGATGGGATCACAAAGGTGCCTTTTGCTTTATTGTGGTATTCCCGGAAGATCGACATCACTTCGGGATCCACCTGGATTTCAGCTATCGAATCTTGAGACTTTGGATGAAAGAATTGGGTTGGCTCGACCCGAATTGCGTTCTCCTTGAACCGAAATGCTGACCATTCCAGAAGGTCGATCTCCTTCCTTCTCAGGCCCGCAGCGACGCCGAGAAGAAAGATCATATAAACCGGCGGATCTGAGGGTCTGAGCTCTTTATTTGCCAGTTTGATCAGGTCGAGGACATTAAAGTTGCTGCGGTACTTCATGCTCTGGCGAGGTTCGAATTCGACGCCATCGAAAGGCAGGGGAGAGGGCAGGCTGAGTGGCAGTTGCCGAAGGACCTTTGGCGAAAAGAGGCTGCGCGATCGCCGGAGAAGCGTGTTCACAGAGATCCGCGCTTTGCGGAGAGCCAGCGGGTCATCCCCAGCCGCCGCAAGGAATGATTGTTTCCATTCCTGGATCTTGGCGGGAGTGATTTCGCTGAGGCGGATTCCGTGGATCTTAGCTAACCATTCGTCCCGGCCGCCGGATTGGTAATCGAATTTTGCCGGGTCAGTGGCCAGCCCGAAGAGGTCGGCGACGACTTTCCGGAACGCAATTGCGTACCCTTCGATCGTGGATCGGTTCGTGCAGACGCTGAACACGGCGTCAAGAAAGGAACCGACCGTAATTTCGGAAGTATCTGCTGCCGGCGCCGATTGAGACCTCGCTTTATACCTCGCAAGCGTCTGGGGCCAACCGTTGACGGTGAGGAACAGAAATATGTCTCGCGCCTTTGCTGCCGCGGCCGCTCTGTTTGGAGTACCGAGCTGGAAAAACGCCCGTTTTCCCTGAAACTGGACCCGAGCGTACCATTCCTTGGTCAATCGACGTTGACCATCTACGATGTACGGTTGCCGGAAAACTGCGCTTTGCCAGAACCGGATATCGGTTTTTGGAAAGTGGCTAAGATTTTTCATTTCTTAGCCACTTTTTTGGTTCATCCCTGGACCGTTTTGACCTTTCATGAGCCGGTGCCGCAAATGATAGAGTGGCGCTAAGAGCTTGTCCAGGAGCCAATCGACGGCTCATAGCAGCTCATATCGGATCACAGAAATCGGGGGAAGCCATACACTCTTAATCACTGGGTTGTTGGTTCGATTCCAACACGGTGCAAAATACCCATGATTTTCAAGCACTTACAAAACACTGCAGACAAACTGCAGACAAATGCCTGATTTTGGTTGGTACACAGATTGCAGACGAATAGGCCGATTCATCCGCAAGCGGATCACTCCGAGCGCCGGCTAAAGGATGATTACTGGGAGATGGTGACCAAGGAAGATGCGGAAAAGTTTTCGGGGAATGTGCCGAATTTCTGACCGGCTCAAGGCGACCAATTGGACCAGCGCCGTGGCCGTGTTCCTATTTTTCCTTCGGCCAAGTGTCAAAATCTGGCAATCTCTCGATCACCCAGTACCGCACACCTTTATAATCTCTAGCGTCTTTCAATGAATTGAAATCAACCGATGAGGTGTGCTCAATTGGAGGCCGATTGTCTATCTCTTCCCCTGCTGTTTGCCGCTCGTGTTCCCAGATTTCTACAATCATGTCCTCTTGTTGCCAATTGACGAGGATCGTTCTTTTCTCATCTCGCATCTGACAGAAAAGAGTCGGTACGGACATAACCCCAAATATATCATGCTTTGATCGGTCTGCCGGGGCATTGCGCCCATGCTGGCACCGCCGAGAAGCTGAATTTCTTACCGGCTGAGATCCAACCCTTCTACCAGCCAAGGAAGATGACTTTCTGAATATCCTCGCGCAGCTGGAACAATTGTTCTCGCTGGCTTTCAAAAATGCGGTGCATGACGCTTTTAACTTCTGCTACTACGGTCACCGGCTCAACCGCTGGCTTACGCCGTCGTCGCCGCCGTTTCTTGATCTTGGCTATTGGTTCAGGTGCTGGTTCCGGCTGCGTCTTTACTTGTCGTTTTCGTCTGGGCATGCCTGCAAGGCTAACAAACAGCCGGTAACATTGCGAGTCCAGTCGCTTGCGCCTAGCTGCCGTCTTTCTTGGTCAATCTGCCGCCGATGTCCAACCCAAGCACCGCCCGCAACCTCGCTCTTGAACGCTTTCAGAGCGTTGGTGATCTCTTCAAGTTCGACATGGACCAGGGTAATCTCACGCAGCCGTGTTTCCTCTGCATCCGTAATCGTGCTGGCCAGCCGTCGAGCCCCGTCCTCAATCTGTTTCAGCAGGTCGAAAAGATAACGGTTCATGGCCTAATCTTGAACATGTTCAGAGTTAGTAAAGCCTAATTTGATTCGCGCTTCAGGAAATCTTTGATCTTAGCGACGGTCTCTTTCCGGCCGACCGTCCGCCCGCTCATCCACGAACGAAGCGCATCGGGCGTAGTCTCCAGCTCGGCGGCCAACGCCATTTTGCTCATGCCATAGCGCAACCGGATCGCTTCCACCTTGCGCATCAGGCGGTGAAACCTCTCCCGTTCTAGAGTTCTGCCCCCAGGTGCGCGCCACAGCAATGAGTGATAGGTAGCCGTCGCAATCGATAATGTAAGCTGAGACGGTGTCATCGGTTATGTTGTTCACATAGGCGAACTGGCCGCTGGGGTCGATCGCTAACGTTTCTGGACCTTGCTGCCCCGCTGCGAATGGCGAAACGGTATGCGCATAGTTCCCGGTTAAGATCGTTCAACGATCCCGCGGTCGAAGGACTGTTTCGTTCTTTTCTTGTAGTCAGTAAGTTGAGTCGCCCAAATCGGTGGATGCATCTACACGTCCACCGATTTGGTCTCTTAATGTCCGCTCTTTATGTCAACAGAACTAACCGGGATCGAAACCATTAAACTGGATGGCCGGGTCGTCGATCCAAATCGCTCTTAGACAGTTCTGCGTCGTGTCGAGATCGGGTTGAAGTTGTCGGCTACCACCAAAATGGCAAGGCGATTGTTATCTCAAACGGCGGTCAGGACGGCAGCGAAGCGGAAGAAGAGGCTGGCCGGGAGGATGACGAGGGCGAATAACTGACCTTCCAAATCTCCCGAATTCGCTAGATTCAAACATCTCTAGAGAGTCGGCATCCGTGGGTGGCCGGTGGCACCACAACTCCCAACGCCGTTATCGGATGAACAGAATCGGGGACTCTCAAACCTGAAAATTATACTAGAAATAGTTAGTCCCGATAACTACTACACATCTAACCAGCTCACCTTTCGCTATACAAAAAAGATCTTACAACGCTTCGCACTAAATATTGGAGGGTTGCGATGCGCTCTGGAAGAATCCGCTAAGTGGGTTTTGCTAACGTTTTTCGAATTTAGAATCCAAATCCAAGGATGGGAACGGAGAATTTTCTGTTTATATGGAGGCACAAGGACGGTTCGACTGTTACGTTCAGCTCTCACGGCTGGTCATCCACTGACTCGGAACAAGAGGCTTGGCTCAATGCCATGAATCATCTCACCAGTTCGGTGCCGACTATCGCGCCTTATGTCCGACTGTGGCTTGAACAAGAATGCCAGCTATTGGAAGCGAACGGTCCTGACTTGTCGGCGTCGACCCGGAAGCAAAAGCCACGCAAAGCCAGCCCAGCATCGAAGAGACAAACACAAGCAGAGGAATCGGAAAAGGATTGGACACCCGAACAATGAGAAAGACTCTCTCTCGCGTTATAGATCAGCTTCTGAACATTTATTACAGACTTCGTTGGAAGTGGCTAAGCCGGAAGTTGCGCGGGTGGCGGTTGTGAAAGGAAGAAAAGTGTTCCCGGCGAAAAGTTTCGCCGCTGGCGGCGAACTAGGCCAGGTTATGGCCGACTCATCAATCGAGTTTTGCCACTGCCGTACAGCCGAAAACAATACGGTTCAAAATTCCAACCAAGCGGTGCATTTCCCATCGGCATAGCCATTACCAAATAATAAGCAGCGCAGGTGGACTTGAGTTAGCTCATCGAAGTTTTGAGCCGGTCAAGACCAAGAGAGTAGTCAGTGTTCCGATGGCCAACCGGAACTCATTGAAGTGGCGCGCACCGGGCGCAGAAAGTGCGGAACGGGATAAATTTCGTTGCCTAATTCATACGCTCGAAGCGGTCCGAGTCCGGGAAGGAATGACTAAAAGGAAGCTGGCCGCAGCGCTCGGAACAACGGTCGGTGGGCTCCGCAATTGGACTATGGGGCGCACGGTCGACCGGAAGGAGACGGTCGCCAAGATCAGGGACTTCCTAAAGCAGTTTAGCTCGAGTGGGCTGGCTTAATTGATCGATCTCTAAGTATTTGCCGTTTGGCAAATACCGCATTTTGATTAAGCCGTTGTTTTTGAGACTTATCGATGCGTTAAGGACCGCAGGCACGCCGCACTCTAAAGCGCAAGCGACCGAATCAATTGACTGCAAACCTTTATGCTGTTGCAGGTAAGCGTAAATTTTGTCTTCCATGACTGATTTCGTCCTTCTGAATAAATTACTCGCCGCAGCAAACCAGATTTTTTTTGTAGTTTACGAGTGAAAATTCACAGGCTCGCAATGTTCCTGATTTCCCGATAATACGGTTCGAGGGGTCGCCCGCTTTTTGAATAGGACGACACGTTGACCCGGCGCTTGATGGGTCTACGGTCCTACTCCAGGCGTTTATTTAGGCACAGCCCGAATCGGTCGCCGAATGGCCTACCTCCAGACCAACCAAGGCTCTAATGCCTACGCGCCGGACACAGTGAACGCGAATCGTCCAACCGGTAGACATCGTGATCGAGCTTTCAAGATATGTGTTTGAAACGCTGCGGCAAGACGAAGAGTTTGTCCTGCAGCGTGGCCAAAGCGACAGAGATCTGTCGACCATTCTGGTAGTTGCTTCGGTCTCAGATCATCCCATTCCAGCAATCTTAGAGCGGCTTGAGCACGAATACTCCCTCCGAGGTGAGCTTAATTCGGACTGAGCGGCTCGACCTCTCACCCTGGTTCGGAGTGAGGATCGGCCAGTGTTGATACTCGAGGACGTTGGCGGCGAGCCAATGGATCGGCTCATGGGACGACCGACGGAGTTAAACCGGTTCCTTCGCTTTGCGGTTGGCTTGGCAACAGCGTTGGGCAAGCTCCATCAGCGAGGGCTTATCCACAAAGATATCAAGCCTGCCAACATTTTAGTGAACTCCGCCAGCGGTGCGGTCTGGCCGACTGGTTTCGGGATTGCTTCACGTCTTCCGCGCGAACGCCAGGCGGCAGAACCGCCCGAGATGATCGCGGGTACACTTGCCTACATGGCGCCCGAACAGACTGGTCGGATGAACCGGTCGATGGATTCCCGCAGCGATCTCTACTCCCTGGGGGTCACGTTCTACCAGATGCTCACCGGCTGTCTTCCGTTTGCGGCGTCCGATTCGATGGAGTGGGTGCACTGCCATGTTGCCCGGCAGCCGGTCACGCCCGACCAATACGCGAAAGAGGTTCCCGCGCCGCTCTCGGCGATAGTAATGAAGCTGCTGGCGAAGACTGCAGAGGAACGGTATCAGACGCAGTTCGCCACGCTAAACCAAGAGCCATTGCCGTCACTCTGCGCTTAGATCCGCCCAGCCTGGTTCTCGAGGTCAAAGACAATGGGTGCGGGATGACCACTGGAGCGGAAACCGGAGACGGATTCGGACTTGTTAATATGCGAGCGAGGGTCAACAAACTAAATGGCTCATTAAACATCCGCACCGCCCCCGGTCGGGGAACTAGCATTGTGGTTACCGTGCCGGTAGAGGGTTAGCGGCCTTCAGTATAAACCTAACTGATTTAGAAAGAGAAGATTATGAAAGCTATTCAAATTGCCTCGCACGGAGGCTTGGAAGTGTTGCGAAGTGTGCCTCTCCCGGACCCCGTACCCAAGCCCGGCGAAGTGCTGGTGCGTGTCAAGGCCTCGGCAATCAACCCGTTGGACGGTGCGGTGCGCATGGGCTCCTTCCCGATGGCCGCGAAGCCACCTCTAATCCTCGGTGAGGAAGCTTCCGGCGTGATCGAGATAGATGGCGAGGGATTTAAAGCCGGCCGCAAGGTGATCATCTATGGTGGCGGTCTCGGCGTGTCCCGCGATGGCACCTGGGCGGACTTGGTGGCGGTTCCGGCTACATCGGTACGCGAGTTGCCGGAAGGCATTTCTTTCGAGGAGGGCGCCGCGCTGTCCCACGTCGGAGTGGCCGCGTATGGTGCTCTTCGCCACGGCGGCCTCAAGGCGGGTGAAAGGCTCCTTGTGCTCGGCGCGAGTGGCGGGGTCGGTTCTGCTGCCGTTCAGCTGGGCAAGGCACTCGGCGCTAGCGTCGTCGCCGTCGTTTCAAAAACTGAAAGAGCCCCAGAAATCAGAGAACTCGGAGCTGACCACGTCTTAGCGCTTTCCGACGGCCCGTTCACCGAAACCGTCCAGAAATTGACGGAGCGAAGAGGCGTCAATCTCGTGCTCGACCCTATCGGGGGTGAATTCACGGGGAAGGCGTTTTCCGTACTGAGAGCAAGTTTGGTCGTCTGGTTCATCTTGGCGCCGGCGCGGGCCCGACGCTGACCATTAATTCACGCGACCTTGTCAGGAATGCCTCGACGATTCTCGGCTTCAGCATCTTCCTGGAGACGCCTGAGCGTTTAGCCAAGGACCATGAGGAAATTGTCGCGCTCGCTGCCGCGAAGAAGTATCGAGCATTCGTAGGCAAGACGTTTCCTGCCGTAGAAGTCGCTGAGGCGACCCGTTACCTTGAAGCAGGCAAGGTTGCAGGCAAAGTTGTCCTGACGTTTTGATCGGATTCGGCGCGCTTCGCTTCCAGCGCTGCCGCGGAAGCTCTTCAGAATAGCTTGCGGATTCTCGGCGCTCATTAGCGACTCTCCTATCAGCGGTTTGAGCACGTCATCAATTCTAACTCTCCTTTTTTCTAGAAGCGTTCAAAGCCACGAAGACACTAAGGAAGGCGGTGGCGGCAAAACGGCGCTTTGCCAGAAACGGATATCGGTTTTTGGAAGTGGCTAAGATTTTTCATTTCTTAGCCATTTTTTGGTTCATACCTGGACCGTTTTGACCCTTCATGAGCCGGTGCCACAAATGATAGAGTGGCTCTAAAAGCTTGTCCGGGAGCCAATCGACGGCTCATAGCAGCTCATATCGGATCACAGAAATCGAGGGAAGCCATACACTCCTAATCACTGGATTGTAGGTTAAACAAGCGTTTTGAGGGGTGTAGTAAGGTCTGTCCGATTTGCGGCCTTTTTTGCCGGGTTCTCGGCGCGCTCTTGGAAAGGCAAGAAACGCCTTCCGTCTTGTCCGATAAAGTCCCTTTTGCCTCAATCGTCGCAATGCATTACGTCGCTTGGGAGTTGTTATATGGTTCTGAATATGGTTGTAACGGTGGCGGAAGATGCGGGTTGGAGTGAAGACTCGGGTATTTAGTGACACTCTTTAGTCCTTATCCTAAGTCCCTTATTCGGCGTTGCTTGATTGGACGACCATTCGACCCGGTCGTGGCCGATGTGGTCGATGGCAGAATCAAGTTTCACGGCCATTCGTGTCCGGGCTTCATGAAAAAGGGGCGCGGGGTCAAAGTTGATATTGAGCCAATTCGAGAGTTCAAGGTTCGGAGAGACTCGGCGAGTCAGACGGCTTCAACCATCACGCTGTTGAACAACTCCACGACGGTAATTGCGGCGAAGCTTGAGTGTGATGACGTTCGCGCGGCGGTGGACCTGAGCGGAGTTTCGGACCAAGACATACAAGCAATGATGGCAACCGAGGAAAACGAATCTTTGCTAAGCGTAATTGCCAGCCGGTTGTTGAATCGAGATCAATATCTCCGCCGATCAGATCAAATCACCGTCGTTGATATTCCGCTGGCCGAGTTGGCTCTCTGGAAGAATCAATTCTCACTTCGCGTGCCTAGCATAAGACCATACTTTGCTACGCTCTATTGATCGAAGACTACCCGATTGGTCGACAGCCGGCGCTGTTTGCCTTGCAGATCGCGGAAACCGGCGAACCAATACTTGCTGCGCGGTTTTTTGGTGATGCTAGCCACGATGAAAGTGGGAAATTCTGCTGGTAACATCCAGCAAATTCCGTCGATTTCCACGTTCTTCTAGCTCCATTGCCAATCCTTTATTTAAGCACATCGGCGGACAGTTATGGAAGTCGATGGACCAGCTCTGGCGAGCAGGGTTCGAATCCCCTTACCTCCACCAATTCGACGCTAAGTACCTGGTAGTCGGTTGGGGCATCGCTGCACAAAGGCGTACCGAGCGAATCCACGATAAAGTCGTTTCCGTCGCGGTCAACGGATTCACGTTCGCGCGGTAGCCCTAGGGCGCGCTTCAACTCGCGTCGGCGGTCTCGCTGAGGTCGCCAACGCTGGAATAATGATCGTCCAATTCGATCCCCAGAGATCGTAACTTCATCCTGCACTGCTTCAACGCTCCGCTGTACGAAATTCTTGAAATTCTTGAAATTCTTGGATTTTTCTTGGCTTGGTCGGTCCAAGACGCTACACGAAAACGGGTGGGGCGAGCTCCTAGGATCGCTTGGGTACACCTGCGTGCCAGTCTTACCTGTGTTAACGGGTTGGCGGAAGCGTTTTGGATTCGAATCCGTCACAGAAATCATATCGGACTGCCAGAAGAAGCTTCCGCCTAATCCTTTTCCAAAATTCAAGAGGGTTATGAACCGCCAAAGGATAGCAAATTGGAATGGCAAGCGGTGCGGGTCCAATCCACGACAGGATGACTAACATGGGCGGTATCGATCGAGGGGAAATGCATCTGCCTCTGTCGGCTGCTCAGTTGGGAGTTTGGTTTGCGCAAAAGATCGACCCTGCTAATCCGATCTACAATATCGGTCAGTCGACGGAAATCCATGGACCAGTTGATCCGACGTTGTTCAAGGCGGCGGTAACACAAGCCCTCATCGAAGCCGAAGCTGTCCGGGTACATTTCATTGAGGAGGAAGACGGCCCGCGGCAAGTCATCGACCCTCCGTCCAAATCATCAATATCTCTACTCGATGTCAGCGCGGAATTGGATCCGCAGGCGGCTGCCGAGGCTTGGATGAAGGCTGATTTGGCTAAACCGTTCGACCTTTTGCGTGGCCCGCTCTTCTGCTTTGCGCTGTTCAAGGCAACACCCCACCGCTTCTTTTGGTATCAGCGCTTCCATCATATCGTAACGGATGGCTTTGGCGGCGCGCTTTTCGAACAGCGGGCGGCGGATATTTACACCGCGCTGGTAAACAAGCTACCTTGCAGTGAGAATCCTTTTGGCTCGTTTGCCGTACTCCTGGAAGAGGATGCATCCTATCGGGCATCGCAGCGTTTTGTACGTGACCGACAGCACTGGCTTGAGTACTTCGCCGATCGCCCGGAGCTGGTCAGCCTCAGCAGCCGGCGACCAACCAATTGCGATCGCTTTCTGCGCCAGACAGCCTACCTACCGCCCTCCCGTGTGGAGACACTGCGCTTGGTTGCGCAAGGCGCGAGAGCCGGCTTGCCAGAAATTATTGTCGTAGCCACCGCGGTCTATCTCCATCGCTTGACCGGCGCACAGGAGCTGGTACTCGGCCTGCCGGTTACCTGCCGCTTGGGGGCGGTCGCACGGCGCACACCCGGCATGTTGGCAAACGTGCTGCCACTACGGTTGAAGGTGCACCCTGCCATGGGACTGGCCGAACTAATGGATCAGGTCGCACAGCAGGTGCGCCGAGCATTGCTGCATCAACGGTACAGGACGGAAGACCTGCTCCGGGAGCATGGTCTACTGGCTCATGATCAGAAGTTGTTCGCCACTTCGGTGAATGTTGTGCCGTTTGACTATGACCTCCGCTTAGCTGGATACCACACGACCAGGCGCAATCTTTCAACCGGCCCGGTTGAGGACCTATCGATCGGTGTTTATGACCAATCGAACAGCTGCGAATTACGGATTGACTTCAACGCGAATCCGGCGCTCCACAGCGCAGATGAGTTAGCCAATCATCAGCAACGGTTCTTGAGACTTCTCGGGACGATCGCTGCTGATCCCAGCCAGCCGATCGGTCGGATTGACATCCTAGCCCCAGAGGAACGCCGTCAGCTTCTCTATGAGTGGAACGCGACGGCTCGCGACGTGCCACCGCTCACGCTGCCGGCCATGTTCGAGGCGCAGGCGGAGCGCAGTCCTCAAGCAATCGCGCTGGTCTTTGAACAGAGCACCCTGAGTTACGCCGAGCTTAACGCCCGAGCTAACCGGCTGGCTCACCTGCTCATCGGTCGGGGGATCGGCCCGGAGAAGCTGGTGGCCATCGCGCTGCCTCGTTCTATCGAGATGGTTGTTGCTCTTCTGGGTATCCTCAAAGCCGGGGCGGCGTATCTGCCGCTGGATCCGGACTACCCGGCCGAGCGCCTAGCCTATATGCTGCGGGACGCTCAGCCGGCCTGCGTCTTGACTAACGCCCCGATTGCTGACCGGCTGCCGGAGGGTGTGGCTCAGCTGCTGCTTGATGAGCCAGACATTTTCAGAGCACTGGCTCAGAGCCCGGAGACTAACCCCTCGGACGCCGAGCGCACCCAGCCCCTCAGTCCACTCAACCCCGCCTACGTCATCTACACCTCCGGCTCGACCGGTACCCCAAAGGGGGTGGTTGTCACTGAGGAAGGATTGATCAATCACATGGGCTGGATGATGGATGCCTATGCGGTTGGCACCGAGGATCTGGTCCTAAGCCGTACGGCGATCAGCTTTGACGCCGCAGGCTGGGAGTTGTGGCTGCCGCTTCTTAGCGGCGCGGGGCTTGCCTTGGCTCCAGGATCCATCGGCCGTGAGCCTGCGCAGCTTCTTATTTTCCTCAAGGACCATCCCGTCACTGTCGCGCAGTTCGTACCCTCGCTGTTAGCGGCAACGCCGCTCATAGAGAGCGCCAAGCTCAAACGGATCTTCTGTGGAGGAGAAGCCCTTCCTTGGCAATTGGCCCAACAGATCAGCTCGAGCTGCAAGGTGGAGCTCATTAACCTTTACGGACCAACTGAAACCACCATCGAGTCGACTTACTGGCAATGGCGGCCGAGTGATCATCGTACTGAGACTGCGCCGATTGGCCGGCCGATTTGGAACACGCGTGTGTATGTGCTGGATGGGAGCCTGCAGCCAGTGCCGCTGGGAGCGTCGGGCGAGCTTTACATTGCCGGGGCGGGTTTGGCGCGGGGCTACCTGAAGCGGCCAGCTTTAAGCGCGGAGCGTTTTGTGGCCGATCCATATGGAGCACCCGGCACGCGAATGTACCGCACGGGGGACCTGGCCCGGTGGCGTGCTGAGGGAGTACTGGAGTTCCTGGGCCGGGCCGATCACCAGGTCAAGATCCGGGGCTTCCGCATCGAGCCCGGCGAGATTGAGGCCGTCCTGGTCCGTCACCCTTCAGTAGCGCAAGCGGCGGTGATCGCCAGAGAGGACCATCGTCCGGGTGACAAGCGGCTGGTGGGCTATGTGGTAGCCGCTAATGGCCAGAGTCCTGATCCTGCTACCCTGCGCGCTCACCTTAGTCAGAGCCTGCCTGAGTACATGGTGCCTGGGGCTATCGTCCTGCTTAATACTTTGCCACTGACCCCCAACGGCAAGCTGGATCGCAAAGCGCTGCCCGCGCCGGATCTGACAGTCTCTACCAAAGCCTGGCGCGCTCCCAGAACGCCCCAGGAAGAGATCCTCTGTACGCTCTTTGCCGAGACCCTGGGCCTTACCAGGGTCGGTATTGAGGACAACTTCTTTGAGCTGGGCGGTCACTCGCTCCTGGCTACGCGGCTCATCAGCCGCATCCGCACTGTGATGGACCTGGAGCTTCCGCTCCGCAGCCTGTTCGAAAGCCCAACCGTCGCCG